>Ga0326728_10022943_pt1 | contig 11514 bp, 8 predicted proteins | sample MB3enrmetagenome_FD_207602 | JGI IMG/M metagenome (GOLD analysis project Ga0326728, IMG submission 207602) | Lab enriched peat soil microbial communities from McLean, Ithaca, NY, United States - MB31MN | ecosystem: Environmental > Terrestrial > Soil > Wetlands > Peat | place: USA: New York... | reverse complement strand
TTGGCGGGCAGCCGTCGTGGCCGAGCAGCGCCCGCGCCTTTTCCTGGATGATCTTCTCGCAGCGGGCCACCTCGAGCTGGCGCTGTTTGAGGTAATCCTGCGCGATCGCCTGCAAGTCATCGATGTTGTAAAGAAAGACGTTCTCCAGGAAATTGACTTCCGGTTCGATGTCGCGCGGCACGGCGATGTCGATGAGCAGCAGCGGCCGGTTGCGGCGCAGCTTGAGCAGTGGTTCCAGGCGCGCCCGGTCCAGGATGTAATGCGGCGCCGAGGTGCTGCTGACGATGATGTCGATGTTGGCGAATTCCTTGGCCCAATCCTCGAAAGCCACCGCCCGCCCCTCCAATTTCCGGGCCAGGGCGACCGCCCGCTCATAAGAGCGATTGGTCACCACGATGCTCCGCGCCCCGCGCGAGAGCAGGGCGCGCGCGGTCTTCTCGCTCGTGTCGCCCGCCCCGATGATCATCACTTCCCGCTCGCCCAGCCGCGTGAAAATCTTCTCCGCCAGTTCGACCGCCACCGAACCGACCGAGACGCTCCCCCGCTGGATATTGGTGGCGGTGCGGATGTGCTTGGCCACGTTGAAGGCGCGCTGAAAGGCCTTGTTCAAGCGGCTGCCCGTGTGGCCGTTTTGCAGCGCCAGCTCGTAGGCCCGCTTCAACTGGCCCAGAATCTCCGTCTCCCCCAGGACCATCGAGTCCAGCCCGCACGCCACGCGGAAAAGGTGGTGGATGCTCTGCGGCTCGCCAAGGGCGTAGAGCGCCTCGGCCAGCGGTTCCTGGCAAGGGTGCCCGGAGACCAGGAATTGCTGCAGGGCGCCGCAAGTCCGCGCCGAGTCCAGCGCGCTGGCCGCGTAAATCTCCACCCGGTTGCAGGTCGAGAGGATGACCGCCTCTTCCGCGATGCCGGACTGCCGCAAGGACTGGAGCGAAGCCGGAATGCGGGCCTCGGCGAACGCAAAGCGCTCCCGCACGGCGACGGGCGAGGAGTGATGGCTCAGGCCGATGACGACGATGCTCATGACCACTAAGTTGCGCCAAGCCGCTCAGGGGTTGTGCAGCGCGGACAGGACGTTCGTGCCCCAGAAGGTCAGCAGCACGAACACGAAGGCGCCCACGGCGCCCAGCGCGAACCGCCGTCCGCCCTGGGCAAAGCGCCACCGCATCATGAGCAGGCCCAAGTACAGCGCCCACACCAGGACCGACCACAGAATCTTGAGATCCCCCGCGTAAGCGTGAGGGTCCTTGAGATGGCCCAACTCGAAGACGCCAATCCCTAACCCGAGAGTCAAGAGGATAAAGCCGCTCACCAACAGGCGGTTGGCCACCGCCTCGAGGCGCTGAATCGAGGGCAGCAGCGCGAAGATCGCCTTGAACCGGTGCAGCTTGAGGTCGCGCTCCTGGAAGAGATACATCAAGGCCGCCACCGAACCGAGGCCGAAAGCGCCATAGGAAAGCGCCATTAACGAAGCGTGCAGGCTGGTCCACACCACCGGCAGTTCGGGCCGCGCCCCCTGCGGCATGTCCAGGCGGTGGATCAGGGCAAAGACGCCGATGGCAAAGAGTCCGGGCGAAGCGAAGGCGCCCAGAAACCGCAGCCGCGACCAAAGCCCCACCACCAGGCAAGCCGCCACGATCGTCCACATCACGAAGACGGTCGCCTCGTAGAGATTGCTCACCGGGCAATGGTTGAGCCGCAGCCCGCGCATCATCATCGCCGCCGTGTGGCAACCGAAGGCCCCCAGCAGCAGCAGGTAATTCACGTGCGAGTCCCGCCGGAAGCCCTTTCGCCACAGAAACACCCAGTGCACCATGCTCAGCCCGTACAGCACCACCGCCAGCATGAACCAATGGCGGTCGGCGTTCGGTTGGTCGGTAAACCAAGTCACTGTCACACATTAGCCGGTCTCCGGCCCCGCGCAAGCCCCAAAGGAATAACTTCGTTCAGCCGGCCTCAGGATTTCGTCTCGCTGAAGACATAACGCACCACATAGGCGGTAGGCAGGGCGTTTGCGGCCCCGCTCGCGACGCTGACACTGAGTTGGACGCAGGGCTTGCCGAAGTGGGGCGTCTCGCTGTGGCTCAGTTCCACGTTGCGAATGCTGGGTGCCTTGACTTTCGGCGACAGCTCCACCCCGCTGTCAGCCAGGACCGCCAGTTGAAACACCACTTGCGTGTCCAGGCCCTTGCCCTTGGCAGTCGGCGGCGGCGCGGTGGAGGAGATGTCCAGGATCATGCCCACACGCTGGTAGGTGACAGAACTCGTCGAGTTGCCGGCATCGGTCGTGCGGACGCCGGTCAACATCGGCTGGCTCGTGCCCAGGGAGATACTCTCGCCAAACAGATTGACCGTCTGATCCACCTTGTAGAGGATTCTGGCGTGGCCGAACTCAGCCAGCGCTTTGGCCAACGACTGCGCCGTGCCCGCCTTGGCTTCCAGGGACTGCGCGTCCAGCTCGGCCACGCGGTCCTCGGGCACTTGCACCTCATAGACCGTCGCCTCGAACCGGGCGGGGGCGACCTCCGTTGGTGGCGGAGGGGTGGAGCGGCCGGGCCGCATGCTCGACATCTCGCGGAACGCGCCGGGGCCGCCGGACCTCCCGGATCCAAACCTGCCCATCATGGCGCGCTGGCCGCCCTGGCCCGGCTCGGCCTGGATTCCCGGAACGCCCTGGGTTCCCGGAACGCCTTCCGGGCCCGTCTGGCCGGCCGGGCCCGTCCCGGATTCTTGAGCGACCAGCCGCCAGGGCAGGACGTTGAGCGTGGCCGCGGCCAGCAGCGCGCTGGCCACAATGATCGAGCGTTTCGTTGAAGGGTTTGCGATGAGCTTCATGGCATTCAATCTCCGTTTCAGTGTTTCTATGGTTTGGACCGCCCCCAGGGTGGCCAAAATGGGTGGGCGAGCCTTGGCGTGGAGCTTGGCGCTCACGCCGACCAGCATCTCGCCGTAGTGCGCGGCGGCGGTTCGGGTCGTCCTCACCGCCGCGTCATCGCACGCGATTTCCTGCGCCAGCCGCCATTCCCGTTTGGCCAGCCAGATGACAGGATGGAAAAAGAACAGGGTCTCGCCCATCACCGCCGGCCAGACCCACCACAAATCCCGGCGCCGCAAGTGCGCCAGCTCGTGCGCCACCACCAAGCGCAGGTGTTCGAGGCTCGCGCCGGCGGCCAGCGCCTCAGGCAGCAGGATCATCGGGCGCCACACGCCCAGGAGCAGCGGGTGGGCCGCGGCACTCGATACCCGGAGGCTGGGCGGGCGGCGCAATCCGAACCGCGCGCTCAATTCCTCGCAGCAGCGAATCACGCGCTGGTCCGCCGGCGCTTGGGCGCCGGCCCTGAGGCGGCGCGCCTGGCGCAGGTCGTTCAGCAACCGAACCCCAAACCAACCAACCCCGAGCAGCCACGCACTCAGGAGCGCGCCGGCGGCGCTCGGCAGCGGTCTTGGCCGGGCTGGAAGCTGGCGCTCGACGGAACGGGCCGGCTTGGCCGCCGGGTGAATCGGCACCGGTGCCTGGGCGTCCTGCCTGGCAGGCGCCGGGGTTAGCCGGGACGGCGCTTTGGCCGCCAACACGGGCAGATTAAGCGGGACCGCCCAGAGAAAGGCCGCCAGGAGCTTCAGGTAAGCCAGCCGCCACAACCATAACTTCGCCTGCGGAGCGAGCTTGGGGACGACGCGGCCAATGATCCAGACCGCCAGCAGCGCCGCCCCGCCCTGACAGCACGCCCGGCCGAGGGACTCAAGCCACGCCGCGGCCAGGCCATTGATCTGCAATATCCAGGCGTGCATCAGCGCACCTCGTCAGTTTTGGCTTCCAGTTCCCGCACCAGCTTCCGCAGTTCGGCCACTTCACGGTCCTTGAGCTCGCCCTCATCGCACAAGTAGGCCACGAACGGGGAGACCGACCCCCCCAGCGTGTTGGCCACAAAGTCGCGCACCAACCCCCGCAGCAATTCGGCTCGGGGCACACTGGGCGAATACTGGAAGATGCCCTCCACTTTCTTGCGTTTGAGGAAACCCTTTTTGCGCAGGCGCTCCATCACGTTCAGGACGGTCGTCCGCACGTGGCCCTTGGTGGCCGAAACGTGGCTGGCGACCTCCCGGACGCTCAGGGGATGATGGTCCTGGATATAGCGGAGGACTTCCATCTCCGCCCGGCCGATACTGGCCCGCTGCGCGAGTTGAATCTTCATGGCTGACGATTACTGTCGTCAGAATAGCGCAGACGATACTTGTCGTCAAGACATTTTTTCTCGCTTTTTTTTCATTGCCCCGGGCGGGATTCTCCCCCATGGTGGCGGGACATTTTCCGAAGCTAAGAACTGAGATTTATGAGCGCGCAACAAAACGACTGCCCAAAGCTGCACAACGCCATGTGGCCCGGCCTGGTCGGCAAGGGAAGCCCCGGGGCCGAGCCGTATATTGACCTGGATACGATGCTGGACTTGACCGCCCGGGCCGAGGTGGAGGGGGCGCGCTTCGACGGGATTGACCTGTTCCTGTTCGAGCCCCACGTCAACATCGACCTTGCTGACGACGGCCTCAAGCGCCTGGCCGACAAGGTCCGCGCCAAGGGCTTCGTCGTGGGCTCGGTCGTCGCCCCGGTCTGGACGCCGACCGGCGGCGGGCCCGCGATGGGCGACGAGCAGGACCGCAAACGCTTCGTGGGCCAGGTCCGGAAGGCCTGCCGCATCGGCCGCGCCCTGCGCGACCTCGGCGTCCGGCCTTACGGCGTCATTCGCATCGATTCCGCCTGCGGGGTCGCCGATTGGGCAAAGGACCCCAAGGCCAACCAGGAAAGAATCGCCCGCACCTTCACCGAGGCTTGCGCGGTGGCCGAGGACTTCGGCGAGCGTCTGGCCGCCGAAGGGGAGATTTGCTGGGGGGGCATGCACAGTTGGAAGCGGATGCTGGAATTGCTCGAGCGCGTCAACCGGCCCAAGAGCCTCGGCTTCCAGGCGGACATGGCCCACACGCTGCTGTATGTGCTCGGCTATAACGCCCCGGAGGACGCGATCCTCGGGCCAGATTGGGACTGGTCGGATGCCGCGCGTCTGGACGCGGCGATGCGCACGCTCACGGCCGCGCTCCGGCCCTGGACGATCGACTTCCACGTCGCGCAGAACGACGCCACCGTTCACGGCTCCGGCACGCACGACAAGACCGGGCACCACTGCCTGCCCAATGACCCCAAGGGCAAGCTCGATATTCCCCGCCAAGCCGGTTATTGGCTGCGCGGCGACGATGGCCGGCCCACGCGCGCCCTGCGGCACCTGTGTTGGGACGGCTGCATGTTCCCCAACGCCGTGATGATGCGCCAGGAGACCTGGAACGACATCCTCCGCACCATGCTCGCCGTCCGCCAGGCCCACGGCTGGCGCGACGCGGCCTGAGGCCCCGCCCAGGGCCGGGGCCATCGACAAAGTAAGACTTTTCTCCTTGAAGTGACCCGGGCGCTGCGGCACATTGGCCGCGCCAGGGCCCATGGAATGTGGACTTACGAACCCCGCGAGGGCCGGAAGGCAGCAACGGCAGTTTGCTCCGCATCTGCCGTGGTCACCCTGGCATTGGATTGAATGCCATGTCCTATCAAGTCATAGCCCGCAAGTATCGCCCGCAGCGTTTCAGCGAGGTGGTTGGACAGGAGCACGTCACCCAGACGCTGGCCCACGCCATCCAGCAGAACCGCATTGCCCACGCCTACCTCTTTTGCGGGCCCCGCGGCACCGGCAAGACCACCATCGCCCGCATCTTCGCCAAGTGCCTCAACGCCACCGGCGGACCCAGGGTGGACTTCGACGACGCCGACCCGCGTTGCCGCGAAATCGCCGAAGGCCGCTCGCTGGACGTCCTCGAGATTGACGCCGCCAGCAACCGCGGCATCGATGAAATCCGCGGGCTGCGCGAAGCGGTCAAATACGTCCCCGCCGTCTCCAAGTTCAAGGTCTATATCATCGATGAAGTCCACATGCTCACCAAGGAGGCGTTCAACGCCCTGCTCAAGACCCTCGAGGAGCCGCCCGAGCATGTGAAGTTCATGTTCGCCACGACCGAACCCGAGAAGGTGCTCCCCACGATCCTTTCCCGCTGCCAGCGGTTCGACCTGCGCCGCATCCCGGCGGCCCTCATCGTCAAGCACCTCGACGAGATCGCCCGGAAGGAGCAGGTCAAGGTCCAACCCGCGGCCCTTTACGCCATGGCCCGCGGCGCCGAGGGAGCGATGCGCGACGCCCAGTCCGCCCTGGACCAGCTCATCAGCTTTTGCGGCGACACCATCGAAGAGGCGGACGTGCTCTCGATGTTCGGCTTGACCGCCCGCCAGCAGCTCCTGGACCTCTCCGGCGCCATCCTGGCGGGCCAGATCGAGGCCGCGCTCCGCCAGTTGAACGACCTGGCCGCTCACGGCAAAGACCTGGGCCGGCTGCTGGCCGACCTGCTCAACCATTTCCGCAATCTGCTCTTGTTCCGCATCTCGAGGGGCGACCCCAGCCTGCTGGAGGTCTCCGAGGCCGAGGCGGCGGCCCTGGCCGGCCAGGCCAAGCTGGGTACCACCGAAGGTCTCACCCGCATGCTCGAGGTCCTCGGCGATGCCGAGTTGCGCCTGCGCGACACCCCTTCCAAGAAGATCCTCCTCGAAATCACCTTGCTCAAGGCCATCGAGGCCCGCGATGCCGTCAGCCTCGAAGCCGTCCTCAAACGCCTCGAGGAGTTGCGCGCCGAATCCGGGGGCGGCCAGGTCGTCAGCCTCCCGACGCCCGCGCCCGCCCCGCCGCCCGGCCCAAAGCCGTTCCGGGCGGAGACGGTTGCGGCCGCGGCGCCCCAGCCTGCTGCCGCGGTTTATCCGCCAGCCCCCGCGTCCGCGCCCGGGCTGGCTTTGTCCGACGCCGCCTCGCGCTCGACGCCCCCTCCGCCTGCGGCCCCGGCGCCGCCGTCCGGGCCTGCGGCCGCCGAGTCTGGCGCCCGGGCCGAACTCGATCGGCTGTGGGCTGGTTTGCTCGAAGGGGTGGGCCGGGCCAGCCCGGCGATGCGGGCTTGCCTGCTCGAGGCCCGCCCCGTTTCCTTCGACAAGGACCTCCTGACGGTTGGCTTCAGCTCGGAATTCGAGGGTCATATCGGGCTGGTGGACGACTCGCGCACCCATTCTCTCCTCCGAGACACCCTGGCCTCCCTGGGCCACCCCAAGGCGCGGGTCAAGTTCATCAAAACCGAGGCGGTCGAGCAGCCCGCCCGGTCCCAAGCCGCGCCGAGGGCCTTGGCGGCGCCTCCGTCCGCCGCGCCGGCGTCCCCGAACCAGAAACCGTCCCCCGTCCCCTCGAGCCAGGAGGATTTCCGGAACGACCCGCTCATCCGCAAGGCCCTCGAGATTTTCAAGGGCCAAATCGTCGAAGCCGGTCCATGACTCTTAATTGACCGATGTAACCGTTCAACCTCTCCCGTATTATGTCGAGCCTTGGCAAACTCGTAAAGCAAGCTGCGCGCATGCAGCAGCAGATGGAGCAAGTGCAAGCGGAACTGGCCAAACGCACCGTCGAGGCGACCAGCGGCGGCGGCGCCGTCAAAGTCGTGGCCAAGTGTGACGGCTTGCTGGCCTCGATCAAAATCCAGCCCCAGGCGATCAACCCCGCCGACGCCCAGTTGCTCGAGGACCTGGTCCTCAGCGCCGCCAACCAGGCGCTCGGGCAGGCGCGGGACATCTCGACCGCGGAAATGAACAAGATCACGGCCGGGTTCAATTTGCCCGGTTTGATGTGAGCCTTGCGCCCTGGCCGCTATGTCCGCCTTGCCTGAGCCCATCGCCTCCCTCATCGGGGCGCTGAGCCGCTTGCCCGGCATTGGACCGCGTTCGGCCGAGCGGATTGCCTTGCACCTGGCCCAGGCCGAGGCCGCGGCGGTCAAGCACCTGGCCGACGCCATCGTCCAGGCCCGCGAGCGCGTCCGCTTTTGCGAGACCTGCGGCGCGCTCACCGAGTCCTCGCCCTGCCCCATTTGCGCCGCCCCTCAGCGCGACGCCTCGCTGGTCTGCGTCATCGAGTGCCCCGTGGATATCCTCAGCCTCGAGAAATCCGGCGCCTTCCGCGGCAAATACCATGTCCTGGGCGGCAAAATCTCGCCCCTCGACGGCGTCGAACCTGAAGACCTCCGTATCGCCCAGCTCGAGGCCCGCCTCAGTTGCGAGCCGATCCGGGAATTGGTCATCGCCCTGGGGACCGACGTCGAGGGAGACGCCACCAGCTTTTACCTCGGCAAGCGCCTGGCCCGCCCGGGCCTCAAGATCACCCGCATCGCCCACGGCTTGCCGGCCGGTAGCGGGCTGGAGTTTGCCGACGAACTCACCTTGAGCCACGCCTTGGAAGGCCGGCGCGAGATGGGGGGCGGGCCCTGAGCCAATCGAAAACTCAGATGTCCTGGGACTGGCTTCTCCCGAACCATCCCAGCCGGTCCGCATTGGCCAGGTAGAGCAGACCCAGGATGCGCATCTCGACGGTGAGCAGGTAGAGCCCGGCAAAACCGACGACCAGCCCGCCCAGGATCGGAATCGGCAGCAGCCGCTCGAGCAGACCCTGGCCCGTCGACCTCAAGACGAGCAGGCCCGCCAGCAGGAGCACCGTCAGCAGGTATTGGACCGGGATGCGGATGATCGAAAGGAAAATCAGCAGCGGGTTGAGCGCCGCCAGGGAATCGAACATCGTGACCGCCAGGAAGGCCATCGGGAACCAGACGCACCCGAACAGAATCGCCGCCACCCGCGCCGGGACCGCCAGCGGATGGTCGCGCGCCACGAACAGCCAGACCGCCAGCGCCGGCAGGAAGCACACCAGCAAAGTTCCCAGGAATTGGAGAAACGGCGCCATGATGTCGCCGTAAAACTCCGTGAAATCCGGCCAGTTGGGCAGTTCCTCCTTGCCGGCCGCCGAGCTGGCCACGATGCTCCGCAAATAGGAGATCAGATACCCCATGGCAAAACCCGTCAGCATCAGAATCACCACCGCCCCATACAGTAAGGCGAACTGGGCAAAGAAGCTCGCCGCGTTGATGATGGCATAAAAGATCGTCCCGGCTGCCAGCAGGATCACTCCGTCGCCCTTGAACGGGTACACGAACGCGCCGCCGAGCTGCTCGGCGAAACTCCGCTCCCGGGGAACGACCCCGCCCGGGCGCGCCCCGGTGGGCGCGCATTCCACGCCGCAGGCCCGGCAAAACCTGTGCGCCCGGCCGCCGCTCTGCCGCGTGCTCACGCACGCCTCGCAGAAATGGCCGCCGCACTTGGGGCAGGCAAACCGCGCAACGGCGCGCGGGTGCGACCTGCAAGACGCCGCCGGCGGCCCCAGCCGCGGCGCCCGCGGCACGGCGCCGGCCCCGGACGCGGCCCCCGCCGCCAGGGCCTCCGCCGGCCCCGCCGACTCATCCGATTCATAGCGCATTTCCACGCTGCCAAGCTGAAAGACCTGGCCGGGCGCGAGCTGCGCCTCCTCGACCAACTGCCCTTCCACAAAAGTGCCGGCCACCGAACCGCTGTCGCGGAGCAACGCGTTTCGGCCCATGACGATGAGCTGGCAATGCGAACTCGAGACGCTCGCATGTTCGATGGGAACATCATTCTCCTGGCCGCGCCCGAGCGAATTGGCCCCGGGTTTGAGCTCGATTTCCCAGGCTTCCGATGAACCGGGGTTGACCACCAGTCGCGCCATACCGGGTGCAGTCTAGAGTCGCCGCCCCCAGCCCGTCGATTACAAACCGCCGGGCCGTTTCTACGGGCCCACGGGTAGGGACAAAGTCCCGAAAGCGCCAGAGAAGGCTGGCGCACCCCAGGACGCCTTGCGAGTTCGTGGAGGGTCCACGTCTTACGGTCCCATCCGCACCCGGCCCACCTGGTTGGTTCCCTGGAAGAAGCCGGCGCCGAGGCCGTCGCGTTGCAGGATGACACCCTGGAAGGAAACGGCCTTGAGCGTATCCGGGTCGACCTGGCTGCCGCTAAACAGGCCGGTGGCGGTAGTGAGCTTCAGCGTCAGCTTGTTAGTGAGACTGGGGTTCTGGACCTGATCCTTCGCGTTCAACGTAAAGGTGTTGGTTAGATTCCGGGGCAGATTGCCCCCTTCGAGGGTCAGCGCGAGCTTGGATTGGGCCACACCCAGGATGTTGAGGCCCGCGCCGGGAACGGAGTAACTCGAGCCGAGGCTGTGCGTCAGCCAGCAGAATCCATCCGGATACAGACCGGTCATCGAGGCCGGCTTGTTCCAGACCAAGTCTCCGCCCAGCGCGGCCGCGTTGGTGAAGCCGAGCCAGCCCAGGACCGAGCCTTGCCCCCCGTAGAGGGGGATGTAGAGCGGCCATAGCCCTTGCTGGGAGACGGGGACCGACTGGCTGAGCTTGGTGCCATCGGCCAAGGCGCCGGAGAAGCTCACCACCCCGGCCGCGCTCACGGTCAGCGCGCCGAAACCGTCGCCGCCCGGCAGGGTCGCCGTCCCATTGGTGCCGGCAATCATCAAGGTGTAACGTCCAGCCTGCGGCGCCAGGAGGGTCTTGCCGTTGAACAGGGCGCGATCGGCCGTCAGTTGCGCGGTCCACACCTCATTGCTCAAAGAGCTGCTGACGGTGCCGGTGAGCAAGTCCGAACCGAGCATGAGCAGGTCCAGGGAGAGGGGGCTGCGCCCGGGCCGCTTGACGACGTTGGTGGCCAGACCCGAGGCAGTGAACTTGCCGGCGATGGAGAACTTGCCCCCGTCCACCTGCAGTTGGCCGGTGTAACTGCCCTTGGCGGTGGCCGTCAGGCCGAGGCAGCCGCAGTTGGAGTGGGTGACCCCGCTGGCGGGGTAGAACAGACCATAGTAAGTGCCGTTGGTGGGAAGGTACGCGAGGGGCGCGAAATTGGCCTCGAGGACCAGCCCGGGCTGCATCACAAAGGCCAGCTTGGCGGTGTTGGTGACCAGGCCGCCGGTCCAGCCGGCGAACGAGTAGCCGGGGCACGGCGTGGCCGTCACGACATAGTTGGAACCGGCCACCAGCAAGTTAGTGCCGCGGTAATCGGGCGCCAGCGTGCCGCAGCCGTTGATGGTGACCACCAGGGGAAAGAGTTGCTCGACCAGCGTTTGGGCATCGGCCGTGGTCTTGGCCGGCTGCCAATTGCCGACCGCATCATAAGCGATGGCATAGAAACCGTAACTGTCCCCCGCGGTGCCGGCGAAGGCGGCCGAAGTGTTGGTCGTGCCGTTCAACCACAGGCCCCACGGACCGCCGTTGGTCGAGACATAGACGTTGTAGCCGGCGATGCCGGGGCCGTTATCGGTCCCGGACCATGAGACCACGAGGTTGGTTTGGGCGGAAACGGACGGCAGCGGGTTGACGCTGCTCACGGGCGGCGTGGCGGCGATGGTGTTGGTGACCAGGGGCGTCGCCACGGGGGCATTCTGATCGAAATAAACCAGCGCCTGGTTGGTGATCACGGTGCCCGTGGCCAGGCCCGACTTGCAGGCCACCGTGAAGATGACATAGCCCTCACCCTGGCCTTGGACCTTGTCC
>Ga0326728_10022942_pt1 | contig 11514 bp, 13 predicted proteins | sample MB3enrmetagenome_FD_207602 | JGI IMG/M metagenome (GOLD analysis project Ga0326728, IMG submission 207602) | Lab enriched peat soil microbial communities from McLean, Ithaca, NY, United States - MB31MN | ecosystem: Environmental > Terrestrial > Soil > Wetlands > Peat | place: USA: New York... | reverse complement strand
ACCGGGATCGGCGACGGGGAGGGGGAAGGGGCGTTTGACGGGACGAAATTGCGATACCACAAGATCATCATCATGACCGACGCGGACGTGGACGGGTCGCACATCCGCACTTTATTGTTGACATTTTTTTACCGGCAGATGCCGCAATTGGTCAAACAGGGTTTTGTCTATATCGCCCAGCCGCCGCTCTACCAGATCGCCCGCAAAAAGCGCGTGGAATACGTGGATGACGACGCGCAGATGAACAAAATTCTCATCCAGCTCGGCACGGAAGACGTCCGCTTGCGCGATTTGGCGACCAACAAGGAGATGTCCGAAAAGCAACTGGGCGAGATTCTCGAACTGCTGGAAACCCTCGACAAATACGTCCAATCCCTGCGCCGGCATGGGGGTGATTTTGGCGACTACATCGAGCACCGCCATCCCGCCACCCACGAATTGCCCCGGCACCTGGTCAAAGTGCGCGATGGCAACGATGAAACCGTCCACTACTTCCACACCGAGGAGGAACTGGCCGAATTTGGCACGGAGAACCCCGACCTGAAATTGTTCGGCGAAGAAACCGATACGACCCTGATCGAAAGGGCGGACCGGGAAAAAACAGACAAGCCAAGAAACGGCAACACCCGGCGCGCCCGGCACGTAGAGTTGCACGAGAGCAAGGCGGTTATGGAGTTGCTGGGCCAGTTGGAAAAGAGAGGGCTGAACGTCGAGCATTATTCGGCGCAGGACAAGCCGCTGTTCGAATTGATCGAGGGCGAAGGCGAGCGGGCCACGTTCAAGCCGCTCTTTTCCATTGCTGAAATCCTGGCCGGGGTCAAGGAGGCCGGCAAACGCGGCATCCAGATCAAACGCTTTAAGGGCCTGGGCGAAATGAACGCCAAGGAATTATTCGAAACCACCATGAACCCGGAGAACCGCAAACTCCTGCGCATTGATATGACCGACCTGGTCGAAGCCGAGGAAATGTTCACCAAACTGATGGGCGATGAAGTCGAGCCTCGCCGCCAATTCATCGAAGACAACGCCCTGAACGTGCGGAATCTGGACGTCTAAAACTTGCGCGGCCCCGCTAACTTTACTTTTCCATGCCAGACGAACCCGGTCAGAAGGATCCCAACCAGGCGAATCAATTGCCGGTGGGAAGCACTCCGCTCTTTGCGGCCAACGAAAAAATTGAGAAGATCAACGTGGCCGACGAGATCAAGAATTCCTTCCTGGATTACTCGATGTCGGTCATTATTTCCCGCGCCCTGCCGGATGTGCGCGATGGGTTGAAGCCTTCGCAGCGGCGCATCCTCTTTGCCATGCACGAGTTGGGCGTGCTGCCCACGCGCAAGACATTGAAATGCGCCAGGATCGTCGGTGAAACCATGGGGAAGTACCATCCTCACGGGGACATGGCCATTTACCCGACGCTGGTCCACATGGCGCAGCCGTGGGCCATGCGCGAGATGCTGATCGAAGGGCAGGGGAATTTCGGTTCGGTCGAGGGCGACCCGCCGGCCTCCATGCGCTACACCGAGGCCCGCCTCCGCCCTCTGGGCGCGGCCCTGATGTTTGACATGGACAAGGACACGGTGGATTTCGTCCCCAATTACGATGGGGAACACCAGGAGCCGACCGTTTTCCCCGCCGCCTTTCCCAACCTCCTGGTCAACGGCGGCACCGGCATCGCCGTGGGCATGGCCACCAACATGGCCCCGCATAATCTGGGTGAAGTGATTGACGGCATCTGCGCCCAAATTGACAATCCCGAAATCACCATCGAGCAATTGATGCAGCACATCAAAGGGCCGGATTTTCCCACCGGCTGCATGATCTGCGGGCTGGAAGGGATCAAGGAGTATTTCAAGACGGGCCGGGGCAGCGTCAAAATTCGCGGCAAAGTGGGCGTCGAAGAACTCAAAGGCGGCCGCGAGCATATCATCATCACCGCCATCCCTTACAACGTCAACCGCGCCACGCTGGTCGAACGCATCGCCGAGCTGGTCAACGAAAAGGTCATCACCGACATCACCGCCGTGCGCGATGAATCGGACGAAAACACGCGGGTGGTCATTGAAATCAAGCGCGATGCCATCGCCAAGGTTGTCATAAATAATTTGTACCAGCACACCGCCCTGGAGAGCAGCTTCGCGGTCAACGCCCTGGCCATTGATCACGGACGGCCCAAGACCCTCGGCCTCAAGGAGCTGATCAATTGCTACATTGACCATCGCCGCGAAGTCGTCATCCGCCGCGCCCGCTTCGAATTGCGCAAGGCCGAGGAGCGCGCCGAAACGTTGGAAGGCTATCTCATCGCCCTGGCCAACCTGGATGAATTCATCCGCATCATCCGCCAGTCGAACAACCGCGAGGAGGCCAAAATCAAGCTGCTCGCCTTCGATTTCACCCGCCAGCAGGTCGAACATATCGGCGTGGTCATCCGCAACGAGGCGCGCCTGACCAGCGGACGCTATTCCTTCAGCGAGGCCCAGGCCAACGCCATCCTCGAATTGCGCCTTTACCAATTGACCGGGTTGGAGATGGGCAAAATCCGGGTCGAATACACGCAGTTGCTCGAACGCATCAAGGATTTGCTCGATATATTGGCCAGGGAAACGCGCGTCTTCGCCATTATTAAATCGGAATTGAAGGAGATTAAGGAGAAATACGCCACGCCGCGTTTGACCGAGTTGATCCCCGACGAGGGCGATATTGCCATCGAAGACCTGATCGCCAACGAAGGGGTCATTATCACCATCACTCATGCCGGGTTGATCAAGCGCACCAATGTCAGTTCCTACCGCGCCCAGCGTCGCGGCGGCAAAGGGGTCATCGGCATGACCACCCGCGAAACATCCGCCGCGCCGGGCGAGGCCGAGGACTTCATCGAGCATCTCTTTACCGCCAGCACCCATGATTACCTGATGTTCTTCACCGACACGGGGCGGGTGTACGTCGAGCGCGTCCACGAAATCCCGGACATGGGCCGCGCCGCCAAGGGCCGCAGCATCGCCAACCTGCTCGAATTGAAGGCCGGGGAAAACATCGCCGCGCTCATCCGTGTTGTTGCGAAAACAGGCCCGAACAAGGAGGACATCACCTGGGCGCAGCCCGGGGAAGTTTTCTTTGCCACGCGACAAGGCACTGTCAAGAAGACATCGCTCAACGAATTTGGCAACGTCCGCAAAGGCGGGATCATCGCCATCACGATTGAACAAGGCGATGCGCTCATTGATGCCCAGCTTACTCGTGGGAGCATTGAGGAAAATGACGACGTCAAAGATCCTGGAGACGACGTGGTGCTGATCACCAAGGAGGGCATGAGCATCCGCTTCAGCGAATCTGATGTGCGTTCCATGGGCCGCTCTGCCGCTGGCGTGAAGGGCATCACATTGGAGAAAGACGACAGCGTCGTGGCCCTGGCTGTGGTCAATTCCGAGGCGACGCTATTAGTCGCGGGAGAAAATGGCATCGGGAAGCGCACATCGTTCGATGAGTATCTGGTGCAATCGGAGCATGGCGTCCGCAAGCAGTCGCGTGGGGGTAAGGGGCGCATCACCATGAAGGTCACTGAAAAAACTGGCGGCGTGGTTGGCGCGCTTTCGGTGAAGAATTCGGACGAGATAATGTTGATCACCGTAACCGGCCAGATGGTGCGGACGCGGGTCAGCGACATCCGCGAAGCCGGCCGCAACACCCAGGGCGTCAAACTAATTGATTTGGAAGGCCCCGACAAACTTAAAGCCATCGCCCCGGTCATCAGCGAAGAAAAGGAAGAGGGCGAAGAACCAGCCGGAGCCGCGCCACCCGCGTAGTGGGCTGCTTTAAAATGTGAGACACTTACATTGAACGCATAGTGAGAAGAGCCAAGGATGAAGCAGCTACCTCATGAACGTGACCTTAATGCAGCCCTTGGGTGTGCTGAAGCCTATCTACGATTGGCAGAACCAGCAGTCATTAGAATTAAGGATGTGGAAGAGAGCACACAGCCTCGTCCGTTTTCACCCAGCTTTGGGGATGTGGTGGCGGCCGCGACGAATCTTGCCTTTGCGATTGAGGTGTATATCAAGGCAATCCTCATAGTGTCCAAGATCGACGTGCCCACGGGCCGAGAAGGTCATAACCTCGGCAAGCTATACCAAGCGATGCCTCAGCACTTCAAAGGCGTGATCGGGAGATCGTATGAAGAGACACGGAAGAAAGACTGGAATGGCAGATACCCTTCCATAACCGTATCCATAGGACAAGTGTCGGCAGGCTTACCGAAATGGGATGGCTATCGCAACGAATCCTTGGATCTCGAAGCACTCCTCCATCGTTCGTCGCATATCTTTACCTCTTGGAGGTACATCTACGAATTCAAGAAGCCCGACGAGGGCGGATGGCAGTTCCACCGCTTGGAGTATGGCCTCCTCCTCTCTGCCTGCCGGGCAATGCGAGATACCATTAAGTCGCTGCAAAATCCGCCGGCAAATCCTGAATTGTGAATCAATCGGAAAAGGGTCCTATCATGTCAACATTTAGTTTGTCAGCATTGATAGGGGAATGCAGGCGAAGTTTTCGCTCCATGCCGGGAGAATGCCCCCTCCCGCCGCCCTTTCGTCCACCAACGGGGGCAATGCCCCTTTTCGACCGCTTTTTCGGTGTGTATTTTCTGGTTTCCTTGGGCGCGGCGACGTGGTATGGTATGAACATATGAACGCGTTGAAAGAAACGATTATCGAGAAACTCGACAGCCTGCCCGAGCCTGCGCTCCGGCTAGTGATGGATTATCTCACGTTTCTAACGTGGCGGGGCACCGGTGAAGAGTCGTCGTTGCTCTCGGTGGCTGGCGGGTTGTCCGGCACGCCGATATCGGCTGCGGAAATCGAGCGGGAACTGTACGGGCAACGTGAGACCCGGTGAAGCCCCCGCATCCCATCTTTGTGGACACATGGGGGTGGCTGGCCTATGGCCATCGCCGGGATGCGCACCACGCGGAGGTCAAGGAGTTGGTGGAAGGCTGCGTGTCGCATCGCATGCCCGTTCATACCAGTGACTAGGTTCTGGACGAATTGATCACCTTGCTTTTCCGGCGCGAATCGTACGAGGAAGCGGTCCGGTTTCTCGACGGGCTGTTGGCGGATTCGACGCGGGGAGCGCTCCAGATTCAACGGCTGACCACGGAACGATTCCAGGCGGCATTGGAACTGCGGAAGCGTTTCCGGGACAAGCCGGACATCTCCTTCACCGATTTGACAACGATGGTGATCATGCGCGAACTGCAAATCACGGTGGTGGTGACGGAAGACAACCATTTCCTGCATGTGGGAATGGGATTTCAGCGGTTGCCGGAGTAAATTCGTTTGCTCGCTCGGAGCGCGTCAAGGCCGGCGATTGGTTCGGATTAAGATTAAGATTAAGATTAGGATTAGGGACCAGATTACATGCCCATGATCTGATAGCCGCAATCAACGTAGAGGACTTGGCCCGTAATCGCCGCCGCGCCGTCGCTGGCCAAAAAGGTTCCCGCGGCGCCCAGTTCATCGGGAAGGACATTCCGTTTGAGCGGGGCATGGGCTTCGTAGTGTTTGAGCATGTCCGAAAAACCGGCGATGCCGCGGGCCGCCAGCGTGTTGACGGCGCCGGCGCTGATGCAGTTGACCCGGATTTTCTTCGGACCCAAATCATAGGCCAGATAGCGGGCGCTGGCTTCGAGCGACGCCTTGGCCGCGCCCATCACGTTGTAATGCGGCACCACTTTTCTCGACCCATAATAGGTCAGGGCCACGATGCTGCCGCCTTCGGTCATGAGCGGGGCCGCGCCGCGGGCCAGCGCCAGCAGCGAATAGGCGCTGACATCGTGGGCCACGCGGAAGGCTTCGCGCGTGGTGCCCAAAAAATCGCCTTCCAGCGCCTCGCGCGGAGCGAAGGCGACGGAGTGAAGGAGCAAATGGAGCCTGCCAAATTTGCCGCCGACTTCGGCGAAGACGCGGGCGATCTCATCGTCCCTGGTGACATCGCAGGGGAGGATCAGCGTATCGGCCCCGAATGCGCCGGCCAGTTCCGCGACGTTGTCCTTGAGCCGTTCGCCCTGGTAGGTAAAAGCGAGCGTGGCGCCGGCGTCGCGCCAGGCCTGGGCGATGGCCCACGCGATGGACCGTTTGTTGGCCACGCCGACGACCAAACCAATCTTTCCAGCAAGCAGCGACATATCTTAATTTTGATCTTAATCCTAATGCTAATCTAATAATGCGGGGTGTTTATAATGGCGGAGGGGCCTGGTTCAAAGGTTAAAATGAAGCATCAGTTTCTCAACGTGAACGGCGTCAAGTTCGGCGCCACCGCCCATTGATAGGTGTCGCTGGTGTTGACGGAAGTGATGGTGTAAGTGTCTTCCTTGCGCGGATGACGTTCGGTGGAGGAGGCTTGGTCGGCAAACGTGATGCAGCTTGCAGCCGTCATTGAAGTTACAGCAATGGCGATTGTTGCCGGTATTGGTTTCATGTAGGGGAAACCAGCCAGCCTTGGGGTTTTGCCACAATTTGGCCGTCCTGGCACACGGTCTGCCCGCGCACCAGTGTCCGCCGCACGGAGCCGCGCAGGCGCCGGCCCACATACGGGCTTTGCCGGTGGCGATAGTGCACATCTGCCGCTCGAACGTCGAAGTTTTCGTCCAGGTTGACGAGCGCCAGGTCCGCGTCGCTGCCGGCGGCGATGCGGCCTTTGCCAGCGGGCAGTTTGAAGCGGCGCGCCACGTTGGCCGAACAGAACCGCAGCAAGAGGCTCAAGTCCGCCTGCCGATCGAAATGGCCGAGTGTGATCAGCAAGGGCATCAGGTGCTGCGCGCCCGAAATGCCGCCCCAGACCTTGAAGAAGTTCGCCGCTTGTTTCATTTAACGAGTTCATGCGTCTTCAACTGCCGCGATACGTGCTGTAAGACCACGGCGAACACAGCAGCGGCACATGATACGAGGCTGTGGCGTCCGCAATGCCAAAGCGCACCGGCACGCGGTCCAGGAACCGGGGGCCGGACGCCGCGCCGGGCTGCAGGGCGAAATAATCCCCGACAAAAAACACCAGTTCGTATTCGCCCGGGCGCATTTCCTCCGCGCCGAGCAGCGGGGCGTCGGTGCGGCCGTCGGCGTTGGTGCGGACGGTTTTGAGCAGGCGGGGCCGCGGGCCGCTCAAGGACCACAATTGGATCTGCATTTCCCGCGCCGGAAGGCCGCGCGCGGTGTCAAGCACATGAGTGCTCAGTTTCGCGGGCATGGTTCACTCCACAATCAAGTCGCGCAGCCGCAGGCCGGCGATTTTAAAAATTTCCTCCAGGGCGGCGCCAATTTCCTGGTCGGGCGAATTTTGCAGCCGCCGCGCAAACGCCTCGAGAATGGCCTCCTTTTTATTCAGCCGCGCGCAAATAATGAACGGGAAACCAAACTTCCGCCGGTAGGCCTCGTTTTGCCTGTGAAACAGCGCCGCCTCTTCCGGCGGCAGGCTGTTTAATCCGGCGGCGGCCTGTTCGCCCGAGGATTCCGCGGTCAGCGCGCCCGCCAGGGCCGCGCGGCCCGCCAAGTCGGGGTGGGCGCGGATCAAGGCCAGTTTTTTGTCGTCCGGCGCGTTTCGAAGGGTGTCGCAGAGCGCGGCCAGCAGCTCGTCCCTTCCGGCAAACGGCCTGCGGCCCGAGATTTGGCGGGCGATCCAAGGCGAGCCTTCGAATACCGGTCCGGTCACGCGGACAAAGTCCGCGGCGCTGAGAGCGTTCAGTTCGGCCATGCTGTGGCGCGTTTGCATCTGATTGCGTTTTTAGCGTGTCATTCGCGACGACTTCTTTACGATAGCCACGCCATCTGGCAAAGCGATATGAAACTTCTGCATCATCATTACGGCAAAGCGCGCGTTCGCGTCATGAAAGTCGCGCGCGGCGATGGGCGGCATTCGCTCAAGGAACTCGACATTTCGGTCATGCTGCAAGGAGGCTTCGACGCTTCCTACACCAAAGCCGACAACAGTCTGGTGGTTCCGACCGACACCATGAAGAACACCGTGAATGTTCTGGCGAAGGAGGAACTTGGCGCGGAAACCGAGGCGTTCGGCCTCGTCGTCGGCCGGCATTTTCTGAAAACTTATCCCCAGGTGGAGACAGCCCAAGTGCGTCTTTCCGAACGGTGTTGGGAGCGCATAACCGTCCAGGGCCGGCCGCACGCCCATAGTTTCACCGAAAAAAGCCCGGCCAAACCCTTCGCCGAAGTGACCTGTTCGCGCAGGGAAACCACCATTCAATCCGGCATCAACGATTTGCTGATCCTCAAAACCACGCAGTCAGGATTCGAAGGCTATGATGTCCGGGACAAATTCACCACACTGCCCGAAACCAGGGATCGAATTCTTGCCACCCAAGTGCGCGCGGCCTGGTTTTATGCCCGGCCACCGGCAAGCTGGTCCCAATCCAACGCGCGGATTCTGGAGGCGATGCTGGAGGTCTTCGCTTCCACCTACAGTCCTTCGGTGCAGGCGACGCTTTTTCAGATGGGCGAAGCCGGGTTGAAAGCCGCGCCGGAGATTTTAAAGATCACGCTGGCCATGCCCAACAAACATTGCCTGCTCATCAACCTCGCCCCGTTCGGCCTCGAGAACCGCAACGAGCTTTTCCTGCCGACCGACGAGCCGCACGGACAAATCGAAGGCACCATCACGCGCGATTGACGGGGTCATAATCTTCGCGCGCCGAGCGCGGCCAGAAGTTTCTCCTGAATTCCACCGAAACCACCGTTGCTGAAAATACAGACCACATCGCCGCCCGCCGCTTCCTTTTTCAAATGCGCCACAATGGCATCCGCGTCTGTCAAATACATGGCAGCCCTGCCGTCCGCCTGGATGTCCTTGAGCAGTTTTTGGGGATCGAGCCTTTCCTCGGGCTTGAGCTGTTCCGGCCGGGCGATTTGCGACACCACCACCGCGTCCGCGTCGTGAAAGGCCCGGGCCAGTTCATTTTGGAAAACATTGCGGCGGGTGGTGTTGGAGCGGGGTTCGAACACGGCCCAGATGCGGTGCTGCGCGTATTTCAAGCGCAACGCGCCCAACGTTTCGCGGATCGCCGTCGGATGATGCCCAAAATCGTCCACCACCGTCACTCCGCCCACGACGCCCCGCACTTCCATGCGGCGCTTGACGCCTTTGAAGGTGTCAAAGGCGCCCTGGATGTGTTTGTTGGACAACCCGCAATGTTTGGCGCAAGCCACCACGGCCAGCGCGTTGCGCACGTTCAATTCCCCGACCATGTTCAGATGGAATTTGAAACTGGGAATTTCAAACTCAGTTGCCGTCGGACCGTAACGCAGGTTGAAGGCCTGGATGCTGTTCTGTTCGCCCAAACCAAAGCGTTTCACCGGACAATGCGTGACGTCGAGCAGCGGGGCCAGATTGGGGTCGTCGCCGTTGGCCAGGAGCTGGCCGTTGCGGGGGATCAGGTTGATCAGGCGTTTGAAGGCGGTTTGGATGGCGCCCAGGTTTTCAAAAATATCCGCGTGATCGAATTCCAGGTTGTTGATGATGGCGACTTCCGGCAGGTAATGGACGAATTTGCTGCGCTTGTCAAAAAAGGCCGTGTCATATTCGTCGCCCTCGATGATGAACCAGGGGCTGTCGGTGAAACGGGCTCCTGCGCCGAAATTGTTCGGGATGCCGCCGATCAGGAAGCCGGGATTCAACCCGTTATGCTCGAAGACCCAGGCCAGCAGAGAGGTCGTGGTCGTCTTGCCGTGCGTTCCCGCGACGACGAGCGAACGCTTGCCGCGAAGGAAAAATTCCTTGAGCAACTCGGGCAACGAACAATAACGCAGCTTGTGTTCCAGGACCACTTCCGCCTCGGGATTGCCGCGCGAAATCGTGTTGCCGATGACCACCAGGTCTGGTTTCGCGGCCAGGTTCGATTCGGCATAAGCCGGCATGATCTCGATTTTTTTCGAGGCCAGGAAAGTGGATATTGGCGGATAGACATTTTGGTCCGAACCGGAGACGGCATAGCCCTGGTCGCGAAGCGCCGCCGCGACCGCGGCCATGGCCGTTCCTCCGATGCCGACGAAATGGACAGATTTAATATCTGGAAGCATGGGGAGTCATGATGGCGCAAATTGGGAGGCAGGGAAGAAAATTTAACCACATAGAGCAGAGAAAAGTCGTTTCTTTTGGCCCTCTGGGGCAAAATCATTCCCGCGATGTCTCACAAGGCCAATTTCCATGGTCGCTCCGCGACCATGAGCACAAATACCGCCCAAGAAGATTTTTGTCCCGCACCCCATTCGCTTGATTTTTGATTGTTTTTCCTTGACATGGAGGGTCAGCTTAAATTCAAATCAATCGCTCAACGGTCAATTTAACATACCGACAAGCGTTTGGGAAGCAGTATTGTTTGGCCGCGATTATTTGGTTGGCGACGCTTCCGCCGTCGCAAGGCTATTGCGGACCGGCTGACGACACGCCGCCACGTCCGATTTCTTGCCCCAATGTTTTCGCGTCCTGTCACCTTTGCGTTGTTCTTTCGTGCAAAGGGGTTCCTGGCGGTGGCGGACTCGTCGCGCCGTAGCCGCTGCGGCGAAGGAGGATGCGGCGAAGGCGGATTTCATGGTGGACAGAGCGGCCGGGGCGCGGTAATCTGCCATGGAAATGAAAGGGTCGCCTGGCAAATTAGCGAACAGAATGAAAGAATACCAGTTTCGCCGTACGCATTTCGCTTAAACCGGACGATCAAACAACTCGATAGAAACCCAAATAATGAAAGTCAATTCTAAGCAACTGAATGGCTTCACGGCAGATTCTCTGAAGATTTGCCTGTTGCAACTTGAATCACCATTCGATGAAATTCTCGAGAAGACTTGGCGCCCCGGCGGGCATTTCTTCGCCCCCATCCAGAAGAACGAAGATAAGTATAAACAGCGAATAACCAGGTTGGCCGCTATGCTCTCAACCTTGCAAAGCTCGGGTCAACGGATTGATGTTCTCGTATTACCTGAATATGCATTCTTGAAAAACGATGCTCAATTAACCAATAACAATATAGACACACTCGATTTTCTAAGACGCTATTGTGAAACAGCGAAAACAATCATTGTCGGTAATTGCTATGACTCAACGCGCAGACTTAGCGAGACATTTGTGATTATTCCAAGCGGGCATTTTTCCACAGCAGCCCCATTTGAAGGGCCTTCTATGGTGGCGGCATACAAGGTCACTCGCTCGCGTTATGACATGGACACACTAGCTGACTTGACGCCGGATATGGAAACGGTCCTGCGTTTAGAATGGCACTCTGCCACGACTCCATCGAAAATGGCTTATATTCAAATCCTGACTTGCAAAGACTTTTTGTATTTCACAAGTCTCGTGCCATTACGCAACCATCCAGACGTCATACGTCTAGATAGAGCTTGTCCCAAAAGGTGGGATTTTGGAAACATCATAATCAGGACTTATGATATAAGTGTTACGGCTTGATTCCGGGGCGAGTTTTCTGCTGTCAATCACTCAATGGCGGCTCAATCGTGCCGC
>Ga0326728_10022940_pt1 | contig 11515 bp, 7 predicted proteins | sample MB3enrmetagenome_FD_207602 | JGI IMG/M metagenome (GOLD analysis project Ga0326728, IMG submission 207602) | Lab enriched peat soil microbial communities from McLean, Ithaca, NY, United States - MB31MN | ecosystem: Environmental > Terrestrial > Soil > Wetlands > Peat | place: USA: New York... | reverse complement strand
TCGGTCATGCCATCCGCGAAGTATTCCTGAGCGGGATCGCCGGAAAGATTCTGGAGCGGCAGCACCGCGATCGAGCGAATGGGGTGAGCCACACCTGCGCCATAGTGCGTCCATCCAACCCAGGCGGCAATGCCAACTGCACAACAGGAAAAAAGGTAAGCCAACCATCTAAATCGCCGCCAATGTCCAATTGCGGCATCCGGTGCCGCGTCGTCCGTTCTGCCGCCCTTTTCCTCGGCAATCCGTTGCGCCGGCATCGGTCCTTGTTCAGCTTCCTGGGGGTGCGAAGATTCGCGGGGAGCCGGCCATGGCGTCTGCGGTTCCTCCTCCACGACAAACGCAATGAAACGATAGCCTCTGCCCGAGAGCGTTTGCACATAGCGCGGCTCCACGGGATCGTCCTTCAAAACCTGGCGGATTTTGCGGACGGCGCCGTTGATGCCGTTGTCGGTGTCGAGAAGGACGTCTTTGCCCCAGATCTTCCTGGCAATTTCCTCGCGGGTCACGAGCTGACCTCTCTGCTCGATCAAAATGAGCAGGACCTGCAGCGGAATGCGCTCGAGCTTTAGCGCTCGACCGGAGTATCGGAGCTCGAAGGCCCGCGGATCGACCTCGAAGCCCTCTCCGAACCGAATGGGTTCCTGTGTACCGGCCAAGCTTGCTCCCCCCAGCTACACCCCTTGCTCCTCGCCACGAGCCTTAACATTCTACACGATCCGACGATTTGAGCGACATCTGCAATGAAATCTTGTGTTTGAGGAGAACAGGAAAACTCAAGGTTTCCGACAGGTGTCCGCTATTGAAACCAAACAGCGAACGAGCCAACATGACCCCAATGCATTTCTACCAGCACCCTAACGCACAAAAAACGCTCAGCCTTTCAAGAAAGGGGAAAACCGGATGAAACATTCAAGCGCATCCCTGCTTCAGCGCGATTTCCGCGTCAGGCCAAACCGCCGCCCTTCTCAAACAACTGGAGGTACGCCGTGTACAGCATGAATAACCTGAAAAAACTGAAGACTCTGGATGCGAACGCCCCGGCCGCGATGCAAGCTTTCTGGGCTTTTGACAGAGCCGCCATGGCCGACGGAGCGATCCCGGTCAAGTACAAGGAACTGATGGCGCTCGCCGTTGCGTTCACAACGCAATGTCCCTACTGCATCGAGATTCATTCGGGCAAAGCGCGGCAGGCCGGTGCGACCGATCCGGAGATCGCCGAAGTTGTAACCATAGCCGCAGCGCTCCGGGCTGGCGCGGCCATCACTCACGGTACCCATGCGTTCCCCGACGCATAACGGATCGCGGGATTCCGAAAAAATCCTGGATCGTGCGCGAAGATTACGCGGATAGTATGCGACGGTCCGCGCCGGTCGCCGTCACGTTCGCGCCCGAGGGGACGCGAGATTCTGTTCGATAGACACGGCGGCAGAAATGCGGCCCGGAGGAGAATTTCACCATGCCACTAAAAGCTCAGGACCTGCAGACATTCGAGGCCTACAAAAAAGCCATCAGGGCCTCGGCCTCTCAAATTAAGGACAACACGCCGTTTTGCCTGTATAGCGACGTCGAAATTCCGGACGCTTCCAAGAAATCGCATATGCTGCGTCCGTTCCTGGTGGTGGGCAGCCCGGCTACCGCGATCACGCCGATGTTGAAGGACCTGCATGGAGGCAGGAAGCTCTCATGCAGCGGCCTTTGTTCACTCGAGAATGGCAAGATCAGACTGGAGGCGAAAAGCGGCGCTTTGAACTTTGGACTATTCAAATCGCAAGCCACAATTTTCAAGGACCTGCTTGGCAAGGACATTCTGATTCCCGCGGCGGGTGGAGCTCCGGCGGCCAAACCGGCGGATGTCAAGCCGGACCCGGGTCCGGTAGAGACGATTAACACGCCATACGGCTCGTTTACCTATTTTGCGAACGAGAAGGCGGCCAGTGCGGCGCTGATCAAGACACTCGAGAAGGTACTGGAGAACATCGAAGGCGCCTCCGACGATGGGAGGGCGCTGAACGCGGCCTACGATGAAGCTCGCAAGATGGAGAAGGCGCTTCCCAACGCGAGCGTGATCCTGGATTGGTGCAAGAAGGCGGACCGTGCGAGCGCCGATGAGGCCCGGCAAGCCAAGATGGCGTACTTGATTTTCGACGAGTTCCGGGGAAAGTTAAGCGACCTGGCGGAAGATGCGCAGGATGCCGGCCAGAGCGTCAGCGCCGCGCTGGACGAGCTAAACTCCCAGAAGCTGCAGGATGAGGCCGATCAACTGAAGGCGAAAGCCGAGGAAGAGAAGGAAATAATCGAAGGGGTTTTCAAGGTTGTGAAATTGGTGGTGAAGGTGGGTGAGGCCCTGGTCGATCCGGCCAAGGCGGGCGACCTGCTCATGGACTGCGCCGACTACCTTGTGGACATAGGAGCCAAGTTGGCCACCGCCAATTTGGTGCAGAAGGCGGCGCAATGCGAAGCCATGGCTAAGGAATTGAAGGCCGCGGCCGCCGCGGCGCGCTTCAGCCAGGCGAAGGATCGTGTTGCGAGCCTTTCGAACCGGCAGGTGCAGGCGATGAACCTCCTGAAGAGAGCCCAGGCACTGGTTCAGAGCATGTCAAAAGTGCCGATGAAAGGCTTCGATGAGACGACCAAGGGCCCGTTCAAATTTCAAGACCTGGAAGACCTGGCCGACCGGATCGCCGAAGTGCGCGATCAGGCTCAGGACATCATCAAAGAATCTCGGCTGGCTTTCGACGCCAGCGGCGTGCTGATCGAAATGGTGGCGTCGGGGAAATGGAAATCTCCCAAGCTGGATGACAACAAGAAAATCCTGCAGAAAATTAAGGACGAGGCCGTGAACATCGGGAAAATGGCCGGGGTTCGGTACCACGAGTGCGGCCCATGGCTGGCCTCGCGGCAGAGAGTTTACGCCCAAGCTCAGGAGGCGGTGGCAAAAGCCCATTCGTAGGTTCCAGGGGCCAAGCGCGTGCACTGCGAACTGCCGCATGTTCAATCAGGTAAGCGGTGGCGCGCGAATGCCCCTCGATCAAGACTAAGTCCCCGGCGTTATCCGCTGCCCCGATCAACCCCCGGAACTGCCGCTATGCCGTATGGCGATGCCCCCCAAAGCACATCTGGCGCCGACCGGACGACAGCCGGGCTGTCACTCGAATAGCTAGCGATATTCACGGGTGACACCGCTTTCTCGGAGTGGCGCAAAGTGGCTCCGCAGGGTATCCGGGCCGACTTAGAGACCCCACGGACTCAGCCGGTTCATCGGGCTGGTTTGGGCGAAATGCCGCCGAAAATTCGAAAGAAATAGGCTAGCGTGAGGAAAAATGACGCGGTAGGAGGAAGCGAACGGCCGATTAACCATGCACAGGAGGGCAATCGATGCCGGCTGTAGCGGAATTGAAGTGCTCTGGGGGTATCGGGGGATGCGCAGCGATACGATCTCTTCCAAAAGAATCAGCGATTTAGGCCTCCAGCATACCGCGCGATACGGCACTTTTCCCTTGACAAGCACGCGCGTTTATCGTACTAATAGCCGATAAGCGCACAGCGTGGAACAAGCCTTCATCTGCGACGCCATCCGCACGCCCTTCGGACGCTACGGCGGAGCCTTGTCGGGAATCCGAACGGACGACCTCGCTGCCATTCCGCTGAGAACCTTGCTGGCCAGGAATCCGCACCTCGATGCGGGAGCGATTGACGACGTGGTCTACGGCTGTGCCAACCAGGCGGGGGAGGACAACCGCAACGTTGCGCGCATGGCATTGCTGCTGGCGGGGATTCCGGAGCGCGTGCCCGGAACCACCGTGAACCGCCTCTGCGGATCGAGTTTGGAAGCTGCCGCAGTGGCCGCGCGGGGAATCCGCTGCGGCGAGATCTCGCTGGCGATCGCCGGAGGCGTGGAAAGCATGTCGCGCTCGCCCCTCGTCCTGTCGAAGCCGGACGCTGCCTGGTCGCGATCCCAGAAGATGGAAGATTCGACCTTGGGGTGGCGCTTCGTCAATCCGCTGATGAAGGAACGATACGGCGTCGATTCGATGGCAGAGACCGCGGAGAACGTCGCCGCGGAGTGCGGTATTGCGCGCGCCGACCAGGACGCCTTCGCCCTGCGAAGCCAACGGCGCGCCGCCGCGGCCATGGCGGACGGCCGCCTGGCGGAGGAAATCACACCGGTAGAGATACCGAAAAAGGACGCCGTGTCGCGCGACGAACATCCGCGGGACACCACGCTGGAGGCGCTCGCCGCGCTCCGGCCGGTGGTCAGGCCGGGCGGTACTGTGACCGCGGGCAACGCTTCCGGGATCAACGACGGCGCCGGCGCACTCCTCATGGCCAGCGAGAGCGCCGCTAAAAAATACGCATTGACTCCCAAGGCACGGGTCCTGGGCGCTGCCGTAGCGGGAGTAGCGCCGCGGGTGATGGGCCTCGGACCGCTGCCCGCAGTTGAAAAGGCGCTTGCGCTTACCGGCCTCACCCTGGACCACATGGACGTGATCGAGTTGAATGAAGCATTCGCTGCGCAGGCGCTGGCGGTGCTGCGCGCGTTGGGATTGCCGGACGACGCGGCACACGTCAACCCGGATGGCGGCGCGATCGCGCTGGGACATCCTCTCGGGGCCAGCGGTGCGCGGTTGCTGGGCGCGGCGGTGCGGCAACTGCAACGCGGCGGAGGCAGGTACGCATTGTGTGCCATGTGCATCGGGGTGGGACAGGGAATTGCGATGATTGTGGAACGCGCCTGAGCGGGAGATTTCATGATCGGACTTGTCCATGTCACCGATTTGATCGTCACCGTCGGCCAGCCTATCGAAATCGGGCCGACAGCTGCCGGAGTGCGGCGACTGATTCCGATTACAGGCGGCGAGGCCAGGGGGCCCCGGTTGCTCGGCCGAGTTCTTCCAGGCGGGGCCGACTACCAAATGCTGCGCCGCGACGGGGTGACCGAACTGGACGCGAGATACGCCATTCAAACCGACGATGGCGCCATCATCAATGTCGAAAACATCGGGTTGCGGCACGGGCCGGCTGACGCGATGGAGAGATTGCAGCGCGGCGAGGAGGTTGATCCCAGCCTCATCTATTTCCGCACTGCTCCACGTTTCGAGATTGCCGCCGACTCCTATCTCTGGCTCACCAGGCACCTGTTCGCGGCGGAGGGTGTCCGCCGCCCAGATCGCGTGGAACTCGCCGTATACCAGATCGTGTGAGGGCCACGATGTCACTTCCCAACTTCACTCGCACTCAGGTGGGCATCGTCGGAGCCGGACCCGCGGGTCTGCTGCTCGCTCACCTGCTCCACAGAGAGGGCATCGAGTCCGTAGTGATTGAGACGCAGAGCCGCAAACATGTGGAGGAGCGTGTCCGCGCGGGAGTTCTCGAGCAGGGCACGGTGGACCTGCTCAACTCTTCTGGCGTAGGAGAGCGGATGCGCCGCGAGGGGCTGGTGCACCACGGGATCGAGCTGCGATTCGACCGCCGCGGACATCGCATCGATCTGCACGGGCTCACCGGTGGACGCGCCATCACTGTCTACGGGCAGCACGAGGTAGTGAGGGACTTGATCCAGGCGCGAATGGCGTACGGAGGGCCGCTCGTCTTCGAGGTCGACTCCGTGCGGATCGACGGCTTCGACGGCGCTTCGCCGCAGATCCGCTTCTGCAGTGCCGGCGAAGAGTGCGCGATCGCCTGCGACTACATCGCCGGCTGCGACGGTTTTCACGGAATCTGCCGGCCCTCGATCCCGTCCGGTGTCTTGCGCTTCTACGAGAAGACGTACCCGTTCGGCTGGTTGGGGATTTTGGCGGCAGCCAGACCCGCCTCCGACGAGTTGATCTATGCCAATCACGAGCGCGGGTTCGCGCTGCTCAGCATGCGCACTCCGCAAGTCAGCCGCTTGTATCTGCAGTGCCGTCCCGACGAGGAACTGACGGAGTGGCCGGACCAGAGGATCTGGGACGAGTTACAAACGCGCTTCGAGACGGTGGAGGGTTTCCGCATCAACCAGGGCACTATCTTCCAGAAGGGCGTGACCGCCATGCGCAGCTTCGTCGCCGAGCCCATGCAATGCGGCCGCCTGTTTCTGGCCGGCGACGCGGCGCACATCGTACCGCCGACGGGCGCCAAAGGCTTGAACCTCGCCGCCGCCGACGTGCGGATTCTCGCCCATGCCCTGACCTGCCGGTACCGCAATGGGCCGGTGCAACTGCTCGACCGTTATTCGGAGATCTGCCTGCGGCGCGTCTGGCGGGCGCAGCATTTCTCCTGGTGGATGACCTCCATGCTGCACCGGTTCGAGGGTAGCGATGGGTTCGACTATCGCAGGCAACTGGCGGAACTGGAACAGGTAACCACCTCGCGAGCCGCGGCCACTACGCTGGCCGAGAACTATACTGGAATCCCATTCGATCTACCGGGAGAAAGCCTTTGACCAGAACCACACCGCCGTTTCGCTCCGACCATGTAGGCAGCTTGCTGCGCCCCGCCGCGCTCAAGGACGCTCGCGCCCGCTGGGGACGCGGTGAAATCACGGCCGCGGACTTGACCGCCGCGGAAGACGCCGCCATCGAGCAGATCGTCGCGCGCCAGGCGGCGATCGGGCTGCGGAGCGCGACTGACGGCGAGTTCCGCCGCGCTATGTGGCACTTCGACTTTTTAGAGCGGCTGGACGGAGTGGAGTCGTTTCGCTCCGATCACGGCATCGCTTTCAAAGGCGGGATCGAGACACAGCCGAAGGGATTGCGCGTGGTCGGGAAGCTAGGGTTCTCCAGCCACCCCATGGTGGAACACTTTCGCTTCCTTCGGGAACGAACCCGCGCCGCCGCCAAGATGACCATCCCTTCGCCCAGCGTCCTGCACTTCCGCGGCGGGCGGCGCGCCGTGAGCCCCGCTGTCTACCCGGATATGGAAGAGTTCTATCGGGACCTGGGGCACGCCTATCGCGGCGCGGTCCAGGCATTCGCGGAAGCGGGCTGCCGCTACCTGCAGTTGGACGAAGTCAACCTGGCCTATCTGTGCGACCCCGAGCAGCGGCAGATTCTGCGCGAGCGCGGCGACGATCCCGACAGCCTTCCCGCGGTGTACGCGGACATGATCAACACGGCCATTTCGGGACGGCCATCCGATATGCGAATCACCATGCACCTGTGCCGCGGTAACTTCCGTTCGAGCTGGATCGCGCAGGGCGGGTATGAGCCGGTCGCCGAGCTGCTGTTCAACCGGATTGGCGTGGACGGCTATTTCATGGAGTTCGATTCGGAACGCGCCGGCGGCTTCGATCCGCTTCGCTTCGTGCCCAAAGGAAAGAATGTGGTTCTGGGCCTGGTGACTTCCAAAACCGGCGCGCTGGAAACTCCCGAGTACCTGCAGCGGCGCATCGAGGAAGCGTCGCACTTCGTCGAGCTGGAGCAGCTTTGTCTCAGCCCGCAGTGCGGGTTTGCCAGCACCGAGGAAGGCAACTCGCTTACTGAGGACGAGCAGTGGGCGAAACTGGCGCGGATCGTCGAAGTCGCGGAGAAAGTGTGGGGAGCTTGAACGCGGCGGTTGAGATCGGCGCGTTGCTGGATCGCGCGATCGGGGCGGGAGCGGGGGCATTAGGGAAAGAGAACAGTGTGGAGCGGGGTGCCTGATGAGTGGACCGACAAGCGAGTTGGTGACGTATCGCATACAAGACGGAGTAGCCGTGATCGCCGTCGACAATCCCCCGGTGAATGCGCTCAGCGCCGGCGTGCCGGAAGGCCTGGAGGCCGCACTCGACCGCGCCGCGGGCGATGAAGGCGTGCGCGCCATCGTGGTGATGGGCGCGGGACGCACCTTCATTGCGGGAGCGGATATCGCCGTCCTGGAGGATATGGCGTGGGGAATTGGCTCCGGTGCTCCCGCGCTTCACGATCTGCTGCGCCAGCTTGAGGACTCGCCCAAGCCGGTGGTGATGGCGATTCACGGGACGGCCCTTGGCGGCGGCCTGGAGTTGGCGATGGCCGCTCACTATCGAGTGGCGGTGGCCAGTGCACAGCTCGGACAGCCGGAGGTGAATCTGGGGATCATTCCCGGCGCGGAAGGCACACAGCGCTTGCCTCGACTCGTGGGGACGGAGCGCGCCATCGAAATGTGCGTCTCGGGTAAGCCGCTGAAAGCCGGGGAAGCCCTCGCGGCGGGGCTGATCGATGGGGTGGTCGATGGCGATCTTATGGAGGGCGCGGTAGCATTTGCGCGCTGGGCCGAACCAGCGCGCCGCACTCGCGACCGCAACGAAAAACTCGGGTCGCCCGAGGCGAACGCTCCGCTGTACGAGGCCGGACGGCAGATGGCATCGAAGACACGCCGCGGTCAGGTTGCGCCGCTGCGGGCTGTCGAAGCCATTGCAGCGGCGGCTGCCCTGCCCTTCGAGGAAGGCTGCCGGCGGGAGCGCGAGATCTTTATGGAGTGCGTGCGGAGCGACCAGGCGAAGGCGCTGATCCACGCGTTCTTCGCCGAGCGCGCCGCCGCCAAGATACCAGGGATCGATAAGGCGCGGGCGCTCCCGGTCAAGAGTGTCGCGATCATTGGCGCCGGCACCATGGGCGGCGGGATCGCCATGGCCTGCGCCAATGCCGGATTGTCCGTTCGCCTGCGAGATGCCAGCGGGGAGGCGCTCACGCGCGGCATGGAGACCATCCGCCGCAATTACGAGACCAGCGCAAGACGGGGACGGTTCACGCGGGAGCAGGTCGAGGAGCGGATGGGATTGATTCGTCCCCAACTGGACGCGGCAGGTTTCAATGAGGCGGATGTCATCATCGAGGCTGTGTTCGAGAACATGGCGCTCAAGAAAGAGATCTTCCGCGAGCTGGATCGTCTGGCGCGGCCGGGCGCGATCCTGGCAACCAATACTTCCACTTTGAGCATCGATGAAATCGCATCGGTAACGGCGCGGCCGGAGAGCGTCCTAGGGCTGCACTTCTTCAGCCCCGCGAACGTCATGCGACTTCTCGAGATTGTGCGCGGAAGGAGCTCCGCTCCGGACACCATCGCCACCGCGATGGGACTGGCAAAGCAATTGAAAAAGGTAGGTGTCCTGGCCGGCAACTGTCCGGGCTTCATCGGCAACCGGATGTTCTCTCCCTATATGTATGAGGCTCAGTTTCTGGCCGAGGAAGGCGCCACTCCTCAGCAGGTGGACCGCGCACTCACCGATTTCGGCATGGCCATGGGCATATTCGCCGTGGACGATATGGCCGGCATCGACGTGGCGTGGAGAGTCAGACAGGAGTTGGGGCACTTCGGTGAACCGGGCGCGCGAAAGCCTCTGGTGCAGGATCAACTCTACGCCATGGGGAGATACGGCCAGAAGACCGGAAAGGGTTGGTACGTCTACGGAGATGATCGCAAGCCGATGCCGGATCCGGAGGTGGAGGCACTGATCGAGCGATCGGCACGCGAAGCGGGAATAGCGCGCCGGGAGATCTCCAGTCAGGAGATTGTCGAGCGATCGGTATTTGCCTTGATCAATGAAGGCGCGCGGCTCCTGGAGGAGGGATTCGCTCTGCGAGCCTCCGATATCGACGTCGTCTATGTGAACGGTTACGGTTTCCCCGCATGGCGCGGGGGACCGATGTTCTATGCGGACCTGGTCGGCCTCGGAAATGTGCTGGAGCGTGTACGGCAGTTTGATCACGATCACGGAGCGCGCTGGGCTCCGGCTCCGTTGCTGACCCGGCTCGCCGCCGAGGGCCGCACTTTCCGCGAATATGACCAGGAGCGGCGGTAGGCTTCCGCGAATGCCGGGATTTGCCCCCATGACCGATGAATCGAAGCGCCGCGTTCGCCAGGTGAACGTCCTTGCCGCGGCCGCTGAATTCGATCATAGGGAGAATGGCCTCACGTACGTACGATCTCCGCTGGCGCTCGGACCTTATCCCACGAAACTGACCGAGCGTCTGGAACTGTGGGCCGCGAAAACGCCGGACCGGGTCTTGCTGGCGCAACGCGATCCTTCGGAGGCATGGCGAACGCTGAGCTACGCGGAAGCGCTCGCGCAGGTTCGGTCCATCGCCCAGTCGCTGGTCGATCTCCGGCTGGACCGGCCCTTGGCGATTCTTTCCGGCAACAGCATCGAGCATGCCCTCCTGGGGCTGGCTTGTATGTACGCCGGCGTAACGTATGCGCCCGTCGCGCCCTCGTACTCGCTCGCGTCGCCGGAGTTGACCACGTTACGTTTCCTTCTGGAGCGGTTGGAGCCGGCCATGGTGTTCGCGGCCGATGGCCGTCAATTCGAGCGGCCGCTCCAGTTGGCCGCCGGGATGGGCGCCAGGATCGTAACCATCACACCCGCTGCCCTGCCCCGGGTTACGCCGTTCGAGGAACTGGCGCGCACGGTTCCCCGCGCGGAGGTGGATGAGGCGCATGCGCGCGTGCAGCCGGACACGGTGGCCAAGGTGCTCTTCACCTCCGGATCCACCGGACACCCGAAAGGCGTGATCACTACCCAGCGGATGCTGTGCTCCAACCAGGAGATGCTGCGCACATTGCTGGCGTTCGTGGCGGAGGAGCCTCCCGTGCTCTGCGACTGGCTTCCTTGGAACCACACCTTCGGCGGAAGCCACAATTTCGGACTGGTCCTCTATAACGGCGGGACTTTGTACATCGACGAGGGAAAACCCACCGACGCGGGTTTCGCTGCGACGCTGAAGAACTTGCGCGACGTCGCGACTACGGCGTACTTCAACGTGCCGAAGGGGTACGAGATGCTGGTGGCCGCGCTGCGGGCGGACGCGCGATTCGCTCAACATTTCTTCAGCCGCGTGAAGATCCTCTTCTACGCGGCAGCCGGCTTGAACCAGAAAGTGTGGGACGATTTGCAGGACCTGGCGGTGGAAGCGTGCGGCGAAGAAATCCTCATGCTCACCGGACTGGGCGCCACCGAAAGCGCGCCTCTGGCCCTGGCCACCGGTGTCGAGGGGGCATCCGCGGGCCGCGTCGGCCTGCCGGTCCCTGGCGTGGAATTGAAACTCGCTCCCGTGGAGAACAAGATCGAGGCCCGCCTTCGCGGCCCCAACATCACGCCCGGATTCTGGCGGAACCCCGAGATGACGCGGGCCGCCTTCGACGAAGAGGGCTTCTACAAGCTAGGCGACGCGCTGCTGCCGGCCGATCCCGCCGATCCACTCAAGGGATATCGCTTCAACGGGCGTATCACGGAAGATTTCAAGCTATCGACGGGAACGTGGGTGAGCGTAGGCCCGTTGCGGGAAGCTTTCCTGACCTGGTGCGCCGGCGCCGCACAGGATGTCGTGCTGGCCGCGCCCGATCGCGACTTCGTGGCCGCACTTATCTTTCCGGCGCGCGGCGTGACCGTTGTCCAACTGGCGCCGTTGATCGAAGGATTCGCTCGCCGCGCCACCGGAATCTCCACGCGGATCGAGCGCGCGCTCGTGATGGAGCAACCGCCGTCCATGGATGCCGGCGAGATGACCGAAAAAGGCAGCATCAACCAGAAGGCCGTGCTGCGCAACCGCGCGGCGCTGGTGGAGGAACTCTACGCCGG
>Ga0326728_10022939_pt1 | contig 11515 bp, 12 predicted proteins | sample MB3enrmetagenome_FD_207602 | JGI IMG/M metagenome (GOLD analysis project Ga0326728, IMG submission 207602) | Lab enriched peat soil microbial communities from McLean, Ithaca, NY, United States - MB31MN | ecosystem: Environmental > Terrestrial > Soil > Wetlands > Peat | place: USA: New York... | reverse complement strand
GGAGCAATTGCATTTGTCATCGTGGTGAAATGAACCATACCACCATCCATCTGCATGGACAAATGGATTCATTATGGGCTAGATTTCCACAGTTCAAAAAGTATGCGCAAGCGGGAGACTTTGAGTAAAATGCATACTTCCGAATAAATTACTGGGTGGGGAGGGGAGTACCCCTCAAGGTTGATAAGACCACAGCGACGCATCCACCGGCCCAGCAAAGAATCGAAGCGAACCCATCTCCCGAAAGGTCAATGCCGTGAACGAGCACTGCCGGTTGGCGCTCCGCCTCAGAACCACCTCACGCCGAATCCTTCTGGGCCTGGCCTTCGCTACGTCGAGCCTCGCCCATGCCCAGGCGAAGCCTCCAGTGCCGCCGCTTTACGGACCTGCCGGTGTTTCAGCGCAGGCGGTGAAGCAGGGCCAGTTGGGCAGTTGTTACTTCCACTCTTCCATCGCCGCGATCGCCAACCGAAATCCGGGTATCTTGCGTGGCGCCTTGCAGGATGGCGGCGACGGCACTTACACTGTGCGCTTTGTCGATGGCAGCAGCGAAACCGTGCAACTCGACGATGCACTCTTCGCCCGGAACAACAAGTTCGATCTCTCGGACGGACTTTGGGTCACGATCCTTCTCCGCGCCATGGCGCAGAGCACAATGCGCGATTCGTTGATCGCGTCCATCTCGGCGACGGCGCTGCCGGACTCCGCTAAGGCGACTGCTACTGCCCTCGTCCGAGGCAACGATGCCCTCTTGCTGGCTTACGACCGGGCGGTTCGCTCGACGGTCTACCAGGACGGCACTATCGACCGCGATGTAGTGAAGACCGCGCTCAATCACCAGGTGCAAGCTTTGAATATTCCCGTCTGGTTCAGCAAGCCGTTGATCGACTTTCTGGACGCGCAAGGATTCTTTGAGACTTTAGCAAAGCGGGTTCAGCTGAATGGCGAGTTATTCGGGGCATACCGGGCGGTGGGACAGGGCGGTCTGGTCATTAGTGTTCTGGGCAAGTTCGACGCTCCCTCGCGCGACGTGGAGCTGCATGGCAGCAGCGAAGCTCGCACATATTTGAGAAAAATGCAGCAGGATGGCCTTCCGATGGTGGCGACCACGGGTCAAAGCCTGGATCCGGCAATCCTGCAGAGACTGCAGACCCGTGAGGGCGGTCCGGACTGGTGGGTTGCGACCCACTCCTATACGATCCTCGCGTACGATCCCGATGCCGACCAGGTAACCCTTCGCAATCCATGGGGCGATCACCCAGGCCCAGCCGGAGTGTTTACGATCTCGATGTCGGACTTCGTGGCTGCGTATCCGAATATCGACTTCCCTAAGTAGTAAGATCTGGTCCGCCGCGATAATGCGATGGATCGCGCTGATGGCACTCCCGGCAAACTAATGACAAACATATGTGGATAGCCATTGAGCAGTGCTTAAGTTTAACAATTTTAATGAATCCAGCGCGGAGTAAGTTGGCGGGTGGCCCATCCTTTGATTAGCCCACAATGGTCGGGTGCCCCATCCTTCGCTTTTTTCCAGCGAAGGGTGGGAGACCACAAATCTACGCCCGCCCGCTTGATGCGATCTATACTGACTTTGTGATCTCTACAATGAGCTGCGATGCGAGCCCCAACTCGAATGGCGTTCCCAACAATGGCTTCTCGCAGGAGGCGGGCTACGTCGTCGGTCCCTCGGGCGAGCAACTCACCGAGGTCGATGGCAGCGGCAACTGGCACGTATGATGGTAGTGTGAGCGCACCAACCCTGCACTTCCACATCGACGACCCGCTGGGCACGCGCCGCGCACAGGTATCGGCCACGGGCGTTCTGGAGGCCACTTACCAGAGCCTTCCCTTCGGCGACGGGCTCAATCCGATCGCCTACACTACTACCGCCGACGACCCCACTGAAAATCACTTCACCGGCAAAGAACGAGACTCAGAATCCGGCAACGACTACTTCCTAGCGAGGTATTACGGTTCGATAGGAGGCAGGTTCTTGTCCCCCGATCCATTGTCTGGTAGCGTTGCAAACCCGCAGTCTCTGAACCACTACGTCTACGCGCTCAACAATCCGCTCAGGTTCACAGACCCCACTGGAAAGTACACTTGTACTGCAGGCACGGATGAATGCGCAGCAATTGAAAAGGCACGTAACGCCGCAATGCTTAACGCCGGTGACGATCCAGCTGCGGCTTTCGCGGCGATGAGATATGGCAGTCCGACGGACAAGAACAAAATATATGTGGGGGTTAGCACAGTCCGAGAGGGTGCAGCTGGCGAAACAAAGTTTGGAATAGGTGCAAATGGCAAGGCTGACGGAACTGTAAACGTAACATTTAGTTCTACCCTAATCCAATCGGCCCTGCTCACTGGCGACAATCTTAAACTACAGCAGAATCTGGTACATGAAGGCACACATGTTGCTCAGGATGAGAAGCTAATTGAATCCCATTTCAATTTGAAAAATGATATTACGATTCGTAAGGCCGAGGAGGGCGCCTATCAGGTCCAGGAGAACTACTCTGAACGTCAGGGAGTCGGCGATCATCGCCTTGAGTCAAAACAAGCTATCGACGAGTACATAAGCAGCCATCCCGATCTCTATCCACATCCCGACAATCTAATTCTGCCCTTAGCGCAAGTCCCCTCCCAAAAGTAATCGGAGCCTGCAATGTATAACTATGTCTTTTTCCCCTTGTTTGTGCTACTGACCTTCGTAACCGCGTCGGCGCAACAAACCACCGAAACCTGCGAGCAAGCGTGCTCACGAAACTACGCTGAGTGTCACTATGAGCACGCGCAAGTGTTACTTACGGGAACCCGCCAAGATGCATCAGACTGTTTAAGATTGTATGAAAAAAACATAGCGTCGATGGATAATCTGAAACGTGTCCAGGAGAGCGTTACTGAATTAGATGCTGCCATTATAGGTGAATCCTGGCCGGAGGCTACCAAGACTCGTTTGCAATTCGAAAAGGCTGCTTCTCTTATTGCTGAGGCAGGGATGCAGGTAAATAGAGGCGAAATCTCAGTCGCGAGCGCGGCGCTTTCACGAGCTTGTGATATATATGTCGCTCAGGCCAGCTCTCAAATAAATCAGGGAAACGATGATACAACCGCCCAATTGGCTACAGGATTCCTAAGATGCGGTAGACCTATTTCTGGACTCGAAACCCTCAATCGCCTACAGAAAAACAGCAGCGAGAAGATGTACCTCACCGCAGAGCTGCTGTTCGCCATTGGTCAGCGAGAAGAAGCTGCTGTCGCGTACGAGAAATGGATAGCTGCTGGCTGTATATCGCCACTCGACATGCTCTCTAAGAATGAGTTTGGGGAGAAGTGGACTTTCATGTATATGACCTCGCCACCGGGGCAGACGAAATGCCAGCAACTCCCAAGCGAACTTCGCATTCGATTAGAGACGCTTCAGGGGGAGTTTGCGCATCCGGCTAACCTTCCAAAGAAGAGCTATCCGGCCCGGCCGTTTCCAGTGACGCGGTGATGCATTTATCCTAACGATACGAGGTCTACGCGTATGACGCTCTCCGCCGCCAGCGCAACCACCTCCGCGCCGGGCTTCCGGCTCTCGGCCCCGCCGCTGCTCTACGATGGCGCGGGCGATCTAGTCAACGACGGCACGAACGCCTACCTCTACGATGGGGAGGGGCGCATCTGCGCGGTGGCGAGCAATGGCAGCATGACCGGCTACCTGTACGACGCGGCGGGCAATCGCGTGGCCAAGGGGACGATTACCAGTTGGAGTTGCGATGCGAGCCCCAACTCGAATGGCGTTGCCAACAATGGCTTCTCGCAGACGGCGGGCTATGTCGTCGGCCCCTCAGGCGAGCAGCTCACCGAGGTCGATGGCAGCGGCAACTGGCTGCACACCAACATCTACGCCGGCGGCAAGCTGATTGGCACGTATGATGGTAGCGTGAGCGCACCAACCCTGCACTTCCACATCGACGACCCGCTGGGCACGCGCCGCGCACAGGTATCGGCTACGGGCGTTCTGGAGGCCACTTACCAGAGCCTTCCCTTCGGCGACGGGCTCAATCCGATCGCCTACACTACTACCGCCGACGACCCCACTGAAAATCACTTCACCGGCAAAGAACGCGACACCGAATCAGGCAACGACTACATGTTCGCGCGGTACTACAACAGCGCAACAGGTAGGTTCCTCAGCCCGGACTGGAGCGCGAAGTATGAGCCGGTGCCCTACGCCAAGCTGGGCAATCCGCAAACGCTGAATCTCTATGCTTACATTGACAACAATCCACTTGGAGGGACCGATCCAGACGGCCACGACGATATTGAATCCAATGCGATTGAAGATACATGGAATGCTTTAGGTCTCGATGCATACGGTCACCACACTGAAATGTTAGCAGATGAAGTTCAAAACGAGACTGAAGAGAGTGCCGAAGCAAATGCGAGCGCATTCATAGATGCAGCCGAACGTCAGCAGGGCCAACAGCAGGGGGACGTGACGCCTGGGCAAGGAGAGCAAATTCTCATTGCGGCCGAGAGCTATGAAGGGACACCTTATAAGTCCGGTGGGAACAGCAAGAAAGGGATTGACTGCTCTCATTTGGTGTGTGATGCCCTAAACAAAGTTGGAATAGCAGTAATGTGGCAGCACGCGAACGACTTTACACAGGCGGTCAATTTACGCGCTCTAAAGCCGGGAGAACAACCACGCTCTGGCGATATTGTCATCTGGAAGCACAACCCGACCGGTCACGTTGGTGTGTACGACGGTGACCCTTCAAAGCCTGGTTACAACATAGTGAGCGCGACTGACCATGGAGTGATGCACTCCCAGACCTCATCGTTCTCGACTCTAGGCACACCAACATACTATCGAGTGGAGGTAGGGGCACATTGAAACGTCCTAGAAAGGAGTTCAGCATGTGGAATGGTGTTCAGGTACTCTTTTGGGGGATCCTTGCTGTTCTGGCTCCATCACTAATAGCTAGGGGCCAAAGTGTTGGGACATCCCCTGCTGCCGTCGTCAGGCAATACTGCGAACTCGATATGAAGGGCGCGAGGCTGTCTAGTCAGAATCCTTACATGGACAGAATTTCTGCACTGGGGACGTGGTCAATCGAGCCAGGATGGGACTCTGTCATAGTAGTCAGAAATTTCGTGATTGTCCGGGTGCATTCAGACCACGGCACGTCGAGCGTCGAAGTACGGTATACGGTCCTAGGTCAGATGACCGGAGCAAGTGTGACTGCCTCCCGCCAGCACGATGAACTCATCACGTTTGTCATGGGAAAGTCCGAAAATGCATGGAAAATTGAGCGACCTCTCATCCCGCCCCATGTGTCCGTGCAGGCAGCAGCGGCGAACCTCCGCGATCTCATTAGTGACGAGAATAACCCAAAGAACAAGGAGCGACTTGACCAAGGTCTAGCCGTGCTCAGCCGTTGGGTGGGTGGCCCAGGACGAAAATGAGTCCCAATATCGGGCAGTCCTCCCTTCGGCTCCGCTCAGGGCAGGCACTTCGTTTCTGAGACATGGGTTTATGATTGTGATGTGAGGTCTACCCGTATGACGCTCTCCGCCGCCAGCGCAATCCGCCCAGCGCCTCGCATCCCGATGAAAAGCTGAATAAGATCGCCAGTTTGGAACGCATTCCTCGGGCCAAGCTCGCAAGTAAGTTTCAATCCCACCAATACCCCGAGATGGCCGGGTTCCTAAGGAGCGTCCCGCCAAAAAATGTATATTCTCGCCGACTGTCCCGGCCTTTCCTCTTCAACATCGAGGTATTCACAACAATCGGTTGTCTGACGGATGGGCGGCAACGTCTTCAACAGCACGGGCCGGCGCTTAGCCGAGCATTCATAGACGCGATACCTGCTTGGCCTGGGACCTGCAAATATCAGACGCACCTCGCATCGACGGACATGACGCTCTCGCCCAGCAGACTGGGTAATACATACTGGGCGATGGTCGTGGAAGCGCCCAGTGCCAGTTGCCCAGCATGCTCTCGGCTCAGCGCGGCAACTTCGTGTTCAGCCCGGACGAAAAGCGCATTTGCTTGCTGCGAATAACCCAGGAGAAGCTTGCCAGCCTCGGTCAACGCGATACGCGTGCCCGTGCGATCAAAGATCGCTGGATGTCGATGTCTTCCTCCAGCGCCTTGATCTGGAGGCTCACTGCGGGTTGCGTCAGATACAACTCTTCTGCAGCCTTGCGAAAGCTGCGCTGTTCCGCAACTGCCCGGAAGACCAAGCGGAAGTTGTCGAGACTCGCCATGTGCACATCCCCTAACGTGCAACCAATTCGATCTTGATCTCAGGCGGCGACAGCAGCGTGTTGTGCACCAGGCAGTGATGCACGGAGCGCATGAGGCCCGCGGTGTGCTCTGGGGTGAGGGCGACCGGGCAGGTGACCTGGACGCGGAAGTTGCCCATCCGCGCCGGCTGCATCAGCTTGTCTGCGGTTACGGAGACCACGACGCCGCTCTCCGCCAGGTTGCGGGTTTTCAGATACTGCACAGCATAGAAGGCGGCGCAGGAGCCCAACGAGGCGAGCAGCAACTCGGGAGGCGTCATGCCGGAGTCTTCGCCTCCATTCTCGACTGGCTGGTCGCAGAAGATCGTGTGCGATCGCGACTGAATGGAAAACTTTACGCGGTCAACTTGTTTGATTGTGACTTCCATAATGGTCAAACCCTCACAAAGGAATAAAGACATGCGGGTGGCGATTCGTTACATCACGGCGGAGTTTAATTCTGTGCGCTCGGAATCCCCAGCAGGCGCAGGTACTCCTGGGTGAGGATGGAACGCAGGCGGGGCGCAACGGCAGGGTCGCAGGGAACCTCCAGCGAGCGGCAGCGGTCGATGGCAACCCGCAGATCGCGCAGGAATGCGACGCAGGCAGGACACGCCTCGATGTGGCTACGCATCGTTTCGCAAGTGAGCGGCTCCACACGACCATCTAAATACTCGGAGAGTTTCGCAAACAATTCGCGACACTCGGTGGGGCGTGAACCGTCTTTGGCCTGGCTGCGCCTGGGCTTCTTTGCGGCCGGCTGGATTCCGCTTGGTTTGTCGCAGGACGGCAGTTCGGATGCGTAGTCCAGCGTTCTGTTCATCTCCTTGCGCACGGCAAGGCGCGCCCGGTGGAGGCGAACCCGAACCGTCCCAGGTTGCAGGCCGAGGACCTGCGCAACTTGTTCAGTGGTCAACTCCTCCATGTCGTGCAGCACGAGAACGATGCGTAGTTGTGCGGGAATTCGCAAGACCGCCTGGTGCAGCAGGTGGTGCTGTTCGGCGTGCAGCAGATTGGCCTCGGGTCCCGCTGCGGCGTCCTGCAACAATCGTCCCAACTCCGCCTCGTCGGGCATCAACTCATCCAACGACTGGATATGCTTCGGAGCAGAAGCCCCTTTGCGGCGCATGCGCCAGCAGCGGTTTCGGGTGACGGTGTAGAGCCAGACGGCGAGTGCCTGCGGGTCCTGAATCTTCGCAAGGTGCCCCAGCGAACGATAGAGCACCTCCTGCATGGTGTCTTCCGCGTCTTCGGGATGCCCGCAGACTTTCATACTGAAGGAGTAGACCGTATTCTGCAGCAGGCCGATGGCCTCATCGACAGCTTCAGGGGTATTGCGGCGCATGAGGCCGACAGCTTGAATCAGTTCGGGTCGCATCGATGGGGGCACTCACAATCAAGGCCAGTATAGTATCCCGATTCCTATAATGAAGGCTCCATCGCGGTCTCATCTTCACTCGCCAGGCTTTTAACTCCGGCCAACACGCCGCGCAAAAGGTGCGACACTGCACTTACTGGATACACGATTGAACGTAGCTGCTCGCTTGCTTGCTGGCTTCGATCATAAGCAGGCAGATGGGACAGATCTTCTTGAGCCACTCGCGCGATTTGGACACTCCAGGCCCGGAGTCTGAAGCGAGCCATGCGCGCAGCAAGGCGATTGTCAGGCCCAACTCGGCGCCAGGCCGACCTGCCTCCAGACGAAACATCTGGCGATAGACCTCATCCTTGAGCTGTTCGCCATGATTTCGGCGAGGAGGTCTTGACCGGGCTGTACCTTTGCGTACAGTCATCGCTTCCTCTCACCTTGAACGAGCCACGAGTAGGGGCCAATGTTGGTGGTCGCAACCTTCTGAAATCCACTGGAGCGCAACGCATCCACGGCATGGGACGAATCCAGGCGGTGCTCCAGAGGCGGGCCGTGTTCAGGCAGAACATCGGGCCTCCAATCGAGGATTGCGATCCGTCCGTCTGCCTTCAGAACGCGAGCGAACTCTCGCAGGACTGCAGCGTGGTCATCGAATTCATGCCAGACATTTGCTGCGAAAACGAGATCGCAACAGGATGCCGGTAAGCCCGTGTTATCTGCTTCCGCGTGGATCAGTTCGATGATGGAGAGAGTGAACTCATCCAATTTCTGTCGCAGAAGCGAGAGCATCTCCTCCTGTGCATCCACAGCATAGACCCTGCCCTGCGGGCCAACCACCTGCGCTAGCGGCAACGTGAAGTATCCCGTTCCGGCGCCCATGTCGGCGATGGCTTCGCCGGAGTGCAGGGCCATGGCGGCGAGTACCTCCGCAGGCGGAAGCCATGCTCTGCGCGCAGGATCGTCGAGCCGATGCGCGTGGGCGGCATTGAATCGTCTCTCGTTCATCCCTGCCTCACTTGTCGGAGCAGCAGCCAGAATTGCCTGAGCAGCAACCTGCATCTTTCAATCCCATGATGCGTAGGATCGTCATTGCAGGGCACCAGTTGGTGAATGCCGATTGCAGCAGGTTGAGTCCGACGAAGACCGCCAGCCACAGCCAATAGAGTGAAACATAGTGCGCTAGTGCAAGTGATAACAACACCATTATGCCTGCCATTAGGCGCACACCGCGTTCAACTGTCATAATAGTTCTCCTTGATTTGTGTTGGGTTCACAGGTGATTCCGGATTCACTGTGCGCGTGGACCATGTAGTAGAGCACGGGGATCGTAGGCCACGAGAGGAAGGTCGAAGCAACCGCGCCGGCGATCAGCGAGAGCGCGAGCCCCTGGAAGATGGGATCGGAGAGTATCACGCTTGCGCCGACAACGACTGCGGCGGCGGTGAGCAGCATGGGCCGGAAACGAATCGCACCGGCGTCGATCACCGCTTCGGCCAGCGGCATTCCCTGGCGGCGGCGAAGCTCGATGAAGTCGACCAGGATGATCGAGTTGCGAACGATGATTCCAGCCCCGGCAATGAAGCCGATCATCGAGGTCGCGGTGAAGAACGCGCCGAGGATGGCGTGCGCCGGCAGAATACCCACCAGCGTCAGCGGGATCGGCGCCATGATGATCGGCGGCACGATGAAAGAGCGGAACCAGCCCACCACAAGAACGTAGATAAGTATGAGCACTGCGGCAAACGCAAGCCCAAGATCGCGGAAGACCTCAATCGTGATGTGCCACTCGCCGTCCCACTTCATCGAGTAGTGTTCGGTCGAATCCGGCATCGACGCGTTGTAGCGGGCCAGCTTATATCCGTCCGGAAGCGTGAGCCGGTCGAGGGCCTTATTCATCTTGAGGATGGCGTAGACCGGGCTCTCTTCCGCTCCCGCCACGTCTCCCGTGACGTACACCACGCGGCGCAGGTTCTTGTGATAGATGCTGGGCTGAATCGTAGTGTGTTCGACGGTCACCAGCTCGCGCAGCGAGACCATGCCGCCGTCCGCGCCGGGCAGGCGGAGATTCTCCAGACCCTGCTCGGAGGAACGGTCCGCGCGGTCCAGCTCGACGGTTGCGGGCACAGGTTCGCGCGCGCTCTGATCGTGGACCAGCCCAACCTGCGCTCCCGAGAGCGCCAGTGCCAGCGCACGGGTTACATCGGAGACCGCGATGCCATGCTGCGCGGCTTTTACCTCATCCACGCGCATCACCAGCCGGGGCTGCGGGTCTTCGACGTACCAATCGGTGTCCACAACACCGGGAGTGTTCTGAAAGATCGACTTGATCTCGTGCGCGATCTGCGTCTGTCCAGCCAGGTCGGGGCCGTAGACCTCCGCCACCAGCGTCTGAATCACAGGAGGGCCGGGCGGGACCTCGCTGACCTGGATGCGCGCGTCGTACTGGTTGCCGATGGCATCCATCAACGGACGCAGCCGCTTGGCAATCGCATGGCTCTGTACGCTGCGCTTGTCTGCGGGTAGCAGGTTCACCTGAATGTCGGCCTGGTTCGGCAGCCGGCGCATGTAGTAGTGGCGCACCAACCCATTGAAGTTATATGGGCCGGAGGTTCCGGCATACGTTTGGTAGTTCAAGACTTCCGGCTGTTGCGCAAGCTCGTTGCCCAACGCCTGAGCGACGCGCGCCGTCTCTTCCAGCGGCGTGCCATCCGGCATGTTGAGGATGACTTGCAATTCACTCTTGTTGTCGAAGGGCAGCATCTTCACGCGCACCAGCCCCAGCGGCACCAGCGCAACGGAGACGAGCAGAAGAACAGCCACTCCGATAAAGAACAGGCCGCGATTGCGCGCTGAGCGGATCAGCGGCGACATAATACGTCGATACAGCCGGGTTCGCCAGTTTTCCGTCTCAGGTTCCAGTATCTTTGCCCCGGCAAGATGCCTGCCCAGCAGCCGCATTGCGGCCCACGGCGAGACCACAAAAGCTACCAGCAGAGAGAAGAGCATCGCAGCCGAGGCTCCCACCGGAATGGGACGCATATACGGCCCCATCAGTCCGCGCACGAAGGCCATCGGCAGCACCGCCGCAATTACGGCGAAGGTGGCCAGAATGGTGGGATTACCCACCTCGGCGACCGCCTCTACAGTAACTTCGCTGCGCGGACGTTCCCGGTTTTCCGGCAGCCGGAAGTGGCGCACCATATTCTCGACCACAACGATGGCGTCGTCGACGAGTATGCCAATGCTGAAGATCAACGCGAACAGCGTGACGCGGTTGATAGTGTAGCCGAGAAGGTAGAAGACCGACATGGTGAGCGCAAGCGTGACCGGAATGGCCAGCAGCACAATACCCGACTCGCGCCATCCCAGAAAGAGCGCCACCAGAAATGTCACAGACAGCGTCGCCAGCAGCAGGTGCTCCAGCAGTTCGTCTGACTTGTCCTTGGCTGTCGCTCCGTAGTTGCGTGTTGTTGTCACCGTCACGTCGTTGGGTATGGTCACGCCCTGCATCCGGTGGACGCTTTGCAGCACCGAGTTGGCGATGTCGGTGGCGTTGGTGCCCTTGCGTTTGGCCACGGTGATGGTCACCGCCGGATACTGTTGCGGTGTTGATGCACCTGCGTTCGTCGTGCCGAAGATCACATAGCTTGTTGGATCGGCAGGCCCGTCGACGATCTGCTCGGCAACGTCTCGCAGGTAGACCGGCTGCCCGTGAACCACGCCCACTACAACACCTTCCAAATCTTCTGGGCTAGTGAAGATATTGCCTGCATCCACGCGGACTTCCTGATTGTTCTCCGCAAAGCTACCCGCCTGCACCGTTGCATTGGCGGCTTGTAGATGCCCGACGATGGCCATCGG
>Ga0326728_10022938_pt1 | contig 11515 bp, 8 predicted proteins | sample MB3enrmetagenome_FD_207602 | JGI IMG/M metagenome (GOLD analysis project Ga0326728, IMG submission 207602) | Lab enriched peat soil microbial communities from McLean, Ithaca, NY, United States - MB31MN | ecosystem: Environmental > Terrestrial > Soil > Wetlands > Peat | place: USA: New York... | reverse complement strand
CCGTAAGGGTTGGGCGAATCGCGCCAGAGGTCGGGCGCGGTCAGCAGCGACACGGCGCGGAAAGCGGCGTTCGGCGCGGCGGGGGCGGGGATCGCGGCGGCGGAGGCGGCGGCCGCGCTCGTCCGCGTCGCCGTCGACAGCCCGTCGGCGGCGGGGGAGGCGACGGCGGCCGGCGGCGCGGCCATTCGTCGCGCGGGCGGCAGCGGCGGCAGCGACGCCGCGAGCTGAGCGGCGCGGGCGAGCGCGGCCGTCCGTTCCGGCGGCTCGGGCGCCGCGGCCGGTTCGGCGAGCGCCAGCGCCTCCGGCGGCGCGCCGCCGAGGCCGCGGGTGATCGCCCCCGGCAGGCGGCCGCGCTTGATCAGCGCCGCGATCAGCTCGCTTTCGTCGGCGGCCGCGTCCGCCAGCGCCGCGATGGCGAATTCGGCCGGGCGCGGCGGCGGCGTCGGCGCGTCGAACGGCGCGAGCTGCGCGGCGAGGATATCGGCGGGCTTGCGCGGCGGCAGCGGGGCGATGAACTCGTCCGCGGCGGCGTCGTCGGTTGCGGCCGCCGGGCTCGCGTCGCTCTTCGTCGCGGAATCGGCGGATGCGACGACCTCAGGCTTCGGCGTCGGCCGCGGCGCGGGCGTCGCGTTGGCGAGGATGGAGGGCGGCTTGGCGCCGCCGCGGCCGGGCGGCGGCGCGGCCTCGGCGCCGTCGGCCTCCTCGGCGTCGTCAACGCCGCCGCCGCGGTCGCCGAACAGCCAGGCGAAGAAGTTGGGTTTCGCGGCGTTGGCGCTGGCGACCTGCACCTCGCCGCCGCGCGCCTCGATCTCGGCGCGCGCCTGCTCGTACCCCGGCATCGGCTGGCCGTCGGCGGGGACGAACACCGTCTTGCCGTCGGGGAACAGCCGCGCCAGCGCCGCGCGGCTCATGCGCGGCCAATAACGCACGTCGCCGCTGTCGATATGCACCCAGGGCGTGATCCCGCTCGGGTAGAAGCCGACGCCGCCGTCCTGCATGCGCATGGCGATGTCGCGGATGGTGGCGGTGTCGACGTCGACGAAATGCGCGTCGATCGCCTTGCCTTCCATGTGCTGGGAGTATTTGGCGACTTGCCGCGAGCGGCGGCGCAGCATGGCGTTGGTGTGCGGCGAGCGATAGCCCGAAAGCACGTCGATCGGCTGGGTCGAGCCGGACTCGCGGTAGACCTCCCAGACGATGTCGAACAGCTTGGGGTCCATCTTGGTCGACTCGTTGAGCCGCCAGTCGCGCAGGAGCCAGTTGAGCTTCTCGAGCGTCGGCTGGTCGTAGACCCCGTCGACCATATAGGTGAACGAGCCGGATTCGTTGGTGTGGCTGTTGGAGAAGACGAGAGTGCGCGTGTCGCCGTTGGCGATCGCCGATTCGGTCGAGCTGGGGGCCGTCGCGAGGCCGAAGCCGAGGATCGCGACCAGCGCGAACGCGCGCGTCAGCGCGCTCCTGCGCCGCTTGAGACCGCCGCTGGCGCGATCAGACGGCAATCGACCGTTCCCCTCCCCATCGCCACCCCGCCAACCGCCGAAAACCCCGTTTACGCCCGGCGGCCGTTTCGGGAATCTCTCGCGTCGCGGCGTCATCCCCGTGTCTCGAACAGCGCAGACCGCGAGAAAGGATAACTTCGCATCTATAGTCGCTTAACCACGCCGTATCAATCTTGACTCGGGCGCGCGAACGTGCCTGCGACGCGCCGGGCGATGTCATAGACGTCCTCGCGATCCTGCAACACGCCGCTCTCGTCGACGAACTCGGTGAAGTACTCGAGATGGATCGGGATGGCGCGCGGCAGCGGGACGGTCCGCTCGGCGCCGCCGAACAAGGATTGCAGCCGCGCCGCCGTCCAGCCCGAGGCCGCCCCGCCCATCACCAGCTCGGCGAGCCGCATCGGCGCCTCGAGGCGCACGCAGCCGTGGCTGAACGCGCGGCGCGGCGCCGCGAACAAGCCGCGCGCCGGCGTGTCGTGGAGATAGACGTCGTACTGGTTGGGGAACATGAAGGCGATGCGTCCGAGCGCGTTGTCCCCGCCCGGCGGCTGGCTCACCACCAGACGGCCGCCGACGCGGGTCGCCTGGTAGCCGAGCCGGGCGAGATAGTCGGGGTCCTGGGCGAGGTGGGGCGCGAGCTCGTTGCGCACGATCGAATCGGGCACGCGCCAGATCGGATTGACCAGGATGTAGCGCATTTCATTGGAGAAAATCGGCGTCGGGCTGTCCGGCTTGCCGACGATGACGCGCGCCCGATGGACGAGATCGTCGCCGCTCATCACCTTGAGCGAGAAGTCGGGGATGTTGATCTCGATGCGTTCGTCGCCCATCGCGCGCGGCTCCCAGCGCCACATTTCCATGTTGGCGAGGATCATCGCGATGCGGCGCGCGGGCGCGGCCGCCGACGCCGGCGCCGCGGCTTCCGCGACGGAAGGAACGCCGCCCGAGAGCGCCGCGGCGGTCGCGGGCGTCAAGGCGCCGTTGGCGGGCAGGCCGTGGGCGCGCTGGAACGCCTGCACCGCCGCCGCGACCGGCAGGTCGTAGACGTCGGCCTTCGGCGCATTGGGGTCGAGGCCGAGGCGCGCGCGCACCGCCGGCACGCGCGGATCGACCATGCCGAGGCCGAGGCTGGGGCCGCTCGGGATGCTCGCGACGCTCGCCGCGGGGGAAGGCGCCGGGCGCGGAGACGGCCGCGGGTCCGCGACCGCCGTCTCCGCGCGCGCGCGCGACAATTGGTCGCGCAGGTCGCGGTAGCCCTTCTGCTGCGGGTTGAAGCCCTGAAGCGTCAGGTCGGGGTCGTCGGCGCCCGTGACCGCCGCCAGCGCGAAGCCGGGGTCGGCGACCTCCGGCCGGGCGGCGATCGAGGGCGAGATGCGCGCCGGGTCGACGCGCGATCCGCTCGCCTGCATCGCATAGGCGACCGCCGCCGCGGAGATCCTCGTCTCGGCTTCGGCGAGGCGCTGCGGCGCGAGGTCGGCGAGCGGCGCCGCGGGGAGGGCGAAGCCGGAGAGGTCGAGGCCGTCCTCGCCGGCGCGCTCGAGGCGGGCGAGGACCGCTTCCGCGCGCTTCGTCAGGCCGCCTTCGGTCGTCCAAACCGGCGCATAATCGCGCCCCGCATAGAACGCCTCGATCGCCTGGCGCGCCGCGCGCCAGTCGCCGGCGCCAATCGGATTGGCGCGGCCGCGCTCGGCGACGAGGGCGGCGAGCGCCGCTTCGACCGCGGCCGGCAGCGGCGCGAGGGCGGGCGGCGGCGCGGGCGCCGACGGAATCGCCCCCGCAGGCGCGAGAAGGCTCGCGGGCGCGAGGCCGGTTCGCAGGGCGCGGCGCGCCGCTTCGAGCGGGTCCTCGCTCGCCGCGGGAGCGGTCAGCCGCAGCGCGGCGGGAAAATCGGGAAAGATGGGCTCGGCCGGGCGCGCGAACGGCGCGGCGGCGGCGGGCGCGACGACGGCGAGCGCCGCCGCGAGGGCGAGCGCGACGCGACGCGAAAACGCGCGGGGCGCGCTCATCGCTGGGCGCCTGCGCGGCGCGGCGCGCCGCCGAGGCGATCGAGGCGGTCAGGATTCATCGCGGTTCGTCCTCCCGTTTGAACGAGCCATGAAAAAGCCATCCTAGACGCAATTCGCCACGGCGCGCGAGGGGGCCCGTCAGGCCGCCGCCTCGCCCGCGACCTCGGCGGCGATGCCGATCTCCTTCATCTTTCTGTAGAGCGTCGAGCGGCCGATGCCGAGCTTGCGCGCCATCAGCGAAATCTGGCCGTGGTAGTGGGCGAAGGCGAAGCGGATCGCCTCCGCCTCGACGTCGTCGATCTTGCGCACGTCGCCGCTGTCGTCGATCAGCCGCAGGATGTGGGGATCGCGCGGGTCGAAGCGCGGCGCCTCCAGGTTCGCGGCGAGGTCGGGCGCGCTTTCGGCGAGGGGCGGCGGCGCCGGCGGAATGCGCACGTCGAAGCCTTCGACCTGCGCGGCGATCTGCGGGAACTCGGCGACGGTCAGCTCGTCGCCGTCGGCGAGCACGACGGCGCGGAACACCGCGTTCTCGAGCTGGCGCACGTTGCCCGGCCAGTCGTAGGCGGCGAGCAATTCATAGGCGTCGTTGGCGATGCCGCGGATGCGCTTGCCTTCCTCGACGCTGAAGCGGGCGAGAAACCGCCGCGCGAGATCCGGGATGTCGGGGGCGCGCGCGCGCAATGGGGGGATTGCGATCGGGAAGACGTTGAGGCGGTAGAAGAGGTCCTCGCGGAAGCGGCCGCGCTTGACCAGCTCGATAAGGTTCTGGTTGGTCGCCGACACCAGACGGAAGTCGACCTTGGTCGGGCGGCGCGCGCCGACCGGATCGATCTCGCCGTCCTGCAGCGCCCGGAGCAGCTTCACCTGGGCGTCGGGCGGCAGCTCGCCGATCTCGTCGAGGAACAGCGTGCCGCCGTTCGCTTCGGCGAACTTGCCGACGTGCTTCTCGGTGGCGCCGGTGAAGGCGCCCTTCTCGTGACCGAACAGGATCGATTCGACCAGGTTCTCCGGCAACGCGCCGCAGTTGACGGTGACGAAGGGGCGGCCGCGCCGCTCCGAGGCGCCTTGGATGGCGCGCGCCAACAGCTCCTTGCCGACGCCCGACTCGCCTTCGATCAGGACGGGAATGTTCGACTTGGCGGCGCGCTCGGCGAGGCGGAGGGTGCGCGCCATGCTCTCGACCTTGCTGACGATGTCGCGGAAGGTCAGCTCGCCCGCGCGACGGCGGTTGGCGCGCCTCAGCTCGCCCTCCAGCGCGTCGACGCGCAGCGCGTTCTTGATCGACACCTGCAGCCGCTCGGCCCCGACCGGCTTGACCACGAAGTCGAGCGCGCCGGCGCGCATCGCCGAGATCACCGCCTCGATCGAGCCGTGCGCGGTCTGGACGATCGCCGGAATGGCGAGCTCGCGCTGACGCATGCGCGTCAGCACCCCCATGCCGTCGAGGTCGGGCATGACGAGATCGAGCACGACCAGGTCGACCGGCGGCCGATCGGCCGCCTCCATGCGCGCCAGGCCCGCCTCGCCCGATTCGGCGCTCTCCGCCCCATAACCGAATCGACGAGTCATCGCCTCGAGCAGCCGGCGTTGAACGGGATCGTCGTCGATAATGAGGATAAGAGCGGCCATTTCGGTCCTGAGAATTGCGTCCGTCTCGGGTCGCCTTTCGCCCGACAGTCGGACATCAGGGTAAATGTCGTGTTAATGACGTCCCGATTTGGCGCGCTCCTCGACCGGCGGCGGGCGCGTTGAAGGCGCGCCAGCCTTGGGCGATAGTGAGCGCGCGTTCGCAGCGAGGAGCCGATGCACATGAGCGATCACGGGCGCCTTCCCCCGCGCGAGGTCTGCGCCGCCGTCGACCGCGGCGGGCGCGGCGCGAGCCGGCCCGACCTCGGCGACCTGCCGCAATGGCGGCTCGAGGACCTCTACGAAGGCATGGACTCGCCGCGCTTCGCCGCCGATCTCGCGCGCGCCGCCGCCGACGCCGCGGGCTTCGCCGCCGCCTATCGCGGCAAGCTCGCCGAAATCGCCGCCGGCGCCGCCGCCGGAGAACGCCTGTTCGAGGCGGTCCGCGCTTACGAGGCGCTGCAGGACCTGATGTCGCGAATCATGTCCTACGCTTCGCTGCTCTACGCCGGCGACACCAGCGACGTCGCGCGCGGCAAGTTCTATGGCGATACGCAGGAGAGGATCACCGCGCTCGCCGGCGAGCTCCTGTTCTTCGAGCTCGAGCTCAATCGGCTCGACGACGCGCTGGTCGAAAGGACGCTCAGCGGTTCGCCGCTCGCCCATTATCGGCCGTGGCTCGAGGACATTCGCAAGGAGCGGCCTCACCAGCTCTCCGACGGGATCGAGCGGCTGTTTCTCGAGAAGTCGGTGTCGGGCGTCGCCGCGTGGAACCGCTTGTTCGACGACACCGTCGCCTCGCTGCGCTTCGCCTGCGAGGGCGAGGAGCTGACCCTCGAGCCCTTGCTCGCGCGGATGCAGGACCCCGACGCCGGGAAACGCGAGGCCGCCGCCCACGCGCTCGCCGCGACGCTCGGCGCCAACCTGCGGCTGTTCGCGCTGATCCTCAACACGCTCGCCAAGGACAAGGAGATCTCCGACCGCTGGCGCAAGTTCGCCGACGTCGCCGATTCGCGCCACCTCGCCAACCGCGTCGAGCGCGAAGTGGTGGAGGCGCTGGTCGCGGCGGTCGCCGCCGCCTACCCGCGGCTGTCGCACCGCTACTATGCGCTGAAGGCGCGCTGGTTCGGCAAGACCCGGCTCGACTTTTGGGATCGCAACGCGCCGCTGCCCGACGCGCCGACGCGCGTCTTCTCGTGGAGCGCGGCGCGCGACACGGTGCTCGGCGCCTACCGCGACTTCTCGCCGAAGATGGCCGAAATCGCCCGTCGCTTCTTCGACGAGGGCTGGATCGACGCGCCGGTCAGGCCGGGCAAGACGCCCGGCGCCTTCGCCCACCCGGTCACGCCGTCGGCCCACCCCTACGTGCTGCTCAACTACCTGGGCAAGCCGCGCGACGTGATGACGCTCGCCCATGAGCTCGGGCATGGCGTGCATCAGGTGCTCGCCGCGCCCAACGGCGCCTTGATGGCGCAGACGCCGCTGACGCTGGCCGAGACCGCCTCGGTGTTCGGCGAGATGCTGACCTTCCGCGCGCTGCTCGCCGCGACCGACGCGCCGGCGGCGCGCAAGGCGCTGCTCGCCTCCAAGGTCGAGGACATGCTCAACACCGTGGTGCGGCAGATCGCCTTCTACCAGTTCGAACGCAAGCTCCACCTCGACCGCAAGGCGGGCGAGCTGACCGCCGAGACGATCTCGGCCCACTGGATGAGCGTGCAGGCCGAAAGCCTCGGGCCGGCGATCGCGCTCGGGCCCGGCTACGAGACCTACTGGGCCTATATCGGCCATTTCATCCATTCGCCGTTCTACGTCTACGCCTACGCGTTCGGCGATTGCCTGGTGAATTCGCTCTACGGCGTCTACGAGCGCGCGAGCGAAGGCTTCGCCGAGCGCTATCTCGCCATGCTGGCGGCGGGCGGCGCCAAGCATCACTCCGAGCTGCTCGCCCCCTTCGGCCTCGACGCCCGCGACCCGGCGTTCTGGGACATCGGGCTCGCGCTGATCGGGCGCATGATTGACGAGCTGGAGGCCCTGGGCTGAGCGGCCGACGCGCGGCGCTTCGCTCGAAGCCGCCGTCGTCGCAAGGAGCGAAGCGACGAAGCGATCCAGGGGGCGGAAGGGCGCGGGCCCTCCAAATCGTGGATCGCTTCGCTTCGCTCGTGATGACGGAGAGGGCGAATTCAAGCGACCGCCGCCCGCAATAGGACGATCGGCCGCGGCGACTTCACGTAGGGTCGTCGTAAATTTTAATTGTCGAGAAACCAATCGCCATTAGGACTAACGCTGCGACCGACGGGGGCCGCCCTCCCTGGGCGGCCGCTGAGGCATGACGCCGTTCGCTCGCGTCGGCCCTGGCGCCGACATGCCTTCGAATTCGCATTCGACCGTTTCGGTCCGATCGTCGCCGCCGAGCGCCGCCGCGGCTCGGCGCGCGGAGGTCGCGCCGGAAGTCGAGTCCGAATGTTTTTCGCTCGCCCCGAAAGGCCGCGCCATGCCGATTCTCCGATTGGTCGCCATTCCATCACGCAAAGCGCAGTTTGGCGCGCGCGCGCCGCGCGCCGCGGCCCGCCCGACGGCGCGGGCGTCGACGGCCGGTGAGGGGAGGGCCGCATGACGGCGAACGAATTCTCACGGCGTCGGCCGAGCCGAAAAGGCAAGTCGGCCAAAGCCGTCTACTACCCCACGGTGGACCTGACGGGGGTGGCGCGCATCGGCGACGAAAACGAGGCGCGCCTCGATGACGAAGAGGAGGCCGCGCTCCCGCAGGCTGGCGACGCGGTCGAAGCCGCGCCGCCGCCGAGCGAAGCGGACGAATCCTCCGTGGCGTCCGACGATTTCGGTCCGACCCCCGAGGCGCCGCCGGCCGACGACCGCGCGCCGGCGGCGGCCGCCGCCGCCGCCCCGCCGTCGAAGCCGAGCGGCGCCGAGGCGGCGGCCGTCGTGCTGCCCGAATGCCTCGACCTTCCCGCCGCGACGCCGCTGGCGCGGACGCTACGCGCGCGGCGGGGCGCCCCGATCGTCCTCGACGCCGCGCCGGTGCGCCAGGTCGGCGCCCAGTGCGTTCAGGTCCTGCTGTCGGCGCGGCGGACCTGGGACGCTGACGGACTCCCGCTCTCGATAGTCAACTGCCCGCCCCGGATGATCGAGGACCTTCGACTCCTCGGCTTCGACGCGGCGACCTTTGCCAGTGGAGTGACGCCCCGATGAGCATGACGATCCTGACCGTCGACGATTCCCGCACGATGCGCGACATGCTGAAGGTCGCGCTGACCGAAGCCGGCTTCCGCGTCGTTCAGGCGGTCGACGGAATGCACGGCCTTGCGGTGCTGGAGCAAGAATCGCCGCGGGTCATCATCACCGACATCAACATGCCGAAGCTCGACGGCTTCGGCTTCATCGAGAACGTCCGCAAGGACCAGCGGTTCCTCGGCATCCCGATCCTGGTGCTGACCACCGAGAGCTCGCAAGAAAAGAAGAACATCGCCCGCCGCGCCGGCGCGACGGGCTGGATCGTCAAGCCATTCGATTCGGTCAAGCTAGTCGACGTCGTGCGCCGGGTGGCCGCTTAACTCGCTTAAGGAATTCTCGAATGGACACGATAGCGGCGATCCGGGAGACGTTTTTCCAAGAGTGCGAAGAGCAGCTCGCGGAGCTTGAGGTCGGCCTGGAGGAGATGGAGTCGGGCGTTTCCGACGCGGAGACGGTCAACGCGGTGTTCCGCGCCGTGCACTCGATCAAGGGCGGCGCCGGCGCGTTCAAGCTCGACCGGCTGGTGCGTTTCGCCCACACTTTCGAAACGACGCTCGATCTCATCCGCGGCGGCCGGCTCGCGCCCAGCGTCCCGCTGCTCAAGACGATGCTGCGCGCCGCCGACGTTCTCGCCGACCTGGTCAAGGCGTCGCGCAACGACGATCCGGTCGACGAGGCGCGCATGGAGACGTTGATCGGCGAGCTGAAGAGCGCCGCCGGCGCGCGGGCGCCCGCCGCGCCGCCGCCGGTCGCGCCGCCGCCGAGCTTCGACCCGCCGACGGGCGACGACGAGCCCTTCGACTTCACGCCGACGATGATCTCGATCGAGGACGAGCCGGCGCCCGCCGCGCCGCCGACGCCGGTCTACGTCATCCAACTCACGCCGCGGCCGGAGCTCTATCGCAAGGGCAACGAGACGACGCGCCTGCTGCGCGAGCTCGCGCGTCTGGGCGAGGTCTCCGTCGTCTGCGACTCGAGATCGCTGCCGCCGCTCGACGAGCTCGATCCCGAGGGCGCTTATCTGTCTTGGCGCGCCGAGTTGACCACCGGCGAGAGCTTGGCGACGATCGAGGAGGTGTTCGAGTTCGTGATCGACGATTGCGACCTCGACATCGTCGCGCGCGCCGACGCGCCGCAGGCGAGTCGCGCGGCGCCGCCGGCCCCGCCGGCCGCGCCGCCGCCGCGCGTTTCGCCGCCGCCGCTGCGTCTCGTGTCCGGCGGCGAGGACGGCAAGGAGGCGGAGCGGCCCGCGCCGTCGGCGGCCGCGCCGGAGGCCGACAAGGGGCGCGCCGAGGCGCCGAAGACCGAAGCCGCGGCGACGATTCGCGTCGATCTCGAACGCGTCGACCGGCTGATCAATCTCGTCGGCGAGCTGGTGATCAATCAGGCGATGCTGTCGCAGCGGGTGACCGAGGCGGGGCTTGCGCGCGCTTCGAGCGTGGCGGCCGGACTCGCCGCCCTCGAGCAGTTGACGCGCGAGATCCAGGAAGGGGTCATGGCGATCCGCGCCCAGCCGGTGAAGACGCTGTTCCAGCGCATGTCGCGCATCGTGCGCGAGCTGACCGACGCCACCGGCAAATCGGCGCGGCTGAAGACCGAGGGCGAGGCGACGGAGGTCGACCGCACGGTGATCGAGCGCATCGCCGACCCGCTCACTCACATGATCCGCAACGCCGTCGATCACGGCGTCGAGACGCCGGAGGTTCGCGAGGCGGCCGGCAAGCCGGCCCAGGGCGAGGTCAGGCTGTCGGCGGCGCACCGTTCGGGACGCATCATCATCGAGGTCTCCGACGACGGCGCCGGCATCGACCGCGCCCGGGTGCGCGAGATCGCGATCAAGAAGGAGCTGATCGCGCCCGACGCGCAGCTCTCCGACAGCGAGATCGACAATCTCCTGTTCCTGCCAGGCTTCTCCACCGCGAAGTCCGTCTCCGACATCTCCGGCCGCGGCGTCGGCATGGACGTGGTGAAGCGCTCGATCCAGGCGCTGGGCGGCCGCATCGCCATCTCCTCGCGGCCGGGCCAAGGATCGACCTTCTCGATGAGCCTGCCGCTGACGCTCGCGGTGCTCGACGGCATGGTGGTCAAGGTGGCCGACCAGACCCTAGTGGTGCCGCTGACCGCGATCGTCGAAACGCTGCGGCCGAAGCGCAGCGACGTCCACGCGCTCGGCGTCAACGCGCGCGTCATCTCCGACCGCGGCGGCTTCGCGCCGCTGATCGACGTCGGCCAGGAGCTTGGCTACCGCGCGACCCCCGCCGATCCGCTGGAAAGCGTGGTGCTGGTGGTCGAGACCGAGGAGAGCACCCGCTGCGCGCTGGTGGTCGACGCGATCCACGACCAGCGTCAGGTCGTCATCAAGAGCCTGGAGGCGAACTACCGCAAGGTGCCGGGCATCGCCGCCGCCACCATTCTCGGCGACGGACGAGTCGCGCTGATCCTCGACATCGACACCTTCGTGGCGCGCACCAACCGCAGCGCGGCGTCGTCCGAGCCGCTTTTCGCCGCAGCAGGATGAGAATATGAGCGACCTGCAATCCGCCTCTGGCGACTCCGTCTGTGAATTCATTGCGTTCCGCGTCGGCGCGCAGGAGTTCTGCATCGACATCATGTCGGTCCGCGAGATCCGCGGCTGGACGCCGGCGACCGCGCTGCCGCACGCGCCCTCCTATGTGCGCGGCGTCATCAATCTGCGCGGCGCGGTGTTGCCGATCGTCGACCTCGCCGAGCGGCTGGGCTTTCCGCCCACCGAAACCACGGCGCGCCAGGTGATCATCGTCGTCCAGGTCAGCGGCCAGATCGTCGGCCTCCTGGTCGACGCGGTCTCCGACATCCTCACCCAGTCGACCGAGAACATCCAGCCGACGCCCGACGTCGCCACCGACGTCGCCAAGGCGTACGTGCGCGGCGTGCTGGCGGTCGACGGGCGCATGATCGGCCTCGTCGAGCTCGACGGTCTGATATCGACGCAAGTGGAGAAGGCGGCGTGAAAGGGCAGGCGGCGCTCATCGCGGCCAACAGCGTCGGCGCCGGGCTGACTGGCAGCGAATTCAGCATGTCGAAACGCGACTTCGATGAAATCGCGGCGATGCTTTACGCCGACGCCGGAATCTACCTGCCGCCCTCGAAGGTCAA
>Ga0326728_10022936_pt1 | contig 11515 bp, 10 predicted proteins | sample MB3enrmetagenome_FD_207602 | JGI IMG/M metagenome (GOLD analysis project Ga0326728, IMG submission 207602) | Lab enriched peat soil microbial communities from McLean, Ithaca, NY, United States - MB31MN | ecosystem: Environmental > Terrestrial > Soil > Wetlands > Peat | place: USA: New York... | reverse complement strand
TTTCAGGGCGCGTATGGCATCGGGCTTTGATTCCGCCCCATGCCACATCTCTTTCCCTTTAACGAATAACGTGTCCCAGTGATAGTGATGCGGGTCTGCGCTGAAGATCCAGTAATGTCGGGGCTGTGAAGTAACGGTTGCCATCGGCACCAGATTCGGCTGAAATATACACGTGTGCAAGGCGAAAACCAAACAAAATATGAGGGATAGAGGAATTTTCCACACCCAAAACGTCAATAGGCTGGAATTTCAGCCCTAAAATCGAAGCTAACTTCTTTATTTTATTATATTTAAACGCCCTACAGGACGCCCACAAGGTGCCTTTGCTTCCTTTTTGGATTATTCGCCCTGCTACACCTCGACAAAGATGTCTTCCCCGCGCACTTCCGTCCGGTAGCAGTTCACGCCGACCGCCGGATTCTGCGCCGCTTTTCCGCTGGTCACATCAAACTGCCACCCATGCCACGGGCAGGTCACCACCTGGCCCTCCAGCGCTCCTTGTCCCAGCGGCCCGCCGCGGTGCAGGCAAGTATTGTTGATCGCATAAAATGTTCCGCCGACATTCGCCAGCGCAATTGCTTTCCCCTCGACGTGGAACTCCCGCACCGTTCCCGCCGGTAACTCCGCCACCTTCGCCGTCCTCACGAATCCCATCTCGCCTTTTCCCTCTTTCCCTATTTTGCTTCTCAGCCGCCGCAGTTACTCCTTCTACCTTCTCTTCTCCGTGGTCTCTACGCTTTTTCTCTGTGCTCTCTGTGCTAAGTCTTCTCAGTCTGCCGGTCTACCCCGGCATGATCAACGTAGCGAATCTTTGCTTCCTGATAACTGAGAACTGAGAACTGATTACTGATAACTGATCGCCGATAACCTCTTCCCGCTCACTGCTCACTCGGCTCTGCAACCTGCGCCACCATCACGCTCTTCTTGAAATCCCCCACCATCTCCGGCCGCAGGCGCACTTCCGTCGGCCGCTTCGCGAGGGTCATATCATCGATTTTGTCTTGCAGCTTCAAGAGCGCGTAAAACAACGCTTCCGGCCGTGGCGGGCATCCCACCACGTACACATCCACCGGCACGATCCGGTCCACTCCCTGCAACACCGAATACGCGTTGAACGGCCCGCCCACGCTCGAGCACGCGCCCATCGAGATGCACCACTTCGGGTCCGGCATCTGTTGCCACACCCGCTGGATTACCTGCGCCATCTTCAGCGTCACCGTTCCCGAGACGATCATCAAGTCCGCCTGCCGCGGCGATGGCCGGAACACCTCCGCCCCGAAGCGCGCCATGTCAAACCGCGACGTCGTGGACGCAATCATCTCAATGGCGCAACACGCCAACCCAAAGGTCAGCGGCCACAGCGAACTCTTCCTCGCCCAATTAAAGACGTAGTCCACCGACGTGATCAGGACGTTCTTCTCAAACCTTTGGTCTATGACACCCACGGCACTCTCCGGTTCCTTCTTCGTTCCCTCGCAGTATATTCCCCGCCCTCCTGCCCCGTCAAAAACTCGTTGGTCGCCCTGCGTGACTCCTGTCACATCTTCTCCGCCCACCCTTCACTACGATTCCCGCAGGATCTCAGGCACCGGCTAGCCTTTCTTTTTTCAAGTCTTTTTCTCTCTTTTGCCGGCTTCTGGATCCGTTCCATCAGCTTCGGGCGCCGTTCTGCGAGGCGTGCCCCGCCTTGGCGCGCTTCATCTGAGGTTTCATCCATGGCCACACGCAGCGCCCTCACGCGCCGCCGCTTCCTGCAAGTCGCCGCCACCGCCGCTGCTTCTTCCACGCTGATCTCCTGCAGCCGCCACGCCGGTCCATGGCGGTTCTTCACCGCCGGCGAGGCGGGCACCATCGAAGCTCTTTGCGAACAGATCATTCCCGCCGATCAGGATCCCGGCGCCACCTGGGCCGGCACGATCTACTACATCGATTCCCAACTCGTGGGCCACTTCCGCAAGCTGCAATCCGCCTACCGCAGCGGTGTCGCGGCGTGCGATGCTGCCTGCCGCGCCGCACATGGCCAACCATTCGCCGAGCTTCCCTTCGATCAGCAGACCGCCTTCCTGCAGCGCCTGCCCAATTCCCTCCAGCCCTTCTTCGACACGGTCATCACCCATACCATGCAAGGCTTCTACGGCGATGCCCGCCACGACGGGAATCGCGATGCCGTCAGTTGGCGGATGCTCGGCATTCCCGTAATTCCCCTCCGCGGCCGCGACCACTACGAATTCCCCAGGAAAGGTTGACGCCGCGCCATGTCCTTGCCACGCGTGAACGCCGTCGTGATCGGAGCCGGAGCCGGTGGCGGCGTTGTCGCCAAGGAGCTCTGCGAAGCGGGCCTTCGTATCGCGCTTCTCGAACGTGGCCGCTGGTACACGGCGAACGATTGCCGCAAGGATGATCTCCGCAACCAGCGCACTTCGGTCCTCGGCAATAATTCCGGGCCTGACGACGAACGCAATCCCCGCGTCTTTGTGGACCGCGACGCCAAGCGTCACATCGTTCTCCCTAGCGAAGGCGGCTACAGCAACAACGCCGCTTGCGTCGGCGGCGGCACGCTTACTTACGGCGCCATGGCCTGGCGTTACCAGCCGAAAGATTTCCGCATGCGTTCTACCTACGGGGCGCTGGAAGGCAGCACCCTCGACGATTGGCCCATCAGCTACAACGATCTCGCGCCTTTCTACGAAAAAGCCGAGTACGAAATTGGCGTCTCCGGCGATGTCAGCAACGATCCCTTCAAGGGACCGCGCGCCAAGCCGCTTCCCATGCCGCCTCTTTCTCCCACGCGCGAGTACGAAATCCTTAAGCCCGCCGCGCAGCGCCTTGGCCTACATCCCTTCGACCTGCCCATGCTGCGCAACAGCGTTCCTTACAACGGCCGCCCTCCCTGCATGCGTTGCCGCTGGTGCGTGGGTTTCGTTTGTGAGGTGGACGCCAAGTGCGGCACGCACAACACCGTCATTCCGCGCGCCCTCGCCACCGGCCTTTGCGATGTGCGCCTGGGCTGCATGGTCAAGGAAATCCTCACCACCGAGCAGGGCAAAATCACCGGCGTCTCCTATTTCGATGCGCACGACCGTCTTCAGGAGCAGCCCGCCGATCTCGTCATCGTTTCCGGCGCCGCCATCGAGTCCGCGCGACTTCTGCTCAACTCCAAAAGCAAACTTTTCCCCAACGGCCTTGGCAATCGTTTCGATTGGGTTGGCCGCAACCTTCAGGGGCACGCCTATTCCGGCGCGACGGGCCTGTTCGATTTCGACACTTACGACGACGTTGGCCCCGGCGCCAACATCGCCATTTGCGATTACAACCACGGGAATCCTGGCCTGCGCGGCGGCGCCATGCTCGCCAACGAATTCATTCGCCTTCCTTATCAAGCCGTGCACATGCCACCGAATGGCGTCCGTTGGGGCAAGGCCCACAAGGACTTCATGCGGAAGGCTTACCGCCGCACCATCAAAATCATGGGGCCCACGCAGGAAATGCCAGTCTTCGATTCCCGCGTGCAACTCGACCCCTCGGTCAAGGATTTTTGGGGCATGCCTGTGGCCCAACTCTCCGGTTATCAGCATCCGCACACTTTGGAAATTGCCGGCGTCATGGCCACAAAAGCGGAGGCCTGGCTCAAGGAAGCTGGCGCCATCCAAACTTGGCGCAATCTCCCCGGCAACGGCATCAGCGGCGGCCAGCACCAGGCCGGCACCTGCCGCATGGGCAACGATCCCAAAACGTCGGTCGTCGATTCCTGGTGCCGCGTCCACGATACCGACAACCTCTACGTGATTGACGGCAGCGTCCACGTCACCAACGGCGGCTTCAATCCCGTCCTCACCATTCTCGCCAACGCCTACCGCGCCTCCGCTCACCTCGTGCAATCCTGGAAAGGAAAAGTTTAGCCATGGCCTTTCTACGCTCCCGCCTGGCTCTCCTGGTGCTCGCCATCGGCATTCTGATTGTTCTCGGCGTCCCTGCAGCCAGCCTCTATTACGAGTATTCCGCCGGAGAATCCTGCGCCCGGTGTCACGAAATCCGCTCGGAGCACTCTTCCTGGCAAACCTCGAGTCACCGCGCCGTGGCTTGCGGCGCGTGCCACGGCGAAATTCTCACCTTCGATCCCGGCTTCCACCTGGGAAATGCGCGCCGCCTCGTCCAGCACATTCGCGGCGCTTACCGCGATCCCATCCGCCTCCGCACTCTGGACGTCAACGCCATGGTCGGCCGCTGCCAGAAATGCCATCAGCAGGAAGCCGCGCAATGGCGGAATGGCCCGCACGGCATCACCTACGAGAGCGTTTTCCTCGATCAAAAGCACAACCGCAGCCGCCTTTTGATGGACGATTGTCTCCGCTGCCATGGCATGTTCTTTGAAGGTGGCATCCGCGAACTCGTCGCGCCGTTGAATACCGAAGGTCCATGGAAGCTGTTGCCGGCTTCCGTCGTTCACCAACCCGTCATCCCTTGCCTCACTTGCCACGCCATTCACCGCAGCGGTGACCTGCTCCACAAAGATGATGATTCGAACGCCAAATCGGCCGGCCGTGAAGAGATCTATCGTCCTTCGCTCGGCTTCTTCGATCGCCGTGAGCGCGCCAATTTCTCGGTCGCTCTTTTGCCTCTGCCCGTGATGTTTGATTCCGGCAGGTCTGTGAAGATCAGCCCCGATCCACGCCAATCTCTTTGCTACCAGTGCCACGCGCCTCTTGCCACCATGGAAGTGCATTCCGGCGACGACCGCACGCCCATCGGCGTCCACGAAGGCCTGAGTTGCCTATCGTGTCATCAGAAACACGGCCAGCACACCCGCGCGTCTTGCTCCACCTGCCATCCGCGCCTATCCAATTGCGGCCTTGATGTCGAGAAAATGGATACCACCTTCGCCTCTACCAAGAGCCCTCACAACATTCACTTCGTCAAATGCCTCGATTGCCACCCCAAAGGCATCCCCAAGAAACGCTCCGCCTCCGCCCGCCCTCATTCTCTGTAGCGCCGCCTTCCAGGCGGCCCGCTGAGCAACCCTTTCTCTTTAGGAGGCCGGGGCTTCAGTTTATCCTGAGCCTCGAAGGGCCCCGGCGTAATGCTCCTAGAATGGATGGGCTTTAGCCCCTGAAGAAAGCCTTTTTCATTGTCTTTCAGCAACCGGTTCGGGCCCCGGCTCACAACGTTTCATCCATCGCGATCTCCAGCACCATGCCATTCAGTTGCGCTTGTAGCGCGGCCCGCTTGCCCTGCAAATCCGCATTCTCTTTCTTCAACACCGCCAACCGGTCCTCTTGCCCATCCAGTTGCCGCGTATATCTCTGCAACAGCGCTTTCTCTTCCGGGCTGCCTTTCAGCGCCTTCATGTTCTCCCGCAAACGTGCCTGATCCTTGTCAATCGCTTCCATCTCCGTCTGTCGCAATCGCATCTCCTGCTCGACTGCGGAAATCTCATTTTTCTTCGCAATCACGCGCCGCAGCGCCTCTTCCACCGGCGGCTTGATGGTCTTTTCCTCCACGAACGCCGCCACCTGTGTGTCGGTAAACGTGCTGACGTAGATGCTGGTCTCCGCGGGCCGGCTCTCCTTCACCACAAACTTCTCCGTTTTCCCCGGCGCCACAGCCACGCGAAACCTGTAATGCGTGGACCCCGATTCTTCCGGCTTCGTGCCTTCCGCCAGTTTCCACTCTTCGCGGATCGGGTGCTCCAGGATCACCTGCCGCGGCGTACTGTCTGCGTTGTGGATCGTGTAGGTTGCCGTGTCGCGCTCCTCACGCGTCACCTTCATTACTCCCTTCACAATCGTCACCCGCTTGACCGTCTTCTCCAGGGGCTCACTCTCTGTGGTCACATGAACCGCCGTATCCGCCGCGTACGACAATAGCCGCCGCTCGCCCGGATGCAGCACATCCATGATTCCTTCACCGGCGAACGAATCCTCTTCCAGGATGTTGAACGTGCCGCCGTCCAGCGTCAGCCCCGATGAATTGGTCATCCACAAGGCGCGCAGCGGCGTCCCGTCCACTTCTCCATCTTCGTTGGTCGTCACCAGGGTCACCTTCTCCGCATCAATGGGCGACTGCACGATCGGCACCAGCGCCGACTGGTCCTTCAGCACCGTGATCTTTTCCTTCAACGAGTATTGAAACAACTCGCCCAGCGCGCTTCCTTCCGCCGCAGCGCTCGCACCCCGAAGAGCCGCCATCACCATACTGTTCTGCGATGTGTTCGCGCCCGCTGATACCTCAATCGCTTCCGAGACGTTTCCCAAGCTCAGCGTCGCATTGACACTGTTGTTGAATCCCGGCCGCAGATTTATCTGCGAAAACTGCGTCGTCTTGAACCCCTGGCTGCTGATGCTCAGTGAATACGGCCCGGCTTCAAATCCTGAGAATGTATAATTCCCGTTGCTGTCCGTCCGCGCGCTCTCCACTGCTCCCGTCGCGGTATTCCGCAAGACAACGTCCGCATTCGGAACCACTGCTCCTGATGGATCAACTACTGTACCGCTCAACATCGCTCCGTTCGGCGGGATTACTTTTGGGGACATCAACCCTCCTGCGTGAAAAACACCGCCCCCTGTACTGCCTCCCACTCCTCCGGGAACACCCCCGACGATGCCCCCTCCCGAGCCGACGCCTCCCCCCGCTCCCGAGCCAATTCCCTCTTCCATGCTCGCTTCATGCGCTTGCGGTGTCAGCATGATCGATTGTGGCAACGGCACCACGGGTCGCCTCGTGTAGTACGGCTGTGAAATATTCTGGATGAACGATTGCGGCGCACCAGACACCATGGAGAGCTGCACGTCCTTCCAATCTTCTCCAACTGTGTTGTCAATGATCGCCCAGCCCTGCAAAAACGGTGTCCCCGGCGCTTTCGGCACCACGATCCGGTAGGTGCTCTTCCACACCGGCACTTCGCTGATGTAGCTCACGAACAAGTTCCTGTCGCCGCTACCCGTCGCGCTGATCGTCATGCGCCGCACATCCTTCGAGCGCGTGGAACCCACCAGGTTCAGGTAGCGGCTGACATCCTCGCGGATTTCGCTGTCTGCCGCGCGCACCGTTACCCCCGGCCCCAGTTCAAACAGCCGCAGTTCGCCTGCATCCGTCACAATGGCCAGTTGCGTCACGTCCAGCGTTCCGCCCTTGGCGGTCTCCCTCTTCACTGTCTCCACGCTGAACACCTTTCCCAGCGCGCTGGCCGTTCCGTTCCGCACCTCTACGCGCGTTCCGCGCAGCGCAATCAGGAACGCCGCGCTCGTCACGTCTTCGCTCAATGGGATTTGCAAGCTTTTCAATCGCTCGCTCAGCGGCGCCACGGAGTTGTAGCGCACCCCGCTGATCTTTCCTCCGTTCAGGTCCACCACGGTCAGCGACTTTAACACGTCGTTGAGCTGCGCCGTCGTGAACTCGATCCCCAATTCCTGGTTCCCGTGAACGCGCCCCGTGTGCTCGAAATAGCCGACTCCGTTCTTGTACAGCACCACCTTCTTCACCGGCAGCGAAGCGTTGCCTGTCGACTCCTTTACTTCCGCCTCCGGCTTCGCTTGTCGAACGGCTGCAGTCTGGGCAAACGCCGCCCCCACAAACAGCAGCGCTACACACAAATAATGGGTACGCATGGGTGACCCCCTTTTGCGCAGTGGGATGCTACTTCTTAGACACCAGTTGTTCCGTTCTTGATCCCGCTTAGTTACAGGTTAACTCAGGAATGCCCTTCGGGAGGGCACGGCTTCAGCGGCTGCGGGAAAAATACCATTCCGTCATTCCGAACGGAGTCTGCGGAGTGAGGAATCCCTCTTTTCTTGGGTTACGGCCAAAGAGAGATTTCTCGCTTCGCTCGAAATGACGAACCTAGACACTTCTTCCGCAGCCTGTTCAGTCGCGCTGAAAGGCTCCGGAAACTCAAGGGTTTTAAACCCTGAGGACGGCCACTGAAAAACTATAGGTTCTAGCTTTTCTTCGCCGATGGGTCTTCAAATTGCCTAGCAAGAATCGGCCAGTAGCCCGTGGGACGCAGCCGCTGCAAAATCTCCACGAAATATGCGTCCGGGCCGATGAGCACGCGCGCGCGGCGGCGCTCCACGGCGCGCAGAATCTTGGCCGCTGCCGTTTCCGGATCGGTGCGCGTGATGCGATGAAAGCGGTTCAGGCTCTGTTGACGCAACCCTTCGCCAGCGTTCTGCCCCAGCCGCGCCTGATTCGCGATCGAAGTCCGCACGAAGCCAGGATGCACGGTCGTCACAAAAACGTTTGTGCCGGCCAGTTCGTGTTGCAATGACTCCGTAAATCCCCGCACCGCGAACTTGCTCGCGCAGTACGCGCTCTGCCCGATCGCGCCCACAAATCCCAGCAGGCTGGAGGTGTTCACGATGTGCGCGCGCTTTTCCTTCTTCAGCAGCGGCAGGAAGAAATGCACGCCATGAATCACGCCCCAGAAATTCACGTCCATCAGCCAGCGGAAGTCCTCCAGCGAAAGCTCCTCGAAGTTCCCCAGCAGCGCCACGCCTGCATTGTTGAACACCACCGAAGCCCGCCCGTGCTGTGCCGCCACTTCTTCCGCGAACGTCTTCACGCTCCCTGCGTCTCCCACGTCCACGCGGTGCTGCGTCACTTTTCCGTGCGCGTTGCCCAGCAGCGCTACCGTGTCCGCCAGCCCTTTCTCGTTCACGTCCGATAACGCCAGTGACGCTCCCATGGCCGCCAGTTGTTGTGCCAGGCAGCGCCCCATCCCCGACCCCGCGCCCGTGATCACCGCCACGCTTTCGCTCAAAAATGACATCAGCGCACCTGCATCTTTGGATTCACCGCGAATTGTTCAGAGAAATCTTTCATCGAAGGAAAAGCCCCACAACGCTCTCATACCACACTTCGCGCGCGCCCAGCCAGCGTCCACATCACACGCGCTCGGCAGCGTCCGCCTTTGTTTTTTTCCGTTATCCCGCTCGCGCTCAGCGGGCGAGGTCTTGTTTTCAGGGGAGTGCGATGCGGGGAAAGCCTTTCAACCAACTTTTGCGCCAATCGGAAGCGCCACGCGCACCTGATTGCGCCCGGCGCGTTTTGCTTCGTACAGCATCTGGTCCGCCTTGCGCACCAGCGCCGAAAACTCCTGCACATCCTTGCCTTGAAATCCCGCCACGCCAAAACTCGCCGTCACGCCCACGGTCTGCCCCGCCAGCGGAAACGACAGCGCCGCAAACTGTTCCCGGAAGCGGTTCACCGTCGCTTCCACGTTCTCCGTATCCACATGCGTGACCACCAGCAGAAACTCGTCGCCGCCCAGCCGCCCGGAAATGTCCGAAGCCCGCGTGTTCTTCCTCAATCCTTCCGCGAACGTTTTCAGCACCGCATCGCCCGCGTCGTGTCCGAACGTGTCGTTGATGCTCTTGAAGCAGTCAATGTCTCCGAGCACTACCCACACCGAGTAGCCGTGCCGCGCCGCCCCGCGCAATTGCTTCGACGCCCAGTCCTCGATCGCGCGCCGGTTCGGCAACCCCGTCAAGGGATCCGTGCGCGCCGCCTCTTCCAGCTTCCGGCTCTTCGCCGCCAGCTCGCGGTTCAGGTCCACGATGCGTCTTCCCACGCCGATCCGCGCCAGCATTTCCCCGGGATCGAACGGCTTCGTCAGGTAATCGTCCGCGCCCGCCTGCAGCCCTTTCACCACGTTGCCCTTCTCCGTGTTGCTGGTCATCAGGATCAGGTACGTGTACGGCTGCGTCTTATCCGCCCGTATGCGCTGGCACAATTCCGGCCCGGAAATATCGGGCATCATCCAGTCCGTAATCACGATGCATGGCGCGTGCTGCTCGAACACGCGCAGCGCTTCCTCGCCGTTGCGCGCAAACAGTAGCGTATACGGCTCCTCGTACAGTACCTGCTCGACGAGTTTCCGGTACACCGGCGAATCATCAACCACCAGCACTTCGTATTTTGAGGCAGAGGCGTCCATGCATTTTTCGCCGCGCAGAACCTTGGCCGCGCGCGGAAGTTCACCTTCTTTTCCACAAGCGTGCTCCTTTCCAATTTAGCAAAGGGCTTTCAACAGGCGAGCAGTGGCGCGCGCGTTTTGCGCCTAAGAAGCAATAACGAGTTCGATTTTTTTGGCGGAACGCGAGAAGAGGTTACGTTTTCCTTCCGTAAACCAGCAGCGCCCCTTCGGCTTTGAAGGCCCTCAATTGCGCGGCGTCGCAGAACCACCGGCCGGTATACGTTTCGGGGGACGGCGAAGGATCGGCAACGCGCTCGTGCGCAACCTCCGCAAAACCCGCATCGCGAAACAGCCCGCTCCACTCCTCCGCCGAAAGCAGCTTCGTCGCCACCGCCAGCAATGCGCCCCAGTGGTGGCAATGCGGGTTATCGCGGTAGTAGTTGATCAGTATCCACGCCATGCCCCCGGGCCGCAGCACGCGAAACATCTCCTGCACGCCCTTGCCGGGTTCGGGCCAGTAGTACGCGGACTCCACCGAGATTGCGTGCGTGAAAAAGTTCGGCTCCCAGGGAATCTCGCCCGCTTCGCCGGTCACGTACAGCACGTGGTCGTGCTCCAGGCTGCCGCGCCGCGCCACACGGACCATCTCATCGGAGATGTCCATTCCCACGACGCGCCCTTGCGGCACCATTTGCGCAATCCGCCGCGAGAGCCACCCCGCGCCGCAGCCCACGTCGAGCACGTTGTCCGCCGGCTCCAGCCGCATCTTCTCGAGCACCGGCAGCGTGATCGGCAGGTGATACTCTTCCATCTCGTCGCCGCGCCCCGCTTCCGCCCAGCGGTTGAATTCCTCGCGCAGGTTTTGTGTGTTGGGCATCGTCCTAATGGCCCGCTCGATTCGTTCTCCGGGCTGACTTGCGATGACCACAGAGTATCAAACCGTCCGGCCACAGGCAGTGCAGAAGTGCGCGCCCGGAGAGGCAAACGCGCCGCACTGGCTGCAGAAGTGTCCGCCTGGCGGCACCGCGACCAGCCTCACCGGACTATATGGCTCCGCCGTGATGGCCCACACCAGCGCAATCACCCAGCCGATCACCGTCCATCCCAGGAACACGTTGAGCAGGATGATTCCCGCAGCGTCGCGCTTATCCCGCCCAATGATGGTGGGCAGGAAATACAGAAGAACCAGGAAAAGCAGGGTCAGCACAGTGCACCCCTTTCACTTCGACCTCGGCGCGGCAGACACCCCGGCGCGCCTCTATCCAATGATACGCGTCCGCCTCGCAAAATGTTTCCCGAGCCTGCGAAGGGCGGTTCAACGTTGAGAGTTGAAGGTTGAAAGTTCGTGTAGGGGCCGCCTCTGCCTGCCCGCCGTAGGCGGGAGGCGTGACTCGTGGCCCGTGTTTCGTGACTTGTGGCGCAGGCATTCTTGCCTGTGCTCTTGGGTTCCTCCTTCTTCTGTAGGGCTCGTCCTTCGGATTGTAAAGTGCCACGACATGGTTTACAGGGGTTGCCAGGACATGCTTTACAGTTCCTTGATCGCCTTTTTTTCTCTTCTTTAGGCCGTTGAGCCTGCGCAGGGAGCCCGGAGGGCGACCGGAGCGG
>Ga0326728_10022934_pt1 | contig 11516 bp, 6 predicted proteins | sample MB3enrmetagenome_FD_207602 | JGI IMG/M metagenome (GOLD analysis project Ga0326728, IMG submission 207602) | Lab enriched peat soil microbial communities from McLean, Ithaca, NY, United States - MB31MN | ecosystem: Environmental > Terrestrial > Soil > Wetlands > Peat | place: USA: New York... | reverse complement strand
AATATCCTTCATGGCCGATACCGTATCGCTTACCGCCACACCGCTTTCCTTGGCGTCTTCAGCAGACTTGGTAGCGATCTTTTCGGTCTGAATCGCGTTGTCTGCGCTTTGCTTGATGTTGGAAGTCATCTGCTCCATCGATGAGGAAACCTCCTCAGCCGATGCGGCCTGCTCGGTCGCGCCCTGTGAGAGTTGCTCGGCAGACGCGCTCATTTCCTGGCTTCCGGAACTGACGTTGTCTCCAGCCCTTTTGACTTCGCCCACTATCTCCCGAAGTTTAGCCACCATGTGCTTCATGGCTGTGAGCAGAAGTCCGGTCTCATCCGTGCTGTCCACATCTATTTTCACTGTGAGGTCGCCTTCGCTCAGCTTGTTGGAGATGTCCAGCGCGCGGGTCAACGGACTCACGATGGCGCGGGTCACGAAAAGAGCTATGCAAGCGCCCAAAATGATCGCCAAAAGAAGCCCCACGACCATCACGATCACAGAAAAAGAAAGCTTGGACACAGTCGCATTGGCTATCGTCTTGGTGTCTTGCATGCTGGAATCTGCGGCCTCTTTGGCAATCTCCATCGCTTCGTACGCCACCTGGGCACGCTTGGCTGCGATTTCATCCGTGGAGGCCCATGTTGCATTGAACTCATTTATGAGCGATCTGTAGGTAGCCAGATTGGACTTGATATTTTCCATCAGTTTGAGCTGGCTTTCCTGTGTCGTGGCGGCCTTCAGGGATTCCAGCCTCTTGTTCATCTCATCGAGATTTTTAAGGACATCCTGAATCTGCTTCATGTCCCGTTCGGCCTGGGCTTTCCAGATCGTTACGCGCATCCCGATAAACATCTCGTCCATTTCAGTAATGGCGGCCTGCTTTGCGCTGTCTGACATCGCCTTGCCGGATTCGCCGCCGGAATTAAGCTCACTTTTACTCGATCCTCTCCGATCGTTTGCAAGCTCATCGATGTTCTTTTTTAAACTCATGCCCGTATCGTACAGCCGCTTCCGGAGGTTCGCCAATATGTCGTTCTTGGCCGTAGTCTCGCCAACCAGGCGCTCCCATTCGGCTGTCTTGGCCGAAATCTTTTCCACCTGCTCCTGAAACTTTTTGAGTTCAGAAGACCTCGCGGCAAGCTCTTTGGCGTCCTTGAGGTCTTTCTTGATCTCTTCGATGTTCTTCAGCCCCTTATCGAGAAATTTTTTGTCCAGCGTAAAGCCATAGCCACGTATTTCCAGCATGGCGTTTAGATAGTTTTTCTCGATGCTGGTTGCGAGTCCGGATTCGGGTACGAACTGGGCGTTCAGCTTCTCGGCCAGCCCCGACACACTCCTCATGTTCCAAATGGCAATCGTCCCCAGCAACAACGCAATTACAATCACGACCCCGAAACCCAGCCCTATTTTCATTCCCAATTTCATGTTTTTCATTTTTGCTCCCTCAACGTTTTAGTGAATACAGGCTCCATGAGTAACTTCGATTTGAGCATGAACCAGCTTGGTTACATCGAGAATCAGGGACACTTTCCCGTCTCCAAGGATGGTCGCTCCAGAAACGACTTCCACGTGCCGGACCATATTGCCCAAATTTCTTGTAACGGTCTGGCGTTCACCTATGGCCTCAGTTTCATTAGACAACAGATGGTCATCCGCGAGCGATGTCTCCGCGATCTAATTCGCATCCGCCGAGTTTAAATCGGTGTTGTTCAAGGAACTGTCGACGATGAAAGAAGGCTGACAAAAAAGTTACGTGGATTCACTAAAATTCGATGGACTTAAGGTAGGACCTCAGGTTGACTTTTTTCTGTTTCAACCCGAGCTTCGATCGAAGACGATAGCGGTGAGTCATAATAGTATTTGAGGAGACCCCGAGTATTGAGGCGATTTCTTTGTTTCTTTTTCCGGCCTTGATGAGATTTGCAACCTGGACCTCCATTGAGCTGATGTGCGCATAATGCAATGACAGATTTTTCAAAAATGGAGAACAGATTTCCGACAGATTCCTCTCCAGGATATCTATATACACCTTATGCTCCGCACCAAGATGCCCCTTTTTTAACTTATCCACGTAGGGGAGAATCAGTTCCTTGACATTGGATACAACGTTTTCGCCCAGGGCATCCTTGTCTTTCTCCGCGCGTTGAAGGAGCACTCCCATGGCGATATTCATTTCCTGAAGGTCCCTCTGCATCTTCCGTTCGCGATCAATCCTTTCCATCTTTGCCTTGAGTTCGGGCAACTGGAATGGCTTGGCTATGAAGTCGGTCGCGCCGGCCTTGATTATGTCGCTATACGTATAAGTATTCGTATGACCGGTCATCATTATCGTATCGAGTTCGGGATTGATTCTAGAAATTTCACTGAGAAGTTGCAGGCCATCGATGCCCGTCATTCTTATATCTGAGATAACCAGTTCAAAATCGTTTTGTTTTAACACCTCCAGCGCCTTACTAGGATCGGTAGTATTCTCGCAGAAATAACCGGAGGACCGGAAAAATTTAGTCAGCATCCTACAAATATTTTGTTCATCATCAACGACCAGGACCTTTTTAATTTCCCTTTTCAACTCAACCCCCTTTTCGCGCATCGAGAATCTTTCGAACCGCTTCGGATATTTGCCTTAGACCATACGGCTTCATTAAAAGCTCTATGCCAAGCTCTTTGACTCTATCAAGTGTAATTTTCTCACTAAACCCCGTGCAAAGCATGACCGGCATGTCAGGCCGAATCCGACGGACTGCTTTCGCAAAACCTGTCCCAGTTAAATTTGGCATGGTGCAATCAGTAATAATGAGATCAAAATCATCTGGCCTGGCGCTAAAGACTTCAAGGGCGCGGAGGCTATCTGTTCCCGCGGTAACCTTATAGCCGAGCCGCTCTAACATTGCGGTTCCCATTTTAACAATGGCCTGTTCGTCGTCCAGAAATAAAATACTTTCTTTGCCAATTGGAACTTCATGAAGTGTTTCGATAGGAACCTCATCTGCAGCTTCTATCCTTGGAATGTAGACACTGAATGTTGTGCCTTTTCCAGGCTCGCTTCGGACAGTAATGGTTCCTTCGTGCCGTTTGATTATGCCATGTACAATGGCCAGTCCGAGCCCACTTCCCTTTCCCACCTCCTTGGTGGTGAAGTAAGGGTCGAAGATGCGCTCCAAGGTTGCTTTATCCATTCCACTGCCGGTGTCTGAGACGCTCAATTTAAGGTATGGACCAGGCTTAAGATCAACGATTGACTGATTGGCCAAATCACTTTCGCTCAAATCGACATTGGACAGGCGAACTTCCAGGGTACCCTCGCCATCCATCGCATGGGAGGCGTTCGTGCAAAGGTTCATCAACACTTGGTGGATCTGAGTTGGATCGGCCAGCGCGACACCCTTCCGGATCTTTTGCCTCATTTCTATCGAGGTTGGGAGCGAAGACCGCAATAGCTTCAGGGCCTCTTTGATAATCGAACTTATATCGGTCGGTATTCTTTGCTGATCCTGAGTGAAACGGGAAACCGTAAGGATTTGTCTGACCAGTTCCTTGGCCCTTAAAGATGCATTGAGCACCTGCTCCCAATCATCTCGCATAGGATCGGATGAAGAAAGTTCACTTAGCGCCATTTCCGTGTAGCCTATTATAGGCTGCAGTATATTATTGAAGTCATGAGCAATTCCTCCGGCCAGCGTCCCGATAGCTTCCATCTTCTGTGCCTGATCGAGCCTAGCCTTGAGCAGTTTCCTATCTGTGATGTCGCTGGCAGTACCTTCCAGGTAGGCGATCTCACCCGTTGAGTTACGAACGGCGCGAACGTTGAGGGAAACCCATACAACGCTCCTATTTTTCCGAAAATACTCTACTTCGAATTCCCGGGCCAATCCATGCTCTTCGATCAAGCGTAGCAGCTCAGAGCGGCGCTCGGGATGGACATAGAGCTGCCAGGCGTCGCCTAGAGTACTTAACAGGTCCTCGGGAGAATCGTAGCCTAAGATACGGGCGATAGACATATTGAGGCTTAAGAAACGCCCTTCCACGGTAATTTGGTATATGCCAGTTACGGAATTTTCGAATATATCCCTATATCTTGCCTCCGCCTCCGCAACAGCTTTTTCCATGAGCTTACGCTCGGTAATGTTCCGTATGGATTCGATAGCTCCGATAATATTTCCCCTGGAGTCATACAGAGCGCTTGCGGTACAAAAAAGGTAGGCTTCCAATCCCCTGAGGTCCTTTATATAGGTTTCCGCCGCAAGCACGACGCCATTTCTCTGCAGGGTCAAATACTTTGCTTCGACTGCCGCGCTGGGGTCAAGGACGGCATCTATGAGGAGAGGTCTTCGTTCACCGTAAAAGGGCAAGGCATATTCGTACCCGCCTTTGCCCAGCATCGCAGCCTCACTGATCCCCAGCATTTCTTCCATGGCCCTGTTCCATGCTATGACCTTTCCTTCCCGGTCGATGACAAAGGTTGCATCGGGAAGGAAGTCGATGATATCTGCGAGTTGTTGCTGGGATTCTTTAAGCGCATCCTCAGCGCGCTTGCGCTCGGTGACGTCCTGACTTGCTCCTCGTGTCTTGACGACCTTGCCCGTCTGGTCGCAAACAACCTCCCAATGGACGATGATATGGCGCTCCTCCCCATCAACCCGGATGATTCGGTGTTCAAGTTGATGGGTGAAATTGGGATCGTTGGTTGCCAACGTTTTGGCGATTCCCTCAGCGACAATATGAGATTCCTCGGACGGGATGAACTTACCGGCATAGGCCTCGGCGGTCATCAGCGGTCCCCCTTCATGCCCGGAGGTGGTGCCGTACAAAGCATAGAACTGATCGTCGAAACTAAACATGCCGGTTTTGACATCGTATTCCCACTGCACCAGCTTGGCGAGGTCCATAGCTATCTTGAGCCGCCCCTCGCTCTCCCGCAGAGCATCTTCAGCCTTCTTGCGTTCGGTGATGTCGCGAATCGATTCGATGGCGCCAACGATATTTCCGGTGGAATCGCGCAAAACACTTGCTGTTACGTAAAGATATGTCTCCCCGGCCCTGAGTGCGGGCATATATGCTTCACCCGCAATTCCGGTGGCCCTTTTTGCTAAGCTGGTATATTTCGACAATATCTCTTCGTGGGGTTCGAGGGCGAGGTCTATGAGAACGGGCCTTCGCTCCCCGTAAAAAGGGAGAGCATACTCGAAGTTGCCCTTTCCGAGAATATCCGAGGCCTTAACCCCGGTCATCTCCTCTATGGCTTTATTCCACGCGATGACTTCCCCTTCGTTATTGATCACAAAGGTCGCATCGGGAAGGAAGTCGATGATATTTGTGAGCTGTTGCTGGGATTCTTTAAGCGCTTCCTCGGCCTTCTTGCGAGTTGTGATATCCGTCAGAATGCAATGCGTGCGCAGAAAGTTGCCCTCATTGTCTTGCTGAATGAGTCCCTCAACGATGGCGCTGATTTCCTGTCCGTCTTTAGCGATCAGCGGGAGTTCGCTGCTGATATGACGGTTGCGCTTAAAGGTTTCAAAAAGTCCGGGGAACTTCTCTCGGATATTCTCAGGCCAGAACTCGCCGAAGCTCCTGCCGAGAAGTTCTTCAGGGCGGTAACCCAGCAGGTTGCAAAGCTCTTGGTTAACATCGATAAAACGCCCCTCGATGTCAAGGCACTGGTAGGCCACCGGGGCATTTTCGAACAGACTGCGGAAACGCTGCTCGCTTTCGGCTAATGCAGTTTCCGCGAGCTTGCGGTCGGTGATATTTTCGAAAACAGTTACGAAGTGACCCCGCTTCGGTGAGGTGACCGAAATGTGAAAGAAACGATTCATCGGGGGGAAATAAGTCTCGAAGCTATCCGGTTCTCCCGAACTTGCCACCAGCGCATACCTTTCCAGATATGGCGCTTTATCAAGGCCGTAGATTTTGCTGGCAAGCTGTCCAAGGACTTGTTCCGATTTCAATCCCGTATGCTTTTCAAAAGCAGGATTGGTAGCAATGATACGGTAGTCGACCGCCATACCTTGATCGTCGAAGACAATCTCATGAAGGGCGACACCTTCGGTCATGGCCTCAAATAAGGTGCGAAATTTGGCCTCGCTTTCTCTCAGCACTTCCGCCGCATGACGTCGCTCGGTAATGTCGCGTGAGACACCGATGATTCGATCGGCTCGGCCTGTTGCGTCCTGTAACAGCGTGGTCACGACTTCTATGGGCACAACTGAGCCGTCTTTACGCACCTGGTCCAACTCGTGGGTCGTGACGCGAACCGATTCGTCTCCGGCATCAAGCGCTGTGATGACTTCCGGCAATCGTTTGCTCACATACCGAACGGATTCGGGCATGAGCACCGTTTCCATGTTTTGCCCCACGACCTCTTCCGGGGTGAATCCGGTCAACCGGTGGACCGAAGGGCTAACATAGACGAACTGATCGGTGTCCAAGTTGAATTGCCAGATCACGTCGCCGGTGTTCTCGGAAATGAGCCGATACTGGGCTTCACTCTCCCGTAGTACTTCCTCAGCCCGCTTGATATTGGTAATATCGGTGGCAACACCAAGCACTGCGGGTGTGTTACAGCCAAGGAGGTGGAAAGGAACCTTGGCGACCTGCAGAAAACGCAGGTTGCCTTGGGCATCAGTAAATGGTAGCTCCGGAATGAACTTGGCTTCTCCTTTCGTAATAACTTCCCGGTCATCCTGCGACATCTCTTGAAGTTCGCTTTCGTCGGGATGGAGGTCGGCATGATATTTTCCGATGATAGCACTGACACTCGTGTTGTAGGCTTCAGCGACCGCTTCGTTTACCAGGAGATATTTCCCATCCCAGCCCTTCACGAAGATCATATGTGGTACCAGATCAATGATCTGACGGAGTCTTGCTTCGCCTTCGCGCAACGCCACCTCTGCCTGCCTGTGTTCCTCTACCTCTCTATTAAGGTCCACATTGACTCTGACCAGTTCGGCAGTTCGTTCACACAGGGCATTCTCTGTCTTGTCACGCCCCTTGATGTGATGAATCAGGCGATTTCTACCTAGTCGGATGCCCGTGAGACCAACGACAAGCACAATTCCGTAACAGGCGGCGCAAAAAATCATCTCCTTTTGCATCCTGGCAAGGTAGGGTCCCAGTGGGACCGCAACAGACACGCCTCCCGCGACGTTCCCAACAGTAAAGTTTTGATGCGCATGGCATTCTAAACATTGCTCCCTGACGTACATGGGCTTCATGAGTCTCAGATACGGTACTCCATCTATAGTGACGACTTCCGAGATCTCCGGAATGCCCTCCTGAAATTTCAAAATAGCTGCCTTTTCCCATTCATCGGGTATGGTTTCCTTCCATGATGGAGTTATGCCGGCCAGGTGGCCCTTAATTCCATAGAGGGCGTCGTAATCCTTCATTATCAGGCGAAGCAGGTAAGCCGAGTTGATCAAGGTAAGCGATTTGCCGGTTGCGGTTTCAATGTCTCGTTCCGGTATGTGCGAAAGGTTGGCGTTAGGCTGGATTCGGTCAGTGACGGGGACATAGACGCCACCCACGGAGGCGACCCAAAACCGAAAGGCGTTATCCTCATTAACATGCTCCCGCGCATCGCTGGTAGCCCTCGCATACTGGGCCTCATGAACCTGCCGGAGATTAATCAAAAGCAGGCCGATGATAACGATCACCCATGTCGCAGTTGCCGCAAAGACATAAAGCCGGAAAAACCGTGTTGAATTCATATAAAACCTTTCGCAGAAAATCAGGAATGTCCGGAAAGGATAGCATCCAGTGCAGCCCCTTAATCTACAACCCACTTGAGGATGAAATCTACAGAGGAGAGATTTGAGAGCAGGTCTCGGACGACAATGAAGTCGTCCTCATCATCATCGATGAGAAGAACGCTTATGAGATGGGTCTGCATGTTTATCCGGCTCCGTGATAATCAGCAAGCACTTAGAATATGGGTTCACAATCGCCCCATTTTCTCTGGTCAGTTTTTTCCAAATTGATCTTTGACATTATATGCGTTCTTTGCGGGGTCGTTCTCACATCCCTTCGTTTCTTAGCGCTCTTAAAAGGGATTTCGAGGCAAGGACCATTCTCAGCAAGACATGTGCCGACTGACACTATTTGGAAGAATCTGGCGTAAAGCATGATGTCTATTGGCTTTCCATTCTACTGCCGACCGTTCCGACCACCTCATCTTACCCTTATAGAGTAAGTATTGTAAATATTTTGACCGGATAAACTCAGACTTACGTTTCGACAGGCAAAAAACCTGCCGGTGCGCCAAGGCAATCTTTGTCTCGCTCCAAAACATACCCAGACTGCATTTCTTGTGAGTGATGCATCAAATGCGGTTAGCGCTTAAGTCGTCATTTTTTGAGGAGGGCGTAACGTTGAAAGAAGACTGACAAAACAGTTACACGCATTCACTAAAATTCGATGGACTTAAGGCAGAACCTCAGGTCGGCTTTCTTCAGTTTCAACCCGAGCTTTGATAGAAGGCGATAGCGGTGAGTCATGGACAATACTTAAGGAGACCCCGATTATCGAAGCGATTTCCTTTCATTTCCGAAATACCTGAAACTCCTTACCTCACTCCACACACTTCTTCTCAAAAATTTTGAGCGTCGGGACTCCCGGAATCCTGCCCACCCATGTGACGATGGTGGTTAGCGACAACTTGGATTCAACGGAGCCTACAGGGAAATTACCTGATCTTTCTGAGCTACATCCCCCCTGACCCGGCCCCGATGGTTTCAATCATGGAATATCCCTTGGCAGAATAGGTGCCAATCGACAGATCCCATTTCTTATCGTTGTATGCAAAAAAATTCTTCAATATCACCATCAGCTCGGGCATAGCGAAAGTCAAACTTCAGCTTGCCAACTGTTAACTCATGGGTTTATCAAGAAATAGTCTTAACATGTTAACTCACATGCGGTGATCACCTCACCAGAACGTCGGATTAGGTCGGAAGCTGAAGACGATGCTTGTCAGATTCGATTACGGTGATTCCAAAAAACTCCTGTAACCGCGGACCTCGTACACTTCATGCCCGAGAACTGAAGCATTCGAATAGTTCTCTTTTGCTCGGGGGTCGATCTGTCCTTCCGGGACTTCAGTTCCAGCCGGACCGTCCTTTCTCCTGGAAGAGCCGCAATTATATCGAGGATCTAAATGGGCGGTTTGAGGCGCCAAATATTCCGGCGCCGCGGGCCATTGCCGATACCGGGTTGCGTTCAAGACGGATGTTTCGGGAGGGCATACAGCGCTGCGCTCTCCCTCCCTTACGGTAGGGACCGGGTTTATTTCCGCCCAATCGTGAACGCAACTCGGTATGACATCAGAGTTCTTTTTGGGCGACAATCAACTGGAGCGATCCGAAGAAGTAGTTGCCGGTGCTGATGATTTTGAGCGGAAAAATTTCGAGGAAACGGCCTATTCCACCCATGCGGGTGAATCGAACAAAATTTGAGAAATGCCTGCGGCCCGCAATCCTTTCCAGAAGACCGATGAATCCCGGCACAAGGGAAAACCTCGCATTCTCCACGGCTGCGTAATCGAATACAATGAGCTGTCCATTGGGGGCAAGCACCCTCAACAGTTCAAATCCGACCCTTACGGCCGTCTGATACGCCATCTCATGCAAAGCCAGGCTGATGCTTACACAATCGAATGCCCCCGGTTCGAATGGCAGGTGTTCGGCATTTCCGAGAACGTACGAGGCCTCCGGAGGGCCTTTGCCGAGCGCAACTCGAAGCATCGCGCCCGACAGATCCACGCCGGTTGCCTCCATTCCGGACCGGGCAAGCATTATCGCCTGCTCTCCGGTGCCGCAGCAAACCTCCAAAACCCGGCGGCAATTGCCGGACCTCGCCTTGTCGGCAATGTCTTTTCGAACCGCCCTGAGAAACGGGCCCACCAAAGCGTCATAAAATGGCGCGATCAGGGCATAGAAATCTTTTCCGTTACTGAAATCGATACTATCGGCAGGATTTCTCATTTTGCTTCTCTGCGTTGCGGGGACTGACGTTCAGATGCTTACCGTTTGATCAACAAATTTTAAGTACGTCCACCGAATATTTCACGAGGCCACACCGTAAAGCGCCGTTCTTGCTTCGATGGATTTCAAAACTGCTCCGTTTGCATCCTTTATCTCAAGACCCCCTTTCCATAAATCGTTTCAGAATATACTATTGGCACTCCCCAGCCGCTCAACCGGGGCAACTGATCTCGAAAACAGGACCCGCGCTCTCGATGTCTTACACGCGAACATTTTTCATTATGGCCTCGGCCAACCTGTTATGTCTCGCCAGTTTCGGGACCTTTTTCCTTTTTCCTCTCTTCATCACGGCACACGGCGGAGACCAGGTTGACATAGGCATCATAATGGGAGCGTTCGCCCTTGCCTCTGTGCTGTGCCGCCCCTGGATCTCGGACATGATAGACAGGATCGGCCGGAAAAGAAGCTACGCGGCGGGTTCTCTGATAATGACACTGTTGCCGCTGGCGTACCTCCTTTTCAAGGGCGACCTGGATAACTTTTACCTTCCTCTGATCGTGGTTCGGGTGATCCACGGAGTCGGGTTTGCGATCTGCATAACAGCCGCATTCACCTATATTGCCGACATAATTCCCCATGATCGGCTGAACAGGGGGCTGGGACTGTTTGGAATATCCGGACTGGTGGGGGGCGCCCTGGGGCCGGTGATAGCGGAACTGGTAATCCGCAGGGCCGGGTTCGATCTTCTGTTCATCATTGCATCGGCTATGTCCTGCATCGCCCTGGTCTTGCAGTATCCGGTCAAGGAGACTTTCGTTCACGTGATGAAGACCACCGAGTCTTCTTTTTTCCTGGTCCTGCAGAAAAAGCGTATTTTTATGGTGGCTGCCGTGGCCCTGCTCTTCGGGGTGGGGCTGGCGGCCGCCAACGGCTTTGTATCGCCCTACGCGAGCGAAAAGCGGATTGATTTCATATCCGTTTATTACATCGCCTATTCGTTTGCCGCCATCTTTACAAGGATATTCTGGGGAAATTTCGTGGACCGGCTGGGGGAGACGAAAATCATACCCTATGCGCTTTCACTGACAGGAGGGGGATTGTTGCTGCTCGTGTTCATGAAGGGAGTCGCTCTGCTCTTCGTGTCCGGATTGATGACCGGTTGCGGCCATGGGTGGCTCTACCCGGCGCTGAACGCCAGCGCTATCAGGGGAGAGCCACCGTCAGTGAGGGGAAAGATAACCGGGGCATTTACCGGCAGCATCGATGCCGGCGCCTTCGTCGGATCGATTCTGCTCGGCTACGTGGGAGAGTTCGCGGGTTTTCAGGCGCTGTTCCTTGCTGCTGGAACCGCCGTTCTTTGCGCCATCTTTATCTTCAAACGCGAAACGGCGTTGGAAACAATGATGAAACAGGAATGATGAAAAAACAGGAGCAGGAAGCGGGAAGCAGGGTTCGAACCTGGCAATGGTTCGATGTTGTGAGGGAACAGGAAGCCCTCGCGGGTAGGGCCGAGTCAGCCGCCCGCAAGTAGTACTTCAAAGTATAGGAGGT
>Ga0326728_10022933_pt1 | contig 11517 bp, 14 predicted proteins | sample MB3enrmetagenome_FD_207602 | JGI IMG/M metagenome (GOLD analysis project Ga0326728, IMG submission 207602) | Lab enriched peat soil microbial communities from McLean, Ithaca, NY, United States - MB31MN | ecosystem: Environmental > Terrestrial > Soil > Wetlands > Peat | place: USA: New York... | reverse complement strand
CCCCCAGCATCGACGCCATCGCCATTCCAGAGCGCGCCTCGATATCGTCGGGCTTGTTGTAGGCCCTCCGCGCGTGTCTGAAGAGGAGCTTGACGGCTTCCGTGGCCAGGCCGTCCGATATGGGAGTCGACTCGGCGCTGATCAGCCCCTCGATGTTGTGCCCCGCCACGTCGAGGGAGCAGCCGGCGGTGACCCTCGGGGGGCAGGTGACCGTCAGGGTAGGATCGACTATGGCCACCTCGGCGAACAGGTTGCTGCTGGCAGCCCAGGTCTTGTACATGGATCCCCTTTCGATGACGACCGAGTAGTTCGAGACCTCGCTGCCCGTGCCCGACGTCGTCGGTATCAGTATCTTGGGCACGCTGGGCTTCGTGAACCGGTCCTCGGTGGGGAACAGGTAGTAAGCGGGCTCTCCGGGATTGGTGATCATGTTGGCGACCACCTTGGCAGTGTCGAGAACGCTGCCGCCTCCAACGCCCACGATCAGGTCGTATGGCCTGGCGCCGCGGGCGGTCTGAACCGCCTTCTGAACGCTGTCCATGGTGGGCTCAAAGGAGATCTTGTCGTACACGTCCACACTGACCCCCGACTTTTCAATCGCTTCCTGTACCCTCCCTGACATCCCGGCCTTCTCCACGTTCTCGTCCGTTAGCAGGAGCGCGTTCTTACCGCCTAGCCTTGCAGCCTCGCTTCCAGCCTGATTCAGCGAATTGGGACCGAACACGATCCTCCGCGGCTGGTCAAAGACCAAGGACAGACGAGATAGCGGCGGGTTGAACGAGTATTGATGCACGCTCATTGTGTTCCCTTCTGCCCATAGACCTGGTAGTGCCAGCTCTTCCTCGCTTTCCCCGTCAGGTCGAAGTAGACGTGTTTGATGTAGGTGAACTCTTCCAGAGAATAGGCAGAAAGCGAAGCGCCGTGCCCGCTCTGCTTGTAGCCTGCCCAGGGCATCTCCGAGGGGACGGGCACGTGGTCGTTCACCCAGACCGTTCCGAACCTCAGGTCCTTTACGGCGTTCATCGCCCTCGTTACGTCCTGGGTCCAGACGGAGGATCCAAGGCCGTAGACGACCTCGTTGCTCTTCCTGATTACTTCATCGTAGTCTTCGAAGGACAGGACGGTGAAGACGGGTCCGAATATCTCCTCCTGGACGATGGCTGAAGCGTTGTTGTCGGTGGATATCACCGTGGGGTTTAGGAAGTACCCTCCCTCGTGCCCCTCAATCTTCGGCCGCTCGCCACCGTAGACCAGTTCGCCCTCTTCCTCCAGGCCCTTCTGGATGTACCGCTCCACCCTGTCCCTCTGCGCTGCGGACACCAGCGGTCCCATGTCTGTATTTGGATTCAGCGGATCTCCGACCAGCACCTTCTTGAGCTTGTCAACAAGAATCTCCTGGTACTTCTCCGCAATCGAGGAGTGCACGTAGAACCTGGTCGCGTTGGCGCAGTCCTGCCCGTTGTTCACCAGACCTCCCACGACGGCTCCCTCGGCGGCCGCTTCCAGGTTTGCGTCCTCAAAGACGATGAACGGAGCCTTTCCACCGAGCTCTAGAGAGACCTTCTTCACGCTCCCCGCACCGAGCTCCGAAAGCTTCCTCCCCACCTCGGTGCTCCCCGTGAAGGCGATCATGTCGACATCGCGATGGCGGGCAAGGGCCTCGCCGACCTCGGCCCCCGGCCCTGTCACGACGTTGAATACCCCCTTTGGAACGCCGGCCTTCTCCACCAGGCCTGCGAGCTCCAGGGTCGTAAGGGGAGTATAGCTTGCCGGTTTCACTATTACGGTGTTTCCCGTCACGAGGGCGGGGAAGGCCCTCCATGCTACCATCATGAGAGGGTAGTTCCAGGGAGTTATGGCGCCGACGACGCCGATTGGCTCCCTTCGAACAGCACTGGTTCCGTCGGAGACATACTCGGCCATGGCCTTTCCCTCGAGGGTCCTCGACGCCCCCGCAAGGTATCTGATGTTGTCGACCGTGTACGGAACATCGTAATCAGAGGTCTGTTTGATCGATTTCCCGGAATTCAGACTCTCCAGGCGGGCGAATTCCGTCGACCTCTGTGCCAGGAGGTCTGCGACTCGCAGGAGCATGTTCGCCCTGTCACCGGGGGATAGTCTGCTCCAGCTGGGAAATGCGGTCTTTGCTGCGTCAACGGCCCTATCAACGTCCTCCTTGGTTGCGTGCGGAACGTGGTCGACAACTTCGCCACGAGAAGGGTCACAGACGGGAGTCAGCGCCTCATTGCTCGATCCCACCCATTCACCATCCACGTACATCAGGCGGCTCATGATTGAACTTGCCCCGTCGCTACGCATGGGCTTGAACCTAAAAGCTTGTTATGCATAGGCCAGAACGACTTCAGGAAGGCTCAGAAGAATGCTAGCAAAGAGAATCAGACGCTGCGCTGGCCTCGCACCCAATGGGGGCGCCTACGTAGAATGGCAATCCCCTGCCAAGGCGCGTCCCGCTCGGTTCGAATCTCCAGTTTTGTTGTTCGAATCCCTTCCCGACGCGGGAAGTTTCGTGCTCAACTGAAGAGGGATGTCCCGGACGAGCCTCCGACCTTAGGTTCGAATCCCGCCGGACTCGTTGCTTGCCTTCAACGCACCAGGCGACGGAAGGTGGAACATGTCATGACACAAGGCTTTCCCAGGTCCTCAATCGAGAGGACCTCAGGGGGTTGCCCGGTGACCTGGGGCTTCTCCAGAGGGGTTTCTCAGGGCGCCACATGCAGGTCCGGCAGCCGTTGGGTCACCACTAGCAGTAGAAGGTGATGACCCAGCCCTGCTGACCGTTGTAGGTTCCGTAGTCGCCGGCCCAGCCCTGCAGCATGGGTTGCGGGACTGCGCTCTGGGAGCCCGCGAAGAAGTAGCTGGACCATCTGCCGCCCCCGTCATTGCCCGAGGGGGCCAACCAAGTGTTGCTGTACCGGTCCGTGAAAGTCGCGCCGCTGGGCATCAGCACCCCTCCGGTCGTGCCGGGACAGACTGGCGCCGGAGTCGTAGAGGAGGAGGAAGTGGTCGTAGAAGAGGAGGAGGAAGTGGTCGAGGAGGAGGATCCCTGGAACTGCAGGACCCTGTTGTTCTCGTAGTCGCCGACCCAGAGGTTCCCTGAAGAGTCGAACGTGATCCCCCACGGCTCATACATGCCGGTCGAGGACACTCCCTGAACGCCACTGGTGAGGCTCGTTTGGCCGAGCACCACCGAAGCCGCCTCGTGGTTCGTGAAGCCAGACCCCTGGGCGAACTCCAGGACGCGGTTGTTGTAGCTGTCAGAGACCCAGAGGTTCCCCGACGAGTCGAACGCCAGGCCGGCCGGGGTATCGAAGTTCGTGGAGTTCGTCGCCGCGGTCTCGGAGGTGAAGCTCCCCTGCCCGATCACGAGAGAGGCCGGCATGTCGTTGCAGAACTGGCCGGCGCTGCACGGAGCGGTGCCCGGCACGAACTCTGTGACGCGTTCAGCATACAGCTGCGCCACCCACAGGTTCCCCGACGAGTCGAACGCCATGCCGTCGGGGCCATTTAGGCCCGTCGCCGAGGGCGTGAAGCCGTTCGTGCCGAAGCCCGACTGCCCCAGGACGACCGAGGCGGCCTCGTCGGTCGAGAACGGATACTTGAACTCGAGGACGCGGTTGTTGCCGAATTCAGAGACCCACAGATTCTTCGACGAGTCGAACGCCAGGGCGTACGGGTGGTACAAGGTGGTGGCCGACGTGCCGGAGGAACTGGACGCGAAGCCCGACTGCCCCAGGACGAGAGAGGCCGGCATGTCGTTGCAGAACTGGCCGGCGCTGCACGGAGCGGTGCCCGGCACGAACTCTGTGACGCGGTTGTCGTAGGAATCCGCCACCCAGAGGTTCCCTGAAGAGTCGAACGCGAGGTCTATGGGGAAGTACATGCTCGACGCCGTGGGCGGCGAGGCTGCGCTACGTGTGGTGAAGCTCCCCTGGCCGAGTACGACCGAGGCGGCCTCGTCGGTCGAGAACGGATACTTGAACTCGAGGACGCGGTTGTTATCCCAGTCTGTGACCCAGGCGTTGCCCGAATGGTCGAAGGCGACCGCGGTCGCACCAAGGTAAAAGTCGGTCGAGTTGGTCCCGACCCTATTGCTGTTGAGGTTCGTCTGTCCCAGGACCAGGTTCGCAGCCTGGTCGTTGCTTATCGCCCCGACGAACATCGGCGAGAGCGCCATCAGAACCGAGAGCGAGAGCGCCGCAAGAATACTACGCCTTTTTACCAACATGCTTCACTTGCACGCGATTGAATTTTTCAAAAATATATACGTTTGCATTAGCATAGATAAAACATATGTAATGTTAACGTTGAAAGAAGGGGATTGTTCGCCAGCGACTCATGCGTCCCGGGTCCACCGCTCGGGGAGTTGGAAGTCGGCCGCGGGTTCTCGAGCCACTGCGCGATCATCACGGTGAGCTTCATCCCGATGGCGAAGGGCACCCCTCTTGGGGCCCGTGAGCGGGCTCGGAGTGCAGCGGATGACCACGGCCAGCTCCTGCCAGGTCACCCCCGCTCCCGCCGGCGGCGTCGAGCGCACCAAACAGAGCGACGCCGTCGAAGTCGGGCAAGCTGACTCACTCGGCGGGGCACCGCACTTCAGGTTCAAGCCTCCGACTTTACGGTTAAAGTCCCCTCCCAAAACGGGAGATTTCGTTCTTGGCTGAAGAGGGATGCCCCGGGTGGGATTTGAACCCACGTCGCTACCTCGAGAGGGTAACATGCTTGACCGGGCTACACTACCGGGGCGAATGAGGAGGCCCCTTTGCGGGTCTGGATTAAAACTTGTCATAGGACGCCACGGCTTCCCAGGGTGGCCGTTGAGACGCTTGACTGGGTCGCCCTCGTGCGAGTATTCCTCGCCGAGCTCGAAGGTGACCAAGGCCGCTTCGGGCATTCGGTCCTCGAAGAGGGCCGAGACTTTCTTCGAGAGGCTCGGTCTTGAGATTCCTGATCCCTGCTTTGGAACCAAGGCACTCCGCGAACGGAGTGCACCGTGAGGAAGGGCAGAATCACCTCCGATGTGCCATGAGGGAGTCCGCGGGGAACCGGTCACGCACCTCCCGCGGAGCGCTATGCGCCCGGACTACGGCTTCAGCACGGCCTTTGCGGCAAGCTTCACGTCCGAGGGCTTCACCGTCTTGCGCCCGGCATGCTTGGCGAGCTCGATCGCCTGCTTGGATATCTGGGTCCCGACGTCTTCAAGCACCACCCGAAGCTCCACCGCAGCGTCGTCCCCGACCCTGTCCGCCCCAGCCTTCTTTATCAGCCGGTAAACCGCCGCTAGACCAAACTCAGACATACGCTTTCTCGACCCAGAAGGTTTATTATTAAACGTTTGGTCTAAAAACGTTTGCATCTCGGCTCCATTCCCGTGCACCCCCATTTTTCTCACCGTTTATCACCATAGGAGCAGAATAACGAGGAATAGCAGCCCTAGCGGATTAGAATATCACCCGTAGGAGATATAATCCTCCCGCCCGACCCGGAGCCATTGACCCTGGTCGATGCCCACGTGCACCTCCCGGCCTACGGTGAGAGCGGGGGGGCGTCTCAGGCTGCCTGGGCGAGGTCCATGTGCCTGGTCTCCTGCACGGTCAACGCGTCGGAGGCCCCGCTGAACCTGAGGCTGAAGGTCGGCAGCCCGCAGAACGTCAGGTGCTTCCTGGGGGTGCACCCCTCGGACGCAGCCGGCGAACCTCCATCCGCGGCACTGGCCCCCTTCCTGGACCGCTGCGACGGCATCGGCGAGATAGGCCTCGACGACAAGTACTCCCCCACGTCCGAAGGGGGCGCCCAGATGAAGGCCTTCCTCGACCAGCTGAGGGTCGCCGAGCGGCTGGGCAAGCCGGTCCAGGTACACAGCAGGGGTTCGGAACAGAAGTGCCTTGAGATCCTGGACACATTCAGCCTCAAGACGGTCCTGATGCACTGGTTCGAGGGCGAGGACCTCGTTTCCAAGGTGGTTTCACGCGGCTACTTCGTTTCTGTGGGCCCCGCCCTTCTGTACTCCAAGAAGATTCGGAGGTTGGCGCGCGCCCTCCCCGCCGAGAGCATACTGACAGAGAGTGACGGCCCCGTATCCTTCGGGCCCCTGGCAGGAGCCAGCGGCCCGAGCTTGATCGCGAGCGTTCTCTTTGGGTTGGCCGAGGCCAGGGGCGAGAGCGGTGACGCCATGGAGGAACAGGTGGAGAGGAACGCCAGGAGGTTCCTGGGCGTGGAAAGGTTAATCTAACCTACTGCCGGGGTGCGCTTGCTAATATTGGATAGAGTTCGCAGGATCTCAGAGGAGATGGCAGAGAAGTTTCCGGGGGCTTTCGGGACTGATTATCAGGCTAACAAGGACGCTCTTAACAAGCTCGCAATCGTGAACTCCAAGATGTTGCGAAACAAGATTGCAGGCTACATCACCAAGATGAACGGCAAGGCCGCTAGGGAGGAAGAAGAGGAAGCGGTCGAGCAGCTGGCCGAGTGAGATGTGACATTCCCCGCCGATAAGATCGACCTCAGGATAATACCGATTTCAGGGCTCAGACCTCACGAGGAGACAGTGGAGAGGCTCTCCATGGAGCTGAGGAGGGCCATCGTGGAGGAAGGCGTCCAGCGAGATCCCGTCGTGGTGGACGACAGCAGTGGAACGATACTCGACGGTACGCACAGGGTCGAGGCGCTCGGGAAGGCGGGCGCTCGGTCTGTACTGGCCTATGTCGTGGACTACAATGACCCCTATGTGCGGCTCTACAGATGGTACAGAGTCGTCAGGAACCCCGCCAGGGAGCTCGTCGCAGAGATCGTGGGCGAACTGGGCCTGATGAGGCTGGGACGTCTCGAGGCAGGGAATCCCGCCAGAGCGGCGGACAACGGCGTCGTCCTGACCTACCGGGGGGAGGCCTTCGGAAAGGAGACGCCGGGATTGCTGGAGCGCACGGGCGCCATGCGAGCCTTCGACCGTGCCGCTGCGCGCAGGGAGCTGCTGGTCGACTTCGTGGACGAAGATTCGGCAGCCCCCGGGCTCCTCCATGGTCCGGACCTCTTCCTCATCCCGCCGAAGTTCGGGAAGCAAGACGTCCTGGTGGCCGCAAAGGAGGGGAGGCTCTTCCCTCCGAAGTCCACCTTGCACGTGTTTCCGTTCCGACCCCTGGGAGTGAGATACCCCGTCGAGGACCTGAAGGCGGGAAGAGACGTCTTGGCCGAGCTGCTGAGGTCCAAAAGGGCCAGGCTGGTCGAGCCGTCATCCTCCCACGGCGGCAGAAAGTACCGGGAGAAGATAGTGGTGTTCGAGTGACATGATCAAGGTCACCTGCTTTGGTCACGTCAGGACGAGCCTAGGGCGGGATACGGTCGAGATAGAAGCGGACAAGATAAGCACCACGGCCCTGATCGAGAAGATCAGGGAGATGGGCAGGGCCGACCCCAACCTGGGCTTCACAAAGTACAACACCTTGGTCATTGTCAATGGCAGCGCCTACTCGGGAGCCTCGGAGGACAGAATCCTGGAAGACGGCGATGAAGTCATCCTGCTTCCATTCTCGCACGGAGGTTAGCGCTTGAGCAATGTGGTGTCGGCGAAGGCAAGACTCAGGCCGGGGGAAGCGGACGCGGCGCTCACGTCGCTGAGGAAGAGGCACCCAGGTCTCATCATCCAGCTGGTCACCCTTGAGAAGCTCCCAACTAGCCGGGCCGTAGCCATGATAGGCCAGCAGACACTCAGAGCGGCGAAGACCGGGGCGCTGCTTGCGATGAGACCGGAAGTCGACCTGCTTCTCAGGCTGGCCGGGACGACGCAGATCGAGGTCGCGATCAGGAAGGCAGGCTACAGGGCCAGGGGGAACAGGCTGCTGGTGGCCACTGGACCTGCGGCGAAGGTCCAGGCGCTGAGCGAGGAACTGGCCCGTGACCGTCGCTACAAGATTCTGGAGGACGAAGAACTGGACGATGCCGCCCTGGCTCTGGTCGAGAAGGCCGCTTTGCTCGGGACCAGGTCCTAGGCGGAACGTTTCAGCTTCGTTATGCTGATGATCTCGTCTGGGCGGGCGAGGCAGAGCGCAGTGTACTCCCCAAGCACCTCTATCTGCAACACCGTGTCCGGGGACTCCAGGTCGACCTTTCTTTCCACGACGTCGGCTATGGCGTCTATGAGCTCCTTCCGCGAATAGGGCGAGTCTCTCTCGTCGATGTCTATCTTGAACGACTCGGTCTCGGCTATCTGGGCTCCCAGCTGGCTCGCCCCCTGCTTGATCTGCTCCAGCTCCGTGTCGACCACCAGGTCCACCGGGATCACCCGCTGCACGAAATGAATCCTGAAGGGCTCGGAACGGACGTACTCCCGGAGGAACGCCACGAACCCGCGGGAGTCCTCGATGTCGACCTCCAGCACGCCGTCAAAGTCGGACTTCTCTATGTGGAGCTTCCGAAGGCCATGCTGCAGAGCAATCTCTTTGAACTCCGCAGAGGCCTTCGCCTCGTTACCCTTCTGTGAAGTGATGATCAGGTTCATCTTTCCAATCTCTCCGGCTTAATCCTCGACTAGGGTCACTGCGCCCCTCCTTAAAACCTCGACAGCTTCGCCCTCCACCCTCACGACGGTCGACTCTGACCCCCTCCTCGGACCGCCGTCCAAGACGCATCCTATCCTGTCGCCCAGAGATTGTACCACCTCATCCGCGCTCCGGGAGGACGGGCGTCCGGAAAGGTTGGCGCTGGTACCTGTGATAACGCCGCCACAGCCCTTCGCCAGAGCCAGGGCGGTCCCGTCATCCGGGACGCGCACGCCGAGCCACCCGGTCCCCCGGTCAAGCGACGCCGGCACTCTCACTCTCAGCGGCGCCACTATCGTCAGCGCCCCCGGCCAATACCGCCGCGCCAGCTCGAGCGCCCTCGGTCCCAGTTCGACCAACCGGAGCGCGTCCTCCTCGCTGGCGCAGAGCACGGGGATGGGCTTGGACTCCCTCTCCTTGACCTCCACGAGCCGGCCCACGGCGGCGGGGTTGAACGGATCGCAGCCCATCCCGTAGACGGTGTCCGTTGGGTAGGCTACCACGCCGCCGCGCCTCACGATGGCCACTGCGGCAGCAACACCGTCGGCGTCCGCCGGGAGCAAGAGGGCCTTCAACGGATTGTCGCGGGCCGAGCAAGATTTAATAGTTTAACCAAAAGCGGCACCGGCGGTTCTAATGTCAGTCGAAGACGAAGAATCCGACGAAGAGTTTGACGAAGACCTCGACGACGACGGATGGGAAGAGGACTCGGACGAAGACGAGTTCTAGAACCTGGCACAACCTGTCCTGAATACCTGAAGTTTTAAGGCGAGAGTCCGAGGGATTCCGCCAGAGCGAGTGGGATGAAACAACCGGTCTTCCTCATCAACTTCAAGAACTACGGCGAGATCCTCGGCGAAGGAGCAGTCCGGCTGGCCACGACGGCCGAGACCGTCGTCCGAGGCCTCGATTTGGAGCTCATCGTAGCCCCTCCCGCACCGAAACTTAGCGCCGTTGCGGCGGCCGTAGGCATCCAAGTATTCAGCCAGAGCGTCGCAGACCGGCAGGAGGGAAAGAGCACCGGCGCGGTAATCCCCGAGGCGGTGAAGGGCTCCGGGTGCGCTGGGTCCATAATCAATCACAGCGAGTCGAGGGTGCCGCCGGACACAGTCCGCAGCCTGATACCGAGGATGAAGCGCCTGGGGCTATCCTCCTGCGTCTGCGGCGAGGACGCTCGCGAGGTCGCGGCGATGGCGGCCTTCGCCCCCGAGTACCTAGCCGTCGAGCCTCCCGAACTCATCGGATCAGGCATCGCCGTCTCCAAGGCCAGGCCGGAGCTGCTTCGCGAGACCGTGGACTCGGCCCGCAGGGCTGGCTTCGCGGGAAGACTACTCTGCGGGGCCGGAATCGTGACCGGTGAGGACGCCCGCGCGGCCATCCAGCTGGGGATGGACGGGATCCTGGTGGCCAGCAGCGTTGTGAAGTCGCAGAACTGGGAGGCCAAGATAGGGGAACTGGCCACCTCCCTGCTGTGAGGCAGTTCAGCAATCGTGCAATTGCAGACCGCCGTTCGAAAGCCCTAAATAAAATACGAAAAGCGGTCGCTGCATGAGCAAGCCAAACTCTAATCCCTTCGAGAACGTCCTGAAGCAGCTTGATGTGGCCGGACAGTATCTCAAGCTGGACCCAGGCGTCATGGAGTTCCTCAGACAGCCGAAACGGATAATCACCGTCTCCCTACCCGTGAGAATGGACGACGGCAGCACCCGGGTGTTCACCGGATACAGGGTCCAGTACAACGACGCCAGAGGGCCGTACAAGGGTGGAATAAGATACCACCCGGGGGTAACCCTGGACGAGGTGAAGGCGCTCTCGGCGTGGATGACCTGGAAGTGCAGCGTCGCGGACATACCCTTCGGCGGCGCCAAGGGAGGGGTCATCTGCGACCCCAAGAAGATGTCCCAGGGAGAGCTCGAGAGGCTCACCCGCAGGTACACGGCGGCAATATCCAACGTCATCGGCCCCGACCAGGACATCCCAGCGCCCGACGTCTATACCAACGCTCAGGTGATGGCTTGGATTCTTGACACCTACAGCATGATCCAGGGATACTCAGTGCCCGGCGTCGTCACCGGGAAGCCCGTCTCCCTCGGAGGGTCCCTCGGGAGGGACACGGCGACAGGAAGGGGCGCCGTATTCTGCACCAGGGAAGCTGCGAAGGTCCTGAAGATCCCGCTCAAGGGGGCCACCGTGGTGGTCCAGGGATTCGGCAATGCTGGCTCGAACTACGCCATGATACTGGAGGAGATGGGCGCCAAGATGATCGCAGCCAGCGACTCCCAGGGAGGGATATACGACAAGAAGGGGCTCGACGCCAAGAAGGTCCTCGCCCACAAGGAGAAGACCGGGTCCGTGGTGGGCTACCCCGGATCCCAGCCCGTCTCCAACGACGAATTGTTACGAATCCAGTGCGACATACTCTGTCCGGCAGCGCTGGAGAACGCAATAACGAAGGACAACGCCGAAGGGGTGAAGGCAAGGATAGTCGTCGAATGCGCCAACGGTCCAACGACCCCCGAGGCCGACAAGGTGCTCGACAGGAAGGGAATCTTCCTGATTCCCGACATCCTGGCCAACTCCGGTGGCGTGATAGTGAGCTACCTGGAGTGGGTCCAGAACCTCGAGAGGCTCTACTGGACCGAGGAGGAGGTGAACTCCATACTGGAGAAGAAGATCACGAGCGCCTTCAAGGCGGTCCACCAGGAGGCCCAGAAGCACGGCGTCTCCATGAGGACCGGAGCCCTCATCGTCGGTGTGGGGAGGGTTGCCGAAGCCGTCAAGACTCTCGGAATCTGGCCCTAGGAGCCCCTGATCAGGGACTCCACCTCCCTCACGAGGTCGGTGGAGCCGAGGTAAAGGGGCGTCGTTTCCGCCAGCTCCGAGGGAAGGAGCGAGAGGATGTCCTTCGACCCGTCAGAGGCGCTCCCGCCTGCCTGGCGGGTGATTAACGCCATGGGCGCCGCCT
>Ga0326728_10022932_pt1 | contig 11517 bp, 8 predicted proteins | sample MB3enrmetagenome_FD_207602 | JGI IMG/M metagenome (GOLD analysis project Ga0326728, IMG submission 207602) | Lab enriched peat soil microbial communities from McLean, Ithaca, NY, United States - MB31MN | ecosystem: Environmental > Terrestrial > Soil > Wetlands > Peat | place: USA: New York... | reverse complement strand
CGCCCGAGGAGTGCGACGCGCTCGCCCCGTCGGACCTCGAGCGAAACCCCGGCGAGGGCTTCCGTGGGGGGCGCCCCTTTCGACTGGTAGACCTTCCGGAGGTTCTCGCTCCAGAGCGCGAGTTCGCTCACGAGCCCGCCCGGCCCCGCAGGGTCGGCCCCCTTTGCGCGGTAGAACCGCGTTGGGCGTCGGTCGTGGAGGCGCTCCGGTGGGACCCTACCCCGCCCCGCGCGCGCATCCGCCGCCTAGCGTCCGGGCCGGGTCGGTCGCCGCCGGTCGCACCCCGATATGGACCATGCTGAGCTTCCTCAACTCAAGGACCCGGGACCCGACTTTAAGCTCTGCGCCGCCGGCGTGCCTACAACCGGGTTCCGTCGGTCGGGCGCGGCCTTCCTTAGGCGGCCGGGGGCGAAGGGGGAGGCTCCTCCGGGAGAGGGGTCATCTCGGGAAACTCGGTGTCGCCCACGAACGTTTCCGGAAGCTCCGTCGGTCGCAGCCCTCGGGCGCGGCTCAGGTCGACGGGGAGCAGGCCGGGCGCGGATTCCCTCCAGCAGATGCGGGCGATCGGATTGTAGAACCATGACGGAAGGCCCACGGACGAGCCGATCTGTCGGACGTCCTGGCGGGTGAGCTCCCCGATCAGGACCAGGATCACGAAGTACGCCGCGAATCCGAGGAGGACTCCGCCGGCCAACTGGAAGTAACGGTTGTGGGGGAGGAAGTGGTTGAACTGGGACATCACGAAGAACCCTCCCGCCGCGCTGAGCGTGATCCCGAGGATCGAGCGGGGCTGGATGTGGACCTGAATGAGCGTCTCCATGAAGTACGTGTTGAGAGCGAGAGCCGCGATCGAGGAGGCGAGCACCGCGATCGCGCCGGCGACCAGACCGTCGCTCATGTAGAGCGGAGCGCCCCGAGGCATGAGCAAGAAGACGGCCGCGAAGAGAACGACCACCTGGGTGGATGTGATGTACAGCTCGAGGCGCTGGCGCCCGATCGAGTTGATGGACGCCTGCATGATCTGGCTCAACGCGAGCGGGATGGCGCCGATGACCAAGATCGCAAGGGTCAGCGACCCCAGGTTGGCATAGGCCGCGTTCTGGAACACGTTCAGGAACGCGTACCGGTACGTCACGAGCGCGACGACGCCGGGAACCAACAGCATCGCCGAGTACCGCAGCGCCTGCCAGGTTCCCCGTCGGATCCGCTCGTACTCCTCCTTCCGATGTAATCCGGCCAGGTACGGGAACAACGGAGTAGTGACCGCCGCGGGGAGGGATAGGGCAAGGACCCTCCAACCGTTCGCGGCGAGGAAGATCGTGAGCGCGGCCGCGCCCAGGTAGCCGTTGACAATGAGCGGGATCATGTTCGTGACCATGTAGCTCAGCATCAGGCTCCCCATCAAAGGCCACGAGAATCGGAACATTCGCTGGGCCTCGGACCAATGGAACCGTCGTAGGAGCCGTAGGATCACGGGGAGACAGTAGAGGGTCGACGCGGCCGCCCCGATCGCATACGCCGCCGTGATCCCGAGGATCGTGGGAAAGTACAACGCTACGATGACGATCGCAGGCAGCCGAGCGATCGCCTCGATCAAGGACGGGTACTGCGCCCGGACCGAGTTGCCCACGCCGATGAAATGCGCGTTGTAGACGGTCGAGAACGACCAGAGGAGAGGGAGAGTGACGAAGATGCCAAGCGAGAGCAGCTGGGTGCTCCCCGAGGTGATACTGGCCCCGTCGATGGAGAGTGGCGCGATCACGAAGAGGATCAGGCCCGCGGCCCCGACCATCAGCATCCGCACGAGGAGGTAGGTCGACGTGTTGTCCGTCGGTGGCTTGCCGCGGGCGAGGAAGTACGTGTACGCGGTGCCGAGCCGAAGGTCGCCGACCCCGTTGATCGACGAGCCAATCAGCAGGAACAGCTGCGCCGTTCCGAGCAAGACCCGACCCGACTCGCTGAGTCCGATCGTCTTGTAGAAGGCGATGCTCGCGAAGAACCCGATCAGCTGCGTCGCGAGGCTGGCCGCGAAGACCGCGCTCGAGCTGAGCGTGAGCGAGTGGGCCGCCTCCGGGATGGCCGTCGGTGCGGGCGAGGGCGCCGAGGACGGAGCCGTGGGTTCCACGGATTACCGACTGGGCATGGCGGGGACCGCTTCTTATCCCCGTCGCCCGAGCCGCCCGGTCAGCTTCCGGGGCGGGATGTAGGAGGCTCTTCGCCGGGGCGGCGCTCGTAGAGCTCCACCCAGAGCCCGTCCGGGTCCGATAGGAAAACGAGGCGCATCTCACCCTCATCGAAGGGTGGGATCTCGACCCGCGCGCCCAACGCAACCAGCCGGTCGACCGCGGCGTCGAGGTCCGTGACGCGGAATCCGAGGTGGTCCAGCTCGTCTCCGAGTCGATACGGTGGGTCTCCCGGGTAGTAATTGAGCTCGAGGATCGCCTTGGTCTCGGGGTCGTAGAGCTCCTGCCAGAGACCTCCCGCGGCCATGCGGCCCGAGAGGCCGACCTTCAGCCCCAGCCCTTCCGTGAAGAATCGGACGGCTCGTGCGAGGTCCCGCACCCGGACGCCCGTGTATTCTAGTGGCATGACTCCCTGTCCGCAGACCGCTTCGTTCGGTCGGCTTCCTCCCTTCCTCCCGCTCGAGCCCGAGGGGCACTCGGCTCAACCACGAGAATACTTCGCTTTGCTCCCCCGGGCGACGCTGGCGAAACCCTCGAGTTCGTCGTTTCTTCGCGCGTGGGAAGTCGCTGGGACCCTTCGTTGGTGACCTTTCCCGACCGAAGGGGAAGGTGGGAGCACGGGTTTCCGCACCCTCCGGGGGGATGGGAGCACGGTTTCCCGCCCCAAACAGCGGATGACCAATCCCAACGGGTCGGGGTGTTTCGACCGCGGAAAGACGCGTTGGGGATCTGGGTCAACATTCACCATCGGCCTATCGGATTATTGGCGGGAAGAGGGCGATTGCGCGGGTCAGGATTACAGTGAACGTCTCGAAAGGGGTCCTTTACTGACTACGGGGAGCAGGCGACACGGTTCCTGGACCAATCCGTTATCTATCGTGGTGAGACTCAAGTACAAGATCGGACGAGAGGAGCCTGATGGAACTCTCAAGGGTACTGGTCCGGCTGGGAGCGGTGGCTTCCGTAGTGGGACTGTTCCTCGTCTTCACTTACTTGGGCACGCTCGGCCTTCTTCTGTTCTTCTGGGGAACCATCGTCGTGAGCGTTTCCTGGGGCCTGCCTCAGGTGGAGGCACACCCGGTGAGAGTAGGGACCGTGGGCGCGGCGCTCCTCCTACTCGGCATCAGCTGGACGACGTGGGTTGTCTTCCTTGACGTCGGGGGATGCCCCGGCGTCACCGATTGCCTTCCTTTGGGCGACTTGATTCTGGACCCTTTCCTTCTATCAGGTCTCGCGGTAGCGGTGATCGGCATCATGCTGGTCTCACTTTCCATCTTCAGATGGCGTAGGGCCCGAAGCCCGGTCGCCACGGGAACCCCGCCTGCAACTGCGTTTCACTGAGAGCAGACCGGACAAGGCCACCCACGTCCTCCCCCCTCGCGGGCCCCCGGGCCGAGACTCTCGCGCCCACGGGCGCTTGGCGGCGCAGTTCGGGATCCCGGAGTCACTGTTTCGTTAAGAAAGCCTTCCGGTCGACCCAATTCGACGGAGATTCCCACCAAGCAGAGGAAATGGGAGCACGGGTTCCTGCACCCCCCGGGGGGATGGGAGCATGGAGTACTGCCCGGACGGACAGGGCGATGACACCAAACTCCCCGGGTGAATCGACCGGGGAAGAACGCTGGCGAGCCGGGTCGGACAGTCACGATCGACCTCTCGGATGGTTGGCGGGAAACGGGCGAACACGTGGGTCAGACTTAGGGGGGAACGCCTCGAAAGGAGTGAGCTGTGCGACGCCGACGAAGCTGACCCGACGGTCACCTCGCTTGGTTCACCGTCTCCAAAAACACTTTGGGCGGAGGCCCTAGGATTGCTTCGTTGGAGGAACGAGTCGTAGAGGTCCTTGTCTCGACCGTATCCTGCGGTTCAAGAAAGACTTCGAGAATCAGGGCGTTGCCGTCAGATGTCAGAAGGAGGGACCCTTCTTTGGTGGAGACCCGTCCGGAGGGACGATGACGTCCCAGAGAAGGTCATCCTTCGAACGAAGGACGACCCCGAGAATTAGGACAATAGCGCCGGGGGTGAGAAGGATGGGCCCAACGATGGTGAGATCCGTCCAGATCGAGAAGGTGATGTTGACCGAAGCCGAGGGGCTCCACTGTTTTTCCCAGGCCAGGAAGATGGAACCTCCGTTCGGCTGACCTAAGTAGAAGCTGCCGCTCGTCACCGTCGTCTGGGTTTGCATGAAGCCCGCTACTTGACTGACGTTGTCGCAGTAGCCGGAGCAGGCCGCGGCGTCCACGTCGACCACCGCGCTCGATGTCCAGGATACAGACACCGCGATGGCTCCGGTGATGGAGAATCCGGAAACGTTCTCCAAGAACTGGTACCACCCGGGGTCCGCCGCGACCTTCACTTTGTGGCTTGCCTGGGGAACGATGGGAACGACAAGGAGCGCCGCGCCTAGTACGAGTAAGGCGATTCCGAGAACCACCCAGGCTCGCCTCATCCGACAAACTCGGGAGAACGGGGGACATCACTCCGCTTCATGTGCTCGATTCGGGCGTTACGGGGATTGTCGTACTGCACCATACATCTATCAATCACTCGGTCAGAGAACTGCGGAGACTCGATCACCGGATTGCCCGGTCGTCCGGGACGTCGGAAGCAGAGTAAGCCGGCGAACGGACGGGGCGCCCGTCCTCAAGGGGCGCTTTGCGTGTGGCCGTGTTCATCCCTCGACCCACGCGATCCTTGCCCAAGCAGAGGGTTTTCTAAGGGGGGCTCCGAGTCGGCCCTTCCTGACCGGGATCCCCCGTATGGAAGGAAATGGGAGCACGGGGATTTGAACCCCGATATGCGGGTCTCTCCGCGCGCTCCAGTCACTCGTCACGGGGGCTCCTCGCCCCTCCGCAAGACCAAATCCCAGGACGACCGTCGGTCGCCCTGACTGGAGCCCGCTGGTCTACCAAATTAGCCTATGCTCCCTCCGGGAACGCCGGGAGCCTCGGGAGAGATAGCCTTTTTCGTCGAAATGTCCCCCGACCCATCTCCCCGCTCCCGAACGTTCGCATCGGCGAAATGTTTATTTGAAAGTCCTTTTGTGCCGAATCCAATGTATTTGCACGGCCCCGCCTCGACGCCGACCCCGTCTCGACGGACGGTCCCGATGGCCTGGTTCGCCGTGGGTGTGATCGTCCTCGCCGGCCTCTCGGTGGTCGGGGTCGCCACCTACTACGCGGTCCGACCCGGCTCCCCGTCCGGACCGCTCACGATCACGGACGACCTTGGCCGCCAGGTCACCGTTCCGCTCGACCCGGCCCGGGTCGTCGTTCTCGGACCCTCGGTCATGGACTCGATGTATCGCCTTGGGTTGCGGAGCCATGTCGTCGGGGTCGACTGCTACGCCCCGGACTTGGGGGGACTGTCGTCGGACTATTCCTCCGACCAGGTGGCTCTCTGGAACCTCTCCTCGTCGATGTGTGTCCAGACCGGGCCAACGTTCGATGTGGAAGAGCTCCTCGCTCTCGGACCGCAGCTGGTCCTCGCCGCCACGATCGTCTCGGTCGCAGCGGTCGAGCAGATCACGCAGACCTACCACATCCCCGTCGTGATGCTCCAACCTGCCACGCTCACCGGGGTGGTACTGGACGACCAGCTCCTGGGGGAGATCTTCGAGGTTCCCGCGGTGTCTCTCTCACTCACGAACGCGCTCCAGCTCGCCCTCTCCCAGGCGGCCTCGTTCCAAGACAACCTCACCGCGAACGGCACGCCGTTCCCGACCGTGCTCGTGACGTACTCCGCCGATGGGAACGGATACTGGACGTTCGGCCCCGGAACGTTCGGCCAGTCGCTCGTCGAGCTAGCGAGCGGTGCGAGCATATCGGCGAATGCGACGCTCTCCTACCCTGAGCTCCCCGGCGAGCAGGTCCTCGCGAGCGACCCGCAGTACGTCGTCTACGGGACCGGGTTCGGGATCAACGAGACGACCTACGCGGCCGGTCCGTTCTGGTCACAACTCACCGCGCCCCAGGATGGCCGCGCATTCGGGATGGACTCGAACTACTTCACCGAGCCCGACCCGACGATGATCCTTGTCGGACTTCCCCAGCTGATCGCAATCATCCACCCGGGCGTCTCCGCGTAAGGGAGCGGTCGAGTGGGAGCGGTGGCCCCGGCCCCGACTGGGAAGCCGCTCGGCCGCCGTCCGTGGGTGCTTGGACTCCTCCTCGCCGTCCTTGCGGTCGGCGTCTTCTTCTCGCCGATCCTCGGGACGGTGACCATCTCTCCCGATACCGTACTACGGATCCTCCTCCACCAGGTCTCAGGGGGTGCGCTCTTCTCCGAGCCGTGTGCCGGTTCGAGCGTCCCAGCGAGCGGCTGCGCGGGCCTGATCGAGATCGTCTGGGACGCGCGGCTTTCCGAGATCATGCTCGCCGTCGTGGTTGGAGCCGGTCTCGGGATCTCCGGCGGTACTCTCCAGGGGGTATTCCGCAACCCGCTCGCGGACCCGTTCCTGCTCGGGATCTCTTCGGGGGGAACCCTAGGGGCGGCCGTGGTCGTGGTCTTTCGGATCGGGGTGGCCGAGCAGAACCTCCTCCTGCCGCTCTTCGCGTTCGTCGGAGCGATCGGGACCGGAGCGGTGATCCTGGTCGCAGCGCGGAGTCGCTTCGGCTCCGTCGAGACGCTCCTCCTTACCGGTGTCGCGCTCTCGAGCTTCCTTTCGGCCATCCTCTCATTGCTGCTCCTCTACAGTCCGACCGGGAGCCTTCAGGTCGACTTCTGGCTCCTCGGCAACCTGGGCTCCCTGGACTGGACCCAGGACGGGATCGCCTTCGGGGTGGTCCTCATCGCGGGCACGCTGCTCGCGACGTACGGTCGGGAGCTGAACCTCCTTCAGCTGGGTCCCGACGTCGCCCAGAGCCTCGGGGTTGACTCCCGGAAGGTGAGGATACGCCTCCTGCTCCTCGCCTCGATCACGACGGCGGCGGCGGTCGCGTTCACCGGGATCATCGGGTTCGTCGGGTTGGTCTCACCCCACGTGGTACGCCGGGTGGCGGGCAGCGACTACCGTCTCGTCCTCCCTGGCGCCGCGCTCGTCGGGGCCGGGTTCCTGCTCGCCGCTCGGGACCTCTCGTTGGTCGCGTTCCCGGGGACCCTCTTGCCGATCGGGATCTTCACCTCGTTCGCGGGAGCGCCGTTCTTCGCCTACCTCCTCTTCCGTCGGCGCCAGTTCTCGACCATGGGGGCCCCATGATCGGACCGAGGGACCCGGTCCTCCGATTCCGAGCGGTCACCGTCCGATTCGGCGAACGGACGGCCCTACAGGACGTCAACCTCGACGTCCCCCGGGGTCAGTTCGTGGCACTCACCGGACCGAACGGGTCGGGGAAGACCACCTTACTGCGGGCCGCTCTCGGGTTCCTGGCCCCCGACACGGGGTCCGTGGAGCTGTTCGGTAGCGAGGTGCGCTCGCTCTCCGTAGCGGAACGCGCGCGGCGCGTGGCATGGGTCCCGCAAGAGGAGAGCCCTCGTGAGGATGTCCCGCTTCTCGACTACGTCCTCTACGGCCGCTATGCCCATCTTGGTTGGTTAGAGGGGGAGAGAGCGCGGGACCGGGAGGCGGCCGTCCGTGCGCTGAAGGCAGTAGGCCTCGAGGACCGTGCGGGAGACGGGATCCTTTCGGTGAGCGGAGGGGAGAAGCAGCGCGCGGTCCTGGCGCGGGCGCTCGCTCAGGAGGCACCCCTCATCCTGCTGGACGAGCCGACGAGCCACCTCGACATCGCGCACCAACTCGACCTGCTGAGTCGGGTGCGCGAGCTCTCCGGCGAGCGCGGGGTGACGGTCGTCGCGGCCCTTCATGACCTCAACCTGGCCGCCCGGTTCTCGGACCGGATCGTCGTGCTCTCGAGGGGACGTCGGGTCGCCGATGGCGTCCCCTCGGACGTCCTCAGCGAGGAGCTTCTGGCCCGGGTGTGGGGCGTCGTCGCGGACTTGCGCCGGGACCCGCGGACGGGCGCGCCGTACCTGCTACCTCACCACCTCGTGCGTCCGTCACCGTCCGGTCCCGGAACGTTCCTTGGGAAGGGACCGGTCCATGTCGTCGGGGGTGGGGGCTCGGGGGCGCCCTTCCTGAGGGCTCTCTCCGAGGCGGGGTATCGGGTTACCACAGGAGCTCTCCACCTCCTCGACTCCGACCTCGAGACGGCGGAGAGCCTCGGCGCGCTCACCGCCGTCGAGGTACCGTTCGCCCCGATCGGGGATGAGGTCCGAGAGCGACTGCGCGTGCTCCTCGAGGCCGCGACGGCCATCGTGGTGGCGCCCTTCCCGGTGGGGCCGTCCAACCTGCCCAATCTCGAGGAGGTCCGACGTATGCTCGGGCAGGTTCCGATCCTCCTCGTGCGCCGGCCGCCGGGCGAGGAATGGGACTTTGCCGGGGGACGGGCGCGTGCCCTCGAAGAGGAGCTCCGTCAGGGCGGAGCGCGGTCCGTGGCGGGCGTGACCGAGATGCTCGCGACACTGGCCGCTGAGCCGGTCGCTGCATCCTCTCAGTGAACGCGTCGCCGTCCTTTTCCCCGACCGGGAAGCGGAGCGACCTCGAGGGGAGGGGGGGAGGGGCCGGCGAACTGAGCGAGAAGATACGGAAGGTCGCTTTCGAGTACGAGGACAAAGCTCGGCACTCCGAGGCGAGACGCCTCGAGGCAGGCGGTGCCGGCGGCGAAGCGAAGGACCGACCGCTCGCCCGCGCTCGAAAGCGCGTGGTAGGCCTCGAGGCCTTCCGCGGCGATGAGCGCGAGAGCGTCTGAGGGGAGACTACCGCGGACCCGCTCGCCCAGGTGAGGGTCGGCAAGGTCGCTCGAGGCGAGGGTGCGCACCGAGACCGGGGCCGGCGTCAACGGCACGATCCCCTCGAGCTCCGAGACCTCGACGAGGGAGCCCTTCCGGCCGCCCTTGCGGACCCGGCCGCGGGACGGGCCCCCTCCGCCCGGGCGGGCCGAGAGCAGTCCGTGCTGGAGCTCGAGGGAGACGGCGGCCCCTTCCGCGAGGTCCGTCAGAGCGAGGGCGCGGGTCGAGCTGATGACGTGGACCCGCTCGATCCGTTCCCGAAGGTCGTCCCCCAGGCGACGGAGCGTCTCGTGGAGCCAGGCGACCCCTTCGACCGTCGGTCGGTACCGGCCCTCTCGCACGGTCACCAGCCCGCGACGGCGCAGCTGACGGTAGGAGTGCGACACGGCCTGGACGGTGAGCCCGAGGCGCTCCGCGATCGGCCTTAGTTGGGTCGGCTCGAGGGTAGCGCATTCGTACAGGAAGAGGAGCTCGGTGACCGTTCCGCCCCGCCGGAGCCCGGCGAGCCCCGTCGCCTCCGGAGCGCGACCACCGACCACGAGGCACGGAGACTTCTCGCGGTTAAAACAGTCTTTACCGTCCGGGAAAGCCGTCTTGCCTACGCGGTCGAACCGGCCTTTCGACCGGCCGAGCGCGCGGACGGGTTGGCCCGCCGGACCTCCCGAATGCGGTCACGGATTCGGGCCGCTTCCTCGAAGTCGAGGCGCTCGGCCGCGAGGCGCATCTCCTCCTCGAGGTTGGTGAGGAGCAGCGGGAGCTTGTCCTTCCAGTACCGTCCGAGCCCGCTCGTGGAGAGCGCGCCGGAGGGAGCCTCCTCTTCGGGAGCGAGCAGCGAGCGCACCTCCTTGCGGATCGACTCGGGCACAATGTCATGGGCCCGATTGTATGCGACCTGAGTTTCGCGCCGCCGTGCCATCTCCGCCATCGCCCGCTGCATCGACCCGGTGACCCGGTCGGCGTACAGTACGACCTTCCCGTCGACGTTGCGGCTCGCGCGGCCCGACGTCTGGACGATCGAGGTCTCGCTCCGAAGGTAGCCTTCCTTGTCGGCGTCCAGGATCGCGACGAAGCTGACCTCGGGAAGGTCGAGCCCCTCCCGAAGGAGGTTGATCCCGACCAGCACGTCGAACTCGCCCAGGCGAAGGTCACGGAGGATCTCGACCCGCTTCATTGTCTCGACCTCGGAGTGCAGGTAGCGGACCCGGAACCCCTGGTTCGCGAGGTAGTTCGCCAGCTCCTCGCTGGTCGCCTTCGTGAGGGTGGTCACGAGCGCTCGGTCCCCGCGCTCGATACACGCTTTGAGCTCGGTCATGAGGTCGGCGATGTGACCCTTCAGCGGTCGGACCTCGATGGGAGGGTCGACGAGGCCGGTGGGTCGGATGATCTGCTCGACAAGGCCCTTCGAGACCTTCCGTTCGAACGGGCCGGGGGTCGCCGAGACGAACACCGTCTGCGGAACGTGGGTCAGGAACTCGGGGAACTTGAGGGGCCGGTTGTCGCGGGCGGACGGGAGGCGCCATCCGAAATCGACCAGGTTGTCCTTGCGGCTCCGGTCGCCCTTGTACATTCCTTGGATCTGTGGGATCGTGACGTGGGACTCGTCGATGAAGGCGAGGAAGTCATCCGGGAAGAAGTCGAGGAGCGTGTACGGTGGCTCGCCGGAGCGGCGTCCGGCGAAGTAGCGGGAATAGTTCTCGATCCCAGAGCAGTACCCGGTCTCCCGGATCATCTCGAGGTCGTAGTCGACCCGTCCTTTGAGGCGCTGGGCCTCGACGATCCGCTCCTCCTGCTTCAGCTCCTGGACCCGTTCGTCCCGTTCCTTCTCGATCTCGGTCAGGATCCCGCGGAGCCGTTCGTCCACTGTGAGGAAGTGGGTGGCGGGAAAGACCGCGAGCTCGGAGAGCGACCGACGTTCTTCCTGGGTCACGGGGTCGAGCTCGACGATCTCTCGGATCGTGCTCCCGTCGAGCACGACCCGATGGACGGTCTCGCCGGCTCCCATCACGTCGATCGTCCCGCCGCGGACGCGGAACCGCCCCCGCTTCAGCTCGACGTCGTTGCGGTTGTACTTCATCCGGACCAGCTGCTCGAGGAGGCTCTGGCGCGAGATCTCCTGGCCGACCGCGAGTTCGACGACGGAGGCCCGGTAGTCCTCGGGAGACCCGAGGCCGTAGATGCAGCTCACGGAGGCGACGATGAGCACGTCCCGTCGTGTGAGGAGCGCCTGGGTGGCTCGGTGCCGCAGCCGGTCGATCTCCTCGTTAATCGACGCGTCCTTCTCGATGTAGAGGTCGATCTGGGGAACGTACGCCTCGGGCTGGTAGTAGTCGTAGTAGCTCACGAAGTACTCGACGGCATTCTTTGGGAACAGCGCCCGGAACTCGCTCACGAGTTGCGCGGCGAGGGTCTTGTTCGGGCTGATGACCAAGGTGGGACGCTGGAGGCGCGCGACGGCGTGCGCCATCGTGAACGTCTTGCCGCTCCCCGTCACCCCGAGCAGCGTGACGAACTTCTCTCCCCGCTCCACCCGCTTCACGATGCTGTCGAT
>Ga0326728_10022930_pt1 | contig 11519 bp, 12 predicted proteins | sample MB3enrmetagenome_FD_207602 | JGI IMG/M metagenome (GOLD analysis project Ga0326728, IMG submission 207602) | Lab enriched peat soil microbial communities from McLean, Ithaca, NY, United States - MB31MN | ecosystem: Environmental > Terrestrial > Soil > Wetlands > Peat | place: USA: New York... | reverse complement strand
GTTGCCCTGATACGCGGAGTCCAACTCGAAACTCGTCGTTTGGACGGCGGGTTGGGCCTGATCGAACAGAGCCGCCGCGAGTCGTTTCACTCCTGGACGGTTGTGGTTCCCGGGGCACAGGATTTTCCGGAAATCCTCATGAATGGTCGGGTTGTCGTCAATGATCAGGATGTGTTGGTTGGGTTTTGGATCGGCAACATTCATAATCTTCCTTGGTTTGTGAAACCCGGCCGCGTTCGGGCGGCCACAGGCAATTCAAGGATGAAACTAGCCCCAAGTCCGAGGCCGTCGCTTTCAACGAAGAGGCTGCCACCCATTTCCTTGGCGGCGTTGGCGCCGCTGTGGAGGCCGAAGCCGTGGCCATCTTTCTTGGTGGTGAACCCACGGTTGAAAACCCTGACCAGATGATCCGGGGCAATCCCGATGCCATTGTCACGGACGATGATCTTCACATGGTCAGGTGCGGTGGTTTCCACCCGGATCAGCAGGAGTTTGTCTGGCGGATTTTGCGCCTCCATCGCATATTTCGCGTTGCTGAGGAGGTTGATGAGAATCTGCAAGACCTTATGTCGATCCACGCATACCGCCGGCACCTCCCGGGCAAACTCCCGAACAACGCGGACGTGATGACGCTCAAATGCTGCGGCATTCATCTGCAAGGCATCTTCCACCAGGTTCGCCACCGGCAGGTTTTCCAAGGCCCCGGAGACCTTCGCATAACTCTGCTGCATCGTCACAATTTCTTTGATGTGCTCGATGTGCCGGCCGATAGAGTCCATTTCAGAGACCATTTGAGTATGCTCATCCGCCAACTGATCCGCCGCCAACCCAAGGTATTCGGGCAAGAGTTTGCCCTTGGGGTCGCTGGTCAGGTATTCGGCGATTTGACCGTTTTTCTCGCGCAGCATCGCGGTGGCACGCCGCAGATTGGGAATCTCAGATTGCCGGAGTTGGCCGCCGACCAACGTCACGGAAACGCTCACGCTGTTCAGCACGTTGCCCACGTTATGCAACACGCCCGTGGCGACTTCTGCCATGCCGGCTTGCCGGGAAGTCTCCACCACCTGTTTGTGCATCTTCTCCAACTCCGCTTGCGCTTGCTTCTGTTCGGTAATGTCCTGCGCTGTCCCGAACATCTTTGCCGTTTCACCCTCCGGCCCCAGCAGAACGTCACCGCGTTGGTGGAGGGTTCGCGTACTCCCGCCGGGTTGAAGAACTCTCTGCTCAAAACTGAACGGCTTCCCTTCCCCCAGAGCCCTTTTGATCGCCTGATCAGATCGGGCGCGGTCGTCGGGATGGACGCACTGGAGCGCTGCTTCGTAGCTGACTTCAAATTTGCCCGGTTCAAAACCGTGGATTCTATAGTTCTCATCTGACCAGGTCATTTTCTTGGAGGGCATATCCCATTCCCAACTGCCGATCCGCGCTATGGTTTGGGCGGTCGCCAGCTGCGCCTCGCTTCTTCGGAGATGTGCCTCAGCGCGAGTCCGTTCGGCGATTTCGGCTTGCAGGGTGTTGTTGGCGGCGTTGAGTTCCGCAGCTTGCTGCCGCAAGGGACGGCTGATGCTCCGGGTGATGAAGGTGACCAGTGTGATCGCCGCCAGGGCGGCGAGCGCTGCCACCATCAGACTTTTGGCTCGGCGCTGTTGGTAGTACTCGATCCGCTGCTGCAGCAAAGTGTCCAACTCCTGGTCGGCGATTTTCCAGAGTTTGAAACTGGCGTCGCGGGCTTTGTTGCCCGCCGCAAGATAATCCTGTGCCGTCAGATCAATCGTCTTCGAGTCAATCAGCTGGGTCGTCAAACTGATGAACCGATCCGCCGCAGCGGCGTATTCCTTGAACACCGGAGGCACTCTGGCTTGAAAGTTGGTGCTGCCCCCGTAGAAATTCACGTTTTCATTCAATGAGGTCTGCAGGCTGGTCGTCATCTCATCCAAATCCGCGTGTTTGAGCATGGTGGCGTAGATCGCCATTTGCTGCCTTTCCGGGTTGGAGATGGTCCGGCGGTTCAGGATGGTTTCCCCGAGGGCCATGACCGCCGAAAGGCGATCCTGGTTTTGCGGCAAGGTCATTAGAGTCACGTCCACCAAGTAATAGCTGTCCAGCTCGGGGTCGAGGATGAGGTTGGACATGTCGCCGGCATGGGTAATCATCATGCGCACATCGGCCATCAAGTGCTGATGCCGCTCGGCGCAAGCTTGCGGCTGGAGTTGCGCCAGCTGGGTTTTCAATTCCTGCCATTCCGTTTTGACCGTGCGAACCCGGTAATGCTCACGCTTGCGCCTTGCCAAGCCCTCATCCGTGAACTGAAGGTCAGCGCCCAGCCTGGCATCCACGGCCTCCAACGCGCCAAACGCCGCGTCAATTTGGGCCTGCTTTTTCTCTAGCTGCTCCCGAAACTGCGGTTGGACGCCGCCGGCGGCGAGCGCGAGTGCGCGATGTTGCGGAATCAACTCCAGCAGTTCTTCCAACGGCCGCTGATACTCATTCCCCTTTTGCTCCATTTGTGCGAACCGAATGTTCGCATTGATGCCGGTGATGAAGAAATAGAGCATCAAGGAATCCGGCATCACAAAGAAAATGCTTGTCAGCATCAGCTTTTGCGAAACTCTCATCCGAGTGAACCATCTTCTCATATTAGGGCGCCTTTTTCCGTGACGGGCGCCACGCCGCGAGCAATCGACCGTAGTGTTTTCAGTACTTTGCCGCGAAGGTTGCTGTTCGTAAGCGGCACCATGATTCGTGTGCGATGCACTCTTGGCCAGCCGAAGACCATCGCGCCTCTTAAGCTATCGGCGGATGACGCTATGAACTTGAGATTTCAAGAACCATGTCTTCGGTCAATTCTCTGGTCCGGAAATGGGTGAGCCAGGCGGCATTCTTGCTGGCGAGAACCGGCAGGAGAACTGCGCTCAGACTTCTTGGTTTCAGTGGTATGCGCCGGAGGTGAAAGCATACCACGCCACCATGCCAATGGCGGCGAGAACGACCCCTCCGCCCATGCACCAGCGCCAGAGACTTTCTTTCTGCGCGCTGCCGGTGACGAACCCCAAGACCTCCGCTCCCGTGGCCACCCCATTGGCCAGGTGGTACACCGCCGATGCGATGCCGAGCAAATAATACTCGGCGATCAGCAAATTAGCCGGATTTGCCGCCTGTCCATCCCAGAAGTGCGAGACGGCTTCGGATACGGACGCAAAGGCGCGTCGCGGCTCGAACAAGCCGCCGGCAGCGTAATGCCGTAGCGCCGGCCAGTGTGTAATCTGGTAAACCAAATGAAACCCCCACCGGTGCATCGTTGCCAAATGGAAGGCCAGGAACACCAGCAGGATCACGGCGGTCACGCGCTGCAGCCAGTACCGCGTGTCACTGCCGTGATGATGCTTTTCGACACCCAATTTTAACCCTTCGCGCCGCAGTGTGCGCACCCCAAGCACGACGTGGATGGCGAGGGGGGCAAAAACCAAACCAATCTCCAAATGCGGCAGCGCCCCACTCAGACCGTGCATGAGATAGGCCACCGTTTGAAATCGGGCCGGCCAAAGGCCGATGGCGTTAACGGCGAGATGCAGGAAAAGGAACGCGCCGAGGATAAATCCTGTGATGGCGAGGTATTGGCGCGGGCAGGCGCGGCCGCCGCACCCGCAGTCGCGCACTTTTCCCGGCATGGAAAAATCCACCGACGACAAATCACCGGGCGAAAGGGTTTTGGGTTGGCCAGAATGGCAAGAGCCGCCGCATTGGCAACCATCGCGCAGTGGGAGCTTTTTAAGGTCACTCATTTATTTCATGGTGCCGCAGCAAAAAGTGCGCAACGCGATAGGAGTCCGCGGCCACGCGGGTTTGATAAGCAAAGTTAATGCCAGGAAAATCAGACATGCACTCCTTGTGCTTAAAATAAATTCAAAACCTGTTTCCGAGCCGCCGGAACAAGTCGAATTTTGAAGTGAAACCGAGCAGGATGGTCAAAAGCAGCCAGAGCGACAGAAAGCCTCCTCAAACAGAGAATCGAACCCTGTGGCTTGCAGGAACCGGCTGGAGATTGGCATCCATCGCGCAGTGGGAATTTCTTGGGCTTTCTCATGCTGTAGCCGTTCCGCCGCTGGCGTGATGCGGGCATTACGAGTCAGTGCGACGCGGTTGCACCACCGTCGCGCCGATTTGCAAAGCCGATTCGCCCCATTTCCAATCGCCGCCGCCCGGACCGCCGGTGAGGGAGAGCATTTCACCGAGCCTTTTCGGCATCGCAGTCGCCGGGGCTTCAAATGCGGACGCGGCGGTCGGTTCTGACTTTTCCAGTTTGCGGTCGAGGAGGACGTTGAAATCCAGCGCCAGATTCGTGCTGGTGTCGTGACAACTGCCGTGAAGGCGCGTCAATTCATAAAAGCAAACGGCTGTCGCGTCATGGCCGGCCGCATCGAACAGCACGCCCAGATTCTCGCCAGCGGCGCCAGCGAGGTTAAGCAGTCCGGCGGCGTCGAGTTTCCAGCTTTCCGTCTGGCCGGGTGGCATGGCTATGACAAGGCGGGCAATCAATCCGTCGCGCCCGCCCAGCTTCAGCGGTTTCATCCGTTCGTAACGAATATTGTTCCCGGCGTTGGTTTTCTTATAGATGAGGAAGCCCATGTCTATTCTTCAGCTTTGCCACCAGACTTTTCAGTTCACCGTCTGTCATGGAAACTCTGCGGCTGATGGCGGCGCGCCGGATTTCTTCCAGCAACTCGGCCTGCAATTCCGCAGGCAGGTCCAGGTTCAGCGTTTGCAGCTTGTGCCGGAGAAGACCGCCACCCGAGTGGCGGCCCAGCTCCATGGCCGTGGGAGTGTGGCCGACTTCCCCGGCGGCGAACGGTTCGTAGGTTTCGCGATCCGCCAGCAGGCCGCTGCAATGAATGCCGGATTCGTGCCGAAACACCGTTTCGCCCACCACGGGCTTGTCTGGAGCAATGGGCCGGCCGGAGGCGTGCGCCACCAGCTCACTCAACCCGCCGAGCTGGCGTGTGTCCACGCCACAATCCCTCTTCAAGGTCAGGCGCGCCGCCATGACCACTTCATCGAGCGCGGCGTTGCCGGCGCGCTCGCCCAAGCCGTTGACCGTGACGCTCGCGCAATCCGCGCCGGAAGCGAGCGCCGCGATGGTGTTGGCGGTGGCCATGCCCAGATCGTTGTGCCCGTGAAATTCCAGGCTCATCTCCGGCACGGCTGCGCGCAAAGCGCCGATGAGATCACTCGTTTGCAGCGGATTCAAAATGCCGACCGTGTCCGCGAACCGCAAACGGACAAGTCCGGCCTCTTGCGCGGCGAGTGCGAATTCCATCAAGAACCCGCGGTCAGCGCGAGACGCGTCCTGTGCGCCGACGGAGAGGAACTGGAAGACGCCGCGAAATTCGGCGGCCAATTCAGCCAGCGTCCGGAAGACCCAGTCTTCGTCCTTCTTCCAGGCGCGCAGGTGCAGATCCGACACAGGCAGCGAAAAATGCGCTCCGTGGACCCGGCAACGGGCGGCGGCCAGAAGGTCCAGCCGTTTTGCACGGCACCAAGTGGTCAGACGCAGGGGCAAGCCGAGATCGCAGACGGCATTGATGTCGTCAACCTCACTTTGCCCCATCGCCGGGATGCCGATTTCGATTTCCGGCACGCCGGCGCGGGCCAGCGCGCCGGCAATGTCTTTCTTCTCCGCAAGCGAAAATGCGACTCCGGCGGCCTGTTCGCCGTCGCGCAGGGTGGTGTCAATGAGGCGAACTTCGTTCACGTTCAGGCAAACAAAGTTGCCGGCGGCAACCCGGTTTTTTCCTCCAAGCTGTCCAGGATGGCCTCGGCGGTTTCGATGGTGGCCTGTTTATACCAGAGGTTTTCGGGATAGACGATCATCACCGGGCCGCTGTCGCAAATGTTCATGCAGCCGGTGCTCGAGACCATAACGTCATCCAGCCCCCGGTCCTGCAATTCGGTGGTGATGTGTTGGAGGATGTGGGTGGACTCCTTCTTGTGACAGACGCCTTGCGCCCCTGTGGGACGAAAGCTGCCGCAGACGAATATGTGATGATTGGGTTTGCTCATGTTTTAATTGGAGTTGAGGGTTTCAATCGGGATAATCAGCCGCAACCGGCGCCGGTGCCTTTGCACGAAATGCCGGCGCCGCAGCCCGTGAACCGGCGCTTCATGGAGGCGGGGATTGGCTGCCCGGCGAACACGGCTTTAAGCCCTTCCTCAATCAGACCATCCATCTCGATGACTTTCAGTCCGTGGGCGGTGAGCGCTTTCTGGGGCGACGGGCCGGCGGCATTGACGAGTATGGCGCGGCAATCTCTCAGTGAATCCGCCAACGCGGCCCAGCGGGCTTCGCCGCCGCCTTCATCGGGCGTGCGGCGAATTTCGATTAGCCGGAACGTGCCGGACAGTTCGGCGTTTGCCTCGAAAATCGCCAGACGATCCGCCTCGCCGAGATGCTGGTTCACCAGCGCGCCTTCAAGGGTGGCAACGGCGACGTAAGGACGGATGGCGTCCTCGGCGGGGTTCAGACTGCGGTTGGCGAAATGTCGCAGGGTGGCAATTTGTTCGGCCGTCACGTTCTCGCCGACGTATCCCACGGCGTCGGCGCGGCAGCGGGCGCAGTGCGCCATTTGGGGAAGATGCAATCCCGACTGGAGACGCACGCGGGTAGTGGTGAGGCTGTCCGGTTGCGACAAGTCCTCGAACGCGGCGCCTTTCACTGGCACGAGAGGTATGCAGTTCATAATGTCGGCGCCCATCCCGCCGACTTTGCGGGCTATGTCCGGGATATGTTCGTCGTTGATGCCCGGAATGATGATGCTGTTAATCTTGACGACGATGCCCTTGGACTTGATCCGGAAGAGGGCCTCGGTTTGGCGGGCAATCAGGAGGGAAGCCGCTTCCTCCCCGCGCAACGGACGTTTGCCGTCGCGAATCCAGGCGTAGATCTTGCTGGCGATACCGGGATCAATGGCGGTTATCGTGATGGTGACATGGCTGACCTGCAAATCGGCCAGTTCGTCAATATAGGGTCCGATACCCAAGCCGTTCGTCGCCAGACACAGCAACAACTTCGGATATTTGCCACGGACCAGCCGGAGCGTTTGCATGGTCTCCTCTGGATTGGCAAAGGGATCCCCTGGCCCGGCGATGCCGACGACGCTAATTTCGGGCTGCCTTTCCAGGACATGATCAAGATAAGCCAGCGCCTGGGGGGGCGTGAGCACGGTGCTCGTGACACCGGGACGGCTTTCATTGACACAATCGAATTTTCGATTGCAGAAGTTGCACTGCATGTTGCAGCGCGGGGCGACCGGAAGATGAACGCGCCCGTATTTCTTGTGCGCATCCTTGCTGAAGCAGGGATGGTTGTTGAAGTCAATTTCGGTAGTGTTCATAGATAGGCGTAACCGACTTCTGAGTTGTTCTGTTTGACTTCGAGCAGTGCGTTGACGATGCCGTCATAAAGTTCCTGAGCGCCGCGATAGCCCAGGTGCAGCACGCGCTGCCCGCCAATGCGGTCATGAATCGGGAAACCAACCCGGGCCAACGGAATGCGCAGCGAGCGCGCCGCTTGATAACCTTTGCTGCTGCCGATCAAGAAATCCGGTTTGAGGGAGGGCGCCAGATCGGAAATCCCGGCAAAATCAAAACCTTCCTTCACGAGCGTTTCGGCGGGGAGCGTCGGCGCCGCCTCGCGCAACGCCTGTTCAAAGTGTTTGCTGCGTCCGCCGCTCGCGCACAGCACCGGAGTTACCCCGATTTCGCAGAGGAACGACGCCAGCCCGACGACCAAATCCTCCTCGCCATAGACAATGGTGCGTTTTTCAAAAACGTATTTATGGCCGTCTATCAGGCTGTCCACCAACCGCCCGCGTTCGCGCTGGTATTTGACAGGCGTTTCCCGTCCGCTCAACCCGGCAATGAGCGCGAACCTTCCGTCACTCGAATGGCGTCTGGATTCCTGCCGGCGAAAGAGTGCCGCGCAGCAGCCCGTCTATCCGGATCAAACGGCGCTGGAGGCCGCGCTCCGGCAACTGCGCCAGTTGCCGCCGCTGGTGAATAGTTGGGAAGTGGAATCCCTCAAAGAGCAACTCGACGAAGCCGCGCTGGCACTCGCTTTCTCCTGCAAGGCGGCGATTGCTCTGAGACGTTCGCCGATTGCGAATCGGGGGTCATTGCGAACAAGTTGAAGATCTTGCTTCAGATGAGCCTCGTGCTGGTGCAGGGCGCGCGCCAGCGTGTGATTCGCGCGGCCGGTTTGGCGGCCAATGCGCCAAACCGCGATCTTCCGACACGGAAACGCGCGAGGGCGTCACTCTGCCCGCTTATCGCGGCGATCTGGTGAACCGTGCGGCATTTGATCCCGACCAGCGGCGACCCGACCCGGCATTGCTTCTGCGCGGTTACGAGCGCGCCGGGTTGACGATCAATTTTATCCGGGCGCTGGTGGACGGGGGTTTTGCGGACCTGCATCACGCAGAGTATTGGGCGCTGCCGTTTGGGTGTAAATCGCCGCTGGCCGATGATTACGTCCAGATTTTGGGGATGGATGCGTGGCGAAGGAACTCCCTGGGATTGTCCAAGCCGTACGTCGGCGCGGCCACAATGTGCTGTGGGTTTGTGATCCGATGCACGGGAACACGGAGACGACCAGCACGGGCATCAAGACGCGGCGGTTTGAGAGAGTGCTCGCCGAGTTGGCAGCGAGCTCAAAAGACTTCTGTTCGCAGTCGAGCGATCTGCCGGACCGTTTTCGCAATCCGCGAAAGCTCCTTCAGTGGCAGGTGGCTGCATCCCGTTCTGGCCATCGGCCTGATCGCGGAATAGATTTGGACGAGGGAAATCTGCGCGCCGGCCTTTTTCAGTGTCTTCAAACGCAGAGCGTATTGTTCAATTTCGTGCGCAGATGGAGGCTCGCCGTTGATGGCGGGAAACATGCTCTGGATAACGACGGGGCGTTGGCGGGCCACCAAAAGAATATTGGCCATGATTTTTTCGAGCGGAAATGTCCCACCGTTTATCCTGTTCAAATAATCCTGCGTGCCTCCATCCAATTTTGCCCAAATCTCGTCTGTTTGTTTTAGGAAATCGAGTCCGTGCTGGACTTCGGGACGGTCCAATGTGGTTGAATTGGTAAGAACCACGATTTTGAAAGGCGGCAAGTCACCCATTCCGCGCCTATGCACGATGGTGAGCAACGCGTCGAGAAAATGGCTCGATAAAGTGGGTTCGCCGTCCCCGCTTATGGCGACATGGCGCACTTGGAGCAGGTCGCTCGGCAATTTGGCGTAACGGGGCCGTTGCCGCAAGGCGCCCGACGAGGCCAATACAAGAGTCCGGTGCAGTTCCTCGGCTACCTTTTCAATACTGAAATGCGGAGCGGTTGGGGGCTTCTCGCGAGAAACCTCACAGTATATGCACTGGAAAGTGCAGTTCACTATCGGGTTCACATTGACACCGATGGACAGGCCTCTGGCCCGAGGCGAAATCACAAGGTAAACGAACTGGTTCTCGAGATAATCTCTCGGATACGCATAGGCCACTTCATCGGTGATTGGTGGGCCGGCTTGTGCGTGTCCGTTTCCATTCCAGGCAAATCCGTTGGTGATTCGCCGATTCTGGATTCCCTGCCTTACTAAAGTCATTCTGATATCATGGCAGCATGCGAGAATGGGGCCGCTCGTTTCTTGCCAAATGATAACCTTTTCTTGCCGCCAACCATGTGCCCGCTCCGCCGGGAGGGGATAAAGCCACACACGGCTGGCTTCGCATTGTGGCTGTTGCCTCGTCTTGTTGTTGGGTTTTTGTTCTTGGGTTTTTGCTTGCCCTAGCGGGTTCGTTTGCGCAAATTCTCCCGGATTCGACAGGCCATATCCAATGCCTGGCGGCTTGGCAATGATGCCAAATCTGGCGGAACCTCTGCGACCGCTGGCATTGACGCTGGTTGCGCTCGACACCCTCATGGTCGTCGAATGCAATCGGGATGCATAGAATCAGCGGCAACAAACAACAAAAGACTCATTATGGCCAATTTGCACTTGATTGGCGGCGAAAAGGGTGGCGTGGGGAAATCCCTTGTCGCGCGAATCCTCGCGCAATATTTCATTGATAAACCAGTTCCCTTCCTCGGCTTTGACACGGACCGTTCGCACGGTGCGCTGATGCGATTTTATGCCGGCTTTGCCTCCCCGGTGGTTTTGGATCGTGCGGAGGCTCTGGATGCCATTATCGAGGCCGCTGTGGCGGAACCGGACCGCCGCGTTCTGGTTGATCTCGCGGCCCAAACCCACGAACCGCTTGCAAAATGGATGGAGGAGGCCGGCGTGTTCGACCTGGCGGCGGAGGCGGGCTTCACGCTCTATTATTGGCATGTGATGGATGCGGGCAAGGATTCGGTGGATCTGCTGGCGAAGTTGCTCGACCGATTTGGCAACCGGGTGCGCTATGTGCTGGTGCTTAATCAGTTGCGTGGCGATGATTTCAGCATCCTCAAACACTCGGGTGTGGAGGCGCGGGCATTGGATCTTGGAGCGCGCACCGTTTCCATCAAACGCTTGAACGAAGGGGCCATTCAAAAAATTGATGCCACCAGCAGCAGCTTTTGGGCAGCGAAGAATGCCGCGGACAAATTGAACGCTGGTCTCGGTTTGATGGATCGCCAGCGAGTGAAGATGTGGCTACGCGCGGCGTATTTGGAGATTGATGCGGTTGGCGTCTGATCACCACGAGTACGCACTTGCCACCCTTCCTGGCCATAAACGCGATGTGCTTCTTGGTCAATTCGGTCCGCGCAAGCGGTTTGGCTCCGACAACATGGGCGAGATGTTCATCCGGCGTGACCGGCTTCATGAATGCTGCGTTGTGTGTGCGTTTGCTTTTTTGGATGCTTTAGGTATTCCCCTCTTTTGCCTCTTTGACGGGGAAAACGTAATCTCAATCGGCATCTGGTTGAACCTGGAATTTGAAATGCGTTAAGGGTTTGAGGACCGTTAAGTCAGGCGCACCGTCGCACTGCCATCAAGGCGTTTGGATAAATCGATCGGATCGCCCACGGAAACTTCCCGCGGATTTACTTGATAGGCCCAGACTTCAAAATGGATCAGAGTCGCCTCGCCGTAAATCGTGGCAAAGGCGCCATCCACGGCGTCGGCGCCGTGGGCCACTTTGATGCGGCCAATGCGTGGAATGTTGTAGCGCGGATCAAAGGTAAGCCAGTCCTGCCCCAGATAGACCTCGCAGTAGGCGTGAAAATCCATCGGCGTTCCCGGATCCACATAGCCGATATCGGGCAAGTGTCCAGTCACGTAGCGGGCGGGCAGATTGAAGGCGCGGCACAGCGCAATCGCCGCATGGGCAAAATCGCGGCAGACGCCGTGGCGCCGCTCAATCACTTCGGAGGCGGAGAGGTCGGGGCGCCCGGAGCCGAATCGGTATTCAATATGGTTGTGAACCCAATCGCAGATGGCTTGCACGCGCCGGAGGCCGTGCTCGGTCTGACCGAATTGGTTCCATGCAAAATTCAACAG
>Ga0326728_10022928_pt1 | contig 11520 bp, 8 predicted proteins | sample MB3enrmetagenome_FD_207602 | JGI IMG/M metagenome (GOLD analysis project Ga0326728, IMG submission 207602) | Lab enriched peat soil microbial communities from McLean, Ithaca, NY, United States - MB31MN | ecosystem: Environmental > Terrestrial > Soil > Wetlands > Peat | place: USA: New York... | reverse complement strand
TGAGATCAGGCGTTGTCCGGAGTAGGGGCGGTTCGCGAACCGCCCCTACGGATTTAAAAGTGAAAGCCCAGTTCCACGGTCAGAGCTCGCGGCGTTACATAATGGGTTCCACTGAACGTTGAAATGAAATTGTAGAGCGCCTCTTTATTGGCCAGATTGATTGCTGACAGGCGGAGGCTCCACTTGCGCTTGTCACCTTTAAACAGATTGTCCTGGCCCACGGAGAGATCGAAGAGGTTGCGAGGCGCGATGCGGGGTGGGTTGTGATCGTCGTTTTCTGTGCCCGCCGCCGGAATCTTCACATATTGGGAAGCGTACTGGCTCGCCGGGCACAGGTCATTGGGACTGATCGGAGTGGTTGGGGTCGCAAACACACCGCCGCAAGAGAGTCCGGCCTGGAACTGTTGATCGGGCGAGATTCCCGACACATCCACGATGGAATCGGTCCCGTTCGGTCCATTCGAGCAATTGCCGCCGGCGCACGGTACGGGGCCTGCCACCAAGCCGCTATCGTAGCGCCAGTTGAAGCCCACCCAGGGGCCGCGCTTGAAGGGCTGGTATTGTACGTGAGTCGTCTGGTTAAAATGCTCGTCGTGGTCGATGCGGAACACCGAGCTTCCTCCCGGCGCGGCTCCGACTCCGGCGACCTGGGGTCCAAAGAAGCGCGCCGCCACGCTGGAGAAAACCACAAACGCTGTCAAACCATGGAAATTGGGGACACTAGCTCGGACGGCATATCCAGGGATTTTCGATTTGTCCCACTCGACGGGAAAAAAGATCGGTGAGTTGCCCAGGATGCTGAAGTCGAAGCCCCGTTGCGTGTACTTCCAGATATATTCGCCGTCCACAACCAGGTATTTGCCGAAGGCTTGCTCCAGGCCGGCGTGAAATTCGTTGCGCGTGCCGGGGCTCAGCGGCGTGGTGTTGACGCAAGGACTGACGGTCGACGACATGAGCGCGTTGATCACAGGATCGCTGCATCCGTTGCTCGCCAGGATCAGGTTCTCGTTGAAGGGCGTTTCCATGATGCGAGAATACGAAGCCCGCAGCACGGTGTTGGTTTTCTTGACGTTGTAAGCGGCACCTACGCGTGGCTCCGCTTGGCGGGCTATCGAGATGCCATTGTATAAGTCGCCGCGGAGGCCAAGGTTGAAGTTCCAGTTCTTGTAGGTAAGGGAGTCTTGGGCAAATAGGGCCAGTTCCTTGACGTCGGAGCGAACATCATAGGCGTACAGGCCGCTGGTTGCATTCGGGCAACCGTCAGAAAACGGCAGGTGCGCCGTTCGAGTGAGGTCGTAACAGCCTAGGATGGGCACAAAACCGGGATTCGGTTGCAGCGGCCCGGTGCAATTCGCCGGATCAGTCAGCCCCGGGTTTGTATACGCACTCCCGTCAGCATTCAAACAAGGAGCATTGGCGGCGGGGTCCACCACGCCGAAGCGGTCGTCCTCGGTGAGGAAGGTGTGCTGAAATACCACTCCCGCCTTCAGGTTGTTGATGCCTTTCACGTAAGAGACTTCGGCGCGACCGCCGGCATTGGTCAGCCGGCGAGTCTGGCCAATGGATTGGAGCTGAAGATCAGGTTGGAGGTCGGCGAAAAGATCGCCGCTCGGGTAGTAGTGGTATCGATCCTGGCGTACCCACCCTCCCAACGTGAACACGGTGTTGTTATTGAGCAGGCGCGTCCATGCGGGGGCAATGTCAAACGTCTTGATCTGCGAACGCTGATCGGTAGAGCCCACGACCACTCCGGTGGGACTCAGGCCATGGTTGTCAACGACCAACCCGTTCCATGCCGTGGCGTTTTGCGCGTCATAGGAATTAGGGTTTTGGAACCAGGAGCGCGTAAACTGGAAGTTCAAGTTGACCGTGTTCTTTTCCGAGGGCTTAAAGTCAATGCGGTCGAATAGGTTCTCTTCATTACCCCGGTCGTGCATGACGTTATGTTCCGGCCCATCCAGAAACCGGCTGGTGTTCAGGCCGCTCGCGGAAATGAAATTACCCCAGGTTTTTCCCCCGTACCCGAGATCGAACCCATCGTTCGTAGTCCCAAACGTACCGTAAGAAGCCTTCACATCGCCATGCGGCGTAGTCTCCCCCAAGCCTGAACGCGTGGTCGCCACGATCACCACGCTGGTCTTGCCCCCAAACTCCGCCGGCGGTGCGCCAGGGACTACTTCCAATGACTGGAGCGAGTCAAGGGAAATCTGATTTGAAAAGATCTTGCTTTGCTGGTCCGTGATGGGCTGGCCGTCGACGTTAAACGAGTTTTCTGCGTGATCTCCCATTCCGTGGAACAGACCGTTCGAATCCGCGGCGATTCCCGGCGTGGAAAGTGTAACGAGGGAACTGATGGACGACGACTGACTTTCCAGCGGCAGCTTGTCGAAGAGGGCCCGATCCACATCCGTGTGGGTCGTGGGGTCAACCTCAATCAGGTCCGAGGCTTCGGTGGTCACAGTCACCGTGGTCTTTCCGCCCGCCAATTCCAAAGCAATGTTCACGTTGAGGGGCACCGCCGAATTCACGTCGAGGTCCTGTGAGCGGGAAGCAAAGCCGGTGGCGCTCACGGTGATGTGGTAGGGATTAAACGGAACGTTGGGGAAGGTGAACGCACCGCTCGCGTCGGTGGATATCGTGCGCTCATAGCCACTAACCGGATTAAAGATAGTTACCGTTGCGCCAGGGATGACGGCGCCGGAAGGGTCCTTGACCGTGCCCGAGACCGACACCGAGTTGGCCTCTGCCTTCAAAAAGCCCTCGCCGCCCAGCAAACACAAGAGTAGAGCTGTGAGAATACAATCCATGCGAACCCGAGAAGTCATCATGCCCTCCTAAGCCGATGAAGGTCGTATTGTGGTGAAAAGAGAGTTGAGGATTCGACTTAGGAGAAGGGAGGGGCGCGGCCGCGCAGGACTGGCAAATCGCAGGTGCGCGCATCGACATGCGAGGCTGCAAGTGGGTATCGAGATGAGACGGTGGTCTCCTGCGCCGAGAATATCGCCGCGGCCCGGGCCACGCTTTGATGAATAAGATTGCAGGCGGGGCATTGAACGTCGGCCCCCGAGGGGGTCGTTTGCTGGGTTGGGCCCGCAGATTGAATTTTGGCGGAAAGCGGAGCCAGCGGTAGCTCGTGGCAGTGCACGGCGGCCAGCCAGAAGAGCTGGAGCTGCGAGAGGAGAACGAGCGCCGTCGCGACCGCCCGTGGAATTGATCTGCGATGCAAAGGTCTCATGACAAATTGACAGCTACAAACATCCGCTTAAGGCCCAGACGTCCTACAAAGCCCATTATACCTCTGGGGTTAGTCTTAGTGATGCCTAACTGGCCAGGTTGGTTGCAAAATATTGTTGGGGCGGCAGGGGGGCCGCCAGTGCCGCTCTCCTGAAAATCGCTCTCGCCGGCCATCGTAGGGGCACGCCATGGCGTGCCCTTACGTGAGCGCGACAACGCTGATTTTCATCGCCTCGGGTGGGCCGAAGGGTCGTCATAAATCCACGGTCGCACGCTAATGACGGTCTCACAGGGATTTGATGTGAATTGAGCCGCCGCTCGTATGGAGCCGGAGAGTTTCGCCGCCCGATCCCAGTGAGCCGTGCAGGCTGGAACTGGAGATCTTTCCCACCACCCGTACGGGCAGATCGCTAACGACAGAGCCCCCGGAAGTCGAGGCATCGATATCGAGATTAGCGGAGCGGTCTAATAGTGCTTCGATTGAGCCGCCGGAGGTCTCGAGCACTCCGCCGCGCGTGTTTCCGCGGCCGAAATTCACGTGGATGGGGCCGCCGGAGGTTTTGGCCTCGACATAGCCGGTGACGCGATCGATGTGAATCGACCCACCGCTGGTGTGCGCGGTAAGCGAGCCGTCGAGGGAGGCAACCTCAATGCCGCCTCCTGAGGTATCCACACGCGCATCCCCACTCACCTCCCGAAGGTGAATTGACCCTCCGGAAGTCTTGGCATCGAGCTTTCCGCTCAAACCGGAAACATCGATTGAGCCGCCGGAAGTCTTCAACTCAGAATCGCCGCGCAGGTTGGAGAGCGTGACGCTGCCGCCCCCAGTGCGCACTTCGGTTTGCGTCTGGGAGGGGACTTCGATATCGAAATGCACGGAACTGTGCTCGTTCCACCAGAAACGGTCTTTCCGGCGCACTGTCACGCTTGCGAACCCCGCACTCTCCTCGAAGTTAATGCTGTACCGGTCTTCGAAGTCTTCGCGGTCGGTGGTAATGACCACCCGCGCGCCCGATGACGAAGCGCCGGTGAGGGTCACGCTTCCCACATCGGATTCGAGCGCGAACTTGCCGTTAGGTTCGAGCTTCAGAGTCTTTTCAATGCGGGAACGGGCCGCAGCAAGGGTGGCAAAAGCTGATAGGACAAGAGCTGCAAGCAGCAGGATGCTGAGTCGCTTCATTTTCGTCCTCCAAAGACAATAATCCTCAGTGGCGCGGGCGTCCCGCCCGCTCTACACATCTGAACGTCCAAAGGGCCTCGGAAGTTCCGTGAGGCTGTCGGGAGATTGGACGGGGTTGGAAAGGAAGGGTTAGCAGGTGCTGCGGGCACTCCAGCCTGTGCTGCCCTAGTCCTCGCGATAAACAAAGACCCCGCCCATACGGACTTTGACGTTGATGTCTTGCTCGCCGGAGGGATTCCAGAAGTAAATCCCAGGACCAAATCCGCCTTTGTCTTCGCCGTGGAGGTCGCTTTGCACGTAACCTAACCAGGCATGGGCGCGGAGCGAGCGGAGGCGCTCCAGGGACGGAATGTCAATCTCGACATCCCCATAGTTGACCAGGATCTGCTGCTTCCCCACCAGACCTCGAATCCAAACATCCCCATCCACACACTTCAGCGCCAGGTTGGCGTCGAAAGGCATTTTGATGCGATAGTTAACGGAAAGCCGCGCCTCGCCCCGGAACGGCCGCCACACCTTGCGCGGCGGGTAAAGGGTGCGGAGCTGCACGCTCTTGTCCTGTCCCTGGAGGACGACCTGGAGTTCCTCATAAAGCGGCTTCGCCGCCTCTTTTGACTTGGCGCGCACCACTTTCTCGGCCTCGATTTCCAGGCGGGGGTTGTCCCATCCCTCGATGTGAATGTCGCCCGTGCGAGAATCAATGGTGAGCAGGCCGTAAGAAAACATGCGCACCGCATAATGATTCACTTGGCTGAATTCGTCGGCACGCGCGGCGCCGCACCCGCCCCACAGAAGGCAGAGAAAAGCCAACGTCCAACTGGTTTTGCGGGCCATCTGCCTACCGATCCTCGCCCAGCCCCGCGAGCCGCCTCGCAGGCGCGCACTGTATTGTATTATCTTACCGCCAAGCGGCGGCTCGAGCAACGCAGCAGAGCCGAGAAGTAGTGCGGGCGGGACGCCCGCACCGCTTGCCTGAATATGAATTGACTTACGCACGTCCCTAGTTCAGAGTTCAGTTGCAGGAGGCGCGAGTAGCCATGCGTCCGTTCACTTATCTCTGGGGTCGAATTCCTTTGCACCGCCACGAGCACGTCGCCATCTTGTACCGGGGCCGCGAGGAGGCGTTCAGAGCGGCGTCGTTTCTTGCCGAAGGGCTCAAGCATAATAACTTGTGTGTTTACCTGGCTCCCGATGATTACCAGGCGGAAATGCTGAGCCGTCTTCGCGCTCTGCCCCTGGAGGTGGATCGCCAAACCCCTGACGGGCACCTGCGGGTACATCGTGGGTCGGACACGCTTCAGTTGCTTCAGCAGTGGACGCAGGCAATCTTCGACGACGCGGAGCGCGCCGCCGTCCCTTCCCTGCGATGGCTGGAAGAGGGGCTTTGGCCGGCCCCGCTCGGCTTCCCCATGCCGCACTTCTTCGAGTTTCACGCCCTGCTCAATTACCAGGTGAAGCATTACCCCAGCGTGGCGCTTTGCCAGTACGACCTGGAGCGGATTGAAACTCCCCACCTGCTCACCGCCATCGCCGTGCATCGCCACTTGGTGGTGGAAGGCGCCCTGGTGCGCGACAACCCGTTTTACGTTCCGGCGGAGAAATTCCTGCCCATGAGCCCAGAGGAACGGGAGCGGGACCTGCTGCGCCTGTTTCGCGAGGTGCAGTTCGATGTGAGCAAATTGCTTGCCGCGCTGGCCGGTTACGCCCAAGTCCAGCAAGTCCTGTCGAAACCCTCGGGGTCGTGACCAGCCGCTGGTGGTTGCGTTCAGATGCTCGATGTCGATTTGCCTGCTCTAGAATAGACGCCTCACCCGGCCCCTGGCACTTTCACTTCTGAAGCGACTCGAGTGTTGCCGGATCGAGCCCGACGGTGCGCGTGGGGAAAGGTACGATGATGCCCTGCGCGGCAAAGCGGGCCAGGATGCGCTTGCGCAACTCGCTCTGCACGGGGACTTGGTCCTCGAAACGTTGCACATTGAGGTTGAGAGAGAAATCCAGGGATGACTCCCCAAACCCGGGGCTTAAAGTCACGCTGGGAGGTGGGTCGAGGAGCAACCCCGGAAATCCCTCCTGCGCGGCTTCCCGCGTGACGTCGAGGAGAACCTTTTCGACCAGCCGGGGATCGGATCCGTAGGCGACTCGCACAGGAATGGTGACGGAAACTCGCAACTCGGGCATGGAATAGTTGGTGATGACCGCCTTGGCCATAGTGGAATTGGGCACAAACACAACGTTGTTTGCCTGGGTACGCATTCTCGTGGAGCGCCAGCTAATTTGAATGACATACCCTTCCTGCCCCGAGTCCAGTTTGATGTAATCCCCCGGGCTAACCGGCCGGTCGGCCAGCAAATAGAGTCCAGCAAACAGGTTGCTGAGTGTTTCCTGCAAGGCCAGCGCAACCGCCACGCTGCCCACGCCCAAGGTGGTCCAGATCGCCGTGAGGGAAATGCCGACGTTTTCGAGCACGATGATGACGGCGAGGAGCGCAAACAACCCGCGGACTACCATGATGGCCGGATTGGTCGCCCGCTCCATGCCGGGGTTGCGTTGGCCCACGCGGCGCAAGAATATGACCAGGACCGTGGCAGGGAAGTAGAAGACGGCTACGACAGTCAGGGAGAAGATCAGCTTCGATGCGATCCTTTCAACCCGATGGGGGAGGGGAAGGAGTTCCATGCCGGCGTAAATGGAACAGAGAAACAGCAAGGGAAGGGGGAGCGATTCCAACAAGGAGAAAACTAGCTCTCCCCAGGTGTTCGCCAACTTCTTGGTCCAATAGTGGATAATGCGATTGAAAACAAATCCCAGGACTAGAGACACCATCACCAAACCAGCAAAGAAGAGCATGTAGAAGACCGTGGGGCTGAGGTGCAGGACTCGGGCAAGATTTGCAACCATGTTCCTGATCTCCTGTTGCGGTGACGATAACGTCCAAGATAGCTTGCTTCACGCCATTCCGCAAACCGCCGCCGGGCATGGTAGTGTCTCAGTTGTCAGCCAAGGGGACCTTGGATTCCCGCTTTCGCGGGAATGACGGAACTTTCGGCGGCGCAACAACGGCTTTATGAAGAGCCGCTTGCAGGCACTGCATCGCCAGCTTGTGGCCGAGTTGCACCGGATCAGCATCTAATGTCTTTGGAGTAATTCGAGGGCGCGACAGGTCGATGCAGAGTTTGAGGCAGGGGCGGTTTGCCGATGGCGATCCCTCCGGCTCGGGGGACCGCCACAGCGTCAATTTGTACGACTGCCGCGCCATCTTTAGGATTGACAAGTCAGGAAGGAAGTGTATCTTGCAAGTCGGAGCGTGGAGCTGGCGGCGTGGTAGAATGACACGCGCCAAAGTTCCGGTTCCTCCGATGCGGTCAAGATGCAAATGTTGAAAGACGAGGTTGATAGGAATGCCCCCAAAACACAAAAGGAACATCGAGTTTGAAAATCTCCCCATACTGCCCGTGCGCGATACGGTGCTCTTTCCGAATGCAATACTGCCGCTCACCATTGGACGGGATAGTTCGCTGAAGTTGGTCGGCGATCTCAAGGAGGAGGAGAAGTTCATCGGAGTGATAACCCAGCGCGATCCGCGCGTGGACAACCCCCAGCCCGTGGACCTCTTCCAGATCGGGACGGTGGCTTTTGTGCATAAGATCATCAAGCTGCCGAGTCAGAGCCTGTTTATCTTTGTGGAGGGCTTGCAGCGGATTGCAGTGGAGGAAGTGGGCCAAGTCGAGCCTTACATGATCGGACGCACCAAGCCGCTCCAGGATATCCTGCCCAAGGAGAAACAAGCTGATTTCGATGCTCTGGTGCGGAGTGTCACCGCGCTCTTCCAGCAGGTGGTGCAGCTTTCGCCCACCCTTTCGGACGACCTTCAAACCGTCGTCATGAACATCGACGATCCCGGACGGCTGACTGATTTCATCGCCGCCAACCTGCCATCACTTTCCAGCTCGGAGAAGCAGGAACTGCTGGAAAGTCTTGACCTGAAGGTTCGCCTGGAACGGCTGAACCGGCAGTTGATGAGGGAAGTCGAGGTCCTGCAACTGCGGTCCAAGATACAATCCGACGTGCAGGACCAGGTTTCGCAAAGTCAGCGCGAGTATTACCTGCGCGAACAGATGAAGGCCATTCAGAAAGAGTTGGGAGACGCCGACGAGCAGCAGGAAATCGAAGAATTGCGGAAGAAGATCGAAGCGGCGGGCATGACGGAAGAGGCCAAGAAAGAGGGGATGCGGGAGCTGGGCCGGCTGGCGAAAATGTCTCCGGCGGCCGCCGACTACCACGTTACACGCACCTACCTGGAATGGCTGGTGGCCCTGCCTTGGACGAAAGTCAGCGAGATCAAGGTTGACATCCAGAAGGCGAAGCAAGTGCTCGACGAGGATCACTGGGACCTCGAGAAAGTGAAAGAGCGCATCCTGGACTATCTGGCTGTGTTGCAGCTTAAGCCCCAGCTCAAGGGTCCTATACTTTGCTTTGTGGGGCCTCCGGGAGTCGGCAAGACGTCCTTGGGCAAGTCCATCGCGCGCGCCTTGGATCGCAAGTTCTTCCGCATGTCACTGGGCGGCATCCATGACGAGGCGGAAATCCGCGGCCATCGGCGGACTTATATCGGAGCGCTGCCCGGGCAGATCATTCAGGGCATCCGCCGAGCGGAAACACGCGACCCGATCTTCATGCTGGACGAGGTGGACAAGATTGGCCGCGACTTCCGCGGCGATCCGTCCTCGGCCTTGCTCGAGGTTCTCGATCCCGAGCAGAACTCCCATTTTCGGGACAATTATCTCGACGTTCAATTCGACCTTTCCAAGGTGCTATTCATCTGCACAGCGAATGTGCTGGATACCGTTCCTCCACCGCTGCTCGACCGCATGGAAGTGCTGGAACTCCAGGGTTACAGCGAGGAAGAGAAGATCCAGATCGCCATTCGCCATCTGATTACCAAACAGACCGAGGAGCACGGCATCAAATCTCCCGACCAGATTGAATTCACGCGGCCCGCTCTGGCGCACATCATCCGGCACTACACGCGGGAGGCCGGGGTGCGGAACCTGGAGCGCGAGATTGCGACCCTTTGCCGGAAGCAGGCTCGGAAGGTCGCCGAAGGCCACCCGGACAAGCTCCTTGTGACTCCCGACAATCTCCGTGATTTCCTCGGCATTCCGCGCTTCCGCCTGGAGACCGAAGTGGTGGAGCGCACGCGCCAACCGGGCGTGGTGGTGGGGTTGGCGTGGACTCCGACGGGAGGCGATGTGCTGTTTGTCGAGGCCAACGCCATGAAGGGAGGGAAGGGGTTCACGATGACCGGTCACGTCGGGCAGGTCATGCAAGAATCGATGCAAGCCGCGCTTGCGTGGGTGCGTTCGCACGCCGTGGAATACGACATTGACCCGGATTTCTTCCAGTCGAAGGATATCCACTTCCACGTCCCTTCGGGGGCCATCCCCAAAGACGGCCCTTCTGCAGGCGTCACTATGGTGACCGCACTGGTCTCAGCTTTGACTTCCCGGCCGGCCAAACCGCGCTTGGCCATGACGGGCGAGATCACTTTAAGCGGACAAGTCCTGCCCGTGGGAGGAATCAAGGAGAAGGTCCTTGCCGCCAAGCGCGCCGGGGTGATCGAGATCATCCTGCCTGCTGACAATGAACCGAACGTCCACGAAGATCTTAACGATGAACTCCTGGATGGCTTGGTGCTCCACTACGTCAAGTCCATTCACGAGGCGGTTGACTTGGCCTTGGAGAAAGAACCGGTATCGGTTGAGGTGGGCAAGCCGGCGCGCGAGGTGGCCTTGACGCCCGTGGCTGCCGGAACCCCCAACTAAAAGTAGAAGGCTGAAGTCAGAAAGCAGAAGGCGGACAACGGAAGCCCTCTCCCTTGGGGAGAGGGTGTCCCGCGGCGGCGCTTTCTCCAGCCGTCGCGGGACGGGTGAGGGGTCACTTTGCTTCCCAACGACTAGACTTGTTGGCCCCGGGTTGCGCGATCCAGCGAGTCTCTCTTTTCCATTTTCCAACTTCTATTTTCCACTTTCCAGCTATAATGGGCGCGCTTACGAAGGTGCATCCCTCGTGTGAGGCTTCTTTATGTATTGTCGAAACTGTGCAAGGCAGTTGGCGGACAGCGCGGAGTATTGCATCAACTGTGGCCAGCGGCCGCTGCAAGGAGGCCGCTATTGCCAATCCTGCGGGCAAGAAACGGTGCCGGGCGCGGAGATCTGCGTAAAGTGCGGCGTACGGCTGGGGGGAGCGAGCGGAAAGGACTGGACAGTCGCGCTTATTCTTTCCGCCCTGCTTGGGACACTGGGTGTGGACCGCTTTTATCTGGGCTACGTTGGTCTGGGAATCCTCAAACTCGTGACCTTGGGTGGATGTGGTGTCTGGTGGCTGGTTGACGTTATCCTTATTGCGATGAATAAGATTCCGGATGCACAGGGCGTTCCCCTGCGACAGAGGTAATGATGGCGCTGTTTTGCCGAGGAGTGCCGCGTTTACTCGCGGTTGCTATTGTGGTCGCTGGATTCTGCCTGCTGCCCCCGGAGGCCTTATCGCGAGGTCCCAACCTCTGCCTCTGGCGAGCCCTGTTCCACCTGGGCGCCTGCCCTGCGTGCGGCAGCCTGCATGCCCTGGCGGCTTTCTTCCATGGGCGGCTGGGCGATGCCTTGACTTACAACCGCAACGTGCTGATTACAGGGCCAGGGGTTATGGTGCTAGCCGTTGAGGACGCAGCGAGCGCGGCAAGGCAGATGGCGAGAGCGAGACTGGAAACGAGAAACTAGAAATCAGAAATCAGAAACGGACCTTCAAGTGTCCTGAGCCGACAGTTCGTTAGCTTCCCTTCTCTCATTGTCTTGTTTTTTCTAGTTTCTGCTTTCGAGTTTCTGACTTACCGTGACGAATTTACGCGGCTGTATCGAATCCTGGTGGAGTGAACTACCCCGCGCCGCGGCGGCGCGCTGGGCGTCGTTGTTTTTCAGCTTGCACGTCCTGACGCTGTTGATTTCTGTGGCGGCGTCGCAGACTTTTCTTGCCGCTGCCGGAGTCGCTTATATTGCGTACTTAGTTGGCGTAGCGCGGGCGTCCCGCCCGCGGTGGCGGGAGCGTCCCGCTCC
>Ga0326728_10022927_pt1 | contig 11520 bp, 12 predicted proteins | sample MB3enrmetagenome_FD_207602 | JGI IMG/M metagenome (GOLD analysis project Ga0326728, IMG submission 207602) | Lab enriched peat soil microbial communities from McLean, Ithaca, NY, United States - MB31MN | ecosystem: Environmental > Terrestrial > Soil > Wetlands > Peat | place: USA: New York... | reverse complement strand
TTCTTACACCAGACACCCAGTATGCGGTCGTCTAATTCGCCCTTCTTATGTATACTTACTTATGATCTGATTGATAGTAGTCGGCGACTGCCCGCATCGCGAAGCCGGCCTCTTCGCCCGGGCGAATCGATAGGGCGGGCCAGGCCTTCATCGTCCTCAGGAGATCGAATGCCGCATCGATTCTTGTCTTCGCCTCAGCCATGCGGTGGAGCGAGCGAAGCGGATAGGAGGAGCCCGCAAGAAGCCGCGCGCGGTCGCGTGCCGATTCGTCGTTCTTGATTTCGGCGGACCGGCGCCCGTCGCAGCGAAGCGTTACGGCAACCGCAAGCGCGATGAGTTCCCGCGTCTTCACATCGATGCGCGTGGACTTGGCGTTCGCCGCGTTCAGTCCCGCATGGGCTCTGACGATGTCGGGATTGGCTTTCGATAGTTCCTTAACAGCGGCATTCACCTGATCCCGGTACTCGTTCCAATTCAGCATCATGGTCCTTTTGTTCCTTTCCTCGATCTCAGCGATGAGCATGCCAGACGGCGCGGCTTTTGGACAGCAGCGCTCATCTAACCTTTATCCGTACCAGCTGGCTGTTCAAGTATTGCAATATGTTTACTCCCTACATTTCTCATCTGTTTGCCTGTCCCTCGGGCTCGTATAATCCCTTGCGCGAATTCAAATGAAAGGTAGGAAATATATGTTCCCGCCGTCGCCGACGGACCAACTCTGCTTGCGCCCCTTCGCAGGCGCGCAACTCTTAAAATTCCGGTTCGCAGATAATACAAGGGGCAGGCGAACATCGCCGACCACCGCGCGTGGATCGCTTAAAGGAGTGTATCGATGAAAGTCGCTCTGTTGGGAGCCACGGGATTCGTGGGATCGGCGATTCTGAACGAGGCCCTGGACCGGGGCCAAGCCGTCACAGCGATTGCCCGCAATGCGGGGAAGCTGCCCACACGGGACCGGCTGATTGCGAAGTCCTGCGACATCTTTCAAACGGCACAGCTGGCCGCACTGCTGCGTGGCCAAGATGCGGTTATCAGCGCATTCAATCCCGGATGGAAAAATCCGCGTCTTAATGAAGACCAGATCAAGGGCACTGCGTCCATCGTCGCGGCGATCACGGAGGCAGGCCTTCGCCGTGTCCTGTGGGTGGGCGGCGCCGGCGGCCTGGAGGTCAAACCCGGCGTTCGTGTTATTGACGCGCCGGACTTTCCCGATTGGGTGAAGCCGGGGTCACTCGCGACAATGAATGCGCTCGAACAATTGCGGCAGCACCCGGAACTCGAATGGTCTTTCCTTGCGCCCTCGGCGCAGATGGCACCGGGCATGCGGACCGGGAAGTTCCGCCTGGGCGGCGATGCACTGCTGGTCGATGCGCAAGGCGACAGCAAGATTTCCGTTCAGGATTTCGCGGTCGCTATGATCGACGAACTGGAGAAACCCAGCCATGTGCGGCAAAGGTTTACGGTAGGATATTGACCGTGCATAGCCCAGTTAGATGAGAGGTTCATATGGGATCGGGCACCAAGAGTTCTGCGGAGAAAATGCCAGTCCTCTTTATCGGACACGGCAATCCGATGAACGCCATCCGCGACACCCCGTTCACGCGTAAGCTGCACGAGCTGGGAAAACGGCTTCCCCGGCCCAAAGCCGTTTTATGCATCTCGGCCCACTGGATGACGGAGGGAACGTGGATCACGCACATGAGTAATCCCAAAACCATCCACGACTTCTACGGGTTTCCTCAAGAGCTCTTCGACATTCAATACCTGGCACCCGGCGACCCTGCCACTGCAGAGCGGATCAGCCGGGATTCATCAGATCCGTCGATCCACCCTGACAACGAAATCTGGGGCCTCGACCACGGGACCTGGTCGGTCCTCCGCCATATGTATCCGGCGGCGGATGTCCCCGTACTCCAGCTCAGCCTCAACATCATCCAGGGGCCGGAATTCCATTTCGCGCTCGGCGAGAAACTGAAGCACCTGCGCCGCGAAGACATCCTCATCGTCGGCAGCGGCAACATCGTTCATAACCTGAGGCGGATCAATTTCGCCGACGACGCGCGGCCTTTTGACTGGGCGGTCGAATTCGACGCCTGGGTCAAGGAGCGCCTGCAGAACAGGGATTACAACGCCATCGTTCACGACGCCACCCAGTCCACGGCCGGAAAGCTGAGCATCCCGACGCCGGACCACTGGTATCCCTTCTTGTACACGCTTGGCGCGGCGGACGAACCGGACGTGCTGCGATTTGAGCATGAGGGTATCGAGAATGCGTCGATTTCGATGCGCTGCCTGACCCTCGGCGCGTCATAAGGAAGGCGACATGGGCAAGAATATCTTTGTCATTGTCACGTCTCTCGTTCTGGCGACCCTCGCGGGCGTCGCATGCTCCAAGTCACCTGCGAACGCTGAGGTCTCATCGCTTGATCCGGGGAAGATGCCGCGTGTCGGCACGGTGGATGACCGTTTTCAGTCTTTCAACGTGGAAATGATCGAAGTGACCGGCGGCAGGTTCTGGAAACCTTATAAGGATATCGAGGCGGCCTTGAAAGCACAGACGAAGGCCGCCACATCCGGCGGCGCGACACCCACCGGCATGGACCCGTCGTTCTATGAGCAGCGCCCGCCGACCGACCTTAGCAATGCGCGGCTGAGAAAACTTGCGGCAGCCTTAAGCCCTGCTTACGTGCGTGTGAGCGGCACCTGGGCCAACATGACCTACTTCCACGATGCCGATACCCCGCCGCCCGCCAAGCCGCCGGCAGGATTCGGCGGCATTCTGACACGCATGGAATGGAAAGGCGTTCTTGATTTCTCGAAAGCCGTGGACGCAAAAATCGTCACGTCATTCGCCACAGGCCCGGGCGCGCGCGACGCGCAGGGCAACTGGACGCCGAAAGAAGCGCGAAAACTTCTTACTTATACGAATTCCCAGGGCGGCAGAATCGCCGCGGCGGAATTCATGAACGAGCCGACGGCGGCCGCGATGGGAGGAGCGCCCAAAGGCTACGATGCCGCTGCTTATGGGCGCGATGTGGCCGGCTTCCGCCCGGTCATCAAACAGGCCGCGCCCGATATGGTGTTCCTCGGGCCCGGGTCGGTCGGCGAGGGCGTCCCGCTTGGCAATGCCCTGACGGCGGGTTCCATGCCATTCCTCAAATCGGAGGACCTGCTGGCGGCCGCCGGACCGGTGTTTGATGCTTTCTCCTATCACTTCTATGGTGCGGTCTCCAACCGCTGTGCGTCGATCGGCCAGGGAGCAACGACAACGCCTGGCGCCGCGCTTTCGGCCGACTGGCTTTCGCGTACCGATACGGCTGAAGCTTTTTATCAGGGACTGCGCGACCGCTCCGAACCCGGCAAGCCCCTCTGGGTCACGGAAACCGCGGATGCGGCCTGCGGCGGCAATCCCTGGGCTTCCACCTTTCTCGATAGCTTCCGCTACCTGAATCAACTGGGAAGCCTCGCCAAACGAGGAGTGCAGGTGGTGATTCATAACACTCTCGCGTCGAGCGACTACGGCCTACTCGACGAGAATTCTTTTAGCCCGCGGCCCAATTACTGGGCGGCCCTGTTATGGCGCAAGCTTATGGGCAGCGTCGTACTTGATGCTGGAACAACACCGACCCCGGCGTTGCACCTTTATGCTCATTGTCTGCGGGGGAAGGCCGGCGGGGTTGCCCTGCTCGCGATTAACACGGGCGGCGCCGCGCACAGCCTCGACATGCGTACATCATCGGAGCGTTATACCTTGAGCGCGGAACGCCTCGAAGACGGCACCGTGAAACTCAATGGCAGCGAACTAAAGCTCGCGCCGCTCGATGCCTTGCCGCAGATGGACGGGACGCCGCTCAACGCAGGCGAGGTCGCGCTTGCGCCAGAAACCATCACGTTCTTCGCGATGCCAACCGCGAACGATTCAGCTTGCAGACAATAAGAGAGGAATTGGAATGAACTCTGATGGCCCACAGATCCCACGTTCTGGAAAGCAGAAACCGCGGCGCATGATGGGGCGGCTCCAGCAACTTGACCGGGTCGCACGCCCATGGCTTACTCTTGGCCTCCGCGCCCGCCGCTGTCAGCCTTTCACGCAAGTTGAACGTTATAACCTGGCAAAAGGATTCATTTCATGACGAAACCACAATCCGAAAAAGTCCTCTCAACGCTCGACGGGCTTCTGCCGGAACTGGAGCCTGTATATAAGGACATCCACGCTCATCCGGAACTCTCGATGCAGGAGGTCAGGACCTCGAAGCTTGCTGCGGAACATCTTCGCGCCGCCGGGTATGAAGTGACGGCCGGCGTCGGCAAGACAGGCGTGGTTGGCGTGCTGCGCAATGGCGACGGTCCAACCCTCATGCTTCGCGCGGATATGGACGCCCTGCCGGTCAAGGAAGCGACCGGGCTGCCCTATGCGAGCACCGCGACGGCGACGGACCGCGAGGGGAAAACCGTGCCCGTGATGCACGCTTGCGGCCACGACATGCACGTGACATGGCTGATCGGCGCGTCAACACTCTTCGCGCGAAACCGGGATGCTTGGCGCGGCACGTTGATGCCGGTGTTCCAGCCCGCCGAGGAAACCGGCGAAGGCGCGCAGGCAATGATCGATGACGGGCTGTTCAAACGCTTTCCCAAGCCGGATGCCATTCTCGGTCAGCATGTGATGGTCGGTCCCTCGGGCTTGCTCAGCTCGCGCTTTGGCGTCATCACATCGGCTGGAGACAGCCTGCAAATCCGGATGTTCGGGCGCGGTGCCCATGGTTCCATGCCGCAGGCCAGCATCGATCCGGTCGTCATGGCGGCTGCAACGGTGCTCCGTCTCCAAACGATTGTGTCGCGCGAGATTGCGGCGACGGATTCAGCCGTCGTCACGGTCGGATCGCTCCAGGCGGGAACGAAAGAAAACGTCATACCGGACGAGGCGATCATCAAGCTGAATGTCCGGACCTTCGACGAGGCCGTCCGCTCGCATGTGCTTGCTGCCATCGAGCGCATCGTCAATGCGGAGGCGGAGGCTTCGGGCGCACCCCGCAAGCCGGAAATTACGGTTCTCGACCGCTACGCGCTTGTGAAGAACGACGCGGAAGCCACGAAGCGCATCGCGGGCGCCTTCCGGGAGTTCTTCCCGGCCGAGCGCGTCCAGGAGACCCAGCCGACGACGGCAAGCGAGGATTTTGGCTGCTTCGGATCGGAATGGCATGTGCCGTCCGTATTCTGGTTCGTGGGCGGCACCGATCCGGAGGTCTATTCCAAAGCCAAGGCGGCGGGCAAAGTCGGCGAAATTCCTACCAATCACAACCCCGGTTTCGCGCCGGTGATCAATCCCACCCTGAAGGCCGGTGTCGAGGCCATGGTCGTGGCCGCGCAGGCCTGGCTCTCCACATGATGCAGATTGCCCCGATCGATCCTCATCTCGCCAATACGCTGCTCACCGTCTTCGACCTCGCGGGCACATTCGTCTTCGCCCTCAGCGGCGCGACCAAAGCCGTCGAGCATAAGCTCGATCTCTTTGGCGTCCTCGTGCTGTGCTTCGCGGCGGGAAACTCGGGCGGCATTGCCCGGGACATCATGATCGGAGCTATTCCTCCCGCGGCGATCAATGACTGGGCCTATCTCGCTGTTTCCATCCTTGCGGGCGTCATTACCTTCTTCTGGTATCCCATGATCAACAAGATGAGCAGCCCGGTGTTGCTGTTCGACGCCGCCGGTCTCGCCCTTTTCGTCGCGGCGGGCACGGATAAAGCGCTGGCGTTTCACGTTGGTCCGGTCGCGGCTATTTTGTTCGGCACGCTGACGGGGATCGGCGGCGGCATGGTGCGCGATGTGCTGGTCCGCGAGATTCCCGCCGTGTTGCGAACGGATATCTACGCGCTCGCCGCACTGATCGGCGCAACCGTCATTGTGGGCGCGCGCGCCCTGGACATCCCGCCGTACCTGGCTTCCTTGATCGGCGCTATCCTTTGCTTCGGCATTCGCCTGGGGGCAATGCACTACGGCTGGCGGCTCCCGGCTGCCAAGACGCCGGATTCAAGGAAGTAATTTTCAAAGCAAACCAACGAAAGCGGCGAACATGAACGGGGTGCCGCAGCTTTCTGATGCGGTATGTCGAACTGTTCGAATGGGAACGTTTTTCAGACTAGACTGGTTCATGTTACGACTTCCCCGGCGAACGAGGACACAGAGAAAAGCGAGGTGGACGTCATGAACCCCAGCGAGAATCTGGCAAATATGAAGAAACTGGACGACTCCTGGAATGCCCAGGACCTTGAGACTTTCAGGCGCTATCATGCCAAGGATTGCATCGTCCGCTGGCCCAATCAGCCGCCGACGAATGGCATCGCGGCGCATGAGCAGGAGGCCATCGCGTTCTTTAAGATGTTTCCCGACCAGCACCTGATCAACAATCCCTACAAGATCATGCTGGCGCAAAACGACTGGACCTGCACGGTTGCCGATTTTACCGGAACGATGAAAGGGCCGATGACAGTGCCCGACGGCACCGTTGTTCAACCTACGAACAAGAAATTTCACATCGACTTCTGCACCGTTGCGCACTGGAACGAGCGGGGCGAAATCGTGGAAGAGAATCTCTTCTACGACCTCATGGGCATGCTGAAACAGATCGGAGTGCTGGGCAAATAGCGCGCACTATTTAGAAGGTTACGCCCGTGTGCAGGCCAAAGACGACGGCGTTGGGAATTGTGCCCGTGCCGCCGGGCCGCATCACGTATTGCAGGTTTGGGCGCACCGAGAGCCATGGTGCGATTTGAACGTTATAGTCGATTTCTGCGATCCTTTCATACGTTTGAATGCCCACGGCGCCCGGCGTCACAGCGTCTCGGTCTTGTTGATATTGGGTCAGGCGCGGGTTGATACGGGCATACCCAAGCAGAACGGAAATGAAGTCGGCGTTCCGGCGCTTGAACGTGCCTTGACGGACCCCGCCCGCTGCGACGAAATATCGGTACATCGCCGTCGCCCGATCGCCAATCCCGCCCATCGCGCCTATTCGCAAGAATCGCTGAGAGTCAGAAGCATCCCGCTGAATGACTTGATCCGCCATCCCATACGCACCCGAGCGTCCGCTGTGCGTCAAGAAAGGACCTCCGTTAGAGCCTGCCGACAGCCCGTTGATATCCTTAAGCACATCGGGTGAAGCGGACGAGTTGTAGTAGCCTCCGATCTTATAAATACCCGGAAACTTTCCCGTAAGACTACCCGGCAGCCAGCCAAATTCGACGGGTATCAGCACGCCAGTGCTGCTGAAGCCGAGGTCGAACCCTTTGTCGCCATTTTCTTCATTGGGATCGACCTGATAGACCCCGATCTGTGCATAGAACTGCCGTAACGGGCTTACCTTGACGCGGGCGCCCCATTGTCCAACGGGATAGTTGTGCGCACCGCTATTGGTTGTCATCGGGCTCGGGTGCCCGCAGATAAAGCCACTCTGAAAATCGCACAAGACCGGCAACGATGCAAAAGAGTCACCCGCGGGCGACCACCCGAGTTCGACGTTCAGCTTGTCCCCGAACAGACGCTGCTGATAATTCAGCTCGACTATCCGGAAGTTCTGGCCAGCACCATAAAGTTGCTGGACAGCGAACAGATTTCCGATGGTGTCGGCAGAGAGGCTACGCCCCACGCGGTCGGTCAACAGAATCTGCAGCTTTGCGCCCGGATCGCCGGCCAATCGGTTTAGGTCAATGTCGGCGCCAAAATCCACTTCCTGCGTGTACCGCGCGCTTTGTCTTTCACCTCCGACCGGGTTCGCCGCGCTTTCCGTGGTGAAACCGGCGCTCAGCCTGATCCCAGTGTTTTCCAGCATTGTTCGAACGCCGCTCCAATCGCCAGTCAGGGTGGCACGGCCGAGCCAATCCGCCGGTGGGCTGGAGCCAGCTTGCTGAGCCGACAGAGGGCAGGCATTTAACACCACAAAGAGCAAAGCCGGAAAGGATTTCGCTGTGAGAACTGTGCGCTTGGGCAGGCTAAACCGCATGGAATCTTCGCAGCCGCGCGGGATGAGCATGGTTATGTTTATAGACGGATCGCAATCGGCAGAGCAAGTCACCGAAGATTTGAAGGTACTCCCGCAGAAGTCTGAGAGATTCTTTTCGCGAACCCCTTTCGTGTGGTGGCTGCTGCAGCTTGGCAAGGTTGACCGTTTACCGGTTCGGTGGAGAGTATAAGCCGAGCCCGCCAGCGCGAATTCGCCCGAACGCATCCACTGGCTTTCGCGGTATGAGTGACAATGCTGCCACACTTTGCGACCGATGCGCGATCCTATCTGTAGGCAGAGGTGAGACTATGGAGAAAAATCCACCAACAGGAAGAGAACACGAAGTGGGGACCCTCGCCGCGCCGCTTTTGACGCCCGACCTCAATCGCGAGATCGAGCAACTACGATCTGAAGGGCGCTGGCAGTCCGGACATACCGCAAAGACGCTGGCAAAATATCCCGATCTCCGCGTCGTCCTCATCGTTATCAAGGCTAGCGGCCGCCTGGAAAAGCATCGAGCCGAAGGGCTCATTTCAGTACAGACTTTGGACGGACGAATCCGGTTCAATACAGCCGAAGGATCTGCAGAGCTCGGGGCTGGCCAAATGCTCACGCTCGAACGCGTCATTCCTCACGACGTTGAGGCATCGTTGACAGCGCTTTTCTCCTGACGATCGCCTGGCACGCATCTTCGGTCCGGTAGCGGCAGCAATCATGCCAATTCAAACGCGGCGACCACGTTTCATGGAACTCGGAAGCAGGCCGGGTTCGCGGCACTGTCATGAAGAAAGTCGTCGGCGACGTGACATTCAAGGGCTACACCCCACCACGCAAGCAAAGAAGAGCCTCAGTATTTCCTCAAGAGCGACAAAACCGATCACGTCGCGATTCACAAAGGCGCAGCGCTTCGGCTCTTGAAAGTATCAGCCCCGAAAAACCGGAAGAAACCATCGCGACAGAGAAAGGCGAAAAACTGGGCGGTGTGAGTTTATAAAGCTGCGCTTCAGCCGGCCCCTCCTTCGCTTTCGGTTCGGGCGGCAGCATACCACAGCGGATACGGCAGTCCCGCGAGCCGGTTGATCATAAAAGCCTGGGCCACCAGGAGGAACACCGCAACCTCGATAACGACCAGCTCACGCGACCTCGAAATGATCCCGAGGGAAACGATCAGCGTCGTTGCGCCGGCTGGCGGATGACTCGCATCGAGAAGAACCATGAGCGCGCCTGTCACCGAGAGCGAAAGCGCCGCGGCCAGGACTCTGGGCCAGAAAATTCCTGGATGCTCTCCGAACGGAATTGCTCCGGCGCCCGCGGCAACGAATGCCACATAACCGCAGATGAGGCCGATAGCATGGCCAAGGACGGTATTTCGCGGGCTTGAGGTCCTGCCCAGGGGAGTAAAGAATAGGAGATACGCCGTCGGTCCGAGCGACGGAAAGACAAATGGATTCCGGCTCACAAGCGCCAGCAGCGCTAGCAATCCTATAGTAATAAAGCCATTCACAAAGACGTAGACGGAGCGCACAAGTCGCGGCGGAAAGTGAAGCAGTAGCCAATCGAGCCGAAGGTTCCTGAAAAAAGAAGAAATGTGGTCGGCACTGCCACTTTCCTGAGGGAAAGAATCTCGATCCGGCATCAAATATTCGGCAGCAGGTCGAAATACTCATCGTCCTCGTTCTTGCCGCCTTCTCCTTTGCCCAGCGATTTTTCCGATGCGATGAATTCTATCCGCTCAATCCACTTGACCATCTTGTAGCCAAGCTGGTTCTCGACGCGCAGCCGCAGCGGTGCGCCGTACAGCTGCGGAAGCGGTTGCCCGTTCATCCGTGAAGCCAACAGGCATTGCGGCTTTTGCACGTTCTCAATGCTCTGGGTGTCGTAATAGGGTCCACCATAAAGAGCTTCGCCAAAGGAGAAGAAAGCGACGACTTTAGCGTCCGGGGTTGGCTGCACGAGCTCAATCAGCTTCTGCATCGGAATCCCGCCCCACTTAGCGATGCCGCTCCAACCCTGGATGCAATGGTGCATCGTGACGTGTTCAACCTCACCAATGCGCTCCAGATCGGCAAGAGAAAGCTCCACCGGGTTATCGACCAGTCCGCCCACCTTCAACCGGAAATCGTCAAATCCCGTCTCTGCCATCTGCTTCCAGTCATCCCGGACCGGCATCTTTCCGTTGGGCCAAAAGTACGGAGATATTTCATTCTCTGTATGCCTCTGCTCTGGCAAGAGCCGATTCAGCGTCAGAAGCTGCATTGGATAGGTCACCGATTTCAGGGCATGCTGCACCCTGCGCGGATGATGCCAGGAAATGAAATGCGCCGCCACCCACGAGAGCGCGACCACGCCGATTCCGACGAAACCGAAGTACATCCCGGCAGGATTCTGGTCATCGGTGCCCATCACAATGTGGTTCATATTGCGCGCGAATCCCGTCATCACGATCAGCGTCACATGCACAACCAGAAATGCGAGGAAGCTGAACATCGTCAGGAAATGGATGGAACGCGCTGATTGTCGCCCTCCGAATATCCGCGCATACCACGGAAACCTGTTAACCACTGCCGGCGACATCGCTATGCCGGTCCCAATTGCGAGCAGCCCGAATACGAATACGACGGTGAAATAGGCGATCTGTTGAAGCGCATTGTAGCCATAGAACCCGTTTGGCTCCGGCGGCAAACGAAAAGTCGCATAGTGCACGAAGGTGTTCCATGCTTGCACGAGAACCAGCGGAGAAGTCGGCACGATCCGTTTCCACTGTTCCGTTGTGAAGAGCATCACGATAAAAACGATGCCGGTGGCGATAAAGCCGTGCACGTCGATGAAATGCCAGACCCGGGCGAGACCAATCGTGTGGCGATAGCCTGGCGTGCCGACGAGAGGCGAGATGTAACGCGCATCGTCTTTTGCCGTCCAGATGCGGTCGCGTGGAACTTTCACGGGCGTAAACCGAATCCATTCGGTCCCGGGCGTGCAGCCGTCATTGAAATAGAGACGAGGGTGATCCATCAGGATCGAAAGCCCGCTGCGAATCAGCATCATCACAAAAAGAAAATTGAAGAAGTGGCAGTAGCGTACCCAAACGGGAAACCCGTGCGGCCCTGCGAAGTTATTGGGGTGTATCTGCGGGACAGCCGGAACAGTAGGCATCCCTGCTACTGCGACTTCAATCCAAGCAACTGCGACCAAGGCCACGATCGCACAAGCAGCTCCGACCAAGATGGAGGGCCGAATCCAGATACGAAAGCGGCGATCCGACGGATAGTGGACAGCTCGGTGCGCTGCATCGAATGCGACCATCGTGATCCATCAACTCCTCTTCGACGCGCCCACCATTGTACGAACAATTGGATTACCGCAAAGCACAATCCGCTTTACGCCGATGGCAACCCTGTAGTCCGTCATCAGAAAACGTAGTTTTCTGAGTTTTGGCCGGGTATAGAGACGCCAGCGACATCATCCGCGCCGAAGGCGCGATCATCGGTCAATCAGCATCATCAAAACATTTCAGTGAAAAA
>Ga0326728_10022924_pt1 | contig 11521 bp, 9 predicted proteins | sample MB3enrmetagenome_FD_207602 | JGI IMG/M metagenome (GOLD analysis project Ga0326728, IMG submission 207602) | Lab enriched peat soil microbial communities from McLean, Ithaca, NY, United States - MB31MN | ecosystem: Environmental > Terrestrial > Soil > Wetlands > Peat | place: USA: New York... | reverse complement strand
TGAAATCCCACTCCTCTCCCGGCGCCCTCCGGACCAGGAAGATCGGCACGCGCCCGAGCGACCGCCGGACCTCCTCGAGGTTGGGCAGGTTGGACGGTCCGACGGGGAACGGCGCCACCACGATCGCGGTCGCTTCTTCGAGGAGCGCACGCAGTCTCTCCCGCACCTCCTCCCCGATCGGGGCGAACGGCACCTCGACCGCGGTGAGCGCGCCCAAGCTCTCCGCGGTCTCGAGGTCCGAGTCGAGGAGGTGGAGGGCTCCTGCGGTAACGCGGTATCCCGCCTCGGAGAGAGCCCTCAGGTACGGTGCTCCCGACCCCCCACCCCCGACGACGTGCACCGGTCCTTTGCCGAGGAACGTGCCCGGGCCGGACGGTGCGGGGTGCACGAGATGGTGCGGTAGAAGGTACGGCGCGCCGGTCCGTGGGTCGCGGCGAAGGTCCGCGACGACGCCCCAGACCCGGGCCAGGAGCTCCTCGGAGAGGACGTCCGCCGGCACACCATCGGCGACCCGCCGGCCTCTCGAGAGCACGACGATCCGGTCGGAGAACCGCGCCGCCAGGTTGAGGTCGTGGAGCGCCGAAACGACCGTCACGCCGCGCTCGCGGGAGAGCTCGCGCACCCGAGTGAGGAAGTCAAGCTGGTGGGCGATGTCGAGATGGCTCGTCGGTTCATCGAGCAGGACGAGCGGCGCCTCCTGGACGAGCGCCCGGGCCAGGATCGCCCGCTGCTTCTCCCCTCCGCTGACGGAGAGGATCCCGTCCCCCGCCCGCTCCTCGAGGCCTACCGCACGCAACGCCCGGAGGGCCGCGTCCCGGTCGCGGGCCGTCTCTCCCTGGAGCCACCCGAGATGGGCGTACCGTCCGTAGAGAACGTAGTCGAGGAGCTGCGCGTCCTCCCGGGGATTCTCCTCCTGGGGAACCCACGCGATCCGACGCGCCCGCTCCGCTACGGAGAGTGAGAGCACCTCGTTCCCGAACAGCTCGACGGAGCCTGCCTCGGGGGCCAAGAACCCCAGAGCGGCCCGCAGGAGTGTCGTCTTTCCGGAGCCGTTCGGCCCGGTGAGGGCGACCAGCTGTCCCCGAGGGACCTCGAGGTCAACGTCGTGGAGCGCGAGTCGCTCCCCGAACCGTACGGTGACCCCGCGGAGCCGAAGCGCTAGGTTGGCGGACCCGGTCATGGGGCCCCCATGGCCGAGACCCCTCGGCGCCGGAAGAGGAGGTAAGCGAAGAACGGGGCTCCGGCGAACGACGTGAAGATACCGATCGGCAGCAGGGTTCCCGGGAACGCGACCAACGAGAGGTCCCGGGCGGCGAGCAGGAACCCTCCCCCCACGAGCGCCGCTCCGGGGAGGACGATGCGGTAGTCACTGCCCGCTATCCGACGGACCACATGTGGAGACACGAGTCCGACGAACCCGATGATCCCGGTAAACGCGACCGCCGCCGCGGTCGTGACCGAGGCGAGCAGGAGGAGGCGGACGCGTACCTTTCGGGAGTCGACGCCGAGACTCTGGGCAACGTCGGGTCCGAGTTGGAGGAGGTTCAGTTCTCGACCGTACGTCGCGAGCAGCGTCCCAGCCACGAGGACGACCCCGAAGACGATCCCGTCCTGCGTCCAATCCAATGAGCCGAGGTTCCCTAGGAGCCAGAAGTCGACCTGGAGGCTCCCGGTCGGGCTGAACAGGAGCAGAAGCGATAGGACCGCGGAGAGGAAGCTCGAAAGCGCCACCCCCGTGAGGAGGAGGGTCTCGACCGAGCCGAATCGGCTTCGGGCGGCGACCAGGATGACCGCACCGGTCCCGATCGCCCCGACGAACGCGAAAAGCGGCAGGAGGAGGTTCTGCTCGCTCACCCCGAGTCGAAAGACCACGACCACGGCGGCGCCCAGGGTGCCGCCCGACGAGATCCCGAGCAGGAACGGGTCCGCGAGCGGGTTCCGGAACACTCCCTGGAGCGTGCCGCCGGAGATCCCGAGGCCGGCGCCGACCACGACCGCGAGCATGATCTCTGAGAGCCGGGCGTCCCAGACGATTTCGACCAGGCCAGCGCACCCACTGGCCGGCACGCTCGCTCCCGCGCACGGGTCCGAGAAGAGCGCGCCACCCGAAACCTGGTGGAGAAGGATCCTCAGAACGGTGTCCGGAGCGACCGACACGGTCCCGAGGATCGGAGAGAAGAAGACCCCCAGCCCGAGGAGGACGAGAAGGAGCCCGAGCACCCAGGGCCGTCGGCCGAGGCTTCTCGGGGTTTTGGGGGGAGGCGTCGCCGTCGCTCCCACGCGGTCGCTCCCCTTACGCCTGCGAGTTCGGATGGAGGACGGCGATGAGCTGGGGGAGGCCCACGAGGATCATCGTCGGGTCGGGCTCGGTGAAGTAGTTCGAGTTCATCCCGACCGCACGGCCGTCCTGGACCGCCGTAAGTTGAGACCAGAACGGACCCCCCGCGTAACTCGATTCGTTGATCCCGAACCCGGTCCCGTACACGAGGAACTCCGGGTCGCCCGCCAGGACCTGCTCTCCGGAGAGCTCCGGGTAGGGGAGCGTGGCGTTGGCCGAGATGCTCGCGCCGCTGGCCAGCTCGATCAACGACTGACCGAAGGTGCCCGGTCCAAAGGTCCAGTACCCGTTCGCGTCGGCAGAGTACGTCACGAGGACCGTGGGGAACGGAGTGCCGTTCACGGTCAGATTGTTCTGGAGCGAGGCCGCCCGAGACAGGACGAACTCGAGCGATTGCACGAGCGCCGAAGCCGCCCCGGGGACCTCGAAGATCTCCCCCAGGAGCTGGTCATCGAGTACGACCCCGGTCAGAGTAGCCGGTTGGAGCATCACGACCGGGATGTGGTAGGTCTGGGTGATCTGCTCGACCGCCGCGACCGAAACGATGGTAGAGGCGAGAACCAGCTGCGGCCCGAGCGCGAGGAGCTCTTCCACGTCGAAGGTCGGCCCGGCCTGGACGCACATGGACGACGAAAGGTTCCAGAGCGCGACCTGGTCGGACGAGTAGTCCGAAGAGAGGCCCCCAAGGCTCGGGGCGTAGCAATCGACCCCCACGACGTGGTTCCTTAGCCCGAGCCGATACATCGAGTCCATGATCGAAGGCCCGAGGACGACCACGCGGCCCGGGTCGGCCGGCACCGTGACGGTGCGGCCGAGGTCGTCCGTGACGGTGAGCGGTCCCGTGGGGGAACCTGGGCGGAGGGCGTAGTACGTAGCGATGCCCACCACGGAGAGGCCCGCGACGACGATCAATCCCACGGCGAACCAGGCGAGGGGGACCGTCCCTCGAGAGGACGCCGACCGCGACGGAGGGTCATGCAAATGCATTGGATTTGGCACAAAAGTGCTTTCAGATAAACATTTCGCCGGCGCGAACGACCCAATGCGGGGGACGGCGGTCGGGGAACTATTCGACGAAAAAGGCTATCTCTCCCGGGGTTCCCAGCACTCTCGGAGGGAGCATAGGCTAATTTGGTAGACCAGCGGGCTCCAGTCAGGACGACGGAAGGTCGCCCTGGGATTTGGTCTTGCGGAGGGGTGATGAGCCCCCATGACGAGTGACTGGAGCGCGCGGAGACACCCGCATATCGGGGTTCAAATCCCCGTGCTCCCACTGCCCTCCGCCGCCTGCGCGAGAACCTCCGGTTCTCTCGTGCATCGTCGACGGGTCCTCCAAGTGTGGTTCCCCTGCCTACCCTTGAACGACGCGAGGCGCCCGTTTCCTCACGTCTTACGCGAGGGTGGACTGCGCCTGTGCTCGGCCTCGAGGGAAAGCGTGCCTAGGTCGGCGTATTCTGCCGGCTCAAGCTCCCGGGCGCCTCCGGATGTAGAGCACCACGACGGCGATCGCAAGAGCCGCTGTAACCCCAACGACGATCCAGAATCCCAGTTCCCATAGCGCCGCCGCGGCCCACGTCGAGGAAGCGGGGCTTGGTATGGGGCACGAGGTCGCGGAGGATGCGGGGATGGGGAACGGCGCGGAAGTGGTCCCGGCGTGGCCGGTGGAGTCGATGACAACGAGTTGGATCACGACGGTCTGATTCGTGGCCCCGAAGGCGTAGGTGTGGTTCGCGACAGCCCCGCTGGTGATGGGGGAGCCGTCTCCGAAGGACCATAGGAAAGCGTACGGTGGCACTCCGCCGAAGGCCTCGGAGGTGAAGGAGGTGTTCCACACGGGGAACGGAGAGCACACGACCCTCGCCCCCAGCGAGTAGAGGGCGGCGCTTGGTGGTTCGGCGGGGTCCGTCACGACGACCGTGCCTCCGGCAGTCGTGTTGCCGAAGGTGCGATTCACGAAGTTGTATTCCTCCACGTGGGCCGTGACAGAGTAGACCCCCGGCGTCGTGTAGTTGTGCCAGAGGTTCACCGAGCTGCCGGCGTTTCCGACCACGCCGGTCCAGTTTCCTACCACTCCGTCGCCGAAAGCGACCCGAGCGGCCACGGTGTTCCACTCACTCCCTTGATCTCCAATATGGACGGTCAGGGGCGCCGTGCCGACCGAGTGGAACAGTTCCAGGAGGACCCAGTCTTCGGACGACGAGGGCGGATCGACCGTGAGTGGGACCTGGCTGATGGAGGTGTTCCCCGTCGTGTCCGTAGCGGTGAGCGTCAAGATGTAGGGTCCGGCCAGCTCGTAGGTGTGATTGCAAGAGGCCGACGCGTCCGTCGGCGTTCCGTCACCGAAGTTCCAACGGAAGTCGTAGGGAGGAACGCCTCCCGTCACCAGGGCGGTCACGTTCACCTGGTACGGGGCAGTGGGGTAAACCGGAGGGCCGACGAGGAGACTGCCCCACCCGCTGGTGTTGTGGAATACGATGTCGGCGATGAGCGGAGAAGCGCTCGAAGTGCGGCTGGCAGCGAACCCCAGGTTCGGTGGGCCCGCCGAGACCGTTGGGGCAAGGAGGGATAACAATACGAAAACGACGAGGGCCGTCGCCACCCCGCCGCGGAGAGCCAACCCACCCGCGGAGGGCCAAGGGTTCCGTGTCATCGTGCCGGCGGCGTGATCATGCTCAAACCTCTCCGTGGAGATGCGCCCGACGACTCCTGCCCTTTCGCGGCCATCGTCGAGCTAGTACAATTCTCTTCCGGGGATTGCGCGAGTCCCCGGTCCATCGGTCGCCCTTCCGATAGGGAATGGGGAGATGTCGGGTACCATCCCGCGCTGCGGGTGCCCCGCCCCGGCCCTTCCGCGGGCGCTCTCAGTCGGTGCCTTGGTACCGAGCCCCCACAAAGAAGGGCTGGAACGCGTGCTCCCATCCGCCCGGGCGGTGCGGAAACCCGTGCTCCCACCTTCCCCAAGGACGGATGACCTCCTGCGCCGACGGTTCTATCCGCGGCCGGCGATGTGGAAGACGATCCACTCGACGTTTCGTCGCCGGTGACCTAGGGAACAAAGCGAAGTACTCCGTTAGCTGAGACAGGTGCCCCTCGGGCTCGAGCGGGAGGAAAGGAGGAAGCCGACCGAACGGCAGGGTCTGCGGACAGCGAAACATGCCACTCGAATATACGGGCGTTAGGGTGCGGGACCTCGCGCGAGCAGTTCGGTTCTTCACGGAGGGGTTGGGTCTCAAGGCTGGCTTGTCCGGCCGCATGGCGGCGGGCGGGCTCTGGCAGGAGCTGTACGACCCGGAGACGAAGGCGATTCTCGAGCTCAATTACTATCCGGGCGACCCGCCCTATCGCTTGGGGGACGAGCTCGACCACCTCGGGTTCCGCGTCACCGACCTGGATGCCGTGGTGGAGCGATTGATCGCCCTAGGGGCGCGGGTGGAGATCCCTCCGTTCGAGGAGGGCGAGATGCGCCTGGTCTTCCTGTCCGACCCGGACGGGCTCTGGGTCGAGCTGTACGAGCGTCGTTCGGGGGAAGAGCCCCCCACCTCCCGGCCGGGAAGCTGACCGGGGCTCTCGAGCGACGGGCATAAGAAGCGGGGCCCGTCATTCCCCGCTGGTTGTCCGTGGAAGGTACGACCTCGTCCTCGGCGCCCCCGGCCGTCGCGGCCGCCGTCCCGAAGGCCGCGCACTCACTCACGCTCAGCTCCGGAGCGGTCTTCGGGGCGAGCCTCGCGACGCAGCTGATCGGGTTCATCGCGAGCATCTTCCTCTACCGTCAGATCGGAAACGTCTCGGCCGCTGGCCTGGTCCTCCTCAGCACCGCGCAACTGTTCCTGTTGATCGGTTCCTCCATCAACGGGGTCGGTGACCTCCGGCTCGGCACGGCGTACACCTACTTCCTCGCCCGAGGAAAACCGGCGACGGACAACACCGCGACCTACCTCCTGGTCCGGATGATGATGGTCGGCGCGGCCGGCATCATCCTCTTCGCGATCGCCCCGGTGTCGATCGGCTCGTCCCGGATCGCTTCGGGGAACACCCAGTTGCTGGCCCTCGGCATCTTCCTGACGCTCCCCCTCCTCTGGTCGTTCTCGACGGTCTACAACTCCCTCTTCATCGGATTGGGCGACTCGGTCAAGGCGCAGTACCCGTCTCTCGTGGAGTCGATCGCGCGATTGCCCGCGATCATCATCGTGGCGTTCTACTTCCCCACGATCCTCGGAATCACGGTGGCATACGCGGTCGGCGCGATCGTCTCGACCGTCTATTGTCTCCCCGTGATCACCCGGCTCCTCCGACGGTTCCGTTGGTCCGAGGCCGTCCGGATGTTCCGCTTCTCCTGGCCGCTCATGGGCAGCCTGATCCTGAGCTACCTCGTCACCAACATGATCCCGCTGATCGTCAACGCCCTCCTCCCCGCGGGCCAGCTTTCGATCTTCCTGGCCGCGAACGGCTGGAGGATTCTGGTCCTCTCCATACCCGCGGCGGTCGCAACCCCGTTGTTCCCGTACCTCGCCGGCCTTCATCGTCAGGAAGAGTACGAACGGATCCGACGCGGGACCTGGCAGGCGTTGCGCTACTCGGCGATGCTGTTGGTCCCGGGGGTCGTCGCGCTCGTGACGTACCGGTCCGTGTTCCTGAACGTGTTTCAAGGGGCCCGCTACGCCGGCCCCGGTGCGATACCCCTCGCGATCCTCGCGATCGGTGCCATCCCCCTCGCGCTGAGCCAGATCATGCAGGCGTCCATCAATGCGATCGGGCGTCAACGCCTGGAACTTTACATCACGTCAACGCAGGTGGTCGTCCTCTTCGTGGCGGTCTTCCTGCTCATGCCCTCGTGGGCGCCGCTCTACCTGACCAACGGTCTCGTCGCCGGCTCGATCGCGGTCCTGGCGTCGTCGATCGCGGCCCTCGCGCTCAACACGTACTTCATGGAGACCCTCATTCGGGTCCACATCCAACCCCGATCGATCCTCGGGATCCTCCTCAGCGCGGCGGGAGGATTCTTCGTGATGTCCCAGTTCAATCACTTCTTGCCGCACAACCGGTACTTCCAGCTGGCCGGAGGGGTGCTGCTCGGGTTCGTCGCCTACTTCGCCCTCCTGATCGCCATCGGGGAGCTGACCCGTCAGGACGTCCGCCAGATCGGATCGTCGGTAGGATTCCCTCCCTGGCTGTACAATTCGCTCGCGCGCTTCTGCTGGCGGGAAAGTTCTCCCGGACTGCTCCCGGTCGACCTGCGTCGGGCCCGGGGCCTGCGACCGACCGAGCTACCGGGGACGTTTGTGGGCGACACCGAACTCCCCGAGATGGCTCCGCTCCCGGAGGAACCGCCCCCGTCGCCTCCGGGCGGTTGAGAAAGCTCCGACGGAATCGATCCTCCGCCGGCGTTGGCGCGCGAGCGGCGCAGAGCTTAAGGTCGCGACCCGGGTCCTCGGGGTGAGGAAGCTCTGCGGGCTCCAATTCGAGGTGCGACCGGTGACGGTCGTCCTCTCTCCCCGACCCGAGCGGAAGCGACCTCATCGGGCTGGGCGGGTCTGTGACCGACGTCGCGCTCCGGAGCGAGAACCTACGGAAGGTCTACCCGGTGAAGGGGGCGCCCCCCATCGAGGCCCTCGCGGGCGTCTCGCTCGAGGTCCGGCGCGGCGAGCGGGTCGCGCTGCTCGGCCGCAACGGCGCCGGTAAGACGACCTTTCTCAAGATCGCCTCGACCCTTCTGCGGCCCACCTCTGGCCGCATCCAGGTGTTCGGCTACGACGTCGACCAGACGCCCGAGAAGGCCCGGCCGTACATCGCGGTCGTGCCACAGGAGGGGAAGCCGTTCTTCCACCTCACCCCGCGGGAACAGGTCTACACGTACCTCCGGGCGCGGGGGATCGGGCGGGAGACCGCCAAGGCACGGACGGAGGAAGCGCTCGAGAAGATGGGCCTGATCGAATGCGCGAACCGTCTCTCGATCACGCTCTCGGGAGGCCAGCGTCAGCGGGCGATGGTCGCCACGGTCATCGCGACCGAGGCCCCGCTCCTGTTCCTGGACGAGCCGACGATCGGCATGGACCCGTTCGCGAGGCGCTCCGTCTGGGAGTCGATGCGAACGCTCACGCGCCAAGGGTCGACGATCCTCCTGACGACGCACTATCTCGACGAGGCCGAGGCTCTCAGCCACCGGCTCTACATCATCGAGCGGGGGCGAGTGTTGGTCGCGGGGACCGCGGAGGACCTCAAGCGGTCCGTCGGGGGCACGGTGAAGGTGCTCCTTCCCGGCGGGGCGGCCCTGGTCGAGTCGTTCCGCACGTTCGGCTCGTGCGTCACCGAGGGCGATGCGCTCACCATCATCGTCACGCCCGAGCGCCTGGGCGAGCTCATGGAGCTCGCCGTCCGCTCGAAGCTCATGGCGACCGTCGGTCCGGTCACCCTCGAAGAGGCGTTCCTTCGGGTCGTCGGGAGGTCGATCGACGAGAACTAGCGAACTCTCCGCGAACACCCGGGCGTTCCGCGGGCTGCCGGCGTTCTTCTGGACCGAGGTGCTCGTCCAGGCGCACGAGGGGCTCGCGATGGCGACCTCGATGCTCGTCCAGGGCGTGCTCCTGATCTTCGTCTGGATCCTGGCGCCGTCGCTCCTCGGAGTCGCGTTCGTCGGGGCCATCATCTTCTCGACGTTCACGATGGGCCAGCGGGTGCTCAACGAGGCCGCCTACATCCGCATCGACCACAAGGCGAACGACCTCTACCTCGCCGGCCCGATGTCGCCCGAGGCGTACTTCCTCGGCATGTCGGCTGGGATCCTGGTGGTCTACCTTGCGCCGGTGGTCGCTCTCGGAGCCCTAGCGGCCGCGGTCGTGCATTTCACGCTGGCCCAGGGGCTCCTCCTCATCGCCCTGGCATCCATCGTCTGGGTCTTCTCGGCGTCCGTCGGCTACGTCTTCTCGACGTTCTTCCGCGACAACCGAGCGATCTGGGCGTACTCGAGCCTGTTCTTCAACGTCTTCGGGGTCCTGCCCCCCGTCTTCTACCCGTTCGGACTCTTCCCGACGCCGCTCCACCCGGTCGCCCTGCTCATGCCCCCGAGCGGCGCCGCGGCGATCGCCCAGATGAGCCTCGGCATCACCCACCTCACTTCGGGAGAGCTGGCCCTCGCCGTGGGAGGGCTCGTCGTCGAGACGGTCATCGTCTTCCTGTTCGCGATCTACTGGGCCCGTCGGACGGTGCGGGCGGACTAGATGGCCGCGATGCAGTCCGAGTTCCCGCACGTCCCGACCAACGGTCGCGCGCTCCCGGCGTTCCTGATCGTCGGCTGGCGATGGATCAGCCGCAACCCCGCGGTCGCCATCACGCCGGTCCTTCTCCCGTTCATCTTCCTGTACTTCCTGTCGCTCATCTCGCCCCCCTCGCTGCTCCCTCTCGAGGTCGTGGGGGCGATGCTCTTCACGATGCAGAACATCGGCTCCTGGGTCCTGGGCGACAGCGCGTTCTGGCGGATCGAGTGCTCTCTCCAGGACATGTTCGTTGCGAGCCCGCTCAGCCGGATCCGCTACCTGTTCGGGATCGCCATCTCGAACCTGATCGCGATGCTGCCGGCGCTCGCGATCCTGACGGGCCTCCTCCTCTGGGCCGGAGCCCGAGAGGGAACCCCCCTCACGCCGTTCGCCTTCCTCGTCCTCCTCGCCTGCCTGGGGGTCCTGTGGGTCCTGTTCTCGGCCGTGGGGATCGGGATCTCGAGCCGGATCCGCACGCAACGCGAGATCTGGCCGATCGGTAACCTGACGTTCACGATCCTCGGGATGCTCTCGCCGCTGTACTATCCGCTCTCCGCGCTCCCTCCGCTGTGGCAGGACGCGGCGAGGTTCCTGCCGACCACCTACGCCGCCCTCCTCATCCAAGGGGCGCTCGGCATCACGCCGGCTTCGCCGGCCCAGATGGTGTTCTACGCTTGCCTTCTCGTGACCTGCGCCTCGGTGGGCCTCGTCGTCATGCTGCGGCTCTACCGCTGGGGCGAAGCGTAGGGGGATAGGAAACGTTCATGCGGGGTGCGGGCATGTACGACTCGGTGCCTTCACCGAGAGCCGCTTCCACTTCATCGTGCGTATCGGTCGCACCGCTCGGTATTCTTCCGAACCGCTCCTACCGTTCGCTTCCCCGAGTCGCGAGCGGCAGGTAGACCTGAAATGAGTGACGACGAGTTTGACGAGATCCTATCCGCGCTCGACCGAGAGACCGCCCGCATCCGGGTTCGTGCGGAACCCCGCCGGTACAACAAGCCGGCGACCGTGATCTCCGGGTTCCCGCCGGGGGTCGACCTCGCGGAGACGACCCGTTCGCTCAAGAACCGTCTCGCGACCGGGGGGTCGGTCGTCGACGGCGAAGTGTACCTGCAGGGCGACCACCGGAGCCGGATCCGCGCGGAGCTCGCCAAGCTCGGCTTCGACCCGGAGACGATCGAGATCTCGGACACGGCGCTCCCGAAGCGCGGTCGCCGGGGCTAGGCCACGCTCCCACCCTTCGTGCCAACGGCCGGGGCCGGCGGCCGCGCGGTCGGACCGAACCGGACCGACCGGCAAAGGTATATCCCCAAGCTGTAACGGCCCCGCCCGAGGCAGACCCCCGATGGCAGCGTATGCACATCCCGAGACGCTCGTAGAGACCGACTGGCTCGAGTCCCACCGTCACGACCCGAAGCTCCGCATCGCCGAGGTCGACTACGACCCCGCGGCGAACTACCTGATGAGCCACATCCCCGGCTCGGTCCTGTTCGACTGGCGCAAGGACATCAACGACCCGATCGCCCGGGACATCCTCTCGGGGGACGCGCTCACCGCCCTGTTCGCCCGCGCGGGCATCGACGACGACACGACGCTCGTCCTCTACGGCGACTTCAACAACTGGTTCGCCGCGTTCGCGTTCTGGGCCTTTGACTACTACGGGGTGAAGAACGTCAAGTTGCTGAACGGCGGTCGCAAGAAATGGATTGAGGAGGACCGCCCCCTTACGGAAGAGGTCACTAAGCCCGCACCCGGTCACTTCCGGGCCCGCCCACCGAACCCGCAGCTCCGCGCCTACCTGGACGACGTCCGGAAGGTCCTGCCCGACGTGAAGGGCGGGAGGTTCTCGCTCGTGGACGTACGTGGTCCGAAGGAGTTCTCGGGCGAGATCACGGCTCCCCCCGAGTACCCGACCGAACACGCGCAGCGG
>Ga0326728_10022923_pt1 | contig 11521 bp, 18 predicted proteins | sample MB3enrmetagenome_FD_207602 | JGI IMG/M metagenome (GOLD analysis project Ga0326728, IMG submission 207602) | Lab enriched peat soil microbial communities from McLean, Ithaca, NY, United States - MB31MN | ecosystem: Environmental > Terrestrial > Soil > Wetlands > Peat | place: USA: New York... | reverse complement strand
CGATCCGCCGTGGGCCGTTCAGTTCCCCTCGCAGAACGAGGGGATCACGGTCGAATTTTACCCACTATGGGATGCCAGTGCATATTTTTCGCCGACCTCTTTCTCCACCTCACCCTGCCAGAGATCCGCGGTCAGGCCAAACGTTCCATCAGGTTGTTTGTTCACGGCGATGTCATACGGGCCCTTGAGCTTGATTACGAAGTCTCCTTTAGTTTTGTTTTGGTAATATCCCCTAGCGACAGCCTTTTGGAGCAGGGCCAACCCCATCTCCTGACACGCGGAACGGAGGGCTGCGATGTCTTTGATTTGCGTTGTTACAGATACGAAGTGACTCATTGTTTATTAGTTCTCCTTTCTTTGGTTGATGATTGATGACTTGGTGATTCAAGGCCGGCAGGGTGTTCCTTCAACTGCATCGTCCTCGGCGCTCTGACCACAACGAACGCAACGGTGGGTGTGCGGACTGAAGAGGTGCTCCTGTCCAACCAGTTGTTCCAAGGTCGTGCTGGTTGAATATTCCGTCGCCACGCCCTGAACAAAGACCCGCTCATTGGTTGTGCCGTTTTCCCAGGACGGCGTTGCTTCCACCCTCTCGAATTTGCCTTCCCGCAAAGCCTTCCTGATTTGACGAAGGGCGGCCTTTTCATTCTTTGCTTCCACGACAAAATCCGCGAAACAGGCGATATCGTGGGCATAGGAACAGATGAATTTGGGCATAGTTGATCTTTCGTTTAGAACTTGGCGTCAGGCAGTCTGCTTTTGCACCCAATCAGCCGTGTTCATGGTTTTGATTTCCTTGGCCGTGATGAAAGCCGCACCTCCCCCAAAAGCGTCCAAGCGAGGTTTGCTGCAATCATTGGCCCACTCCAAGCTCACGCGGCCTTGGGGATCGAACTTTTGCAACAAGTGCTGGATGAAAACGCACACCGCATCGATCCCGCCATAATCGGAGTGCAGCCAAATCCCCCATTTCCCCTCACTGCTTTCGGCGTCGGTTTCAAACAGCCAGTCTTCGATCACTTCCTGGATGGAATCGGGCAGGGTTTCGGCAGGTTCATCCCCTTGGTGAATGCGGTTGGCGTTGTTGGCGAGATCCAGCGCATATAATTGGGCGGCTTCACTGGGCAGGGGCAGGACCACGCTGAATTTGGTGAAATAGTCGGCCATAGTTTTCCTTTCGTAGAATTAAGGACAGGCGACCGTGAAGCCGCCCATCCCCGGTTGTATTGTTACGCGGCCAGATTGAATTTCCTTCTGCCCATCTCGCCAAACCGCTGCACCAGTTCCGTCGCGTTCTCCCTGGCCATTTGAGTTGCCTGATCCCGGAGCCGTGAGAGGCCGTTGACGAGCTTGGCCCTGGCTGAGGCATTGTCCCTGTATTCCTCAGCAGTCTTGGTCAGCAGTTCCTTCCGCACCGCCTGCAACCGCTGCTCCATTTCGGTGTCGTTGACAAAGTTCATTTGCTTGAATTCGTCAATGAACCGGACCAGCCGATTCAATGTTTTCTGGTGAACCCCCGTCTCGCTGCCGTTGATGCTTTGGAGCATGTCGTCGCATAGTTGGGCGGTTTGTTCGCGGAGAGCGGCCACACAATCAGCCACGAATCTTTCGACTCCTTGGTGGATTTGCTGGGAAGCCCTTTGAGCCGCTTGTTGCCGGGCCTGCATGATCCTCTGGTGGTCGGCCAACGTCACGATGTCCAACACCAAACCCAGGCGTTCCGGCACCGCTATCTGGAACAATTGGGTTTCAAAGCTGTAGAAGCGGTCCATCTTTTGAGGCGCCGGGAATGCCGCTTCGATATTGGCGACCACACGATCCGGGTCTTGCACCAATTTCTTCGCCATGTCCCGCCATTCCTTTGCCGCACTTTCCCGGAGCCGCGCATACCGTTGGATGAACTCGTTCTTGGCCGTCCAGAACTCCTCCTCCAACTCCTTCAATTTCCCGGTCACCTCCTCCAGCTTCGTGTTGGGCAGGAAATGAGCCAGTCCGTTGAGGAAGGGGAACGAGCAGGATTCTACCAGAGCATGAGCGCGGCCTTCCACCAACGCCAAGGCTGAGGTGGCTTCTTTGGGGAGGAGCCGTTTGTGTCCCAGACTGATGAGCCGGTCAGAGACGTTGTCCGGGTCCAAACCGATGTCCTCGGCTTTCAGCTTTTTGCAGCCGCGCCAGAACCGGACCGAGACACTGAGCAAGACCCCTTCCTTGGTAAGGATTGAAAGCAGATTGTTGTCGTTACTATTTTGCATTGTTGATGATTTCCTTTGGTTGTGGTTGAAGTGAATGTTGATGAGCTAACGCCGGTTGTTCTTCTGGTATTGGCAGTAGATGAATGCGGCCCCTATCAAGGCTAAGAACAACTCGATGAAGGGCAGCAGGGCCAACAAGACGTAGTAGGCTATGAGGCAACCGATGCCGAAGCAGACGATTTTTGCGATTTGATCTCTTTCGTTTCGACCCATTGATTTCCCTTTCAGAAAGAGCCGGACACCATGAAAGATGCCCGGCCCTGGTTCACTGCCGCTGCCAGATCAGATGTTGACGTTCTGGATTTGGCGGAGCTTGGTGCGGACGGCTTCGATTTCCTTTTCCGTAGCCTTCTTCTCCTTCTCCGCCTGCTTCACCGTATCCGCCACGGTTGAGAGATCCCGGATGATGGCCTTGAGGTTGTCCTTGATGCCTTCGACCTGATCGACCAACGACTTCACGGCTGAGTTGGTCCCGTTGCCGTTTTGGCTGCCGTTGGTTTGAACCTCGGCCGGCCTGGTTTCACGAGCCGCGGGTTCGGGCGCTGTGGTTCTTGCTGTTCTGGGCATTTCTGTCCTTTCTTGGTTTGGCGGCTCAGGATTCGGCTGAGTCGCTTGTTGTTCCATTGGTGAGGGTGTTGCTGCTGACGGAGCGGCGGTGTCCTGTGGAACTGGCGCGTTCTCTGGTGCAGCGGTGGATGGAGTGGGCGGAGTTGCCGGCGCTTTCGCGGCAGCCTGGTATCCAAGCGGACACACGACGAGCATCCTGCCCTTAGCGCTGAACACTACAGGGCTGATCCTGTCCTGGATGTCAATCTGCGCGAAGCCGAACTTGAGGGCCTTGGCCAGATAAATCCGGTTCATCGAAACAGTGACCGGCAATCCCGATACCTTGGCCGGGATCGGAATCTCCGTCCAGTCGTCCTTGCCCTTCGCCTTCAAGGTCAAGTATTCGCCCTTGATCTCCAACGTGACCGGTTGATCCCTGTCGTCCTGGCCCGGCAACAAGGGCAGGGCGTCCAGAATGATTTTGATTCCCGGATCGCCCAAGGTGATATGGCTTTTCAACGCCTCGGGCGGCGGCACCGCCTGCTTCCAATTCGGATAAGGTCCCGAGATCGGCTTGGCCATGTATGTCCAGTGGTCCGAGTCCAGACGAACCCAGGCCGGCTTGCCAGCGATTTTTGCTTTGGTTTCAGGTTTGATTTCCGGCTGGTAACGCAAGGTCCACGGCCCGTCATCAATGAACCCGTCCCAGGTCAGAAACTTGCCTCGGGGAAGGTTGATTGATTCAGGAACGTCGAACAGGAACGAGTTGGCTGAAAAGAGATGCCTTCCATCCGTGCCGACCACATAATGAGCCTCCTTCTTGCTGACATCCAGGCACGCCCCATGCAACACGTAGCGGCCGGAATCTTCGCTGGTGCAATCGAACGCCTGCTGCAACGCCTCTTTGAAGGCATTATCCAATTGGACCGGCTCGGTGTTCACCACCGTTTCGGACGGGAATTCATCCAGGGCCACATGCTTCAGCGGCTTCTTGATGCGAGTCCCCGCCGCCGTGTAGGAGATGAAACTCTCCTTGTCGTTGACGCTCAACTCGATGGTGTCATCGCCGGCGCAGTGTTTGGCCATGCCCGACAACTCTTCCAACGGCACCAGCATTTCCCCCGGCTTCCCGTTGAAGGGCTTGTTGAACCGGGCGGTGACGATTTGTTCCAGGTTGTTGGCCTGAATGCGAAGGGTGCGATCCTGGGCGAGCGTGACTTTGACGCAACTCAGGACTGGCAGGGCGGATCTTTTCGATACGATTTTTGAGAGGCCGGGCAAGACGGTTTTCAAGTCCGCCACGGGAATTTCGATATTTGCTTTCATTTATTCCTTTCGTTTGATTTGAAACAAGCGCCAGCCCCACCGGATGATGAGACTGGCGCTATTGGTGAATGTCCCCTGATGGAGACGGGTTGGTTTACAGGATGGTTTTGCCTTTGGACGGGATGCTGCGGACGTAGTTGCGGATGAACTCCTTCATGTTGGCCTCGCACTTCAGGAAGAACTCGCCGCCGACACGAGTGAACTTGTGTGCCCTGCCTTTGGCCATCTCCAATGCGAACTCCTTGACGTGCTTTCGGTTGATAAGCCGGACTTTGACAATCATCCCTCGTCCTCCTCCGGTTTGAATTTCAACTGAGAGACGACGCATTCGTGTTGCTCCACATCTGTGCGGACACCCAGATAGACCGGCTGATACAGGGTGTTGCTCTCCTTGAAGGCGTAGAGATAGCGAACTTCAATCACGGCGCCGACTATCGGAACCGGCTGATTGGGCGGGATGGTGACGTTGCCGCATGGAATCCAGCCTTTCCCGTTCAGCAGCCGGACTTCCACACTGCGTTGCTGGTTGACCTTGGAGACCACCGCGGACAACGTGGCCACGAACTTGTATTTCAACTGCGAACCGCCGCTGTTGGGCCTGCCAGGTGTGTAGGGCGCGTCCAGTAGTTTGAATACCACGCCTTCCCTTCTCTCCTGTTTCAGCCGGTTATGGAGGATGCCCTTTTCGGCTGGGGCAAAGGCAGTTTCCACCAACTCGATCATGGTGACGAACGGAACATCCAGCACTTCGGCCAGCAACGCCAACCGTTCTTTGTAGGGCCGGGTCACCAACGAATCGCCGCCGTGTTGCAACAGGTCAAAAGCGTAGTGAACATCGCCCACCATTTCCCCATCAATCACGATATCGCTGGAGAATTTGGCCAACTGAACAACGATGGGCGACGGCAATCCGACCAGCAGCCCTTTCTTGTTGATTCCGTGAATGGTCGCCCCTTGCTTTTGCAGCAGAATACGTCTCCCGTCCTTTTTCTCCTGCATACACCAGGCCGGGTCTTTGATCAGCCGTTGGACCTCCTCCTCTTCGATGGAATTGAGGAGTTGCGGCAGGATGTTGGTGACCCGATCCTGCTTGGCCGTGTTTTGATAGGGAGTGCCGTCTTCTCCCGGCGTGTATCCTTTGGCGGTTTTCTCCCTCACCAGCTTGTCGTAGATCCTCTTCGCCAATTCATAATCTACCGGGGAGGAGGTTTTGGTGCCGGTGTTCATGGTGCTCCCTCTCCGCCCATAAGCGAAGTTGACGACGAACAGTTCTCCGCTAGGTTCGATGCGGCACTGATACACCTTGTCGGAGGAACCTTCCCGGTAATACAGGGTGATGGATTCCGGCGGGTTCATTGTTGAGTTCATGAGATTTGCGTTTCCTTTCTTGGGGTTGTTTAAAAACCAAGCAGCAGAGCATCCTGTTCCACTGGCTCGGGTGATTCACGGTTGCAACGCTTTTTGATCGGTTCAAATTTCCACTGCATCGCCGCGTCGTGTTCGGTGCAATGAAGTTGGGCGGGCGCTTGCTGGGCGATGGATTCACTCACGTCAGGGCTTCGGGCAGGGTTGGTCAGGGCCGCATCCAGAAATGGGAAGGGTTTGACCAGCCACGGCGCATACAAATACCCGTTGATGAGCGTGGCTTTAATGACGGTGGAGTTGATGTCGCAACCGTAGAGGCGGTAGGAATGATTTGATGCCGCCAGCAACATCCTTCCAGTGCCCACACACGGGTCCATCACGGTCTTGGCTCTGGCGTCCCCTTCACCCAAAGTCATCAGCACCATGAAATCGGACACCTGCATCGGAGTGGGAAAGAAACCGAGATGGCGGCCATGTTGGTTCTCGGCCAAAATGTCCCCGAAATAATCGTGGGGATACGCGAGCAGGGTTTCCAAGTTGAAGACTTGGTAAAGCCGGTCGCTGGCTCCCTGATATTCGGTCTTTTCTTCCGGCGGCTGCGGTTGACCCTTGTGACCAAACCCATACAGCAGCCAGTCCATGAAATAATCGAAAGCGGACCAGTTTCCCCAGCCGCGCCAATCTCCATACTTGCTGATGGCGCTGAGGGAACGGTCGAGCACTTTGAAGCCGGCGCCATTCATTGCCCACTGGATTTTGGGAATGGGCGCGATGATCCTTCCCGCCGTCATCGTTTCATTCCAATGCCGCCAGCGTTGCCAGAGGAATTCATCGGCGGCGAGCAACCAGGGCAGCAACCAACCGTGAGGAAGTTTTGATGCGTTCTCAAGAGGCGCGGGTGGTTTTGGCTTGTGCTGGCTGATTACGCTCCTCAGATGTTCCAGATTCGTGTCAAGGGATGGGTTCATGTCGCCTTTCTCCTTTGTTGCGGTTGACGGTGGAGGGTTGATTGACTGCAAAAGGGTCTGCCGATGAATGAGCGGGAAAATCGTGGGAGTCGTTGAAATTGAACACTTGATTCTGCGGGCGGTGAGATTAGCCTTGGCTCAAAACAAGAGACCTATGAAAATCACCGACCAGCACAGAAAAAAGCTCTGCCACTTGCTCCACCACGCTTTGATCGAGATGCGCGTGTTGAGTTGGGCCGGCAAATCAGCGCAGACGGCGGATTTGGCGGACGCATTCCACAATCTGCCGAAGGACATGTGGCGGGAGGATTTCAGCCTTGAATACTTCCGGGATGCGTTTTTGAAGGATTATCACCAGAAATACTCGGAAGGCACTATGGTCAACTACGCCGCCGCAATCGATGAAATGCTGGCGAGCGGGGAAGATTACAGGATGAATTGACCCACGCAGCATTCTGGGCCTCAAGGATTATGCAAAATCGTGAAATACAATTCCCGGCCTCATTGCAGGTGACGGAACAGCGGATTGATCTTTCCACCCTTACTCAAAGGCAACGCGCTTTTTATTTGAATCTCTTTTCCGAGATCGTGGACATTTACAAGACTACGAACAAATCCAGGGTTGTTGTTGGAATCGCAGGTCCGACAGGAGCAGGCAAGTCGGTGGTTGCCGTCTTGTTGCAGAACATGGCGAAGCAGGCCGGTTTGCCGTTTGCTTTGGAGTCCATCACCATTGACGCCTATCACTACCCGAACAGCTATTTGTATTCACATTTTGCGGACGGCGAATCATTGAAGAAGGTTAAGGGGCGTTTCGATACCTATGATGCCAGAGGGTTAGCCAGGGACATTAAAGCATTTGCTGGTGGGGAACGCGTCTCCTTTCCCACCTACTCGCGCAAACTGCATGATCCGGTAAAAGACGGCGTTGTGGTGGAGGCTGAAAAGGCACTCCTGATCGTCGAAGGTCTGTGGCTTCTCTATGATAAAGCTGGTTGGGATGCGGTCGGCTCGCTGTTGGATTATGCCATTTTTATTGACGCTGACAGGGAGAAGGTGAAGGAATCAGTTCTCAAGCGCCACATTACCGGAGGAAGGACTTTGAAGCAGGCGACCGAGCATTACGAATTGGTGGACGCCAAGAACTCTGAATTGGTGCTCACGACCAGGCATAAGGCGAACAGGGTCATTCCACCCTATTATTCGGTGAACTGAGAGCCGGACCAGGACGAACCCAATCCGGCTCTTGTAGATGATTTATCGCTGGATGGTGAGGATGTTCTTTTCGACAAACCGTTTCACCTCGGCTTTGGTCAACTTCCGGCCAAGAGCGTGGTTTTCGATGTATGCGGTGACGTCCTCCCATCTCAGCCCATACTGCTTGTTGTGGCAGCGGTGAAGTTCGTGAAGAACCTTGATGGCCTCCTGGTTGGTCAGCGCCACTTCCCTTTCATTGGCGGCGGTGTGAACATCCTCGGTGTCCCAAACGATGGCGATTTTATCCCGCCAAAACCTGTCCAACATCTTTTCCGCCCTCACCCGATCTTTCAGCACAGGTTTGAGGGCCTGCACCATTGCTTTGATGATGAATTCGTTCATGGGAGTTCTACCATTTGTTGATCACGCACAATTCTCCATCAACCGGGCTGATTTCCAGTCGCTCATTTTCAACGCCCTCAGTGTCGTAATCCAAAATCGTGACGCTGATGTTGGGGGGCAGGTTGATGATCTCATGGACCAGCCCTCCATCCAGGATTACGAAGATCTCGCGTTTCTTGGACCCAGTGACCTTCTCGACCAGCCGCCTTTTCAGCGCCAAGACAGCCTCGGCCAACTTCTTGATGAATTTCATGGTTTCCTTTCGTGGTTTGGGGTTAATGGAGCAAAAGCCCTTCGCTTGGCCTGACCCCGACCCGTTCCATCAGCGCGAAGAGTTTGTGGAGTTCTGGCGGCAGCTTGGATTGGCCGGCAGCTTCGAGTGCTTCGAAGTTGGGGAATTGGGCAATCGCAGACTCAAGTTCCACACCGCCATTCCCTGTCAGATCCTTGAGCTTTCCTCCCAGAGCCGCGATCATTTCGTTCCATGACCCGATTTCCTTGACCAAAGCCGGCACATCCCTTTTCTCCCAAAACCCGCCCTCATCACTAACCTCCTCCAAAAAGCCCAGTTGTTTAGCCCGGTCCAGCAAGGCGATCACGGTGAAATGGCAACGCAGAAAGTTGGCCAATCCTCCACAATCAGGATTGCTCGCATATTGAGTTTTGCAGAACGAACTCCATGACCACCCCGACAAGCCGGTTTTTAGAGGGCCGCGGTCGGTGTTTATCTTCCACGGATACTGGCACAGTCCGTAATTGGAAGGTTCGCAGCCTTCACCGGGCCAAGTGTCAAACGCGATCAGCCGGCAAGGTGTGACGTTATAGTATGTCGTCCAGTCCTGATGTTGCTTTTTGCCTTTCGGCTTGACCTCGACGCTTTCCGTGGCCTGAACCAAGAGCCAGCGCAACGGGTCATCCTTGGGTCGTTTGTCGGCGTCACATTGCTCACCCGTCAGTTCCACCACCTCGCCCAGCTCTTTGAACGGCAGGTCTTGAGCTGTTTGGTGCAATGCGTGAACGAGTCGTCGCGCATGAGCATCACTGCCCCGTGCTTTCAATGAATAATGTATGGTTAATCCCATGATCTCCTTTCTTGTTTAAACAGGTCAGCCGGATGCACCTCGTTGGCACACCCGGCTGATTGGGTTGGTTGTTGGTTGATTCATTACAGGCTGACGCAGTGGTTTTCGCACACCTCGCCCCGGAATTTGGCCAAGCCCTTGAAACCCATGCCCGGCTCCTCATATTCAAGGACGAAAACCAGGCTGGACCACTTCTTCGCCACGGTTTCCAAGAACTCCATAGGCGGAGACCAAGCCGTGTCGAATTCGTACTCAACTAGGCCATCCCGTTCGTCCAGAATGGTTGAATTCGCCGCACCCCACTTGCAGCCCCAGTTCTCCTCTTCCCAATCGTATCCGGCAGCAGAATAACCAGCCGCCAGAACATCTTCGGGAATTGGCAGGAGGCTGTGGAGGTTGAGGACAGCCGCCGGGTCGTTCTGAATTTCCTCCGGCGTCAACCAGGGCGAATGTCCAACCGCTTGTTCCTTGAAGCCGGCAATCTCTTTCGCTGGACCTCTGATGGTGAGTTTGTTGTGGCACCAGTTAGGCATGGATTTCCTTTCTCAACACCATTTCCGGCATTCGTTGAAGAACTCGCACCCCAGACATCCGAAGCCCGGCGAAGGAACAAAATCCTCCCTGGCCAACCCTTCCTGATAAGAGTCCATCATCCGAAACAGCCGGACTTGTTGATTAGGGATCCTCGGTTCCAGTTGCATGACCAGGAGTTTGGGCGCCTTCGTTTTGATCAGATGATGCAGTTCCCTCCCAGATTCGCTGTGACCAGTCGCTTCCCTATATAAAACCGAATAGCAACTGAGCTGAGTTTCGTTGAGATGGATTGCTTCTTCAGCGGTGGGCGTTTTAGCCGCAGTCTTGAAGTCCACTATCCTGCCGCCCGAACGAACCAAGTCCAATATGCCACGCAATTTGGGCAGACCGTGCTTTGACAGATCCGCTTCCACCGGCACTTCCACGGCTTCGGGCATTTCGTCGGCCTTGATCGGCGTCTCGGTGAAATACAGTTCCAGCAACGACCAGGCCGTGCTCTTCTGGGCAGGTTCTTCTTTTTCCCAGTTGATCTTGGCCGGTTGATCCACCCAACCCTCATCAAACACCTTTTTGAACTTTTCGATTTCAAACGGCAGCTTCCTCCATCGTGCCATATTCCACGCCTGCAACACCAGATGAACGATGCTGCCTACGTGAAGAGATGGGGTGGGAGGCTTGGAGATTTGCGCGATATACCTGAAAAAGAACTTCAGGCGGCAGGTGGACCAGCAGTTTAGCCTGGAAGCGGAGACGGTTTTCTGCAAGACTTCGATGGCGGTGGGCTTGGATTGTGCAGGCGGATGAACCTGTGCGGGATCGGCTGCGGCAATCATCGTCCACCTGCCCTTTGAAAACGGCCGCGCGCATTTCCTTTTTGGCCGGTTTTCTCGAACAGTTCCTCGATCAGACCGGATGCTTCCAGTTTGTTCAAGGCTTTCACGCCCTTGCCGAACCTCTCCTGCGCCAAAGCTTCGATCTCGTTTTTGTCCAGGTTGTTCTCCCGGACGATCTTCTCTATGAGGTCCTGCTGTTTGCGCGAGCAGTTCCATGCACCGTTGTCGCCGTTGCCGGTCCCATTCCCGTTTTGACGTTGGCCGCTTCCGTTGCCAGTCCCGTTGTTCCCCGGCAGATACCCGACCTCCCTGATAGACGCGTCAACGCCTTCCTGGAGCAGTTTGTAGAGGCGGGCGCTCTCCTGCTGCACTTGGTTGACGTCGCTGATTTCCGTCCTGAGCGTGATGGCGAATTGATGGGACGAATAGCCGGGCAAACCCAGCTTCTTGGAATAATTGGCTTCGAGTGTGATCATTTCGTGTTCCTTTCGTTGTTCAGTTTGTTTTGATGTTGATGGATGAAAATTGGAACAGGCCCAATCCTTGAAAGAACTGAGCCTGCTGATGGTTGATGGGGGTTGGCTATTTTGTTCTGTATTCGGCTTGCTCCTCAGCCAGCCGCATTTGTTCCTGTGCTTGTTTCCAGCCAGGGGACTCCTTCAACCCAGCCTCGACCAGACTATTGGCGAGTTTGGTCATGGGAATCCTGCGGGTCTTGGCTTCGTGGTGGAGGGCGCAGACGAGAAAACGAGATAAAGGCGGGGTGTAGTGCTTCTTGGACATAGACCCTCCTGGTAGATGTGAAACTAAACAATCAGGCCGATTCAATATATTATACTAGCTTGATGGCGTGAACAGGATAGGGGGATGGATAGTTAGGTTTGGGATGAAAGCAGAGACGGAGGGGAGGAGGACGGGCCATTGAGTGCATGAAGCAGTCAACAACGCATCCCCCTCCCCTCCAGGCGATTAAACGAACCCACGACCATAAGGATCAGGGATTCATATTATTATAC
>Ga0326728_10022922_pt1 | contig 11522 bp, 9 predicted proteins | sample MB3enrmetagenome_FD_207602 | JGI IMG/M metagenome (GOLD analysis project Ga0326728, IMG submission 207602) | Lab enriched peat soil microbial communities from McLean, Ithaca, NY, United States - MB31MN | ecosystem: Environmental > Terrestrial > Soil > Wetlands > Peat | place: USA: New York... | reverse complement strand
CTCGTCCGCGAGCCAGCCCAGAAGCTGCTTCAGAGAATCCCGCCTGACCCTGCCCAGAGCATACCTGTAAAACCGTTCGCCATTTATCTCGACCTGGATGGCGAGATCGAAAAGTTCCGAGGCAGTAAACATGGGCTTTGACCCCTTTTGACAGACACAATCCTGCGTTATGTTGAGTTCGATTCGCCCTGAAACCGCCGGCCGCCGGCTGCAACCTCGAGCTTGAGCCTGTTCACCGGCGCCCCTCTTTGAATAAGAGCAAAGGCGGATCGTAGATTTCGGGCGGCTTCAAGCCCATCAACTGCATGAGGGTCGAAGCAACATTGGTCAGACCGGGGTTTTTTATCTCCGGGTCGAATGCAATGGAGTCATTGTCTGCCGGATCGTAGACGATGAACCAGACCGGGTTTAACGTATGTGAGGTTTTGGCCCTGATGTTGCCATCCGGATAACGTTTGGGAGTGTTGGTTTTTTTGTCGATCTCGAACATTTCCTCGGCATTGCCGTGGTCTGCCGTCACGATCAGGATTCCATCCGCCTTCCGGGTGGCCTCAACCAGCCTTCCCAGGCACAAATCGACCGTTTCGACCGCAATCTGCGCCGCCTGGTATATGCCCGTATGCCCAACCATATCTCCGTTCGGATAGTTGAGCCTGATCAGATCGAAGCGTTTCAGAAGGATCTGTTCCACGGTCTTGTCCGTAATTTCGCCCGCCTTCATCCAGGGCCGCTCCTCGAAGGACACCCTGTCCGAACGGACCTCGATATATTCTTCGAGTTTATCGTCTATTTTTCCGGACCTGTTCCCGTTCCAGAAATATGTGACATGCCCGTACTTCTGGGTTTCGCTGATCGCCATTTGCCGCTTGTGATAGCGGGACAGGTACTCACCGATGGTGTGGTCGATGTGCGGCGGTTCGACAAGGTAATTATGCGGAATGTGCAGCTCGGTGTCATATTCCATCATGCCGGCATAGGCCACCTTTGGGCACGGCACCCGTTCGAAATAAGGAAAATTCTCATCGTCGAAAGCGCGGCTTATCTCCATTGCCCTGTCTCCACGAAAGTTGAAGAATATAACCGCGTCTCCATCACGGATCGGGCCCGCCGGGTCCCCGGATTTATCCGCTATTATGAACGGCGGAAGGTCCTGGTCTATAATGCCCGGGCTTTCCTCCCGATAAGTCCTGACAGCCGCCTCGGCGGAAGGGAACCTCCTGCCCTGCCCGGCCACATGGGTCTTCCATCCCGACTCCACCATGCCCCAGTCAGCCCCGTAACGGTCCATGGTTATCTTCATCCGCCCGCCGCCGCTCGCCACGCAATAATCAGCGTGAGAGCGCTCTCTGAGGCTTTGCAGCAGGGTCTCCAGTCTGCCGACGTATTCGAGAGCGGAGGTCTCGCCCACGTCTCGTCCATCGAGCAAAATGTGCACGCGGACCCTTGGAAGCTTATCCTTAAACGCAAGGCGCTCGAGCATCGCATCCAGGTGCCTGATATGGCTGTGAACATCTCCATCCGACAGCAGGCCTATCAGATGCATCGCGCCGTTGTTCTGAGAGCAGTACCGGACAAGGCGCCCCCAGGCTCGGCCTTCGAAAACCGCTCCGGTTTCGACGGCATTATTGACCAGTCTTGCGCCCTGAGGGTAGAAACGGCCCGCCCCCAATGCATTGTGCCCCACCTCGGAGTTGCCCATGTCCCGATCGGAGGGAAGGCCGACCGCCATGCCGTGCGCGCGAAGCAGCCTGTAATGACAGTTGGAAAGCAGCCAATCAAGATTTGGCGTGCATGCGCCTGCAACTGCGTTCCCCAGCCTATCCTCGCGATACCCTACCCCGTCCATGATCGCCAGGGTGACCGGACGCGGGCGGCGGCGCGCAGGCAAACTTGCCATGCTTTTCATACCGGTTCTCCGTATTCTGTCAGGTTTCAGCCCCCATATATCGACTGCAGGCAAGGCGGCGTTCAAAATTCCGTAACCCGTCTCAAGGCTCCGCCAGGCCAATAGCTATGAAGCTACGCGTTAAATCCGGATCCGGACGCGCCTGAGCCGAAGCAGGCGACCGGTCCGTAAATGGTTCAGGGCTGTCCCGCCTTAGCCTGTCGAGGTTTCTCACCCAGTGTTACGGTTAGCGTTGCCGTTGTGCCGTCCCACCGGACAATTTGGAACTCGACCTTATCGGCAGGATGCAGCTTGCGGACTTCCCGGATCGCCGCGTCGGCGTCCTGCACCTGGATCCCGTTCACGCTCACGATCACGTCTCCACCAACGGTCACGATGCTGTTGCCTATCTGCGCCCGTCGATTTCCTCCTTTTAATCCCGCCTTATCGGCTGGGCCACCCTGCGCCACCTCGATTACCATCGCTCCCGTCTTGACCGGAAGTCTCAGCGCTTCGGCGATGTCCGGGAAAAGGTTCATAAGAGTTGCTCCCAGGTATGGATAGCTGTAATACCCCTTTTCGATCAGATCGTTCACGATCCTTTTTGCCGTATTGACCGGAATGGCGAAACCAATCCCGACGCTCGCTCCGGTCGGGCTGAAAATAGCCGTGGTGATACCGATCAGTTTGCCAGAGGAGTCGATCAGCGGGCCCCCGGAATTCCCCGGATTGATAGAGGCGTCCGTCTGGATTATGTCCTCGACCAGGGTGCCGTTTTCGGCCCTCATCGTGCGCCCCGTCGAACTCACCACACCCGTTGTAAGGGTCTGGCCCAGGCCGAAAGGGTTGCCTATGGCCATGGCTTTCTGGCCGACCTTGAGATCGGCGGAATCACCCATAGGGATCACACTCAAACTTTCTTTCGGAGCCTCAATCTTTACGACCGCCAGATCGGTGTCGGGATCGGAGCCTATGAGCCTGGCCGTGTACTTTTTGCCGTCGGCCAGAGTGACTTCCAGCTTTCCATCCCCGATCACATGGTTGTTTGTCATAATGTAGCCGCGCGAATCGATTATCGAACCCGATCCGGTCCCCTTCCGGGGAATCACGTTAAAGAAAAAATCATGCTCCAGGAGTGTGCTCGTGATGTTCACAACGCCCGGTGCAAGGCGCTGATACAGGTCGATATTGTTTTTTTCTTCCTCGGTCAGGGCGGCGGCCCCCGTCGTGCCGGACAGGAAAAACACAAGAAGCGTCAAATTAAGGAATTTTGCGAAATGCATTCTCCATCCCTCGTTGCCAGAAATTAGCGCATAAAATCAATTATACCCGTCATAATGCCGGTCCCTCTTTCCATAAATTCGCTTGAGAAACCAGGCCGCGAGAAGTATCGCGACGACCCACCCCGTGATCCCGGGCCATGAATGCATAAGTCCGGGCGCTACGGCTTTTATGCGATTTACCGGCAAGGCAAATCCTATGCGCACGCTGGAACCCGTGGGGCTCAAAATCGCCGTGCACAGTCCCACCAGTTCCCCATCCAGATTTATGAGCGCCCCTCCTGAATTGCCCGGATTTATGGGCGCATCGGTCTGAATAAGGTGTCTCAGCACATTGCCGTCATTCTTTATGCTCCGGTCGGTCATACTGACAACGCCGGCGGTAAGGGTCTGTCCCAATCCGAAAGGATTTCCGACGGCCAGGACCCTTTCTCCCACTCTCAGGCTATCCGAATCACCGAGCACGATTGCCTTCAGGGGCTTATTGCCGGGGTCCACCCGTATTATCGCCAGGTCATCGTTCGGGTCCGAAGCGGTGACCGTGGCCGCAAGCCGCCTGCCATCAGAGAGTACCGCCCAGATATTCTGCGCCTCGGAGACGACATGGCTGTTCGTGATGATCAGTCCGTCTTCTCTCAGCACCACCCCCGATCCGGACCCGGTTATGGACGGCGTGGCACAGAAAAAAAACTCGGTGTCGCACATCTGTGTCGTAATATTCACCACGGAGGGCGCAACTTTTTCGTAGGCAGCAATCGTCGCGGTCTCCTCGGCAGTTAGGGCCGAGGCGTTCGAATACGCCGCCAGGATACAGACGAACATCGCTAAGAGCGCTCTGCAGAAGGCTCTGGCTGCAGATGGCAATTCCGGGCACATTGTTGTGACTCTCTTTCGTACGCCGATAATACCCGGTCCTCGGACATTCAGCCGGGACCGAAGGCTACCGTTGAAATATACATTGAATCCAAACACCTATAAACATGTTTATTAGAGACAGGCTTTCAGAGGCAGGATTTTGCATTCCAGGCACTCGAAGCCGGAGGGTCCGGTCCGGGCTTGCCCCCTGGGTCTATCCGCAGTTCAATATGAAAGCGCTGCGCGCACCATCCCGGTTTGTCTATACACGACGACATAAATAATTGCGCAAAGTGTAGGGTGGCAAAGGTTTTATCTTGCCCACCAATCCGCAAAACGGTGGGCACGATAAAGCGCTGTGCCCACAGGAACTTCATTTCGCAAGCATTTTTGACGTTGCGTATAAAAGGGAAGATCGAGTCAGCCGCTCAACTTCATCCAAAACGCGGCCCGGTTCAACTCGCTCCAACATAAGGGTAATCTGTAATGCCGCAATGGAGCGCCCAAACGATTGCAGCATGGCTGGACGTCCAGTCCCCGAATTCCGGCAGCCGCCTTCCATCCCGCGTCTTCCGTATAGCTGTTTTAATTTTGACAAAGCCGGGCTATATTCGCGGAAGTTGTGGGAGTTCGATTGGTTGAGACTCGATAGCGGCGCAGGGCGCGGCTTTAAATTGGAGAGGCGATGGCGGCAGTATTCGAGATTTATGTAAAGAGCCACTTTTCCGCGGCTCACAGCCTGAGAGGATACCCCGGCGACTGTGCACGGGTCCACGGGCATAACTGGCTGGTCGAAGTATTCGTCAGGTGCACTGAACTCGATGAGCTGGGAATAGGCGTAGATTTTCGCGACATCAAGACGGCTGTAAAAGAAGTCCTGGCGGACATCGATCATTGCGATCTAAACGATCTGCCCATGTTTGCGGAGCAAAATCCGACCTCTGAAAATATTGCCAGGTTTCTTTACAAAGAGTTGTCCTGCAAACTCAACGCCCCGATGATTCGGGTTTCCAGGGTCAAGGTGAGCGAGACCCCCGGGGCCGGGGCTTTTTACTGGGAAGAATAGATGGCCCTCAAAGTGAGCGAAATCTTCCACAGCATCCAGGGAGAGTCCTCCTGGTCAGGGCTTCCGTGCGTTTTTATAAGGCTTACGGGCTGCAACTTGAGGTGCGCTTACTGTGACACGCGCTATGCCTACGAGCAGGGCCGGTTTATGGAAATTCCGGATATTCTGGAACAGGTCCGGCGGCTGCGCTGCAACCTGGTGGAGGTGACCGGAGGCGAACCCCTGATCCAGGAAGAGACCCCGTTCCTTATCGGCGGGCTGCTTGGCGAAGGCCATACGGTGCTGCTCGAAACAAACGGGAGCATGGACATAAGCGGCGTGGACCGGCGGTGCGCCAGGATCGTGGATATAAAGTGCCCATCGAGCGCAATGGCCGGACAAAACGATCTGCGCAACCTCAAGAGGCTGAGAGCGCGGGACGAATTGAAATTCGTCATTGGAAACCGCCACGATTACGAATTCGCAAAGGACCTTCTGGCGACACTCCCGGCCGCCCGGCTCAAAGTTAACCTTTCTCCGGTATTCGGCGCGCTTGCTCCACGGTCCCTCGCCGAGTGGATTCTCGCCGACCGCCTTCCAGTTCGGCTGAACCTCCAGCTCCACAAGATTATCTGGGACCCGGAGACAAGAGGGGTCTGAGGGGCCGTCCATTTTATACGCAACGTCAAAAATGCTTGCGAAATAAAGTTCCTGTAGGGTGGGCACAGCGCTTTATCGTGCCACCGTTTTGCGGATTGGTGGGCAAGATAAAACCTTTGCCCACCCTACACTTTGCGCAATTATTTATGTCGTCGTGTATAACATAAACCTTTTCTGCGCAGTATTTTGCGCGAGAGTATCGATAGTTTGCCTCGGCTTTACCGCGTATCGCGGAGAAGAAAATGGAGTGGAAATATACTTGGCTTTTCCATATTGAGAGTGAGCTCTTTGGAGAGAGGAAAGCCGCTATCCGTAACTCTTAAAACCCGAGCAGCCTGAGAACGGACAGAGACGCCGGGTGCGGGAGTGCAGGAGGTCCAGCGACGAAGCTGCCCGTTAACCGAGAAACCGACAATCCCTGAATCGCTCAATCTCTCAGAGAATATATCTGCTCAAATCCTCATCTTTTATGATTTCGCTTAGAACATTGCGCACGTATTCGCAGTTTATATGCACCGTCTGTCCCTTCATATCGGGGGCATTGAAGGAGACCTCGGACAGGAGTTTCTCCATGATCGTGTGCAGCCGCCTGGCGCCGATGTTCTCGGTCCGGGAGTTCACCTGGTAAGCGATTTCCGCGAGTTCACCGATGGCTTCATCATCGAAGACGAGTTCCACATCCTCGGTCTCGAGCAGGGATTTGTACTGCACTATGAGAGCGTTCTCAGGCTCTTTGAGAATGCGGACGAAATCATCCCGGGTAAGAGATGTAAGCTCAACCCGGATTGGGAACCGTCCCTGAAGTTCCGGTATCAGGTCCGAAGGTTTTGCGATGTGAAAGGCGCCCGAAGCGATAAAAAGGATATGATCGGTCTTCACCATCCCGTACTTTGTCGTAACCGTGGAGCCTTCGACTATGGGCAGCAGGTCGCGCTGAACGCCCTCGCGTGATACGTCCGGACCTCTGCCGCTGCTCTCCCTGCCGGCGATCTTGTCGATTTCATCCAGAAAGATGATCCCTGAATGTTCCACCCGATCGATTGCCGATTTTATCACGCGATCCATGTCGATGAGACGCTGCGATTCCTCCACGATCAGGATTTCCCGGGCTTCGGGGATCTTGACCTTGCGGCGCTTGGTGCGCCTGGGCATCATCGACCCGAGCATCTCTCTGAGGTTGAAGTCCATTTCTTCCATGCCGGCCCCGGCAAAAACTTCGATCATCGGGAAATTGCGGTCCGGCACGTCGAGTTCGACGTAGCGGTCGTCGAGGGCCCCCTTTCGGAGCAGCTTCCTTAGCTTCTCCCTGGTCGAATCGGCCTGGTCGGCTTCCTCCTTTGCCGCGATCAGCACCTGGTCCTCGTCGGGGAAAGGATGTTCCCGAACCTCCGGCGTCGTTTTCTTGGGAGGAAGCAAAATATCGAGCAGTTTTTCCTCCGCGATCTCTTCGGCCTTGATCTTTACGGCTTCCATCTCCTCGTTGCGCACCATGCTCACCGCCAGTTCGGTCAGGTCGCGGATCATGGATTCGACGTCGCGGCCGACGTAGCCGACTTCGGTAAACTTGCTGGCCTCGATCTTGAGGAAGGGCGACTGGGCGAGACGGGCCAGGCGCCGCGCTATCTCGGTTTTGCCCACGCCGGTGGGTCCGATCATTATGATATTCTTCGGCGCTATTTCGTCACGCAGATGTTCAGCCACCTGCTGCCTTCTCCACCTGTTGCGCAGGGCGATGGCAACCATACGCTTGGCGTCCGTCTGGCCGATTATATACTTGTCAAGCTCTCGAACGATTTCAGCCGGTGTAAGGGTTTGTTGCATCGATCACAGCTCCTCGATCACAAATTCCCTGTTCGTGTAAATGCAGATCGAGGCGGCGATATCCATAGCCTCCTCGGCTATGCGGCGCGCCGAAAGGTCCGTATGGCGGCCAAGGGCGCGGGCGGCCGCAAGCGCGTAGGGCGCCCCGGAGCCTACCGCGGCAAACCCGTCATCGGGTTCGATAACATCACCCGTCCCGCTCAAGATGAAAGAGTCCTTCGCGTCGGCTGCAAGCAACAACGCTTCCAGTCTTCGCAGCGCCCGGTCCATTCGCCAATCCTTGGCCAGTTCAACCGCAGCGCGTTTGAGATTGCCGTTAAACTGCTCGAGCTTGGCCTCCAGCCTCTCGAACAGCGTAAACGCGTCGGCGGTCGAACCCGCGAAACCGGTAAGGATTTTGCCATGGTAAAGTCTGCGGATCTTCTTGGCCTGATGCTTCACGATGGTATCGCCCATCGTAACCTGCCCGTCTCCAGCCATTACCACCTGCTCTGCCTTGCGTATGACGATTACGGTCGTGCTGCGTATGATTGAATCCGACATAGGTCCTGTCTTCTTTTCTGAATAATGATGCAGCCCTGCGGCAAGACATCTCTTTTAAAGCTAATCACACAATTTCGCCATGTTTTTTCCTGCTCCTCGGATGGGAGGCGTCGTAGACCTTCATCAGCTGGTCCATGTTTACATGGGTGTATTTCTGAGTGGTCGACAGACTCTCGTGGCCGAGCATTTCCTGGATTGCCCTCAGGTCCGCGCCCGCGTTCAGAAGATGGGTCGCGAAACTATGTCTGAGCCCATGAGGGCTGAGGCCCTGCCAGATCCCGCATGAGATCAGCTCCGCCTTGAGTATCCTGCCCACTGAGCGAGCCGTGAGCCTGCCGCCTTTCGAATTGAGAAAAAGCGCCCGCGACGCGGCCCTCCCCTTTGGAAACTGAAACTCAAGAGCGGAAAGGTAATATTTCAAGGCCTCCAGCGCCTTGGTTCCGATCGGGATTATGCGTTCTTTGCGGCCTTTTCCGGTCACGCGAATCGTGCCTGAGGCGGCGGCGACCCCGGAGAGATCCAACCTGACGAGTTCACTCACGCGAATACCGGTCGAGTAGAGCGATTCGAACAGTGCCCAGTTGCGGGCCTTTCTCCAGGAACTCCCCTGCCGAAGCGCCGTACGCGAAAGGCCGTCAAGAAAGTGGAAGATGTCGTCCACCTGGAGGAATGCAGGCATTTTCTGCCTTATCCTGGGGTGCGCAACCTGGTCGGCGGGATTTTCACTGAAGATGCCCGTGCTGTTGAGATACCGGTAAAAGGAACGCAACGTGGAGAGCTTACGGGCGCGGCTTGTTTTTTCAAGCTCTTTATGAACCGATGCAAGGTATCCGCGGACGGTTTCCGGGCCGATCTGCTTAACTTCCACCACCTCAGACCCTGTAAGGGCGGAAACATATGCGGCAAACTGCCGTAAATCGCTTGCATAGGCCCTGAGCGTTTCCTCGCTGAGGTTTCGTTCGTGGCGCAGATGCTGCAAGAACAGGCCCTGTGCTCTGTTCCAGGTGAGGCTGTCCATCCCGGGAGTTTCCCATATCTTAAAAGATGCCGGTCGTACCGATATCATAATGCATTTACAGTTCAGTTAGCACAGGCAGTAAAAAAATCATAGAGGATTTAAGAGGGGCGATGCCGATTGTGTTCTTCGGTGTATTGACTTTGCGGCACAATTGAAATAGTTAAGTATGTTTTGAGTTCTGTTCATACGACTCTCCCGTTTCCAACCCGGTAGAGAACCTACTTACGGTTTCAAAATGCTCAAATGACTGCGCAATCGCTCTTGATCCCAAGGGAAAACCGTCCGTTCCCGGGGCTCAATTTCACTAGAAAGGATGAAACATGAGAGAGGACGTCGCAAATGTTCGTACTTTCGCAATAATTTCTCACGGCGGCGCGGGCAAGACTTCCCTGGCTGAAGCCATGATTTTCGATGCGGGCGCCACGACCCGGCTGGGCAAGGTAGACGAGAACAGCTCGATCCTGGACTTTGAGCCCGAAGAGGTCAAACGCAAGACAACCATAAGCAGCTCGATATACTCTTTCACCTGGAAAAAACTGCTGTTCACACTGATCGATACACCCGGAGACTTCAACTTCATCGCGGAAACAAAAACATCCATGCAGGCCGGCGACGCCGTCGTGGTGCTCACCGATGCAGTTGACGGCGTGCGTGTTCAGACCGAAAAAGTCTGGGAATTTGCCAGCGAGTTCGGCCAGCCCAGGATGATCTTTATCGGCAAGATGGACCGCGAGCGGGCTGATTTCGCCAAGACGGTCCGGGATATTGAAAACAACTTCGGCAAGGCCTGCGTGCCGCTCCAGGTCCCGATCGGCTCGGCTGAGAGCTTCAAAGGGGTTGTGGATATACTTAGCGGCAAGGCATTTGTGTACGAGCATGGCGACAGCGGGAAATTCGTGACGGAAGAGATGCCCGCGGAACTTGCCGAGGTGGCCGCCCGGTACCGGGAAGCCATTGTGGAGCATGTGGCCGAATCGAGCGACGAACTTCTGGAAAAATACCTCGAAACCGGCGAACTTTCCCCGGATGAGATAAAAGGCGCCCTCCGGGCATCCGTCATAGGCGGCAAACTCATTCCGATCGCCTGCGGCTCCGGTGCCGGCAACATCGGCATTCAGCCCTTGCTTGACCTGATCGCAGAGTGCATGCCCTCTCCGCTGGACCGCGGCCCGATCCAAGGCCGTTCCGTAAAAGGAGACTCGGAGCTGACAAGAGATCCCGACCCCGCGGCCGCGTTCAGCTCCCTTGTGTTTAAGACCGTAAGCGACCCCTATGCCGGCAGGCTTTCCATTTTGCGCATATTTTCAGGGGGCCTTGCCCCCGATTCTACGGTGCTCAACGCCAATAAGGGCGTAAAGGAGCGCTTCGGGCAGCTTCTCAGGATCAAGGGGAAAACCCAGGAACCGATACAAACGGCTGGTCCCGGAGAAATCGTCGCGGTGGCCAAACTCAAGGAGACCGTCACCCAGGATACTCTTTGCTCGGAGCGAGACCCGATCGTCTTTCCGTCCCTGGAGCTGCCCCCGGCAATTTACTCGCTGGCCGTCGAACCTAAGAGCAAAGGGGACGAGGAAAAGATTTTCTCCTCGCTCTCCCGCCTCATGGAGGAAGACCTGACGCTCAAACTCGACAGGAACGACGAAACCCGCGAAATGATTCTTTCCGGAATGGGCGAAATTCATATCGAAACCATTGTTGACAAGCTCCGGCGCAAGTTCGGCGTTGAAGTCAATCTCAAGTTGCCCAAGGTATCATACAAAGAGACGATCAAAGGCAAGACCCGTGTCCAGGGCAAATACAAGAAACAATCCGGCGGGCGCGGGCAGTACGGCGACTGCACGATCGAAATGGAAGCGCTGCCAAGAGGCGAGGGGTTCCATTTTAATGACAAAATCGTCGGCGGCGTGATCCCGAGGCAGTACATTCCGGCTGTGGAAAAGGGAATCGCCGAGGCCCTCCATGAAGGCACACTTGCGGGATATCCGGTGGTGGACTTCAAGGTTGACCTGGTTGACGGCTCGTACCATACGGTGGACTCTTCCGAAATGGCCTTCAAGATCGCCGGGTCCATGGCTTTCAAAAAAGCCATGGCGGAAGCCAAGCCCACGCTGCTCGAGCCCGTCATGGAAATGGAAATCACCGTGCCCGACGATGCGATGGGCGATATCATCGGCGACTTGAACTCGAGGCGCGGCAGGGTGCTCGGCATGGAAACCAGGGGGAAAAAGCAGATCGTAAAAGCCCAGGTCCCTCTTTCCGAAGTGCTCAAATACGCTCCCGACCTGCGCTCCATGACAGCGGGCCGCGGCATGTTCACGATGAAGTTCTCCCACTATGAAGAAGTCCCCGGACCGCTCCAGGAAAAAATAATCGAGCTTTCCAAAAAAGAAAGAGACGAGAAATAATCTTTACTGC
>Ga0326728_10022921_pt1 | contig 11522 bp, 9 predicted proteins | sample MB3enrmetagenome_FD_207602 | JGI IMG/M metagenome (GOLD analysis project Ga0326728, IMG submission 207602) | Lab enriched peat soil microbial communities from McLean, Ithaca, NY, United States - MB31MN | ecosystem: Environmental > Terrestrial > Soil > Wetlands > Peat | place: USA: New York... | reverse complement strand
TCCCACGCCCATGGCATTGGAGAGCACCTCCTTGCAAAAGGAGCCGAACATCTGCTGGGGTGAGCGGCAGGTAGAAAGGTGGCCCACGTATTCAGGGTAGTATTGCTCGACGAACTTAACCCAGGCGGGGCAGCAGGACGTGAATTGGGGCAGCCGCTCGTTCGCCTCCACCCGACTGATGAACTCGTTGCTCTCTTCTATGACGGTAAGGTCCGCGGCAAAAGAGGTATCGAATACCCTGTCGAAGCCCATGGCGCGGAGGGCCGCCCCTATTTGTCCTGTCGTGGTGACTCCGGGCTCGAGGCCGAACATTTCTCCTATCGCCACCCGCACGGCAGGGGCAACTTGGGCCACGACTATCTTGCCCGGAGCGTGGAGGGACTTCCAGACTCCCTCGGCTTCCGATTTGGGAGTCAAGGCGCCCGTGGGGCAGATGCGCGCACACTGGCCGCAGTTGACGCATTCCACCTTGTCGAGATCCTTGCCGAAGGAAGGGATCACCACGGTCCGGGCGCCCCTGTACGCAAAGTCTATGGCCCCCACGGACTGGACCTCGGAGCAGATCCGGACGCAATCACCGCACAGAACGCACTTGTTCGGGTCTCTCACGAGGGACGACGAGGAAGAGTCCACCGGGACATCCCGGCCCGACTTCTTGAAGCGCACCTTTGTGATGCCGAGGCGCCGCGCCAGGGCCTGAAGCTGACAGGTAGTGCTCTTTTGGCAAGTGGGGCAGCTCTCGCTGTGGTTGGCGAGAAGAAGCTCCACGATGATCCTACGCATTTTTCTCGTCTCTTCCGTGTTGGTGCTCACCGTCATCCCATCCAATGGCAATGTGGAGCATGCCGGAACGAGACCCATTCCGGTCACATCCACCATGCAGAGGCGGCAGGCGCCATAGACGCTCAATTCCGAATGATAGCAGAAGGTGGGGAGGTCGACCCCGGCCTTCCTGATAAGCTCGAGGAGGTTATGTTCTTCTTCGATTAATACCTTTCGCTTGTCAACGGTCACGAAGCGTTCCTCATTCATTGCCTGTTTCCCTTTATTGCTTGGAACTTGCAGCTCTCCATGCAGGTTCTGCATGTCGTGCAGACCGTTTGGTCGATGCTGTGTGTCTTTCCCTTTTCACCGGAAATGGCGTTCACCGGACATTCTTTTGCGCAGAGGGCACACCCCCTGCACAGCTCGGGATCGATCCGGAGCTTGGTCAATCTCTTGCACTTGCCCGTGGGGCAGTACTTGTGCTTCACATGCGCTACATACTCGTCACGGAAATGGCGCATCGTGGAAAGGACCGGGTTGGGCGCCGATCTCCCGAGGCCGCAAAGCGAGCCCTTCTGCACGACGCCGGCAAGGTCTTCGAGGATCTCGAGGGTCTCAGCCGTTGCGCGCCCCTCGATTATGTCGTCGAGAAGAGAGAGCATCTGTTTCGTGCCTTCGCGGCACAATACGCACTTGCCGCATGATTCGCTCTGGGTAAACTGCATGAAGTACCTCGCGACGCTCACCATGCAGGTATCGCTGTTCATGATCACGAGCCCGCCCGAACCGACCATGGCCCCGACCTGCTTGAGAGAGTCGAAATCTATGGGGAGGTCAAGGTGCTCTCTGGTAAGGCACCCGCCCGAAGGCCCGCCTATTTGGGCGGCCTTGAAGCCGTCATTGACGGGCTTACCGCTATCCGAAGTGATTCCTCCGGCAACTTGATAAACTATCTCCCGAAGAGTCGAGCCCAGAGGCATCTCCACGAGTCCCGTATTGACCACGTGGCCGGTGACGGCGAAGGTCTTCGTGCCGGGCGAATCTTTTGTCCCCATCTTCCTGAATTCTTCGCCCGCGGAGAGGATGAGGGGAATGGTGGAGAATGTTTCCACATTGTTGATGATCGTCGGTTTTCCCCAGAGGCCGCTTTGGGCGGGAAAGGGGGGTTTGGGCACCGGCATGCCCCTCTTGCCCTCGATGGACGCAATGAGCGCCGTCTCCTCACCGCAGACAAAGGCCCCTGCGCCTTCCATGACCTTGAGGTGAAAGGTGTGGTCGGAGCCGAGGAGGCGTTTCCCCAGGGCGCCGGCTTTGTAGGCGTCTTCTATGGCCTTGCGCAGGCGCTTCACCGCAAAAGGGTACTCGGCGCGTACGTAGACATACCCGTCATCCGCGCCTATGGCCCGGGATGCGATGATCATGCCCTCGACGACGCTGTGCGGGTTACCCTCCATGATGCCCATGTCCATGAAAGCACCAGGATCGCCTTCGTCTCCGTTGCAGATCACGTATTTCTTTTCCCCTGCCTCTGCGCGGGCTGCCTGCCATTTCCTTCCCGTGGGGAACCCGCCGCCGCCGCGTCCCCTCAAGCCCGACGCGAGAACGGCATTGCAGATGTCCGCAGGGCTCATCTCCGTACATGCCGCGGTCGCGGCGAAGTAGCCACCTGACGCAACATACTCCTCGATGCTCTCAGGGTCGATCACCCCGCACTTTCCCAGGACGAATCGCCGCTGCTTGCGAAAGAACGGTATCTCTTCCCTCGTCTTACACGTGTGCCCGGTATCTGGTTCTACGTAGAGGAGCCTTTGGACGAGCCCTCCATTCTTGAGGGTGGTCTCCACGATCTCGGCCACGTCGTCGGGTGTCACCCTGGTGTAGAATATGCCCTCTGGCAGTATGGTGACGAGGGGGCCTATCTGGCAGAAGCCCTGGCAGCCGCTCTTCGACACAAAAACGCCGCCTTCCTCCTTGTTCAGCTCGACAATGGCGTTGAGCCCCGCAGCCTTCACGGATTGCACGAATTCGTCATAGACTCTGAGGGAGCCGCTTACGAGGCAGCCGGTGCCCGCGCACACGATGACCCTCTTGTCCGCCGCAGATTCGCGTTTCCGGAACCGCTCCCTTATCTTGTTAAGCCGGAGGGTCGTCAGATCCATTGCCAGCCTCCTTCCGGATGATCTCATCGATTATTGCCGCCGCTTTCTCGGGCGCGAGTCGCCCAAAGACCTTATCGTTCAGCAGCATCGCGGGTGCAAGGCCGCAGGCACCGAGGCAATTGACGGTTTCCACCGTGAAGAGCATGTCGGACGTCGTCTCCCTCCCGGGCCTGAGACGAAGCCTCCTCTGGATGGCTTCGCGAAGGTCCTCGGAACGCTTGACGTGACAGCCGGTGCCGTCGCACACGCGGATAAGGTACTTTCCCTTCGGTTTCAAGGTGAAGAGAGAATAGAATGTTGCGACCCCGAAAACCCTCGCAGGCGAGATGCTGAGGGAGGTTGCGACAAAGGTAAGGATTTCCTCCGGCAGATAGCGATACTCCGCCTGTACGGCCTGGAGTATCGGGATAAGACGGGCCGGATTTCTCCCGTTCCGATCCACTATGTCGCAGACCCTTTCGAACTTCCGTAATGTTTCCATAGCATTGCCTCTTGATCTAGGCCTTCGCCTTAATTGCCTGAGCGAGCTTTTTCGAGAGCACGGCCAAAGACGATGCGAGGTTCTCGTGTTGTATGATGACGTGCGGAGGCGCGTTGAGCTTCACCGGGGAAAAGTTCCAAATAGCGCGCATCCCGGCCTTTATCATGATATCGGCCAGGAACTGGGCCGACTGCGCCGGCACGGTAAGGATCCCTATTTTTATCCCCATCCGCCTGATCATGCTTGGAAGCTTGCTCACATGGAGTATCTTGGTCTCGTGGATTTCCGTGCCCACCTTGCGCTCGTCCACGTCAAAAGCGGCGATGATGTTGAGGCCGTAGTCCTTGAACCCCTGATAGCCCAGCAGGGCCGAACCGAGGTTGCCGACGCCCACGAGATATCCGTCCGCCGTGTTGTTCCAGCCGAGAAAGTTCTCTATGGTCGCCATCAGCTCAATCACGTCGTAACCCAGCTTCGGTTTGCCGGCGGCCTCCGTGATCTGAAGGTCCTTTCTGACCTGAATCGGCAGCATGTTGAGGTCGTTTCCGATTTGGGCAGAGGAGACGTAGTCGTAGCCCTTCTCTGCCCGCATCTTCTTGAGATACTGATAGTAGACGGGGAGCCTCCGGAGCGTCGGCTCGGGAATCGGCTTTATGGCCCCTGCTTTTTTGTCGTCGGTTTCTCTCATCGGGCGCTATCCTCCTTCTGGGGGATTAGGTATCCTGATATCCGTTTATCGATATTATTATATCGATAACTAATTATCTTGTCAAGAAAAAAACGTCCCCCCACTTACGGGGGGCCGTATACTATGAATGCGGGATGGGAAAGCAAGCGGTGCGATATGGTTGAGATCGACGGGAGCCTCGGAGAAGGGGGAGGGCAGATCATTCGGACCTCCTTAAGCCTGTCGGCCCTCACGAATACCCCTTTTCTCATCGCCAACATCAGGAGCCGCAGGCCAAAGCCGGGCCTCAGGGCCCAGCATCTCTCTGCCGCGCGGGCGATGCAGGAAATTGCAGGCGCCCATCTGGAAGGTGACGAAATTGGCTCCGAGAAGATTATCTTCGAGCCCGGGGCCGTGAGGGGCGGCATCTTCCGGTTTGACATCGGAACCGCGGGGGCTACGTCCCTCGTTCTGGAGGCGCTTCTGCCTCCCCTCTTGTACGCAGACTCGGGATCCCGCATTTCCCTTCGCGGCGGTACTCACGTCCCCATCAGCCCGCCCTTTCACTTCATTCGCGACGTGTTTCTGCCCTTTCTTTCCGAACTGTCAATACAGGTGAAGACGTCGATCAAGACCTATGGCTTCTACCCAAAAGGAGGCGGAGAGATCGAGGCTGAAGTGGCAGCGCTCGGTGCGCGTCCCCTCGATCGTGTCGAATTCCCCGAGAACAAAGCGATCTGGGCGGTCCGGGGGATCTCCGCAGTCGCCAACTTGCCCCTCTCCATCGCCGAGCGGCAGAAGCAGGCCGCCCTTGCCGCGCTCAAGGGCCTAACTCCCACGATAGAAGTGGATACCCGCTCCGTCTCCTCGCCGGGCACCGGGACATTCCTTTTCCTTAAGGCAGAGGGCGGCGCCTGTCGTGCAGGATTCTCATCGATCGGCGTCAGGGGGAAAAGGGCTGAAACCGTGGGATCGGAGGCCGCTTCGGCTCTCCTTGAATACTGGCGAAGGCCCGGTTGCGTCGATCCCCTTCTCGCAGACCAGATCGTTATCTACATGGCCCTGTCCAGGGGCAGGTCGTCGTTAACGACCACCGCCATAACGCCTCACCTCCTCACGAACCTCGCGGTGATAGAGAAGTTCCTTCACAACGGGTACCACGTGGAGGGGCAGACCGGCTCACCCGGCAAGGTCACGATCGATGGAGTGGGCTTCACCTAAAGAGATGGGAACGGCCTAATCGACTACCAACGTATTCTTCGTTTTGTAACCTGTGATCAAGGACCCCCTTGCCCGGTCGAAGAATCGGCGGACCAACGCGCCGTCCACCGGCTCGTCGCGGAAAGAACCCACGACCTGATCGTACAAGACGAACCTCTTTTCGTCGACGAGGGTCTTGACGATCTGCCTCTTCCGAGGGTCTCTCCCCAGGGCAGCCCATTCGGGAAGATCGCTCATCCGCCTGATGCCCGGCTCGCTGTCGAGTGCCTGTTTTACGTAGTTGATGAACCTGACGAGCTTGACGAACGTAAAGGTCACGGTTCTCGGGAAGAGGGGATTGAAGGGAAGCATGACGCTCGACCTCATGAATCGAAAGGGAACGCTCTTTCCCTCTTCCTCGGCGATCCTTTGGACAGGGCTGCCCGGAGAAAGATAGAAGATACTCGGCCCGAGAAGCAGCCTCTTGGCCATGAGGAAGAGCATTGTCTCGAGCAGGCTTGTCGGGTCCTGGCCGGGCAGGCCGATGATGAAATGGACCTCCACGAGAAATGGGGAATTCTCAAGGTAGGGAAGAAGAGGGACAAAAGAGGGCTGCGAGCGCCTCTTTTGACGATCCAGAACCGATTCCGACATATCGACAAGGGAGAAATTGAGGCGTCGAAAACCGGCGTCGTGCATGAGCCGGAAGGTAGGTACATCCAGGTTTCCGGGATAGATGCCGTTCATGGCGGAGAGCGTGAAGCCCCTGTCTTTGAATAGGCCGAGCACTTCGGCAAAGGCGCCCTTGTCAAGGTTGAGCATGTCATCCTCGAAATCGATAGCGGCCACGCCGAGGCGGGCGCATTGCGCTATCTCTTCCTCGATGCTCGCCAACGTCCTCCTCCTGTACGGGACCGGCGGCTTCCCGCAGAAGCTGCATGAATACGGGCAGCCTCTCGATGAAAGGAAGAAGGCATAACGCTTCCTGCCGATGCAATAGCGATCTCCGTCCAGGATTTCCCGTTTCGGCAGTAAGTCGATGTCCTCCTCGACATTGACCTTCGACACGTGGATCTCTTCACCCCGTCTGAAGCAGATCCCCGGTATCCCATCTGCTCCCCCGGCTTTCCGCCCCTGCGACAGGGAGGAAACGAGCCGAAGAAACGGCGTTTCTCCCTCGCCCCTGATGCAGTAATCGACGTTTCTGTTCCGAAGAACGTGGGCGGGGAACAGGGTCGGATGGACGCCGCCCATGACGGTGGTGATCTCCCTGCTCACCTCCTTCGCGATCTCGGCCACCTCCAGGGCCTGTTGTTCATAGGCGGTGCACATCGAGGCTATGCCGACAACATCGGGCTTGTGGCGATTTATGGCTTCCCGTATCTCCGAAGCAGAGAGGCCGTAACGCCGAAAACGGCCGAGAAATGAAAAAGGGGTATTCACTCCCTCCCTGTAGAAAGGCTCTATTTCGGAGAACCCGTGTTCCGCTATGGGCTTGGGGTTGCCTCTCGTCCTCGCGTCGAGCACTGCCACATCAGCCACGCGACTCACCTTCGAGGCCACGTAGGCCAGACCGAGAGGGTAGGTCCTCACGGATGTATCGTAAAAGTCCTCTATGGGCGGCTGGATAAGGAACACTCTCATCGGCGTTTTTAGCAATCTCCCATAGGGTACAGAAAAAACAAGGGGAAAGCCATAGTGCCTCGGCCCAAAAACCTTGACAGAAGGCCGCTCCTCCTGTTACCCTTTTCACCAAGGCCAAGAGGTACTTCGAACAGTGGATTACGAAAGCAAGGCACGGGTGACGGAGATCATCGCCGGCTCACCCAGGAGTTTCGACCACGCGATACAGGTGGGATTCAAGAGGGTCTCCAGAACCCTTCGCGGCATCGCCGGCATTAAGGTATCCAACTTTCGGTGCAAAGTGGAAAACGATGCCATCGTCGAGTATCGCGTGACTCTGCACGTGACGTTTGTCCTGGATACGTGAGAGTCGGAGCAACGGTCTCATCCCTTCTCATCGGGAGAGCTAAAGGCCGGCGCGCTAATGGACTCAAGTAACGGGGCGTCTGTACTCCTACTCGACCACTACTTGTATACAACATCCAAAAGAGTTACAATAGAATGATCGAAGTGCGCTCAATTGTTGATGAATCTGTCTAGTGAGGATAGCATGGCAGAGAAGATAGACCTGTCGAAAGTGGAGGAAGTCCTGAAGAGGCATGAGTTGGATGAAGGTCCTCTCATCCCGGTGCTCCAGGAGGTGCAGGCCCTATTCCGCTACCTGCCGGAAGAGGCCCTTACGCTGATCGGACGGAGGCTCAGCATACCCTTGAGCCGGATATACGGGGTGGTTACCTTCTATGCCCAATTCTACCTCACCCCCCGGGGGAAGCACGTGATCAAGTCATGTCAGGGAACCGCCTGTCATGTGAGGGGAGGCCAGGGCTCGCTCGACGCGCTCAGCCGGGAGCTGAAGCTGAATCCCGGAGAGACGACCGCGGATCTTGCCTTCAGCCTTGAGACGGTCGCCTGCCTCGGGACCTGTTTCCTTGCCCCGGTCCTCATGGTGGACGATGACTATTATGGCAAGCTTACTCCGAAGCGCGCGGTCGACGCCCTCAAGAAGTACCGGACCGGCGCAAAGACAGAAGAGGCCCAGGAATGATGAAGCGGCTCTCGTCGATTGAGGAACTTCAGCGTTTCCAGCAGGCGATTCTCGATTCGAGAGACCCCACGCGCCTGCGCGTTCGCATTTGTATGACCGGCTGTCGCGCCTTTGGCGCGGTAGAGGTACGGGACGCCTTCAAGGCGAGTCTCGTTGAGAACGGGTTGACGGACAAGGTCGACATCCTGGAAACGGGCTGTCACGGGTTCTGCGCGAGGGCGCCCGTTGCGGCCATCGATCCGTACGGTTTCTTCTATCAGCAGATCTCGCCGAAAAACGTACCCCTCATCGTAAAGGAGAGCATCCTGGAAGGGAAGCCCGTGGAGAAGCTCCTCTACAGGGATCCCACGTCTGCGGAGCCCATAGCTCTTGAGAGAGAAGTGCCTTTCTACCGCGATCAGATGAAGATAGTCCTGCGAAATTGCGGCCAGATAGATCCCACCAACATGGAAGACTATGTGGCGCGTGACGGCTACCGCGCGATCGCCAAGGTCCTTTCATCGATGACGCCGGACGAGGTGATCGATGAGGTCATCCGCTCGGGCTTGAGGGGAAGGGGAGGGGCCGGCTTCTCCACGGGCACGAAATGGAGATTCGCCCGTAATTCCGCCGGTGACATGAAATATGTGATCTGCAATGCCGACGAGGGCGACCCGGGGGCATTCATGGACAGGGCGGTGCTCGAGGGCGACCCCCATACGGTCATCGAGGGTATGCTCATCGCCGCCTACGCCATTGGCGCGAAGGAGGGCTATATCTACGTGAGGGCCGAGTATCCCATTGCGGTCACCCACGTGAAAAAAGCAGTCGCCGACGCCAGGGCCATGGGGCTCCTGGGCGAGCGGATTCTGGGACGCGACTTCAGCTTCGACATACGGATCAAAGAGGGGGCCGGGGCCTTCGTATGCGGCGAAGAAACCGCCCTCATCGCATCTATCGAAGGGCGAAGGGGAATGCCCAGGACCAGGCCGCCCTTTCCCGCAGTCTCCGGGCTCTGGGGGAAGCCGACGAATATCAACAATGTGGAGACCTTCGCGAATATCGCCCCCATCATCCACCGCGGGGCCGACTGGTACGCCTCGCTCGGCACGGAGAAGAGCAAGGGGACCAAGATCTTCGCCCTTGCCGGCAAGATCAACAATACGGGACTCGTGGAAGTGCCCATGGGCATCACCCTGGAACGGATCATCTTCGACATCGGCGGCGGCATCCCCGGGGGAAAGAAGTTCAAGGCGGCCCAGACGGGCGGTCCCTCCGGCGGCTGCATCCCCGCGTCCCTCGCGAACCTTCCCATCGACTACGATTCCCTCACCGCCGCGGGAGCCATCATGGGCTCCGGCGGTCTCGTGATCATGGACGAGAACACGTGCATGGTCGACCTCGCGAAGTACTTCCTCAACTTCACCAGAGATGAATCGTGCGGCAAGTGCGTCCCGTGCCGCGTAGGCACCAAGCGTATGTTGGAGATGCTCACGCGCATCACCGAAGGCAAAGGGGAAATGGAAGACCTGGAAATCATGAAGGACCTCGCCTCCATGATCAAGGATGCCTCCCTCTGCGGTCTCGGCCAGACCGCCCCAAACCCTGTCCTCACCACCCTCAACTACTATTACGACGAGTACCGGGCCCACATCGAGGAGAAGCGGTGCCCGGCCGGTGTCTGCAAGGCCCTCATCCACTACCTCATCGATCCGGAGAAGTGCAAGGGGTGCGGCGTCTGCCGCAAGGCGTGCCCCCAGGGGGCTGTCAGCGGAAAGACAAAGGAGGCTCACGTCATCGATTCCGCCCTCTGCATCAAGTGCGGCATCTGTTACAACGAGTGTAAGTTCGACGCCGTCCAGGTTAGTTGAGGAGAGACAACCATGAGCGACATAAAACTTCTGATCGATGATAAGGAAATCGCGGTTGAACAGGGAATGACCATCTTCGAAGCCGCCCGTCAGGCGGGCATCCACATTCCCCATCTCTGCTACCGCGAGGACCTCACCGTAACCGCGGCGTGCCGCCTCTGTATCGTCGAGGTCGAGGGCGCAAGGAACCTCGTCGCCTCCTGCGCGGCTCCCGCAGCCAACAACATGAAAGTGCATACGAACACGGCGCGGGTCACCGGGGCGAGAAAGCAGGTGATCGAGCTGCTCCTTTCCGATCACCCGTATGACTGTATGACCTGTGAGAAAAGCGGCGCATGCAAGCTCGAGAAGTACGCGTATCAGCTTGGCGTGAGAAAGCCCCGGTTCCAGGGGGGGAAGCACGATTACCCTGTCCGGGCCGCCAATCCCTTTTTTGAGCGGGACTACAACAAGTGCATCCTCTGCGCCCGGTGCGTCACTGTCTGCCATGAGGTCCAATACTGCGAGGCGGTGGACCAGTCGAAGAGGGGCTTCGATACGAAGGTGGCTACCCTGTTCGACCGTTCCATGAAGGAGACCCCCTGCGTCTACTGCGGCAACTGCGTCAGCGTCTGCCCCACGGGCGCCTTGAGCGAAAAGGCCGGCCGCTCCGAAGGGCGCACATGGGAGATGGAGAAGATCCCCACCACGTGCTCGTACTGCGGGGTGGGATGTACCCTCGTCCTCAACGTGAAGGATGACCGGATAGTGAAGGTTACGTCGGACCGGAAGCTGGGTATGAACAAGGGTTGGACATGCGTGAAGGGGAGGTTCGGCTTCGACTACGTGCACAGCCCTGACCGGCTCACCACGCCCCTCGTGAGGGAAAATGGCCTTTTGCGGCCGGCGGAATGGGATGAGGCGCTCGACAAGACTGCCGCGGGACTCGAAAAGGTCCGCAAGGAATATGGGCCGGACTCCATAGGGATCCTCGTTTCCGCAAAATGCACCAACGAAGAGAACTACCTGCTCCAGAAACTGGCCAGGGCCGCGATCGGCACGAACAACGTAGACCACTGCGCCCGTCTCTGACACAGCTCCACGGTCGCCGGTCTGGCGATGGCATTCGGAAGCGGCGCGATGACCAATTCCATCGACGAGATATCGAGGGCCGACTGCGTCTTCGTCATCGGCTCGAATACCACCGAGAACCATCCCGTCATCGCCCTGGAGGTCAAGAAGGCGGTGCGGAAGAACGGGAAGAAGCTGATCGTCGCCGACCCCAGGCGGATCGAGCTCGTCGATGACGCCGACGTGTGGCTGCGGCAGCGGCCGGGCACCGACGTGGCCCTCGTAAACGGTATGATACATGCGTTCATCTTGAACGGTTGGGCGGACCGGGCTTTTATTGCCGAGCGGACCGAAGGGTTCGAGGCCCTTGCGGAATCGGTGAAAGAGTACACGCCGGAGGCGGTTGAGGGGATCACGGGAGTGAAGGCGGCCGATATCGTCGAGGCGGCGCGCCTCTTCGCACAGTCTCCCAACTCCTCCATCCTTTACTCTATGGGCATCACACAGCACGCGTCGGGGACCAACAATGTCCTCGCCCTTGCCAATCTATCCATGGCAGCGGGGCAGATAGGAAAGGAATCGTCCGGGGTCAATCCCCTTCGGGGGCAGAACAACGTGCAGGGCTCCTGCGACATGGGGGGTCTGCCTAACGTCTACACCGGTTATCAGCGGGTGGACGATG
>Ga0326728_10022919_pt1 | contig 11522 bp, 13 predicted proteins | sample MB3enrmetagenome_FD_207602 | JGI IMG/M metagenome (GOLD analysis project Ga0326728, IMG submission 207602) | Lab enriched peat soil microbial communities from McLean, Ithaca, NY, United States - MB31MN | ecosystem: Environmental > Terrestrial > Soil > Wetlands > Peat | place: USA: New York... | reverse complement strand
GACGTGCTCTACACCGGCCGCACGGTTCGCGCCGCGCTCGACGCGCTCTTCGACCACGGCCGCCCGCGCCGCGTGCAACTGGCGGTGCTCATCGACCGCGGCCATCGCGAGCTGCCCATCGAGGCGACGTACGTCGGAAAACACGTGCCCACGAGCAGCCGCGAGATTATCGAGGTCAAGTTTCAGGAAGTCGACCGGACGGAAGAGGTGCTGCTGGTCGAGAAGACGAGCTGAGAGCAGGTTTCAGGTTTCAGGTGTCAGGTTTGAGGTGTCGGGTTTCAGGTGTCAGGGGCCGAGACTTCAGGCCCGGCCATGATTTTTCTTCAGAGCAGTTTTTAAGGTTCGCGTTCATCCTCGGAATGTCGATCGCGCGCCGGCTGCGCATGATTTTGTTCGTCCGCTGAGGTTGTACGTGCCTATTTTCATCACAGAAGTTGAGAACTGTCCGCTGTAAGCGGTTCACTGTAAGCGATCTGAAAGCATGAATCCCGCCATAACCACCGCTCGCCGCCCGCGCAGCACTCCGCCTGCGCCTGTCTCTCCGTTTCCTTACCATCCGGGGTCGCTGCTCTCGGTTCTCGATCTGACCGTGGATGGCGTGAGCCGGCTCCTCATCCGCGCCACCGAACTCGAGAACGAGGACCCGATCGGCCGCGACCGGATTCTGGCCAAGCGCCGCATCGCCCTGCTCTTCTACGAGTCGTCGACGCGCACGCGCACCAGTTTTGAGCTGGCCTCGAAAGCGCTCGGCGCCGATACCACGCTGGTCTCGAGCCTGAGTTCGAGCATCGAGAAGGGCGAATCGCTGAAGGACACGGGATTGACGCTGCGCGCGCTGGGCGCTGAAGCGATCATTCTGCGCCACAACTCCTCCGGCGCGGCTTGGCTGCTTGAAGAGACAACGCGTTTGCCGGTGATCAACGCGGGTGACGGCATGCACGAGCATCCCACGCAGGCGCTGCTCGATCTGCGCACGATTCTGACGCACCTGCGGCCTAGAGTCGAGGGCGTCGCGGCTGACACGCTCGCCGGCGCGACGGTGATGATCGCCGGCGACATTCTGCATAGCCGCGTGGCGCGATCGAACATGCTGCTGTTGCCTCGCGTGGGCGCGCGAGTGCTGCTCTGCGGGCCCAAGGAACTGCTGCCAGAGCAAGCGGCGCGGTCCGGGCCGGGAATTGAAATCGAGCGCGACTTCGATACGGCGCTTAAGCAGTCGCAGGCGGTGATGATGTTGCGCATTCAGGCCGAACGGCTGGCCGGGATGCAACTGGATCTCGACGAGTACAAGGCCAACTACCAGCTCACCGGGCAGCGGCTGGCGGCGCACGCTCCGAACGCCGTGGTGCTGCATCCGGGACCGATCATCCGCGGCCTGGAGATTACAGCCGGCGTAGCCGATGGCGTGCAGTCGGCGATTCTGGAGCAGGTGGCGAACGGCGTGGCGATCCGCATGGCGGTGGTGGAGCGGGCGCTGGTGGCGACTGGAGAGCTGAAATAGGAGTTGTGAAGGATGAGGGCGCCAAACTTTGCTCGAATTCGCATCTCAGTCGTTGCTGCACTAATCGCAGCCGTGACCATAGGACTAATTGAGTTCGACGGCAGACCGAAGTTCCATGACTTTCCCGTCCTTTCGGTCGGGATGCTGGTCTTCGTGATCCCGCTCCTCTGGATCGATTGGTTTTGGAGGCACGATATATCTATCATTCACATCGGAATCGCGAGCGTGGTAGGATCCGATGCGCTGGGTTGTTGGAGCGGGGGAAATCGCCGTGATGCTTGCTTCCTCGCCGTCCTTTTTCTCGCGATGTGGGCAGCATTGATTCGCAGGGCCATTCGCCCTCTAGATGAGGATAGGCAGCAAGAGAATCTTGAATTCCTCAAGGCGGAGGACATCCGGTGCTTCCATGTCCTCTCTAATACCGTAGGCCTCCTCGCCTGCTTCACGGGTTCGGCCTTGCTCTGGCGCGATCCAAAGTCTACTGGATGGGCGATTCTGTTGTTGCTTCCGATGGTTTGGTTTGGCTGGCGAGTCATGTGGCACCTATTCATCAGACCAAGATCGCTGAACCGAAGGAACGGCTCCGCCGAAGAAAGAGTTAGCGAGGAAACCCACCCATGACAACCCTCGCCATCCTGAACGGTCGCCTCGTCGATCCTGCAGCAGGCGTCGATGCCGCCAAGGACATTCTGCTCAAAGACGGGCGCGTGGCCGAGATTGCGGGCCATGGGAAACTGAAGGGCAAGAATGGCGCAGAGGTTCTGGACGCGACGGGCCTCGTGGTTGCGCCGGGACTGATCGATCTTCACGTGCACCTGCGCGAGCCGGGACAGGCATATAAGGAAACCATCGCGACAGGAACGGCAGCCGCCGCGGCCGGCGGATTCACGAGCGTGGCTGCGATGCCGAACACTTCTCCGGTCAACGACTCGCCGGAGGTCACGCGCTGGATGCAACAGCCGGAGCGCGGCGCCGCAGTGCGCGTTTTTCCCATCGCAGCGGCCACGCGCGGGTCAAAAGGTGAAGTGATAAACGATTACGCCGCTCTCAAATCCGCCGGCGCGGTGGCGATTACCGACGATGGACGGCCGATTTTGAAGGACGGCGTGATGCGCGAATCGCTCGCGGCCGCGGCGCGCGTGGGGCTCACCGTGATTCAGCACGCCGAAGACACGCGCATGACGCAGGGCGCGAGCATGAATCTCGGCCCCGTGTCGTTCAAGCTTGGGCTGCGCGGCATGGCGCCGGAGGCGGAGTCGGGCATCGTGGAGCGCGACATTCGCCTGGTGACCGAGCTGCGCGAGTCGCATCCGCATCTGCACGTGGCGCACATCTCAACGGCTGCGGCGCTGGCGGCGGTGCGGCAGGCGCGGCGCAATGGGCTGCGCGTCACCTGCGAGGTCGCTCCGCATCACTTCCTGCTCACCGAGGAGCACGTCGGCCTCTACAATACGCACGCCAAGATGAATCCGCCGCTGCGCTCGGCCGCCGACCGCGACGCCATGATCGGAGGCATTCTCGATGGCGTGGTGGACGCGATTGCCACCGATCACGCGCCGCACGCCATGCACGAAAAGGAAATTGAATTCGAGCTGGCGCCGAACGGAATCATCGGCCTCGAGACGGCGCTCGGTCTTTGCCTGCGCTGGCTGCACGGCGAGTGGAAGATGCCGCTGGGCCGCGTGCTGAGCCTGATGAGCGCGCAACCGGCGGCGCTGCTGGGATTGAAATGCCGCGGCACCCTGGCCGTAGGCAGCTTTGCCGACGTGGTGGTCTTCGATCCCAAGGCCGAGTGGACCTACCGCGCGACGGAGTCGAAATCGAAGGCCAAGAACACGCCCTTCGATGGCTGGCCGATGCTGGGCAAGGTGCGCTGGACGGTGAGCGAAGGGCGCGTGGCCTACGCCGGACAGTTGCGAGTGTGAGTGTGAGTGCGAGTGTGAGTGTGAGTGTGAGTGCGAGTGTGAGTGTGAGTGCGAGTGTGAGTGTGAGTGCGAGTGTGAGTGTGAGCGATCAGTGCACACGGCACACTCACACTCACACTATTCACTGACTCTTGTCCCTTTTCCCTGCGCAAGCGGGCTAGCCTTTGCGCCGGTAAAGAACCTGAAACTCGTAGCCGGGATTGGCGGGGAAGAGCGACGCCACGTGGCGCAGGCGCTCGGCGAGCGAGGGCGCGGCCAGCAGCGGATACTCGCGCTCGCGCAGGTCGTGATAGTCGAAGTCCACCGCAAGCGTAAGCATGTAGATGGCGAGCGCGTCGGAGAAGGACGACTCGAAAAAGGCCAGGCGCGCGCGCTCGTCGATATTCGCGTTAGGATTCGCGCCGGAGGTGTTGGCGCCGGCGTGCGGCTCCAGGGCGCGGCGGCGAGCCTCCCACGCGTCCTGGCTGGTTTCGCCGCGCACCTGCGCCTCGGCCTGCGACCATGCCAGGTCGGAAAAGCTGCTGGGAACGCCGGCAGCCTCGACAAAGTTGTGCGCCACGTTGATGAAGAACTCGAAGGCGAGGCCGAAGCGGTCTTCGACCAGTCGCGTGGAGATGAAGACGGCCTCGGTAGCGCCGAAGGCGGCATTGCGATGGCAGACGGCGCGATCGCCAAGCTCGACCGTGTATACAGGCGCGACCAGGTTCTCGCCGGTGTCGGCAATGGTGAGGGGAACGAAGTAGTAGGCGCGCTGGCGCAGCGCGGGAGCCAGCGCGGCGGGCACGGCGCCCACCAGCCGTTCCAGATCTCCATCGGGGATGCGCGTTTCGCCGAAGGAGGCGAAGTGGATGCCGCTGGGCGCATCCTGCACCGCAACCTGCGTGGCGACCTTCTCCGCGGACCAAAGCTCGATTTGCGCACTGCTGGCCATGAATCTGTATTCTAGTTGATAGGGGCCGGGTGATGGCGATTTCGCAGAATGGCGCACGGGGAGCGCGTGTTTTCGGATTCCCGCTGGAGGGATTCAGCCTCTTCCAGAGCCTGCTGCTGGCGTTTGCCTCGGCGTTTCTTGCGTTTTTCTCCACCACGTGCATCGCCATCTTCGCGCTGCTGGCCTGGAACCTGATCGGCGGCCACGCGGTGAGCTACGTGGACACGTATCTCTACGTCGGCTTCCCCGCGGGCGTGCTGGTGCTGGTGGTGGCGCTGCCGTCGTTTCTGGCGCTGTGGGTAAGGGCGAAGGCGCGTAGATAACACCGCTGCAAATTCCTAGCCGCAGATCCTTCGACTTCGCAGATCGCCGCGCGACCTGCCTCGCTCAGGATGACAGGACAAGAGGACAGCTACAGCCCCGCGGGCTTGGGATTCTCCGGATCGAACTTCGCTACCTGGACTTTGCGGGCGAGGCCGAGCCTGGCCAGAATCCAGATGCCCCAGAAGTTGGGATCGATCTCGTACCATTTGAGGCCGTGGCGCGCGGAGACGGGGTGCGCGTGGTGGTTGTTGTGCCAGCCCTCGCCGCCGGTGAGCAGGGCGACCCACCAGTTGTTGCGCGAGTCGTCGTGGGTCTCAAAGCGGCGGCTGCCCCACATGTGGGTTGCCGAATTCACCAGCCAGGTGGCGTGCAGGCCAAGCGTGACGCGCAGCAGCACTCCCCAGAGGAACATGGCGGCGCCGTTCACAAAGCCGCCCCAGACCCATCCCAGGGCGAACAGCAGAATGGCGCTGAGGGTGATCGGCAGCCAGTGGTACTTGCTCATCCATACATGGAAGCGGTCGCGGCTGAGGTCGGGCGAGTAGCGCGAGAGCGCCTGGGTCTGCGTGTGCAGCGCCTGGCCGAAAAGGATCCATCCCGCGTGCGCCCACCAGCCGCCTTCGCGCGGGGTGTGCGGATCGCCTTCCTTGTCGCTGAGCTGGTGATGCACGCGATGCGTGGAGACCCAGAAGATGGGCCCGCCCTCAAGCGAAAGCGTCGCGAAAAAGGTCATGACATACTCGAGCCACTTGGGCACGCGGTAGCCACGATGGGTGAGCAGGCGGTGATAGCACATGCCAATGCCCACGTTGATGGCCAGCACGTAGAGCACTGCCATGACAACCAGGCGCTGCCAACTGAAGAGGAAGAGCGCGGCGATGGCGCCCACGTGAAAGAACGCAATCAACAAGACCATGGGCCAGCTCAAGCCGTATCTGACGGCGGCGGCGCGGCCCATGCGAACCTGTCGCCATTTGGGGACTGCTTGCGACACAACATTAGCTGCTGTTTCAGGAACTGCGGGAGTCAGTGGGCCGGGAATGACACTGGCGGTTTCATGGAGTGGGGAAGCTGTGACAGTTGCCATTCGTGGGCGAATCCTTTAACAAGTGGCAACGTGCCCACTGCTGCTTCCATTATATCGGACTAAATGAGTCCAGAATAGCGGAAGCTATGCGCTCTTTTGAAGGAATTATTTATTTGCAGTTATGTGCATTATTGAACAGCCGGCACGCCGATAGCGTCGGCGTCGCTCACAAAGATGCGGGTGGCATCGCCGCGCAGCACGCGGTAGAGGGCGAACTGGCGCTGGGTGGCTCCGCGCAGCTCGAAGAGAAGCTCGCCGCGGTTGTCGGCCAGGGCATCGACCGCGTCTACCAGGCGCATGATCGGCGTCGCGTCCAGGTGATCCGCGTCGGTCACGCTTTTCACGAGCACCGCGACGTTGCCGTAGAGATCGGGCTGCCCAATAAGGGTGACGAACTTCTGCTCGGCGCCGCTGCCCTCGGTATGCGCGGAGAGCACCATGGTGGCTCCCGAGCCGTAGGCCAGCTCGAAGACGCGGAACTGCTCGCCGGCGAGCGGCGCCGGCTGCGGCGGCAGAGTCGGTTGCTTGGGTTTGTGCGCCGTGGAAGTGCTCTTGTGCGTTGGTTTCGCGGGCGCGGGCGGCGGATTGAGGCCGAGCGCGGTGCGCGCCAGCTCTTCCATGGAGGTCTTCATTTTGGCTTCGTCGTCGGGATTGGCCCAGGTGTAATCCCAGATGTGTTCGGGCCTGTCAGCCGCGTCGCTGACAGCGACCTCTTGCTGCATTTCGGACGGCATGCCGAGCAGGCTCGGCGTCACGGGCCCCTCAAAGCCCGCGGATTTGCCGCGGAAGAGATGCGGGCGGTCGGGGTCGCTGGGAGTCTCGACATTGCTCACGTAGCCTCCATCATCGCTCTTCTTCTTTTTGAGCCTCGGGCGATCGGAGTCGTTGGCAGATGTGCTGCTTTGCGAGGAACTGCCCGGCGAGGAACTTGTCGACGGGGAGTTGGCCGAAGAATTCGCATCGCCGCCACGGTGCAGCGTCGGCCCGCCGGAATTTGACGCCTGGGTCGAACCCGTGTTGGAAGCGCCGCTGGCCGAACTCGTATTCGAGCTGCCGCTGGTCGAGTTATCCTCCGCATTGCTCTGGGCGGCGTCGCCGCTCTTGTGCAGCGTCGGACGGTCGGGATCGGGAGGCGGCGCGTTGGGGTCGGGACCGGAGCCGCTTCCCGAACCGCTCCCTGAAGCGTTTCCCGAACCGTTCCCCGAACCGTCAGTTGACCCGCCGGAAGCGCCGCCGGAGCTCGCGTCCCCGCCATGGTGCTTGCGGTGCAGGATGGGCACATCGCTCTGCGCGTCGTCGTACTGGTCGATCCTGGCCACTTGCGTGGGCCGGGGCTTGGCGCTGGGCATCGGCTTCCACTTGCCGAAGCCGACCCAGGAGCCTTCCTGCTGGCCTGCGCGGTCCACGTCGAAGAGTCCCACGGGCCTGCCGTCCTTGAACAGTTGGTACTCCACGTCGCTATAGAGGGCAATGGGCGCGGGACGGGCGAGATAGACATCCGCGTCCTGAAGTTCCTGACCGTCGTAAACACAGACGGGAACGAGACGGCTGGCCTTGGGTTGGGCTTCGTCGCCGGTCCACTCGAAGACCGCAACCGCGCGCAACGTGAGCGCGTTCTTGTCGGCGTTTGTGACCTGGCCGGGATATTGCGCGGCGGAGGGTAGCGATACCCCCGCCAGCACTGCCGTTATCCACAAGCGGCTTTGAACCCTCAATGACACCTTCCGCACCCTTCGACCATAATCGAAACTGGCGGCCGTCGATCGGCCAACGCCGCCTATTGCGAGGATATTCCCCATGGAGCTCCATAAGAAAGTCTCGAACTTCACGCTCAAGACCGACGAGGACAAAACCGTAAGCCTTTCGGACTATGCAGGCAAGCCGGTGGTCCTTTTCTTCTATCCCAGGGCCGACACCCCAGGCTGCACCATCGAGGCCTGCGGCTTTCGCGATGCATTCAAAAAACTGCAAGCGGCGGGCGCGGTGGTACTGGGCATCAGCCGCGACACGCCCAAGGCCCAGGCCAAATTCCGCGCCAAATACGACCTGCCGTACACGCTCCTTGCTGATGTAGACGAGAAAGTATCGAAACAGTTTGACGTACTGAAGGAAAAGAACATGTATGGCAAGAAAGTGATGGGCATTGTGCGCACAACGTTCGTGATCGGCCCGGACCAGAAGCTGTTGCACGTCTTCCCGCAGGTCAAGCCCGAGGGCCACGCCGAGGAGGTGCTGGCGGTGGTCAAGGGGTTGAAGCGGGGTTAGCGGAGTTGGCGGAGCTAGGACGCCGGTGGGCGGCGATCTCGTTAGCTGCTAACGAAGGGAATCGGGCAACCGAGGGAGCTGCTTGAGGCGAAGCGCGTGAGGCGAAGCGAGAGAATCGGGCCGCCGGGAAAGCTGCTGCTCCGCGCCTTCTTCGAGGCGCCGCCGGAGCGTGTGGCGCGGCTTCTGCTCGGCAAATTGCTTGTCCGAAGGATCGAAGAGCGGAAGCTCCCCATTGCTGGGCGGATCGTCGAGGTCGAGGCCTACCTGGGTCCGCATCGGCAGCCCGCCGATCCCGCTGCCCACTCGCATCACGGTCCTACGCCGAGGAACCAGGTGCTCTTTGGGCCGGCGGGGCATGCTTATGTCTATTCCATCTACGGGCGCTACTTCTGCATGAATGTCACCTGCGAGCGCGAGGGCCGGGCCGGATGCGTTTTGCTGCGCGCTCTGGAGCCGTTGGATGGGCTCGATCAGATGGCGCGGAATCGGGGGTTGGGCGATCGGGGGTTGACAGGTTTCCCACCCTTTTCGGTCGCCGCGGCGACAACGCGAAAAGGATGGGGCACGGATGACAGATGGGGCAAACTGAGAGAGTTGACCGGCGGCCCCAGCCGGCTCTGCCAGGCGCTGGGCATCACGCGCAGCGCGCATAATGGCGTGGATCTGCTCGATCCCAGCTCGCCGCTGCAACTGCGCGACGACGGAACCCACGCCGGTCGCGTGGTGGTGACGCGCCGCATTGGAATTCGTCACGCCGTGGAGTTGCCCCTGCGCTTTGCCATTGCCGGGAACGGTTGCGTCTCCGGGCCAAAGTCGATGGGTCGCGCAATCATCTTTTCGCCTTCCTGCTCCGTCCGTTAGAGTATCACCCCACTCGGCGGGTTCCGGCAGGGGCTAAAGCCCGAGGAATTCGTGGGCGCTTTTTCGGCCCGACTGAAGTCGTGCCCTTATCACAAAGCCTCGACCGGGATCCAGAAGCGCTATTTTTGCTCTAAACTGCACACACACCAATTTCCGGAGCCTGCTCCCGGACCCTGAAAGGATTCCCTGCACGTGAAGACGACTTCCCTTGCTCTTCCCGCCGCGGCGATTGCCCTCTTCGCCGTAGCCATCTTTGCCGCAACCGCGGGCGCGCAGGCGCCGCAGGCTCCGCCTCCGGCCGGGCCCGAAGCGGGTCCAGCCGCCCCGAGTGTTCCCCAAAGTCCCTCGCCGGAGGGGATGGCTCCGGGCGGCTGGCCGATGCGCAACTATCCCCCGCCCACCAACCTCCAGGTTCTGCCCAAAAACCTGACAGGACGCGAGGTGCGCGAGATCATGGAGACCTGGGCGGGTTCGCTGGGCGTGCACTGTGACTTCTGTCACGTGGCCGACCCGAAAAACCTGCACGCGAACGGGCGGCCGCACCTGAACTTTCCCGACGACTCCAAGCCCGACAAGCAGATCGCGCGCATCATGTACACCATGACGCAGCAGATCAACAAGGACACCATCAGCAAGGCGATGGACCTGGATCCTGACGGAATGGGCTCGCCCGTGACCTGCGGGACCTGCCATCGCGGCCACCAGATGCCTGAAGAATTCGTGGTTCCCCGCGAGGAGCACCATGAAAGGCCGGGCGCGCCGCCGGCGTCGAAATAGTTTCGGCTCCACGGGCCGGGATTACACTCGTTAGGTATGCGGCTGTTCGTGGGGATTGCACTGGCGGATGTAGTGGTGCAGGAGCTGAATTCGGTGGTGGCGCCGCTGCGGTCAAATAGCGGCGGATTGCGCTGGGTCGAACCGAAGTCCTGGCACATTACGTTGCAGTTTTTGGGCAACGCAACGCCCGAGCAACACGCCTGCCTGACAGCGCGGTTGGGCGAAGTGCGATCGGCTCCGGTTCCGGTAGAGCTTGGATCTCTGGGCTGTTTCGAGCCAGCCGGCGATTTATTTGCCGATGTCGCAGTGACGCCGGGCTTGGTCGCGCTCGCCGAAGGCGTGGTGGCGGCGACCGGCCAATGCGGATTTGCAGCGGAGACGCGGCCGTTTCATCCGCACATTACGCTCGCACGGGCAAAGGGACGGGGTCACGGAGTAGGGCGGCGCACGTTAGCAAGCGGAGCGCGCACCCGACTCGTGTTTTCGCGCTTCACGGCGCAGGAGTTTCTGCTCTACGAGAGTCATTTGCGCGCCGAGGGGGCGCGGTACGAGGTGCGCGGGCGGTTTCCTCTGCATGAGCCGTGAAACCAGCCGTGAAGCCTGGCCGGAGCGCGCCACGCACTGGTATACTGAAGATTCGGCAAGGCGAGGACGCGGGATTCCGGGTGTGCGCCAGCCGCTTGGGCGGCTGCCGAAAGTCCTTGAAGATTCTGGAGTTTAACCATGGCACAAGTTTGCGATATCTGCGGCAAGGGTCCGCGCTACGGCAATAACATCTCGCACGCGCACAACGTGACGCGCCGGCGCTGGAATGTGAACCTGCAGGTGGTCAAGGCGATGGTCAACGGCGCGGCCAAGCGGCTGCGCGTATGCGCAACCTGCATCAAGAGCGGAAAAGTCGCCAAGGCGTAGGCGGCGCTCCGCGCTTTTAACCTTTGGATTCGCACCGGGAAACCCCGTCCTGAATGGACGGGGTTTTGTTGTGCGTCAGGAACGCACGCGCCCCGATGGATTTACTGATCCGCCCTGGTAAACGTGAGCGACGCGGAGTTGATGCAGTAGCGCAGGCCGGTGGGGCGCGGGCCGTCGGGGAAGACGTGGCCGAGATGGCCGCCGCAACGGGCGCAGGTGACTTCGACGCGCCGCATGCCGAAGCTCATGTCCTCATGCTCGTCCACGGCCTTCGAGCCGGAGGGAATCATGAAGCTGGGCCAGCCGCAGCCGGAGTCGAACTTGGCGCCGCTCAAAAACAGCAGTGCGCCGCATCCCGCGCAGTGATAGTTGCCGGTCTCGTGATTTTCGGTGAGCGCGCCGGTGAAGGGGCGTTCAGTGCCCTTCTCGCGCAGCACGTGATACTGCTCGGGCGTAAGCTGCGCGCGCCACTCGGCGTCGCTGCGGACAAGCTTTTCCTCTCGATCGCTCAAGACAGACCTCCCAGGGGGACGGTGATTCGGGGCTCGTGGGCGGGGATGGCCGCGAATCGCGAACTACGAGCAACGAACCACGAGTCAGACCTCGGCAACGGCTTCGATTTCCACCAGCAGATTGCGCGGCAGGCGGGCGACTTCAACGGTGCTGCGCGCGGGCAGAGTGTCCGCGCCGCTTTCGAAAAACGACGCGTAGACCGCATTCATGGCCGCAAAATCGTTCATATCCTTCAGAAAGACGGTGGTTTTGACGACCTGGCCCAGGCTGCTGCCCCCGGCTTCGAGCACCGCTTCGAGGTTCTTGATCACCCGCTCCGTTTGCTCCTTGATGCCGCCGGGAACAGCCTGCCCGGTGATGGGATCGAGGCCGCACTGCCCAGCCGTGAAGATAAGGTTTCCGACGCGTACGCCCTGCGCATAGGGG
>Ga0326728_10022916_pt1 | contig 11524 bp, 10 predicted proteins | sample MB3enrmetagenome_FD_207602 | JGI IMG/M metagenome (GOLD analysis project Ga0326728, IMG submission 207602) | Lab enriched peat soil microbial communities from McLean, Ithaca, NY, United States - MB31MN | ecosystem: Environmental > Terrestrial > Soil > Wetlands > Peat | place: USA: New York... | reverse complement strand
TATCAGGTTGCAAAGCGGAGAACCTACTCAACCGAGGCTCGTGATGGGGCGCAGAGGATGAGCAGGTTCTCTCCTTTTTACCCCACATCATATCCTATTACGGACATAGGGTTAAAGCCCTTCCTGGGCATTGATTGTAGGTGAAAACACCAATGGTATTCCAGAGGTTTAAACAGCTTGGTACAGGCGGCTAATGCAAAGGCTAGAGGTTATCAAACCTTCAAGAACCTGAGAACTATCATCTATATGCTTACAGGGAAACTTGACTACGGCAAGGTTGTGTCACCCATGTGGAGTAAAAAAGAACCATTTAAAGTTATGAAATGAATTTATGGTGTATAATATTCTTACAAATGGCAATGTCCCTGGCGCACGCGTCGAGGTAACACTGCTATGGCTCTTATAGCTAAATGCCGAATATATGCATGATAAAGCACTCGCCGCAAGCGGCCGGATATTAGACCCTAAAACAGAATAATCAAAATAAACCCAGTGTAGGCAAAAAATATTTATGTAAATATTATAGTCTTTTACTTGGGGAGATTTATGACTATAAAGCGTAGTATTATAGGTATAATTCCCGCTCGCGGGGGCTCAAAAGGTATTCCTAGAAAAAATATAAGATTACTTTGTGGAAAGCCACTTATCGCCTATAGTATTCAAGAGGCTTTAAAATCCAAATTGATTCAACGAATATTTGTATCGACCGAAGACTACGAAATATCTCAAATAGCTTCTAATTATAAGGCTGAAGTGATTAGAAGACCTATGGAATTGGCCCTCGATAATACCCCGTCTTTACCGGTATTTCAGCATTTGATACAACATTTGGAAATAAAGGAAAATTATCTTACTGACATTATAGTTATTCTCCAACCAACATCCCCACTGCGAATAACTGATGATATAGATGGGGCATTGCAAAAGTTTTTAAACATTAAATGTGATTCTATAGTTAGCATATGCGAAACAGAACATCCTCCTCAATGGATGTATACATTACAAGAAGATAAGTTAATATCATTATTGACAAACGACGTAAAAATATTGCGTAGACAGGATGCACCGAAAATTTACCGTCTAAACGGAGCAGTGTATGTTACAACAAAAAATATTATTATTAATCAAAATGCAATTATGGGACAAGATACTAGAGGCTACATCATGCCAGCAGATAGATCTGTTGATATTGATGGATTAATTGATTTCAAATTAGCTGAAGCATTACTTCTGCAAAGAAATGACAGTAATTTCGTTCAATAATAATCTTTGTTGGGGGAGGTTTTAAAATTAAGATGAACAATAATTTTGAAATCAATGGTAGAAAAATTGGCGACCAATATTTACCATTAATAATCGCAGAGATAGGAATTAATCATGAAGGTGATATCAATAAAGCAATAAAAATGGTAGATGATGCGTCAGCAGTTGGGTGTGAGTGTGTAAAGTTTCAATCTCACATCATTGAAGATGAGATGATCCCGAATAATGAAATTCCAGGAAATGCGAATGAAAGCATTTGGAACATCATGAAACGATGCTCTTTAAGTGAAAAAGATGAATATTTTTTGAAAAAATATGTTGAATCCAAAAACATGATATATTTATGTACTCCTTTTTCACGAAAGGCAGCGGATCGTTTAGAACATATGGGAGTATTTGCTTTTAAAATCGGATCAGGTGAATGCAATAACTACCCCCTTATCGAACATATAGCGAAATTCCGCAAACCTATCATTTTGAGTACGGGCATGAACGATATCGACTCTATTTCAAAGTCAATTAAAATCATCGATGGAGCTAACATTCCATATGCAATTTTGCATTGTACTTCTATATATCCAACTCCTTATTCTAAAGTGAGATTGGGGGCATTGGCTGTACTTAAAAAAGAATTTCCCAAGGCAGTTCTTGGCCTAAGTGACCATTCTATTGGTAATTATACATGTTTCGCATCGATACCGTTAGGCGCTCGTATACTAGAAAAACATTTTACTTCTGACAAGAAATGGAAGGGTCCTGATATTCCTATTTCAATCAGTCCCAAAGGTTTACAAGATCTTCTTTTTGGATCCAAGGCTATTTTTAATGCATTAGGGGGAGAAAAAAATATCTTAATCGAGGAAAAACCAACTATTAATTTTGCTTATGCGTGTGTTGTCGCTATTCGAGATATAAATACAAATGAGCGATTTTCGCATAATAATATTTGGGTAAAAAGACCGGGTACTGGAGAAATAAAAGCAACTGATTACGATAAGCTTATTGGTAAAACGGCAAAGAGACCGATAAAAAACAATAAACAAATTAAATGGCAAGATATCAATGAATAAAAAATTATTATTTATAACTGGAAGCCGAGCAGACTTTGGCAAACTGAAATCTCTCATCCGAAATGTGCAGGATTCGCCACTTTTTGAATGTGCCGTTTTTGTTACTGGAATGCACACTTTATCCAAATATGGTTATACAGTAGATGAGGTATATAAGTCAATTGATGAAACAAGGTTATCAGAAGGATTTAGAAGTGTATTTATACTCATGAACCAAATTTACGGAGAACCTATGGATTTTGTTCTGGCCAATACGATTATTGGTTTATCCCGATATGTACATGAATTCCAACCGGATTTAATAGTTGTCCATGGTGATCGTGTAGAAACTTTAGCTGGAGCAATTGTTGGTGCTTTGAATAATATCCTTGTTGCGCATATTGAAGGAGGAGAAATATCGGGTACAATCGATGAAACGATTCGGCATGCTGTTTCAAAAATATCCCATTTACATTTTGTGTCAAACAAACAAGCTGCAAATCGTCTTATTCAAATGGGTGAAAATCCAAAATCGATCTTTATTATTGGCTCTCCGGAGGTTGATCTAATGTTATCTACCAATCTCCCTCAAATAACTGACGTTAAAAATCATTATGGCATACAGTTTGATAAATATGCTATTGTCATCTTTCACCCAGTGACTACCGATCTGGAAAATACTTCTCAATGTGCCAAAAATCTCGTCAGCGCTTTGTTGGCTTCCAAAGATAATTATATCGTAATTTATCCAAACAACGACGTTGGTTCTGATTTGATATTTGCGTCCTATGAAAAATTAAAGTCTAATTCCAGATTTAAGATGTTTCCATCCCTTAGATTTGAATATTTTCTAACGCTGTTGAAACATTCCTTGTTTCTAATTGGTAATTCTAGCGCTGGTATTCGAGAATCACCAATATATGGGATTTACTCTATAAATATTAACAATAGACAGAAAAATCGATATATGTGTAAATCTATTATCAATGTTGAGGGTACTTCAGAATCCATTGAACAGGCCATCGAATCAATATCCAAAATGCCAAAATGCGAACCAAATTTCAATTTCGGCTCAGGGAATAGCGCCAAACTCTTTTTGTCTATTATTCAGTCTGAGGGAATGTGGAATATTTCAAAACAAAAACAATTTATTGATATTAAACCAATAATAATAGAAGGGGAACAAAATGAATCAAACCCGGGGCACCAATGAGAAGATCCCCATCATGAAGATATCAAAGAAACTATGCTAAATACCGACTTATGAAGGTTGGCTTTACCGGGCATAGTATAAGGACATGTTTACCGAAGGGATTATGGGAAATGCCATGGGAGAGCGCTTGAGCAACAGCCCGGTTAGCCAATCTTTATACCGGGCAAAAGTAACGGCCAAGCGCCCGCCTGAGGACCTGCTGCATGTCTCTGAGAGCAATCTGGTGTAATGTACCAGTTGATGAAAGTGGCGGATTCGAACTTACCCGCGTAGGTGGAGAAACTCAAAGCTCCCTGCGCGCTCAGTGCAGAGATGAGATTGTCGAACGCGGGTACCAGTGGTGCGTACGACTAGTGTCTGTCCGACTGCGCCCAGGTTGTCACGGCATGGAAGTCAGTGCGCACTCCCGCATCATCACCGAAATAGATGGTCGCCCCCACGGCGGCAGCCTCAGTGCGTATGGCCGGATACACTTCGCTCTTCCATCGCTCCACGGGTACGAGATTCTGTTGGTAGGCTTGCCACATCGGACGTTGCGGTGATAGCCCAACTTTCGCAGCAGCCGGCCCACGCTCACAACTGACAGCTTGACATTGAACTCACGTCGATCCGGCTTTTAGGTGATTACCAACTCCATGGCGTTATTATCCGCAGAATCGTAAAGCGAAAGGGATACGTAAAGCCACCACAGTTTGAAGAAGCTCTGACAGCCCACGAGAAGGAATGTGAAAATAACGAATACTCTCGGCGTGGAATGCGTACCCGGCTACAGCGCCTCTTCTTTTTTGTGGATTATCTGTCACTGTGCAAAGTGATTGATGTAAGTGAAATTACGCCGAAAATCATTTCGAACTATGTTATCAGCATTTGTCCGAAGCATGAAAAAAGCATTGCCGCAATACTAACCACTCTGAGAGTGTTTTTGAGGTTTCTCTATCTTAACGGATACACCGAAAAAAACCTATCCCTTAGCGTGCCGAAGCAGAACAGATACTACTACCCATCTATTCCCTCAACCTGGGAGCCAGCCGAGGTAAAACGCATGCTCGATACCATTGATCAAGGGAGCCCTGTAGGAAAGAGAGATTATGCCATTCTCCTTCTGGTTGCCAATCTCGGAATCCGGGCTGGCGACATCAAGGCCTTGAAACTCTCGGATTTGAACTGGACTGCCAAAACAATCACCATAACTCAGGAAAAAACAAAAGTCGAAGTAACCTACCCGATTCTGCACAACGTTGGTTGGGCTTTAATCGATTATCTGCAAAATGCCCGGCCGGTATGCGAGTCGCCTTATTTGTTTGTGCGTCTGCATGCCCCGTACGAAGCGTTTGGGGAAAACGCTAATCTCCATAACATCATTACCAAATACACCCGCTTGGCCGGAATCACGGTTCCCCATGGAAAACGCCATGGGCTTCACTCGCTAAGGCACTCATTGGCGAGTACCCTTCTGGAACAGGGAACATCTCTGGCAGTTATCTCCGAAATCCTTGGTCATGTGGATTCAAAATCGACTTCGGTATATTTGCACACGGATTTAAATGGACTGAAGGCCTGTGCCCTCGACCCGGAGGAGGTATTCCAAAATGCCTGAAAACCATCTGTTTCTGAGTCCTCTTGCTATTCTAATTGAGAGCTACATTGCGGAAAAGCGAGCTGTGGGTTATAAATTCAAAAAGGCCGCTGCCATGTTGAAGAGGTTTGACTCCTTCGCATACAGTTACGGTCTAACAGAGGTAATTCTAACCAAGCAATTAGTCATAGAGTGGACGGTACGCAAACCGAACGAGAGTATCTCGACACAATGCGGAAGAATTTCCTTGTTACGGGGATTGGCGGAGTATATGAGCCGCACAGGATACTCTGCCTATATTTATCCCAGGGCGATGATTACTATGAACAGGTATACTTACATACCATATATATTTTCTAGTGATGAGATAAAGAGAATATTTGAGATATGCGACCATTATCCACCGAAGGATTGTACGCCCAACAGACATATGGTGTTGCCAGTTTTGTTGCGTATGCTCTATGGATGTGGTCTTCGGATTTCCGAGGCGCTTAACCTGACTATCCAAGATGTGGACCTCAATAAAGGTACTCTGTACATTCGCAATACCAAATTCAATAAAGAGCGAATACTACCTATGGCCTATAGCCTCACAGGAAGATGCCAAGAATATTCTAAAACTATCGGTATCGGAAAAGTGGGGAATCCGTTTTTCTTCCCGTCTCCATTTGGCGGTCACTATTCCGAGACAACTATATACAAGCTCTTTAGAGAGGTACTCTGGCAAGCCAAAATTTCCCATTTGGGGAAAGGGAAGGGCCCCCGTATCCACGATCTCCGACATGTCTTCGCTGTAAACTGCCTGAAAAAGTGGGTTTTAGAGGGAAAAGATCTTAATAACTGTCTGCCCTATCTTTCGGCCTATCTCGGCCATGAAGACCTGCGTGGAAGCCAAAGGTACCTGCGACTAACTGCCGATTTGTATCCGGACATAACCAGTAAAACCGAAAGGTATTGCTCATTTATTATCCCGGAGGTGGAACAGCATGAAGCAGACTGATTTTGCAAAGACACTTACGCAGTATTTGACAGATTTTCTGCCCGGGCAGAGAAACGTCAGCCCAAATACGATTAAATCCTATCGCGACACCTTTAAGCAGTATCTAATGTTTATGCAAGCAGAACAGCAAATCAGACCGGAAAGGATTTCGTTGGCCTCTTTAACCGTGCTCAGCATCAAGGATTTTTTGCATTGGCTCGAAACGTCCAAAAATGTGGGTATCAGCACTCGGAACCAACGGTTGGCTGCCATTCATAGTTTCTTCAGGTATGCTCAGACTGAGAATCCAGAAATTCTGTTTGAAAGCCAAAAGATTCTTGGTATCCCATTTAAGAAGAGACAACAACAAACGATACCACATCTATCTATGAACCAGTTGGCCTGTTTGCTTGAACAGCCCAATGCATCGACGAAAAAAGGACGTCGCGATTTGACTTTAATGTCCGTCTTCTATGATACAGCTGCGAGGGTACAGGAATTGATTGATCTCAAGGCCTACGATGTGAGATTGGTCCCACCGGCGACGATTACATTAACGGGTAAAGGCAACAAGAAAAGAAATGTCCCAATTATGGCTAAAACTCGCAGTCTTCTTGAAGGCTACATGGCCGAAAATCACCTACTTGAAAACGGGCACCAGCAAAACCACTTGTTTCACAACAGCAGATATCAGGCGTTTACCAGACCCGGCATTACCTACATCCTCGACAAATACTTCAAGCAGGCAAAACTCGGCCATACTAACGAGGTCTTTCCGGATAGATTGCATCCGCATATGCTCCGGCACTCAAAGGCACTTCATCTATTGGAATCCGGCGTAAACCTGATATATATCCGCGATTTTTTAGGACATGTTAGTGCTACTACAACAGAGAGATACTTGAAATTTGATACTGAACTCAAAAGGAAAGCCTTGGAAGCGGCTTATCCCCAGGTGGTAAGCCGGGACGCCCCCGCATGGGAGGAAAACGTCGATATCCTTCGATGGCTACAGAATCTTTGCCACTAAATCCTATGATTATTATGGAAAGATTTTCGGAAAACTCTGGTACATGTTGAGATCCAAATCCGAAAATCTTTCCATAAGTAAATTCTTTCGATAATTTCCTTTATGGTAATTTTTCCATAACGGCAAAACCCACCTGGCAATCAGTCTAGCCGTCGCTGCCTGCCGTCTGGGAAAGAAAGTCCGTTTCTATTCTGTGGCAGGCCTGATCAACGAACTACTGGAAGCCCAATCTCAGCTCAGGCTAGGCAAATTGGAATCGACTCTGTCCAAATGCGATCTGATAGTCCTGGATGAACTTGGCTTTGTGCCATTTACGAAAGAAGGAGCCGAAGCTTTGTTTACCTTCTGCTCTTCGCGCTATGAACGGGGATCGCTGGTCATTACAACTAACTTGGACTTTGCCCGGTGGAAAGAAATCTTTGGGGATGAAGCTTTAACCGGCGCCCTTCTGGACCGGCTAACTCACCGCTGCCATATCTTGGAAATGAACGGAGATAGCTACCGCTTTAAAGAGAGTTTAAAGAGGAAACGAAAGAATATAAATTAGTTATATATTTTTTACCACGGGTGGTCCCCTTTTCGATTGCCGGAACCGGTACCATTTTCACTTGCCAAAAACAGGCTTTGTCTTCAGCACATAGTCTCTGGTAAAAAGCATTAATAACCGGATTGCAACGCGTGGCTGCCAAGACTGACATATAAAGAATTCCTCTAATACTGGCCCTTCCTCCCCATACGATACGTTTTCCCTTTATTCGACCGCTGTCCCGATTAAGGGGAGCAACACCTGCTAAAGCTGCGATTTCGTGTCTGTTGAGTGTCCCTAATTATTAACCCATTTTCAAGTCGCGGCTCAAACTAACTTATTGCAATCTATCCTAAACTATCTCACTTTTTTGTACAAAAGTACTAACTTCAAACAGGTAATAAGTAATCTATATAAATTTATGTGCCAAGGTTATTCTTAGAGAATGGGCCGGTTGATGAAAAGGCGTAAATAGGTAAAATCGAACCTCAATTTCGGTCCTCTACGTGACTGTATTTTCGCTAAAAAAGGGTTTTTCCGCATACTCCTAGAGAGGCAGAATCATGAAACGCTTAATGATAATTGTAATTTGCACGGTATGTGTTCTGAATATTATTGGATTCGGAATCCAAACTAGGTCCGTAGAGGCTTCCAGTAGTATTTATTATGTCGCTAAAAATGGCAGTGACAGCAATAATGGTTCTATTAATAGTCCATGGCTAACCATAAATCACGCTGCTCAAGAAGCAACAGCAGGTTCCACGATTTACATCGAAGCTGGCACATATAATGAAAAGGTCGTGCCACTAAACTCTGGCACGGCTGGCAACCCCATTACCTATGAGAATTACAACAATGAAACTGTAATTATAGACGGGGCCGGACTTTCTTATAACAACTGGAGTGGGCTTTTCGATATTGACAGCGATGTAACAGGGCGCGCTATGAATTATATCACGGTGGAGGGTTTGACGATTCAAAATGCAGGTTCGTCAACTATTGATGCTTCTGGGGTATTTGTTTCAGGAACTTGTGATCATATTACTCTATCAAATTTAACGTGCCGTGCTATCGGCGAAAGCGGCATTTACGTTCAATCAGGATGGACCTGCACAACTACCCGTGCTGCCACCAATTTAATGATTAACGGTTGCATTTGTTATAATACTAACCTTGTTCAAGCAAACGAGGGCATTTCTCTCATTAATGTCAATGGGTTTGAAATTGAAAACTGCACTGTATACGATAACAACTACGCTGGCGGAGCTGGGATTGATATGAAAATGGGTTGCGAAAACGGTAATTGTAACAATAATAACGTATACGATTGCCCAGGTGCCCCTTTGATCTATGTTGATGCCCGCATGGCGACGTCAAACATCAATATTTATGATAACGTACTCCATGATGGGGGCACTGGATCTCAGGGCATTGCACTATCAGATGAACTTGGCGAAAACAACATGACCAACATACACATTTACAACAACCTCATATATAACAACTTTGTGGGCTTTGCCGTTCAAGATTATTCACCTGAAACCAATGTTTACAACTTCACTTTCGTGAATAATACTCTTTACAATAATTCGGCCTCTTCATCCTTTGAAATCCATGTTGTCCCTCCTCATACCCAACTAAGCAGTTGTGTAATCCGGAATAACATCATCGATAGTTTAACTTCGGGGACTTATGCGATTGACTATGCAGACTATGCCAATGGAGGAATAAGCATAGACCACAACCTTTTCTATGATTCAGTGGGGGCTTTCGCATCTGGCAACGTGTTTGGAACTTCCTCCATTGTTGCCAATCCATTACTAGTCAGTCCGACAACCAATTTTGCTTTACAGCCAGGCTCTCCGGCAATCGGCGCCGGGTCTGCTTCCGACGCTCCGATTATTGATTATATTAGCACAATCAGAACTAATCCACCTTGCATTGGAGCATACGAATATATTCCCGCATCTACCACAGCACTATTGATTACTACGAGTTCAATAGCAACTGGTGCTGTAGGTGCAACCTACTCACAGACACTTACGGCGGCGGGTGGCAAGGCACCATACGCTTGGACAATAACTTCGGGTACACTGCCTGCCGGATTATCACTAAGTTCAAGTGGCATTATTTCTGGAACACCAACAGCCGCTGGAGGACCAATTTCAGTCACAATCCAGGTTACTGACAGCACAAGCACAACAGCCACTGAGTCTATGTCACTTACAATAAATCCCGTGCTTAATATCACCACCAGTTCATTACCGGCTTGGACTGTAGGCGTCGTATATTCACAAACACTGGTCGCCACAGGCGGTACCGCTCCCTTTAGCTGGACAATAGCCTCAGGCACACTGCCATCAGGATTGTCCCTTAGTTCCGTTGGCATTATATCAGGTACCCCGACCACTGCTGGCGGCCCAACCTCAGTTACCTATAAAATTACTGATAACACTTCTGCCACCGCGACTAAATCCTTATCGATTACTATTAATACCTCATTGAATATCACTTCAAGTTCGTTGCCAGCTTGGACCGTTAGCAAACCCTATTCCCAGACTTTAAACGCAACTGGCGGGACGGCTCCCTATACCTGGACAATAGCCTCAGGCACGCTGCCAGCAGGATTGTCATTTAGTTCGGGAGGTGTTATTTCAGGTACTCCGACCACTGCTGGCGGTCCAACATCAGTTAACTTCCAAGTGACAGACGCAGTAACCGCAACTGCGAATAAATCCCTACCAATCACTATCAACGCTGCTCCCAGTATTACATCCAGCTCATTATCGGCCTTGACTATAGGGACCACTTATTCACAAACCCTAGCAACAACTGGCGGCACGGCTCCGTATATTTGGGCGTTAACATCAGGCACGCTACCAGCTGGATTATCACTCAGTTCCGGAGGAGTCATTTCAGGCACGCCTACCACATCCGAGAGTGCGACTTCGATTACTATCAGTGTGACTGACAGTGCGAACGCGACCGCCTCAAAGACCTTGACTGTCCCTGCCATTTACGCAGCGTGGGATGTAAACATGGATGGGTCCGTAAACGTCCTGGACTTGATTCTCATCGCGGAATATTTTGGTCAACCTGGAACGCCCGGTTGGATTCGGGAAGACGTCAACAGTGATGGGGTGGTCAATATCGAGGATTTAATAATTGTGGGCCAACATTGGACCGGTTAAGACAAAGATTCGGTCAGAAAAGGGACTAACTGCAGCAGCAACCGCTCCAACCCGGTAGCGGTAACACCTGAAGCGGCAATAACACATAATGGCTATGGCAATGTGCTTTCTCGTAATTTTTTTATTTCGCGATTTCCATTTTTGTCTCAACCGCAGTTTTATGCTTTCCCACTCCTATATCAGCCGCAGGATCTACGCTCATGACCGTTTCTCCCCCCACTCAGAGTATTAGTTTGCTTGCAACGACCGCAAACACCCTCCCAATTACCGTAGTTTATTCGATATATGATGTCAATATGGATGGAACTGTCAATATTCTTGACCTCACTTTATTACGGGGAGCAATAAGTAGTTTTACATTCCTGCATAGCGGACGCGTGTTCTTGAAAATAGTGTTTAATGATCGTAGGTTGCTTTTGGCGGCTTCTTAAATAGCTTCGGGTTTTTGCGATCAATTCCCCTTGGTTCTTTGCCCGCCGTCGGCCCACTGCATTGCTTTTTACAGCTTGATTGCCAGGGAAGAAGTTTGCCACCTTTGGGACGACCCTTTCGTTTTGCTTTGAGCGATTCTTCCCCTTCCGTGCGATATTTGCTGACCCATTTGCCTACAGCTTGGCGCGTCACATTCAGTATCTCGGCTATCTCTACTTGTTTTTTGCCGTCCATAACGGCTTTGATTGCTTTTTGCCGAAGGTCT
>Ga0326728_10022915_pt1 | contig 11524 bp, 9 predicted proteins | sample MB3enrmetagenome_FD_207602 | JGI IMG/M metagenome (GOLD analysis project Ga0326728, IMG submission 207602) | Lab enriched peat soil microbial communities from McLean, Ithaca, NY, United States - MB31MN | ecosystem: Environmental > Terrestrial > Soil > Wetlands > Peat | place: USA: New York... | reverse complement strand
TCAATCCCGACGGCAAATTCGCCCCCGGCAGCATGATGTACTTTGTCCTCAAAGGAACCGATGCCAAGCAGACGCGCGCGGAAAAGATGGTGGATTACCTTGCCGAGCATGCTTATTCCATCACCCTGGCTGTAAGCCTGGGGCAAATCAAGACGCTGATCGAGCACCCCTTCTCCATGACCCATTCGGCGCTGCCCGATGAGCAGAAGCGCGCCTTCGGAATGCACCCGGAAGGCATCCGACTTTCCACCGGCCTGGAAGATTGGCACGACATCATCCGCGACCTGGAATTGGCCTTGGAAAAAGTGTGAAGGCCGGGATACGGGACACGGGAATCGGGAATCGGGACTCGGGGCTCGGTGTTAGGAGCCAGGAGTTAGGAGTCAGGAGTCAGGAGTTAGGAGCCGGACTCCAAATCCTAGATCCCAGATCCTACGTGCCAGCTGTCGGCTATCAGCCCTCGGCTATCAGCTTACTGCCTTTTGTTGCTGACAACTGTTGTCCATAGTCCGTGGTTCGTTGTCAGTAGCGGCGGGTTTACCCCGCCCTAAGGCCCTCGCAGGGCCGAGCGGTGGCCGACGCGCCAAAGGCGTTCTGGCGAAACTGCGCGTTCGGCCTCTCGCGACACCCCGGATCGTCGAACCATCGGCACTTTCCAGATGCAAGTCATCGCAACTTGCCCTCCCAAACCCGCTATTTTCTGCAAAATTGGCTTCAGTTTGCCGTAAATGTCCGAAAAATCCATCTCAGTTGCGCTTAAGTTTCGCCTTTTGCTGGTGACATTTTGTCTTCTTTTTATTTGTTTTCATGCTCATACTGGCTTCGCTCGTATCTTTTTAACATCTTTTTTTCCGGCCCCTGGCCGTTTGTGACTTTTTTGTTGTTGGGGGTGATCATGAGCCGCCACGACGGGCGGGGGTTGGAAGCTTCCATGCTCGGTATCCGCAAAGCCATTTCGTCCCCAGGCGCGGACCTCACAATCTAGTACATCTACAAGCCTAGCCTTTGTCAAGAGAAAAATGAGAAGATTTCACCACAGAGGTCACAGAGAAGAGCACATCGGCACGCGTGGGTTGGAATCGAACATCGCCGTTCCTGGCTTGTCGACCCACGTTGTTTATCTACCTCGGTGCTCCGTGACCTCTGTGCCTCTGTGGTGAGATCTTTTTCTAGGGTCCGCATCGGCCGTCCGGCGAGACCCCAGAGGCCTCTCCCCTAAGCGCTAACTTAAGACCCAATTCCTTCTGAGCAGCCCGTAATGCGGCCAAGTGGCACCCAGTAGACGCGAAGGCGACTTTTCACGCCGAATCGCTGCCGCGGCCGGAACTGTCTGCAAGGAAAGTGTCACTCACCTTTCTGCGGCATCAATCTTCGAAGCCATTCCGATTCGGTCAACCCGACACGAGAAAGTTGGTAGGCGAAATCATTCGCGACGCGTTGCGCATGTTCCGCCTTCAAATCTGCTACCCAGCGATATCTGGCGCGAGTCCCAGACGCCTTGAAGAACCGTCCGTTTTTCCCACGGCGAGCCATTATTCGCTTTTCGCTCGGTCTAGGGGCAAACCTTATCATCCGGGTCTCGAACGGGTCATCAATCAACCGCAGCCGGATTGTTTTGCCCTTCTCCTCGATTATAAAGTCGCACTTCTGGTCATCAGCGACCTGCTTCATCGGCAAGAACGGGAAAGCTCGCTCGCTCTTAAGCCGAACGCTGTCGCACCTAGGCTGAACGCACAGCAAGTACTGCGACTGATTGCCGCTTGTTTCGAGGACAATGCTGCCAAGTGCGAGAAGAGGGCTCGGCGAAGTGTAGCGAGAGCGCACCGACATTAGAACCGCCAACTCGTGGTCCCTCACATTGTGGCGGTCGCGTTCGAGCGTCATCCATCCCGTCATATGATCGCGTATTTCGTCTGCCGCCTTCTTTTTGCTTTTTAGCACGCCGTTCGCAAATTTCGCATGGTCTTTGAAGAGTTGCTCTAAGGCCTCTTCGCTCGTTCCATTTTCCAAGAGAAATGCCAGACCTCGCCTATACTGCTTCTCCGTGGTATGTTGCGGTAAGGTGAATGTGAGTCCTCGCCCCAACTGATATTTCAGCCACTGGACTACCCACCTATGATTGGCCAGGTCGGAGACCCGCTCGTCCTCTAACACAGCTTGGATTTCGGAAACAATGAGGGGAACTAGGTGGTCACAGGCTTCCTCGTGTGCCAGAAGCGTACTGTGGGTTACGTAAGGAGGATCGATTTCGCTGTGGAACCGCCGGAGTAATTGGTGGGTGTTCAAGCGCAACCGTGCTAACGAACAAAGAGCAACATTGGACACGAGACCGCGCGTCATGTTGGCGAACTCGGCGACAACGATATCGGGCAGTCGGCTGATTTCGACCTTTCGGCTCTGCTCATCTCGGGGCAAACGGCTTTCTTCCTTCGCGTAAATGCAGATGCGTGCAGCGCCGCGTTTTATGGTAAATGAGTCACCGGGCCCATCATGCTCGGGAAGCTTCAACGTCTCGCGTATGGCGCTTGCGATTTGACCCAAGTCGTTTTCCCCGGTGTAAACGATTATGAGCCTAGCGCGTCCGCGTTCTGGGCCGGATGACTTGAGGAGTTGCCTGATGATCTCGATTGTCTTCTCGCCCTGCTTGAATTCGTGCAACACCCAGTCGATGACGACAACATCCGAACTCTCGGTGATTGGGGGCAAGACACTCTCCAAGGTTCCCATTTCCTGGTCGGATGGCCGTAGCACTGCACATAAGACGCCCATACGCGCGAAGCTGTCGATCAATTTCTTTGCGTCCAGTCGGTGAGCCGAATCTGTGCCGGGCCTGGGCGATTCCGTGGCCTCGTTCGAGGTGCCCCCTTGCCTGCCGGGAGTTTCCAGGACGTGCGGGGCTTCGGATCTTGCTGACGCCGTGAGCAGAGCCTGATCATCCACTACAACGACGGTATTCAGGAAATCGGATGCAACTCGCCGGGAGAGCTGGTCAAATGTGTTCATGATCGTCCTTTGTTCCGCGCTTTTCCGTTTGCTGGCTCCGCCTTGGGTTCGATGCGGAAGATTGCGCCGGAATTAGGTGCCGATTGATCCAACTCAAGGGTATAACCCGCTTTATCAAGTACTTCTCTTGAAATGTAGAGCCCGAGACCTCGGCCACCTGGCTTCCTCGTAAAACCTAAATCAAAGATGGCTGATTGATCGCGTTCTGGCACGCCTGGACCATTGTCAGCAACGAGCATTGCATTGCCTTGCGAATCCAGTCGGATGATGCGTGGTTCGGGACGATCTTTTAGCCAGAAGATCGCGTTGTCCACTAAGTTGACAAATACCGGGTAAAAAGAAGAAGGATAGCCGTGAACACTATACTTCAAGAATGCCCGCGTGGGTTGTAGTTGGATCTTGTGGCCTTGCAGCCGACGGCCGAACAGGTCTTGGAGAAATTTGTTGATGTCCGCACCGGAGATATCCATCGCTGTCCGATAAAGCCGCCTCTGCAGTGGTGTGAAAAGGCTCAGGTATCCGTCGATATGATCGAAGCTGCTGCGAAGGTCGTCGTACAACCCCTGCAAATCTTCATTAATATCAGCCCATGACTTAAGACGCCTGAGACTGGCTCTCACCGCTTTAATGCTTACTTCAAATTCGTGGTTGACCACAGCAAGAGCCATTCCCAGCTGCGTCAGCTCAAGGTCAGCCTCAGAACGCTCGCGAATTGCGAGCAGGTCCTCTTGAAGCGATTCGTTCATCAGATTCATTCCGATGAATCGACCATCTTCGTCGCGCGTCCAGTGAAGCGCGCGTAAGTCATCCTTTATCGAGGTAAGAGCTTCCAGGTTCCGATCAGCCACCGCAGCCAGTTTAAGTTCCATCTCTTGCCGCTTGTCTACTATCGCCTTGTCTTCCATCTCGGCCAGATCAAGCCTGGCTAGCTCCGTGCGGATATCAGCAATGACTGCCTCAACTTCCTGCACGATTTCGCGCGTGACTGACGTTACCTCGATGTTTACTCCGTCAAGTGCCACTCGTGTTTCTTTTCGCTCGGAGGCTGCCCGCCGCTGAGTGTCGGCGATTCTCTCGGCGATGGCGCGTTCGATCCGACGGCGCATGCTCACATCCAGCCGGGCTCGCTTCGCCAACTCTCCCACAGTCCGCGTAATGGCATCGGCCGCAGGCTGGAATATCTCGGATTCAAGCCTCTGAACTTCAGCGACGGACGCTTCCCAATCGCGGCGGAGCTGCTTGCTTAATCCGACCCCGGAAGGCCGAGCAACTCGATAGCGTGCGCGAATACTGTCAAGCGCGCTCACGGCAGCTGATTCGGCATCAATCACAGCGCGCGACGCTGCGTCCCGGTCCTTCATCTGGGTCGCAGTCCGCACTCGTTCCGTAAGAACTTCCATAACTTCAGCGACATCCTGCTGCGGGGCGGCGGATTCGGTGACCGAGAAAAACGACTCGAGCTGACGTCCGAACTCGGCGCGGCGGGCGGTGAGTTGTTTATCGCGTTTCCGGCGGGCCTGCTCGATTCGATCCAGCTCCGCTTTTCGCTCCCAGTAGCGCTCCGCACTGGCGCTCCCCTCGCGGAAAAAGTCTGCCGCAATCTGGACGAAGAAATTCATCAGGATCATTCGGAACTGTCGGTAAGCACGGTTTTCCAGGAATCCTTCACGACCGGCTTTCTCGCTCAGGCTGGGATTGCTCTCTTGGCTGATCTGTATAATACCGACCATCCTTCGGTAAGAAAAATAGTAGTAAGACGCGCTCTTGGTCCGGTTTTTTTCAATATTAAGAAAATCGTAATCGTTATTGCCATAGGGTAGGATGCGGACGTTATCCTTATATATGTAGAGGCCACCAATCTGGTCCATCTTGCGAGTGATTTGCACCCAATCGTTCAACGGCAAGGTGCTTTCGCTGGACTTGCCCTGAACATACGCAACACTGATCCTGAATGGGCCGCAATCCGTTTGTTGGCCCCGCGCCTCACTCCATGGGACGACGTGATTGGAATGTTCTTCTCCGTAAACGGACACAGTTCCCAAGAACTGCCCATATTGGTCAAACCGGCCTTCAATATGATGATCGGCGTTGGCAAACTCATCCGGGGTAAAGAAGCTTTGCACCTCAATCAGATCTTCCGCGCTATCGTTAGTTTTGTGATCCCGAAATGCAGTTCTAATGCATGGTGTGGGGCGGTCGGGAGTGGTCGTGTTGGTAAAGCCCAGCAGCATTTTCTTGAGGGGTGGAGCACTGTCATCGTCCATCCTCTCGTCGATAGCTGCGACCAGGGAGGGATCTGCGGGCAACACGTAAAAATGGGTTCCTCGCCCTTTTCCCGCTAAGCTCGGAGCTCCCAAGGAAGCGTCGAGGTCACTCGGATCAAGCGAGAATTTGTTTAGCTCTTCTTCTATGCGTTGAAGCATCGCGGGATCGAGTTTTCGCTTATACGAGGCAAGATTTTTGCGGACTGTGGCGAGCATCTCATTGACATCTTCACGCTTGGGCAAGGTTCCTTCCCCGAACGTTCTGACAGGAATGTCAATTTGATCAAGGTTAATGCCCGGACATTGGAATAGACTCCATTGAACGAAGGCCGCGGTCAAATCCGTAAATCGCCCATTACGTTCGGCCCGAGTCAATACAAGGACTTGTGGGCCGACAGCTCCTATCGCAAGACGCCCAATCCCCTTTTCACCCAAGATGTGCCGCTTCGCCTTATTCGGGTCGATGGGGGGTAACCCGATGCCCGCTGGTGAGTCCAACTTGCTTTCAGTGCCGAGTGTGAGCCATCGAGTTTCGAATTCCTCTTTTGTCATCCCGACGCCGTCATCCCGCAGTAAGAACAGTCCGTCAGAACGATAGAAGTCGACCTCGACAGAATCCGCGTAAGCGTCGTGGGCGTTCTTAAACAACTCACTGATGGCTGTAGGAATGCCAGCGATCTGTTGGCGCCCAAGCATCTCCAGCGTTCTGGCGCGCGTCTTAAATACGGCCAAGCGACCGCTCCGAGTAGTAGGAATTCGCGCAGCGAACGAACTGTTCTCCGAGGCACCTGGCAAGCAGTGTTGGAACAGCGTTTCCGATTTGGCGTGCCATGGAATTGAGGTTGCCGAAAAACCGGAAGTCTCGGTCGAAGGTTTGAAGGCTTGCTGCTTCGCGCACGCTTAGTGCTCGATTTTGCAAAGGATGGCCAAACCGGCCATTTGAAAGGCTGATGCAACGAGTTGTCAGGGCACTTGCGGGTTGATCCATGCGCAAGCGTCCATAGACGTCTGTGTGTCCAGAATGCGTAGCGTGGCACGCGAGAGCTAACTCCGATGGCCAGTCGAGACGGCATCCGCCCGGGGGTGTAGCCTTGATGCGACGGAGGTTTAGTGGCGACAGGCTGGCAGCACGATGATTCAGCACTGACGTGCATTCCTCGCCTGCTTCAATCGGCGGCAGGTCAGATATCCATTCACCGACTGTTGAAAACCCGTTTCGCCCAGTACGAGTGCCGTGCGTCTTTGGCGGCAACTCGATGCTACCGATCTTGCTGGCAAGGAGAACGAAACGCCGCCTCTTCTGGGGCACGCCGTAATCACGGCAATCGATGGTTCCCATGGCAAGCTGATAACCGAGATTTTGTAGCAGTCTCACAAATGCGGGAAGGGGACCGGGCTCTCCCGTTATTGCTTGTAGACCAGGGACGTTCTCAACTAACACAAACTCCGGCAGAAAATAACGGACGAATCTTCCGAAATGCGAGAGCAATGGAATTCTGTCATCCTTGACCTTCTTCCGGTGGGGGCTCTGCTTGGAGAAGGGCTGACAGGGCACGCAGCCGCAGAAAAGGATAGGGTTACCCCGATGCTCTCTGACCAATGCTTCAATTCGGTTGGCACGCAGATGCGTCAAATCCTTTCGTAGAAAATGCGCTCGCGGGAAGTTACAGCGGAAAGTTGCACCCGCATCCGGATCGATGTCAAGTCCGAAGACAACCTCCATCCCGGCCGCCTGCAAGCCAGCACTCGTTCCCCCGCAACCGGAATAGAAGTCAAAGACTTTTATCCTCATGGCTCGTTTACGGCAAGCGACAGTTCTACTTCTGACTGATTCTACGTGGTTTTGCGGGAGGTTTGCAAGCAGCTTGGTTGAAATTTGATTGCATGTAACTGCTAATGAACGTTTGAAGCAACGCGAATGCAGCCGCCCAGGCGTGTGCCAGACTTGTCCAGAGCTGCGATGATCCGGTGGAGCGAGGAGGGCCAAGACAGGGCGCATTCCTTCACACGAACCACAGTCCATCCCGCCCGGCGCAATCTTGCCGTTACTCGCTTGTCGCGGCGTTGATTCGCCCCGATTTTGTCCCGCCAGAATGCGGCATTGTTACGAGGCAAAGACTTGCAACGAGTGCAGCCGTGCCAGAAGCAGCCATCAACAAATATGGCGACCTTAAGGGAAGGCCAAGCGAAATCGGGACGCCCATCAACGGGCCAGTGCTTGCGGTACCCTCGCAAGCCCGATGCCCAGAGGATTCTTCCAAGCGCCAATTCTGTGCTTCGATTTCCTTTCGATCGCACCGCCGCCATGTTCTTTGAACGGATCTCTTTGGAGACACGGTCCATGCTTGCAGTTCCACCCCCTTGTTTGAAGAGACTGATAATACCACTGCTCGCGAATTAACGTACCAACACAACAGCTGATGCCCACCGCGCACCTGTGCTACTACCGGCAGGCCCCCCCGCCCATATCGACGTTTGCGGATACTCAAGCAAAGCGTCCTCTATGACCTTTGGGGACCCCCCTCCTTACAATGTTGTTTAAGGTCCACGCAACGCTCGCTCAAGAACAGTGACGAGTGGGGAGCAAGGCAAAGCCAGGAGTTGGGAGCTAGGATTTAGGAGCTAGCAACACCCCCTTGGGGGCGCCTACCCTTCCTGCCCCCTCGTCGGTCCCCCGACATGTAAGGCAGTGACAAGTGGCGAGTGACGAGTGACGAGCAACCAAGTCTGCGGTCCGACCCCCTCGTCGGTCCCCCGACACTCCTCATAATGCAGGAGTCAGAATTCAGGAACCAGGAGTCAGTAATGATCAATCGAATTGCCGGGGCCGGAGGGCCCGCACATTCAGCTACGCCGTGCCGCGAGCTCCCAGCGATCCACTTGGCTGGTTTGTCGCCCGGTGTACATGAAAATGCGCGAAGCACCTTGGACCCCGCCACCGAGAGTTTATACAAGATTTGTTATATGCGGGACCCGATGAGTTTCGCACTCCTCGTGCTCGGCGCACCGTGGTATGCTAGCCACCCACATCCCATGCGATGAGTGCACCGTCACCCAAGAGACGATACGACCGTGGCGAAACCCAAAATCGACCAGTTGCTGATCGAGTCGGCGCTCCAACCGGACCTGTGCCGGCGTCTCCTGGAATCCCCCGACGAGGTCTTCGCGAGCTTTGATCTCACCGAGGAGGAGAAGGACATCCTCCGGCGGCCCGATCACCGTCTGCTTCCGTTGCTGGGAGCAGCGCTGGCGCGCCAGATGCAATCCCCTGGCCCTTCGGAGGAAGCGCCCGCCGTCGCCGCTGCGCCTCCCACTGCGATCGAAGCCCGGACGCTACCGGACACCTTGATGGTGTTGACCGTGGTCCCCTGCGCCCTCCGCGAGAACGGACAATTCAAGGGAATTACCTATGCTGTTTGGGTGAATCCCTTGCCCGAAGGAGCCGATCCGGCCAGTCTGCCGCCTCCGGCCGGCGCAGTATTCCCCGGTCACCCCCTGGCGCCCTTGTATGCGGTGATCCAGATTTCCGCAGTGCAGTCTCAGGATACGGCCGGAAACCCCCAACTGGGCTTGTGGGGGTCCTTTCGGCAATCATCCAACGTCAGCGTGCCGCCTCCGCCGGAGAGCACCGGGGAAGTTGAGACTTCACCATTTAAAAGCCCCCTCGATTCCGCGCCGGTGCAGGCCGCCGTGGCCGCGGTGCGCAAAGCGTCAAGCGGAGAGAAGTACGACCGGCTGGTGGATCTGTTGCATGTCCTGCACCCGGGAGATGTGCGATGACGGACCTCTGGATCGCCGGGCTAGGGGTGCGAGCGGTTAATCAGGTTACGCGCGAGGTCGAACGCGCCCTCCGCGCCTCGCGCGAGGTTCTCTACCTGGACGCGGGAGTTGCCACCAGGCCCTACCTCGAAGGTTTATGCCCGCAGGTCACGTCGCTTTTTGGCTACTCCGAGGAGCGGCCGCGCCTCAACGCTTACGAGCACATGGCGATCTGCGTCATCCAAGCTGCTCTGGAACATCCGCCGGTGACCTTCGCGATCCATGGGCATCCGTTAGTTGCCGCGCACGCGCCGTTTCTGGTGCTGGAAATGGCGAAGGCGCTCGATCTCCAAGTTGAAATCCTGCCGGGCATCTCCGCCCTCGATGCCCTTCTCGCCGACCTGCGGCTCGACCCGGTGGTTCACGGCCTGCAAATGTACGAAGCCACCGACCTGCTGCTGCGGCGGCGGCCATTGCAAAACGACGTTCCGGCCATCATCTGGCAAATCGGCCCGCTTGAAACCGGCCTTCACAGCCAGCGGATTTCGCGGCCGGAACGATTCTCGCGTTTCATCGCCCACCTGCGGCAATTCTATCCGGCGCAGCATCAAGTGGTAGCGATCTACTGCTCGCCACACCCCCTGATGCCGCCGGCCATCTTGCCGTTCGCCCTCGAGGACATGGGCCGGCACGCGGAACAGATTCACGCGGGGTTCACTCTTTACCTACCACCCGCGGTTGGCCGCTCCGTGCAGGACTGTGATTTGCTCGCAAAACTTTACAGTGTGGACCACCTGCGAAGCATTACCCGATAGTAAAATCATAGCAAAATTATTGACGCAGCCCCGCCGCCGTGGTAGGCTGCTTCTTCTTGAAGCGATGACCACGAATTTCCATTCCGTGAGGAGCAGTGACGTGCAGCGGATGTGTTGTTGTACGCCATCCGCCAGGGGAGCTTTGTCTTCAGGGAATAGGGATTTGTAAGACGCACTGACCAGAGTTCAAAACCTGAGACGCCCGCTGACGGAAACAGCCGCAGCGGGCGTTTTTGTTTTAACGCAGCTCTTGGGGAAAGGGAGATTCAGCCGCTCCACCTGGGGACCAGGGGCCAGAAGGGTTTCACCATCGCCATGCTCATAACGCTCATAGGATTCATGACGGGAATACTGATTGGGTTGACGGGCACGGGCGGTGGTGTGCTGTTGACCCCTCTGTTGATGGTGCTGACGCCTTATCCCGCCGTTACGTTGATCGGAACGGACATCGTCAACGGCGCTTTCACCAAGTTGTTGGGGGTGTTTGAACACCGCCGGCTGGGCCAAGTGCGTTGGCGGCTCGCCACGTTTCTGATTATCGGGACGGTGCCGGGCACGATCGGCGGGATTGTTCTGCTCAGCTTCTTGAAGGGGAGGTTGGCGGGAGCCGAACTGGACCATTTCCTCCGCCTGGTGCTGGGCGTGACGCTATTCTGCGTCGCCTTCCTGTTGCCGCTCGTCCGGCTGGGGAAGATCAAGCCTCCCAAGACATGGGTTGACGCCCCGGGGATAAGCGCGCGGCTGAAGCTTACGGCGGTAGGGGCGCTGGTGGGATTCCTCGTGGCGCTGACTTCGATCGGCAGTGGCAGCTTGCTGATGGTTTTCCTGCTGCTCCTCACGCCCTACCCCCTGGGCGAACTGGTGGGAACCGACATTCTTTATGGGCTCGCCACCATGGCGCTGGCGGGCTCCCTCCATGTGCGGATGGGGCACTTCGATAGCGGGCTATTCTTGCGCGTTGTGGTGGGCTCACTGCCCGGCGTGGTTTTGGGCAGCCGGCTGACCCGCATCATTCCCGAGCGTTATTTCAGTTGGCTGTTCACAATCCTCTATTTCTCCTTGGGAACCCGCCTGCTGGTGGGGTAACCGCAGGAGTCAGGAATCAGGGAAGTTCCGAAACTCGAAATTCGCAACTTGCGCGCTGCGCACCGAGTTTCGAATTTCGAGTTTCGATCCTGACTCCCAACTCCCTCTTGCTTACAACTCGAAAAGGAAACCGGCTATGCCACTTGAGGTTGCAAGCTTAGACGAACTGGATGCATGTGTAACGAGGGTTCAACGGGCACGGGCGAGAACGACGGTCACGTCATCCGGTTGTTCGGCGCCGCCGACCCAGTCCGTCACGGAGCTGGTGATAACATCACCGATGCGGGAGAGCGGCTCGTGGCGATGCTCCTGGATCAGCTCGATCAGGCGTTCCACGCCGAATTCGCCGGATTCGTTCTCCGGTTCGGTGACGCCATCGCTGAAGGCGACGAAGATATCGCCCGGTTGCATCGCGATCGTGGATTCATCATAGGTCGCACCATCAAAAAGACCCACGACGGTGCCGGAGGTTTCGAGGCGGGAGACGCTGCCATTCCCCCTCAACATCATGGGCGGCAGGTGGCCAGCATTGCAATACTTCAACTCGCGCCCTGTCGCGTCATAGCAGCCCAGGAACATCGTCGCGTACTTCTCCGG
>Ga0326728_10022914_pt1 | contig 11525 bp, 6 predicted proteins | sample MB3enrmetagenome_FD_207602 | JGI IMG/M metagenome (GOLD analysis project Ga0326728, IMG submission 207602) | Lab enriched peat soil microbial communities from McLean, Ithaca, NY, United States - MB31MN | ecosystem: Environmental > Terrestrial > Soil > Wetlands > Peat | place: USA: New York... | reverse complement strand
GTGGATCGAGACGGAGCAGGGAACTCCGCAGGGTTCGGCGATCTCGCCGATTCTTGCAGATCTCTACCTGCATTACGTTCTCGATCTCTGGGCCGACCATTGGCGGCGGAGAAAAACTAGGGGGGATGTGGTCATCGTCCGATACGCCGATGACGTTGTGCTGGGATTCCCGGTCCGCATTCTCGGCGAGGTGTTTCGCAGCAAGTTCGTGGCTGCGCCAAAGCACCTCTTTCAGGCGGGCAAACTCGGGTTCCGCGGCGTACTGCGGGGCCTGGCCAAGACCAGGCTGTTCGGCAGACTTCTGCGGCAGTCGTTCCGGCAGAAGTGGGTGGTCTATGCCAAAAAGCCCCTCGGGGACCCGAGCATGTGCTGCAGTATTTGGCCCCCTAAAGGAATCGGCGCGCGAAGCCGATACCTGAGCGTATGGGAGAACGCCAGCGACGCGCCCGCACCCTGCCGTGGATGGAAGAAGCGCGCGGATTCGCAGCCAAACGCGGCGGGCAGGCGGCGGAGCTGGTCAAATCGCTGGGCAAACGCCCAGGCGATTTCGTCGCACTACACAACCTGGGCGTGCTTGCGTTTGAGGCGCGCTCGGTGCCGCTGTCGCTTCAGTTGCTGAAACGCGCGGTGCAACTGACGCCCGCTAACGCGATGTGCCACGGCACGCTGGCCGCGGCCTTGGAGCTTTCGGGCGATCGCGAGGGGGCGCAGAGGGAGCTCGACACTGCGCTGCGGCTCGCCCCCGGCTGCGCCGAGCCACTCTACAATTTCGCCGTTGCGTTGCGCCACAAGAGGCATCTGCGTGAAGCCGCAGGCTGCTTCGAACGGGCACTCAAGATGGACTCCGGCCACCTGGGAGCTTTGAACAATCTCGGCCTTACCTGTTTGGATGCGGGAAACCTGGAGCGGGCTGTTTCCTGTTTCGAAGAAGTGCTGAGACGGCAACCGGGCACGGTGATGGCGATGGTGAACCTGTCCGCGGCACTGAACAAGCAGGGGAAGGCCAAGGAGTCCGAGCAACTGCTGCGCAAGGCGCTGGAGATCGAACCGGAGAATCCGGACGCGCTCAACAATCTGGCCAACCTGCTGCTAGTAGACAACCGGCTGGTGGAGGCGCTGGAAATGGCGCGGCGCGCGGTGGCGGCCGGCCCGCGGCACGCCGAGTCGCATATCGCGCTGGGAACGGCGCTGAGCCGGCTGGGCCGGCTGGAAGAGGCGCTGCCGTTCCTCAAGCGCGCGCTGGATCTGGACCCGCAATCCACCGAGTGCCACCAGGCGATGCTGTTCAACAGGCATTACTGGGACGGAATGGACGCCTACGCACTGGCGGCGGAGCACCGGCGCTGGGCGGAGCGGTTCGCGCCGCCGCTCTATAAAGGACGCCGCTACCGCAACGTGCCCGATCCCGAACGGAGACTGCGCATCGGATTCGTATCGGCGGATTTCCGCGCGCATCCGGTGTCGTTCTTCCTTGCGCCGATTTTCGAACTGCACGATCGCGACCAGGTGGAGCTGGTCTGCTACGCCGGCGGCAAGGAAGATGGCATGACCAGCCGTCTGAAGTGCAACGTCCCGTTGTGGCGGCGGATCGATCGGCTTGACGATCCGGCGCTGGACAAGCGAATCGAAGACGACGGCATCGACATCCTGGTGGACCTGGCGGGCCACACGGCGGGCGGGCGCCTGGCGGTGTTCGCGCGGAAGCCCGCGCCGGTGGAGATGACTTGGCTCGGGTACTTCAACACGACGGGCGTCGAGGCGATCGATTACATCCTCGTCGACCCAATCATCGCACCTCCGAACGAGAAGCCGCCATTCGTGGAGAAGTTGCTGTGCTTCGAGGGCTGCTACCTAGCGTACCAACCGCCCGCGTCCGCCCCGGCCGTGAACGCCTCGCCGTTCCTCACCAACGGGTACGTGACCTACGGCTGCTTTAATGCAATCTCGAAACTGGCGAAGCCGGTGCTGGAAACCTGGGGCCAGATTCTGCGGCGGAACCCGACGGCGCGGCTGGCGTTGAAAGACCGCGCCTTCGATCACGTCTACGCGCGTGAGAAGTACACGGACTACTTCGGAGGGTTGGGAATCGACACGGCGCGGCTGATCCTGCTGGGACAGACCACCCACGGCGATACGTTGGCGGCGTGGGGGCGGATCGACATCGCGCTCGATCCATTCCCGTACAACGGCGGCACTACCACCTGCGAAGCGCTGGCGATGGGCGTGCCGGTGGTAACGCTGCACGGCAACAAGTTCGTGAGCCGCGTGGGCACAACCATCCTAGCCAATGCGGGACTGCCCGAGCTGATTTCGAACACGCGCGAGGAGTACATCGTCAAAGCGGTGGAACTGGGCCGCAGCCTGGACGGACTGGCCGAGCTACGGAAGGCGATGCGCGACATTCTGGGGCGTTCGACGCTGTGGGACGTCGCGGGATTCACAAGGAAGATGGAACATGGATACCGCGAAATCTGGCGCCGCTGGTGCCAAACCCAACGCGGTTGAGCTGGCCTCGCGGCTGGTGAGCGCCACCTGCCCGGCGTGCGGGCATCACGTGGCCGCGCCGTTCTATTCCGGCAGGCGTCAGCCGCTGGCAACGCTTGGCTGGCCGCGCACGGCGAGCGAGGCGAAGTCGATGCCGGACCTGCCGCTCGATTTCGTGCGCTGCACTTCGTGCGGGCACGTCTTCAACTCTTCGTTCGATTACGACCAGGTTCCCTATTCGAAGATGCCGAACCTGATGTTCAACCGCGGGACCCTGTGGTCGGGCTTTCTGCGCGCGTGTTGCCAGGAGATCGTGCGGCGGCTGCCAGCGAAACCAACGGTGGTGGAAATCGGCTACGGCGACGCGGGATTCCTCGGCGCGCTTTCAGCAGCCTGCCCGGCGGGGCGCTTCGTCGGATTCGATCCGCACGGCGCGGCGGCCGAAGACACACGGCTGGAACTACGGCAGGAACTGTTCGATCCGTGCGTCCACCTGGGGGAATTGCGGCCGGACCTGATCGTCAGCCGGCACGTATTGGAGCACTTGACCGATCCGCTGGGGTTCATCCAGCACATCGCGCTGGCCGCGGCGTGCCTCGGCTTCCCCCCGCTGATGTACCTGGAAGTGCCGTGCATCGACCGCGCACTCGAAACCGGCCGCACCGAAGACTTTTACTACGAGCACAACTCGCACTTCACCACGGGCAGCTTCTGCCGCATGCTGGAAGCCAGCGGCGCGCGGCTGGAGACGCTCGGGCACGGCTACGACCGTGAGCTGGTGTACGCCTTCGTACGCCTGGAAGCCCGCGCCGAGTTGGTGCAGCACGGCTTCGATGCGCTGGCGTTCAACGCCGCCGCGGCGGATGCCGGCGTCAGCACGCGCGAAGACCTAGCGCAACTTTATGCCTCGGGAAAGCGCGTTGCCATCTGGGGCGGGACGGGCAAATCGGCCGCGTTCCTGTGCGCGCACGGCGCGGACGCGGTGCGGTTCCCGCTGGTTGTCGATTCCGACGCCGCCAAGGTTGGCACCCACGTCCCCGGGACGGGCCAGTTGATCCGGTTCCGCGACTGGCTGAAACAACATCCGGTAGAAATGGTTTTGATCCCAGCCCAGTGGCGGGCGGCGGACATCGTGCGGGAAATGCGCGAGCAAAGCATCGCGTTTGAGACGGTGCTAATCCCCCACCGGGGACGGCTGATTGATTTCCTCAACGCCAGCCATCCGTACGATGTGAGCCTCTCGAACCTGGCGCGAGCGCTTGAATGTCGGTGCCCAGAGCTGTCGGAGGTATGAGGCTGCTCAAGGCTCAACGCATTTGCGTCGGGCGTACACCCGCGTTGCGCCATCATCCGGCTTGCGTAGCGCCGAAAGGTCGATCCGCATGAGTTGGCGAGGGATAACCGAGCCGTCTGCGGCGATTGGGTGGGCCACACCAGAGCGGAGACTGCTCGGCACGCGATCGAGCCGCTCGCGGAGGCAATCGCGAAGCTGGTGACGGTGGGGATGAAGAGGCGATCGGAAAGCAGGCCCTAGAAGGCCAGAGTCTGTTTGGAGGACGATCACCTGACTGAGCGGCGCGACTTAGAGCCACCCCACGGGCCGTTAGTGTCAAGTTAGTGTCAAGACTTCTGCTTTTCCTGCTACAAATTGTGTTCTTCTAGCGTCTAAGTCATTGATTCCATCGGGCGACAGGTAAACGGTATTTGCTTCACACGCAGGAGGTAACAGGTTCGAGTCCTGTCGCGCCCACCATTAGAATCAATCGGTTACGGATGAGTTGACCTTCGCGTGCGTCTCGCGATGTTCACGCGCGTGCTTCATGCCATGTTCCGTGGAGCCGAGCCCGCCACGGGCGCCCACCATTGCCAGCGAGGCGACCAGATTCGTCGCAGGGCCTCCGTGCTTGACATGTACGAGAATCTCCCCGATCTCTCCGGATTCGATTGTGGCGACCGACAGCAACACTATCTTATGCGGAACCCGGTTGGCCCTGCCGCCGCGCCTGGCTTGACATCGCAGCCGGAAGTTGCATACATAGAACGAATGCCGCTACGCAAGTTGGATCTGAAGGACGGCCGGGGCGCGTCGAGCGAGGTGGCGCGCGACATCAACCGGCGGATCGTGCTGAATCTGGTCCGGAAGCGGCAGCCTCTGTCGCGCGCCGATCTGGCGAGGCTCTCCGGGCTGCAACGCAGCACGGTCTCTCTGATCGTGGAGCAACTGGTCAAAGAGCGCTGGGTGATTGAAGGGCCGAGAGAGCGCCTGCCGCGCGGACGCCGGCCGACGATCCTGCGCTTGAACTCGCAGCGGGTTGTGGTGGGGATCGACATACGCCCCGTGCAGACCACCCTGCTGCTGGCGGACGTGAACGGACAATTCCTGTCGCGGGAGGCGATGCAGACGCCGCGCAATCCCAAAACCGCGATCGACGATTTGACCGTGCGGGTGAAGCGGCTGATCGGCTCGCGGCCGGAGACGATCTTCGAAGGCATCGGGATCTCCTTGCCCGGGCGGTTCGACCAGGAATCGCGGAAGCTGGTATTCGCGCCGAACCTGAACTGGCCCGAGGTGGATCTGAAGACGCCCTTTGAGCGGGCGACGGGCTTGGACGTGGAACTGGAGAACGCCGCCAATGCCTGCGTGCTCTCGGAAGTGTGGTTCGGGGAGAGGGACGGCATCCAGAACCTGGTTGTAGTGGCGGTGGCCGAGGGTGTCGGCACGGGCATCTTCCTGAACGGGCAGTTGGCCCGCGGCCTGCATGGGGCAGCGGGCGAGTTTGGTCACGTTTCGCTGGACCCCTCGGGGCCGGCCTGCACCTGCGGCGGACGCGGCTGCTGGGAGGTGTTCGCGTCGAACCGCGCGGCGCTGCGGTACTACAACGAAGCCACCGGCAATTCCGCGAACCCGAGCTTTCAGGATCTGCTGGATCTGGCCGAGCGCGGCGATGGGCCGGCTGGCAAAGCGCTGGGCACCATGGCGCACTACCTGGGGCGGGGGATGCGTATGGTGGTGGCCGGAGTCGCTCCAGAGGCAATCGTGGTAGTCGGTGAGCTGACACGCTGCTGGCAGCGCTTCGGGCCGGTCGTCGAAGCCGAAGTGGCGGCGCAGATTCTGGCCGGCCCTCCGCCCGAAGTGGCGCCCGCGCGGGAAGGTGGCTTGGCCCGCCTGCGCGGAACCGTGGCCTTGGTGCTGCAGAAGCATTTTGGAAGCAATCGGGCGCTGTCGGCGTAGCGAGCCGGGCTGCGCTACGGTTCGGACCCGGCGGGCAGGATCTCGAGGTAATCGAGCGCGGCGGCGTCGCCGGCATCCGGAGCGCCCTCGATGCGAATGACGTCGCCGGGACGCAGGGCCAGGCCGCGGATCGTGCGGCGCGTGGAGGAGCTGGCGTCTATGCGCACGGTCGGAAGGTCGTCGTCCGCCAGCCACTCATCCACAAGTTGAGCGCCCAGGAAGGCACGGAAGCGCGCCGCACCGTTGTTGGTGTCGAAGTACTGCACGCGGAGGTCGAACCAGCCCGGCGGGCCGTCGTACTGGAAGCTGGCCGAGCAGCGCGCGGCGGCACAGCGGACGGCCCGGCCTCCCGAGGCCGCCTCCCAGGGCTGGACCTCCACGACCTGGTAGCCCTCGAGGCGCATGGCTTCGGCCTCGTGGCGGCCCGGAAAATGGCCGGCCCGGCCCTGGGCATCGGGAATCCTGGAGGCGCGCAGGAACCAGTTGTTGACGGCGTCCCGCCAAACCTGCGCGTAGCCGGCCTGATACTCGAGCCGATCGAGCACCTCCAGATAACGCGGCTCGTCGATGCGCCCGCGCAGCGATTTCCACTCTCGCACGAATCCCTCGGCCTCTTCGGCGCCCTGGTAGTGGGTGTCGTAAATGTGCTGAATGACGGTCTTCCCGGAGTGCAGGACGTAGGTATAAGGGACGTGGTGCATCCACAGCAGCAGCTCATCCGGACAGCTCTTGAGCGACTCGTAGACGGCCGCGACCGGCGGGCGGTATTGGCCGATGAAGCCGGCGCCCGTGGCGACGGTGCGATCCATGCCGATGCCCGTCTCGTCGGCGCGATGCCTTTGGCCCCAGCCATTGCGCTCGGAGGCCTCCACCGCGGGTCCGTAGTGGTTGCCGGCGATGTCGGTGAGGGTCTGGGCGCCCAGCGGCCCGGTGTAGTTCTCGTAAGTGCGCCAGGAGGCGAGCTGCAGGGCGGCGATGGTTTCGACCACGCGCGGGTCGCTTCCGAAGGTGAGCCGAGTCCATTCGTTCACTATTTGCTTCGCGCTCAGATCCGGATTCCAGGCCAGGCGGCCAAAACCGTAGAGATTGGCCTGCGCGAGCTGGTGGCCGAACCAGTTGGCGTCGCGCCCCGCGTTGGAGACTCCGATGAAGCCGCCCACGGCGCGGTGGAAGGAGCGGCCGGCGGCCAGCGCCTTGACGGGCGTGCCGGTGCCCGCGGCATGCAGATCGAAGTCCAGCGTCTCTTTCCACATGGGAACCAGAAAGCAGAGCTGGCGGGCCTGGCCGAGGTATTCCTGCGTAATTTGCAGCTCGATAGCCTGGTTGGTTTTCTCGAGGGCGCCGAACAGCGGCGAGGCGGGCTCGCGCACTTGGAAGTCGATGGGGCCGTTCTTGATCTGGACGACGGCGTTGTCGTCGAACTGGCCGTCCAGATGGGCGAAGTTGTCGTAGGCCGCGCAGGCACGGTCGTTCTTGAGGTTGCGCCAGTCCATGTGGTGGTCGTAGACGAAGCCGCGATAGAAGATCAGGCCGCCGTGGGGCCGCAACGCGCGCGCGATCACGTTGGCGGCGTCGGCGTGCGTGCGGCCGTAGGCGGAGGGGCCCAGGCGGCCCTCGGAATCGGCCTTCAGCACGAAGCCGGCGAAATCCGGAATGACGCGGTAGATCTCATCCGCCTTGCTCTTCCACCATTCGGCGACGCGGGCGTCCAGCGGATCGAAAGTAGCCAGCCCGCCGATGGATTGGGGGCTGGTGAAATCGATGGAGACCGAGAGGCGGACGCCCCAGGGGCGGAGAACCTCGGCGATTCGGGCCAGTTGCGGGAGAAACTGGGTGGTGATTGCCCGTGTGTTGGCGTTGACGTTGTTCACCGTGCAGCCGTTGATGCCCAGCGAGGCCAGCAGGCGGGCGTACTCGCGCACGGGGCCCAGGTCGGCGCGGACCTGGTTGTTCTCGAAGAACAGGGAACGGCCACCATAGCCGCGCTCAATCGAGCCGTCCAGGTTGTCCCAATGGTTGACCCAGCGGACCGCCGCGTAGGGCGCCTGCCGTTCGTCGAGCCGCGAGACGGGCTCGCCGAGGGCGATCTTCCGCAGCAGCGCGAAGACGCCGTACAGCACGCCGCGATCATTGGGAGCCGCGATCAGCAGGCAGAAGCGGCCGCCGACAGTGACGGTTTTGAGCCAGTAACTGTCTTCCAGTTTGAGATCGGGCAGCGGGGCGGTGATGTGGCTGACGGCCTGCAGCGTTCCCAGGATGATGGCGCTCTCCTGGGGCAGACGGCCTTCGCTGCGCAGCGTTCGCCCGAGCATGCCGCGCACTCCCCGGATCAGTTCCCGTTGAGCGGCCTGGATCACCACGGAATCGCCGAACGCGGTCACCGTAGCGGGCAGCGTGTCGTAGATCCGGAGGGCGCCGCCCTGGAGTTCGGCGTAACGAAGCCAGGCGTCGTGGCCGGTCTCGGCGGCGAGCGGCGCCGCGGCGGCCAGAGCCAGGAGCCAGCTCAAAGAACGCATAGTCAATTCTAGATCAGCGGGGAATCCGCGGCGCGCGGGCCAGCGGGAACCAGCCGGGAATCACTTCGGCTCGTTGGCCGCGAACACCACCACGTGGCCGCCGGGCTCGTGCACGCCGATCTCGCGCATCCCGTAAAAAGTGACCCGCTCGGGCAGCGCGATGGGCCAGCCTTCCAAGCGCCGGCGGATATCCGCGAAGTCCTCGACCACGATGAACAAGCCGTGCGAAAAACCGCGCTGCGGCCACATCGAGGCGGGTGAGTCCTTGGCGACGCTCGCCCAGCTTTGCAGCATCAGCTCGACTCCGGCGTTGGCCAGAATCGCGAACCCCAGACGATCCCCCTCGGGCACTTCGACCGTCTTCTGAAAACCCAGGCGGTCAACCCAGAACGGCAGCGACTTCTCGATCTCTTCCACGATCAAAACGGGCGTCAGTTTCATACCCCACATCGTACAATGCCGGCCCCGCGGTGGTATTGGAAAAAACGGCCAGGGCCGCGTATTCGGCCGGAGTGTAGCCGCTGAACTCGCGGAACTCGTGGATCAGGTGCGCTTGGTCGTAATAGCCGCACTGGGCGGCCAGGTGCGCCCAGCCACGCCGCGCGCCGGAGGCAGCCGCGGCGACCGCCCGGCGAAACCGCAGAATGCGGCAGAGGCGCTTGGGGGTCAGGCCGGTCTCCTCGATCGCGCGGCGGCGCAACTGACGCGGGCTGAGGTTGGCCTGGCGCGCGAAGGCGTCCACATCCGCTTCACCCGCGACGACCACCATGGCGGAGACCGCGCGTGCCACCGCGTCCCGCCCGCCCTCCGGCGGACGCAGACCGCCCACCAGCACGGCCACGCGCCGGTGCGCCGAATCGGCGTTGCCAAGCCGCTCGCACAGTTCGCGGCCGCGGGTTCCCCAAAGCGAGTCCAGCGGCGCCCATCCGTCCGTCAGTTCGCCCGCCGGCACACGCAGAAAGCGCCGGGCCATCCCAGGGCGAAACCGTACGCCAACCACCGAACCGCCGGCGGGGATGGAGGCCCTCTGCGCCGCGGTCATGGCCCCAACGGCGCGCAATCCCCCCTGGGGCCAGAATACGATGTCCAGGCAGCCGTCCGGCAGCACCAGCCAGCCCGGTTCCTCGGTCTCGGACGTCACGCTCCAGAAGCACTCGACAAATGGCGCGAGCGCGGGAGCGGGAGCAAACTCGCGGTAGGTCGGGGCCACCGCCATCAGTGTAACCCAGAGGGTTTCCCTATCGCCGCGTGCCGCTCAAGGGCTGGTAGATTTCGATCTCGGAGATGCTCAGGGTTTCGGCGTTCTTGAGTCCCACTCCGCTCGCCGCGGGATCGCGGGCATTGCCCAGTTCCTTGATGGTGATCCCGTCCCGGCCGCGGGCCGGCGCGGTCAGTTCGATCCTCAGGTGCGATCCAGTCACCGGCCGCAACGGCAGATGCACGTACCCATAGCTGATCGGCGTGGCGCCGGCGAACACCTCCTGGCCGTCCACGGTGATGCGAATCGGGTAGCTCCGGTTGCGCCAGCTCCACAGCTTCATCACCACTTCATTGGGAGTGGCGGGCGCGGCGAAATCGTACTGAATCCAGGCCGTGGCCAAATGCCCGTCGCTGTCCCAGTGAGTTTCCTCGTTATCGTCGAAGCTCTTCCGGACCTGATCGCTATTGCTGCCGGCCACGGCCCCGGCGATGGGCACCTCCAGCCGGGACATGGTGAAAGCGGGCCCTTTCGGCGTCGGCCCGCGCTCCAGGTAGGGCCGCAATCCGGCATCGCGCTGCTGGGTCGAGAGGCCGCCGGAGACGGCGACGCTCTTGGAAACCAACTCTACCGACGCCGGCCGCAGTCCCTCCGCTTTCGCGCTGAGCGTGATCCTGCCCGCCTGCGCACCGGCGCGCAGAATGACGCGGTTGATGCCTCCCTCGACCGGCAGATCCTTCGAAAGGATGTAATTCTCCGGCCCCTGCGCCAGGCCGCCGCGCCATTCGGCGGGTCCGGCCAGTTCGAAGTGAATGGGAGTCAGCGCGGTGGGGCAGCGGCGGCCCTGGGCGTCCACTACCTCGACATCCACCAGCGCCAGGTCGGCTCCGTCCGCCAACAGGCCCTGCGGGCCGGTATGGGCGGTCAACCGGATCGCCTCGGGCGGCCCCGCCGTAAGGAGTTCCATTTCACAGAGCTTGTTTCCGCGCGCATCGTACCCCACGGCCTTCAGCGTGCCCGCCTGCCATTCCCGATCTTTGAAGGTGTAAAGGAATCGGTAGCTCTGTTCGCCGAAGCCCTTGGAAACGCCGTTCAGGAAAAGCTCCACCTTCTCGGCGCTGGATGCCACGTAGACGTTCTTTTTCACGCCGGGCCGGTAGTTCCAGTGGCCGATGATGTGGATGTGGGGATGTTCCACGTCCACCCAGCCGTCCCACATTACCTGGTGGGCGAAGTAGCCGTCCTTGGGAATCCGCAGGGCGTCCACCTCGCCGCTGCGGCGGAAGTTCTCTTCCCCTCGGAAGTGCGTGTTGGAGTCGGAGAAGATGATGTTGACCCCGCCCGCGTTCACGCGCTCGCCAGTGCCCGGCCGTTCGATCCAGTAGTCGAACCAGCGCTGGATGTTTTCGATGGCATGCGAGTCCTGGTTGCGGTTCCACATGGGCTTGTCGGGGTGGAAGGGCTCGGTGAATTCGTCCCAATACTTGCGCAGCCCCTCGTCGCGCGAGTACTCCATCTGCCACAGCGGCTTGCCGCGGCTCTTGTTGATGTAGAGCATTTCGCCGCCGTACTCCGCCACCTGGCTATCCAGCATCTCGCGCGACCCCGAGGCGCGCCCGCCGTGCGGGTCCCACTGGTCGCGCAGCGCCTTCATATCGCGCATGTGGTCTTCGGTTACTCCCTTGTTGCCCGACTCGTAGAAGAAAATGCTGGGGTTGTTGCGGTTATAGACGATGGCCTGGCGCATCAACTCGACGCGCTGCTCCCACTGCCGCCCGGTCGCGTCCTTCTCGGCGTCGCCCGCGGGCATGGCTTCGATCAAGCCAACGCGGTCGCACGACTCGACGTCCTGCTTCCACGGCGTGACGTGCATCCAACGGACCAGGCAGCCGTTGCTCTCCACGATCATGCGGTTGCTGAAGTCGCTCATCCAGGCCGGGACGGAAAGGCCGACCGCCGGCCATTCATTGGTCGTGCGCTGCGCGTAACCTTTCAAGTGCAGGACCCGGTCGTTCAGCTTGAGCACGCCGTGTGCGAATTCGGTCTTGCGGAAGCCGGTGCGAGTGGCCACCGTGTCGACCGGTTTGCCATTCAC
>Ga0326728_10022913_pt1 | contig 11525 bp, 10 predicted proteins | sample MB3enrmetagenome_FD_207602 | JGI IMG/M metagenome (GOLD analysis project Ga0326728, IMG submission 207602) | Lab enriched peat soil microbial communities from McLean, Ithaca, NY, United States - MB31MN | ecosystem: Environmental > Terrestrial > Soil > Wetlands > Peat | place: USA: New York... | reverse complement strand
CCCCCCTGTCCCAATAAAGAACGTTCAACCACCGGCAAAACAATGAATTCCTGCTACCGCGTCAACACTATGAAGACTTCACATGCCTTTCATCAATCGATCGTGAGTATTTTGGCTATTCCTGCCGCCGTCTTGGTGTTAAGCGGCTGCCTGTCCAAACCTCCTTTGCACAAACAAACCTTCACCTTTGGCGCGCCGCCAACCGCCTCCGGCGGCGCCGTCGCCGGCGACCGCGTGCTGGGCATTAGATCGCTGCGAATCGCCCCGCCATTCGACGGGCGGTCGCTGGTCTATCGCACGGGCGAGTTCTCCTACGTGCGTGATCCGTATGCGGAATTCCTGGACCCGCCAGAGGAAGAGATGATGGCGCCGGTGCGCGGATGGTTGAGTAGAGCCGGCGGCTTCAGCGACGTTGTGGACGCCGGCAGCGCCCTCAAGCCCAATACCGTCGTTGAAATCAGCGTGACCCAGTTCTATGGAGACTTTCGACGGCCAGAGCACCCGTGCGCCTTCGTGACAATGCGCCTGGTGTTCTTTGAAGCCCGCAACGGCGTGCCGACAAAACCAAAATTTCAACAAGAGTATTCGCGCAGCATACCGGTCACCGTGCCAAGCGCCGCCGCGCTGATGGAGGGGTGGAATCAAGCGTTTGGCGGGATCTTCGCTGAGGTCGCCTCGGATCTTCGTCGTTCAGCATGGAACAAATCCGCCAGCGCGCCCACGGCGAACAATTAAATGATCGCAGCCTATGAGACCAGATTTATGTCTCTTCAACGATATTCAATAAAAACTGCGGAGCATCACGGCCGGCGCGTGGGTTTGCGGTCGGAGACGCCCATCTCAGAAGCTCACCTTCCCCAAATTCGCCATGGGCATTTCTCTCAAATGCAAAAGCCTGTCGTAAGAATTGTTACTGTTTACGAGCAGGATCTCAACCGTAGTCGAGCGCAACTTATGCATGAGGAACTCACGCGGCGATTGGGTCGTTCCTTCAATTTTTCAGTCTCCTGGTGGAAGCTTAAGTCCTTTTGGCATCCCAAGATGCTCCGGGTGGCTGCGGATGCTATCGCCAAGGCGGACATCATAATCTTCGCACTCCTCTCTGGAGGAGAACTGCCTCAGACGCTGACAAAATGGCTTGAAGAAAGATTTCTCCACAAAGCAAGCCACCGGGTTTCTTTGCTGGCCTTGCTGGAAACAGGCGGAACGATTGTGCCCCGGTTGTCTTCCGCGGAAATCAATTTAAGCCACCTGGCTTCAGAGGCTGGGGTGGACTGCTTGTGTTATTCCGACGGCATACCGCTCGCCAGAACAAACTGGCCGCGCAAGGTCCGGCTCTCCGCGGGGGAAGTGCTCAATCGATTATTATGACGACCACCGACGCACAAGCTAACGCCCGGCTAGGCGGGGCTGCCGCAGGTGCCGCGCCGCAGAAATGTCTCGTCTGTGACAAAGAGATCGGTGACGGAGCCTGGTTTTGCAAGATTCCTCGTGAGAAGAAGCCGATAGTGATGATGTGCTGCCCTGGCTGCGCGCTTCGTTATTTCGATACTCTGCATCCGCCAATGAATGGCGATGAGCTGGACCGCGCAGCCAACGAGCGGAGCCTGCGTTTTTTGATGGACGGAGAAAAGCCATGACGATGAGATCCACAATTTTGATTCTGGCAGTTGCTCTCGTCGCCAGCGGTTGTACGCACGATCCGATCAACGCTCTCTTCGCGATGTTCCTGATAATCGTTTTGGCTTGGTTTCGACTGGCGCGACCAATCCGCCGAGGAAATCCGTATTTGACGCTTGGAAAGGTGTAATATGCTGCGTCCACGCACACGGTTTTGAAAACTTCCGCGTATTCGTTGAGGCAGTTTTTCTCGAATCGCTACTCAGCAACTTTGCCCCGCCAAATGTAACGGGATTCGTGGTAAAGCATTCCGCGCAAGCCGGGGTATTTCCATGAGGACCTGCCGATGAGTACACCTGACGCGGCAAGGTTCGCGGCTGATTGCTTCAATTGTCCTCGGTCAAACGCCATCAAACGATGATATGGAATCCGCAGCTAATTTGCGAAACGGAAAATCTACGCGTCATTTTGAGTTGCTTCAAGTCACCGTTAAAGCCGTTGTGGGCCAGGTGTGTGTTGATTGTGTTTGTGGATGTGTTTGTTTTTGAATCCCATGTTTCCCTGTTTTCGCCTTATTTCATCGGAGCGTATCAGAAACGAAGGAAGTGACAAAAACCAATAAAGATGGGCCTGAAACGAGGGTCTCAGGCCAAAAAATTGGTTGCGGGGGCGGGATTTGAACCCACGACCTTCAAGTTATGAGCCGGAAGGCACGGGTCCAAGGGGGGTGCGCCCGGTAGGCGCGCTTGCAAGTCTTGGCCCGGCAACCCGTCAAACCCGTCTAAATGCCATCAGTCCGGTGAGCCCCTCGCCGACAACGGTTGGTACGGTGTGACGGCTTCCGCCGCAACGGGTTTGGCGCGACAAGGCTCCTGCCCCTTATAAATCCGGGGTCAAAATGTAATTGCGACACCGCACGATTCGGCCAATGATGCAGTGCAATTTAAAGTGTTAAAGGATAATTATGATATTCATTGTATTGCTCATTGGAATAATATTCCTCGTCGGACTCGTCGTGGCGTTTTACGTCATCGGCGGCTACAACAATCTCGTCTCATTTCGGAACCGCTTCAAGAACGCCTACGCGCAAATTGATGTCCAGCTCAAGCGCCGTTACGACCTCATCCCCAACCTGGTCGAAACCGCCAAGGGCTACCTAAAACACGAACGCGGCACGCTGGAGGCCGTCATCGCCGCGCGCAACGTCGCCTCCAACGCCAGCATCAAGGCCGCGCAAAACCCCGGCGACGCCACCGCCATGAAGGAACTCACTGGCGCAGAATCGGTGCTGACCGGCACCTTGGGCCGCCTCATGGCCGTTGCCGAAGCTTATCCCGACCTCAAGGCCAATCAGGAAATGATGCAACTGATGGAGGAGCTGACCTCAACAGAAAACAAGGTCGCCTTCGCACGCCAGGCTTACAACGACGCTGTCATGGTCTATAACACCACCCGCGAAACGTTCCCCACGAACTTCATCGCCAACACATTTAACTTTGCCGCCGCCGAAATGTTTGTCATCGACAAACCCGAGGAAAAACAAGCCCCGAAAGTTTCTTTCTAACCTTCGGGGCCAACCAATGATTCGCCATGCCGCAACTTGACTTCTTCGCGCGAGAGGAATCAGCCCGCCGTCATACCAAGTTGCTTGAGCTGTACTTCGCTCTGGCAATTATCGGCACCGTCCTGGTGACCTATTTGATCTTCGCGTTCCTGTTTGCCGCCAGGGGCGGAAATCCATACGATCCGAAATTTCTCCTCGTGGTGTCGGTCGGAACGCTTGGCGTCATCATCGGGGCCAGTCTGTTCAAGACCGCCCAACTGGCCAGCGGGGGCAGCGTCGTCGCTGAAATGCTCGGCGGCCATCTCGTCAACGCCAACACGACCGATCTGGACGAACGCAAACTCCTCGATGTCGTCGAGGAAATGTCCATCGCGTCCGGCACTCCCGTCCCGCATGTTTACATCCTGCCCGATGAACCTGGCATCAACGCCTTCGCCGCCGGCCATTCCACCAAGGACATGGTTGTCTGCGCCACGCGCGGCTGTCTTCGGCACCTCACCCGCGACGAACTCCAGGGCGTCATCGGCCATGAGTTCAGCCATATCCTCAATGGCGATATGAAGCTCAACCTCCGCCTCATGGGATTGGTCTTCGGTCTGGTTTGCCTGACTGTTCTTGGCCGCATTTTACTGCGGACCCGCGGCCGAAAAAACCCCCTGCCGCTCATCGGCCTTGTCCTGCTTGTCGCCGGTGCCATCGGCGTATTTTTCGGCAAATTGATCAAAAGCGCCGTCAGCCGCCAGCGCGAATTTTTGGCCGACGCTTCATCCGTGCAGTTCACCCGGAACCCGGACGGCCTGGCCAACGCCTTGAAAAAAGTCGGCGGCTGCGGTTCGCGCCTCGAAGACGCCAATGCCGAAGACGCCAGCCACCTCTTCTTCGCCAACGGCTTAAGCGAATCCATCGCCGGAATGTTCTCCACCCACCCGCCCCTGGAGCAACGCATTCGCGCGCTCGATCCTGCGTGGGATGGCAAGTACATCTCCGTAAATGTTCGTGCTGTCCGCGAAATCCAAAGCATTCCCGCGCGCATGGCCCGTCCGCCGCAACCTGGCGACCTCCTTGGCGGGCGCATCCCCGGTGCCGCCGCCGTGCCAGTGTCCGTGATCGGCGCCGCGCTTCTCCAAACCGGCGCGCCCACGCAACGGCATCTCGATTACGCCGCCGACTGGCGCTCCAAACTGCCGCCTGCGCTCGATGCCGCCGCGCGCGAACCGATGAGCGCCGTTGCGTTGATTTACGCGCTGCTCTTGAGCCGCGACGACACCCTGCGCGCGACCCAACTCGAACAATTGAGCCAGCAAACCGATCCCGGCATCTGCCAGCAAACCGCCGCCTTGTTCACAAGCGTTTTGAAACTCGAAAGCCGCGCGCGTCTCCCGCTCGCCGCCCTCACCATGAGCGCCCTGCGCCGTCTTTCGCCCGCGCAGTACAAACAATTCAACAAAAACATCCGCTACATCATCGAGAGCGACCAGCAAATTGAACTCTTTGAATACACCCTCCAAAAGATTGTTTTGCGCCAGCTTGAGCCAACCTTCGTGCCGCCGAAACACCCCATCATCCAGTTCTACGTTATCAAGCCGCTCGTGCCCGATTGCGTGACGCTTCTTTCCGCTCTGGCCTACGCCGGCCAAACCGAACCCGCGCAGATTGACGCGGCGTTCCGCCAGGGCGCAGGCAAACTCAATATCCCCGGCCTTGCGCTCGCCAGTCCCGCCGACTGTTCGCTGGCCAAAGTGGATGCTTCGCTGGAGCGGTTGAACCAAGGCGCGCCGCAAATCAAAAAAATCCTGCTCAACGCCTGCGCCGAAACCGTCGCTGCCGCCGGCGTCATTCAGGAAAACGAAGCCGAACTTCTCCGCGCCATCGCCGATACGCTGGACTGCCCCATCCCGCCGCTGTTGCAGGTTTAGAGCAGTTTGCTAAATTCGTAATCGCTTGGCCTGCCTGTTTCAAAATCAGCTTCATTAAGCTCCGATCCACGTCTCGGCTGTGAATCGGACGTAATGGCTCAGCATCGCAGAGCACACAACGCAATCAAACGGCCCGGTCAATTGGGCGTAGTGCAGGCTCACATGGCTCTAGTGGTCGAAGCTGCGGGACTTGTCCTCCGCTCCGGAGAGCCGCAATCGCAAAACCATCGCCCCGGTCGGGCTGCCAGCGTTCCGGGGCTGATTCAATTCTCAGAACGTGAAAAACCGGACAGAAACCGGACAGACAATATTTTTTGCAATAATTTCCGGCCAAATATTTCCTGCGCAAAAGTGGATGAAACTATTGATTTTATTGGCTTTATTGAAGTGGTGGCAGGACCCGGAATTGAACCGGGGACACAAGGATTTTCAGTCCTCTGCTCTACCAACTGAGCTATCCTGCCACAACCATCAGCAGCCACTGCAACACGCCGCCACAGTGCCACAAGCGGCAATGGAAATGCAAGCCCTCAAAAAAAAGGGCAAATTTTCACTTTGCAATTGCGCGCGCCGGGGTAAAATCCTGTTGTGAGCGTGCGAACCAAAATGTTTTTCGCCGCGGCGTTGCTGGCCGGTTTCATCACCGCCAGCAACGCGGAAAATTCCCCAACCAACGGAGCCACCATGAAACTTAATCTCACCACCACCGCCTTTGCAGAGGGCCAGCCGATTCCCCGGCGGCACGCGTTCGATGACCAGGACCTTTCGCCCGCGTTGCAATGGTCGGGTGTGCCGTCCGCCACGAAAAGCCTCGCGCTGATTTGCGACGATCCCGACGCGCCGATGGGAACATGGGTGCATTGGGTGATTTACGACTTGCCGCCGACCACCCCCGGGCTTGACGAAGGCGTGTCGAAGTCGCCGGAGCTGGCCGACGGCGCGAAGCAGGGTGTAAACGATTACAAACGCATCGGCTACGGCGGGCCATGTCCGCCCCCCGGCAAGCCGCACCGCTACGTTTTCAAACTTTACGCGCTCGACATGAAGCCGGACCTCAAGCCCGGCCTCACGAAAAAGGATTTGCTCAAGGCGATGGATGGCCACGTCCTCGCCGAAGGACAATTGATGGGAACATATCAAAGAAAATAAAAACATCTTATCCAGGCCAGCCGCCGGGAAGTCAGCGGGGCCGTCGCCGGAAAATCAGACGGCAGCGGTGGTGTGTGCCGTGTTGATGCCGCACGCGCCCATCCTCGTGCCTGAAGTCGGCGGCGAAAGAGGCGGCGCGGCGCAAGCGAGTTGCCAGGCGATGCGCGAGGCGGCGGCGTGCGTGATGAGTTTTCGGCCGGAGACGCTGGTATTGATTTCGCCGCACTCGCCACGCCAGCCGCGAGCATTCGGTGTCTGGGCCGGGGAACGACTCCAGGGGTCGTTTGCGCAGTTTAGGGCTTCTGGCGCACAGGTGAGCCTTCCCAACGACACGCAGTTGGCCGACGCCATCGTCACCGAGGCCGGGAGCCGCGATCTGGCAACCTGGATGATTCACGACCGGACTCTCGATCACGGCGCGCTGGTGCCGCTTTGGTTTCTTGCCGGGGCTGGCTGGGCTGGACCCACTGTCGTTCTCAGTCTGAATTATCCGGAGGGCGGCGGGCTAAGTGAACTGGGGGAAGCCATCGCCGCCGCCGCCCGCGCCTCACATCGCCGCATGGCCATCGTCGCCAGTGGTGACATGAGTCATCGTCTGACGCCGAACGCTCCGTGTGGTTTTCATCCCCAGGCTCATCAATTCGATGAAGCCTTCATTGATCTCATCCGCGATGGCGATTACCATGAGATTCGGAACATCGATCCTGGACTGCGGGAACTGGCGGCGGAAGACGCGGCGGACTCCACTTTGGTCGCGGCTGCGGCCGTGGATTGGAAGTCCACCGGCCACAAGGTTCTCAATTACGAAGGACCATTCGGCGTTGGCTACGGCGTGGCGATCCTGTTCGCAGAAAAATCAAATCCGGCCGATCTGCGACCGGCTCCAGCTCACACGGCCAACCGCGAAGGCGTGATCCTGCCCGGTCTGGCCCGCCAATCAGTAACGGCGGCGCTGCGCGGCAGTTCCGAGCTTCCGCCAGCGGCCACCGGTCAATATCTCAGCGCGCAACGCGGGGTTTTTGTGACCCTGCACGAGCGAAGCGGAATGTTGCGCGGTTGCGCCGGGACGATCCTTCCTGCCTGCGCCAGCGTCGTTGCTGAAACCTGGCGCAGCGCGCGCATCGCTGCGTTTCAAGACTCGCGCTTTTCACCGGTGGAAGCCGATGAGCTTTCCAACCTGCGTTTTGACGTGAGCGTGCTTCACTCGATGGAAACAATTTCTTCGGCCGGCGAACTTGATCCCGCGCATTACGGCGTGGTGGTTTCCACTGAGGACGGCCGCCGCGGCCTGTTGCTGCCGGGCATCGCGGAGATCAAGACCGGCGGGCAGCAGGTGGGTCTGGCCCGGAAGAAGGGATGGATCGGGCCTGACGAACCGGTGATGTTGCAGCGCTTTCAAGTGGATCGCTTTGAAGAGGAGATTGGATAGAAATCTTGTCCGGGTCTTTGAGCTTGCCAGCGTTTCCAGTCTTTGCGGAGCGCGTTCACCATGTCCGTGGCGCATTGATTGAGGGAGGCTGCCCGGATTTTCCCCATGAGTTTCAGGATGGCGGAAGAATTGCCGCTGGCGAGGTGGATGTTGGCGGTTTCCCAGCCCATGGCCAGCAGGAGCGCTTCCTTGTTGCAGCGCTCCGGCAAATCCGCCAGTTCGAGACGGCAACAGTCCGGCGACAGCCGCCGCACCACCCATTCATCCGTCAACGTCAGGAACGGGTCGCGGCAGCGCACGGCCTTTTCGTTCAAGCGCCGGTAATAATCCTTTTTCCCGCGTTGACCGGCCCAGACACAGGCCGAGGGCGCGTGGGACTTGGCTTCGCGCGCGATTCGTCCTCCGTGGTGCAGCGTGATGGCAATGTATCGTTCGTGCCCCAGACTGCCAACGCCGGCCACCCGGTGCGCAAACCGCACTTGCTCCCCGGACTCCGGCAAGGCGGAGAGCAATGCCTTGCGCGCGCTGCGCGGCACCGATTTGACCTTGCGCTGCTTTTCCAGATGCCGCCAGAATTTCTCCGGGTCGCGCAAACGGTCCCGCGCCATTTCGCGCAACGGTGTTTGTTCCTCGGCGAGCACAAACGGTTTGCCGCCGGCTTGCAGTCCCTTGCGGTAGCCTTTCAGAATAATCTCCGCCGCCACATTGGCTTCGATCTTGAGACGCCCTTCCGGGCAGGCGATGTGGACGCCGGCCAGCAGGCGTGTCAGGTCATTCGTGCAGGCCATGGGAAACGCTTCATCAAAATCGTTGATGCCCCAGACCAGACGGCCCTCCAGGTCCCGCCAAGTGCCAAAATTTTCCACATGCAAATCTCCCACTGCCACAACCTGCGGGGCATTGGCCAGGGGCGCGCACACCTCCGGCCACAATTGCGCCCAGCGATAAAACGTTCCCCGGAAGAAGGCGAAGAACGAATCCGCCATGTAATGATGCTTCAGCGCCAGATCCGCCGGAACCAGCCGCAGATGGCCGCCCAGCCATGTTTCATAATTGCGCGTGGCTTTGATGAAATTCATAACAACTGCGCGGCCACCCGTTCGCCCAGGGCAGTCGCCTCACCCAATGGCGCCCGTGCCACGGCCCGGCGGGGTTTGCCGGTCAGGAAGGACACCGCCCGCAGGCAAAGTTCCCCGCTTTCAACCGACGCGCAGGCGCCGATCGGCGTCTGGCAGCCGCCGCCCAAGGCGCGCAGCAATGCCCGTTCGGCGGTCACGCATTGGAAGGTTTCGTCATGGTTCAGCCGCCGGCATATCCCGGCCATCCGCTCGTCGTTCTCCCGAATCTCCAGGCCGAGCGCGCCCTGCCCGACGCAGGGCAGCATCTCCTCGGTGTCAAGTATTGTGACGGCAAGGCCGGCGGGCGCGCCGCCGCCCTTCAAACGTCCGCCGGCGGTGATTTGGAGATGGAGCCGGCCCAGTCCGGCGGCGGCCAGGATCGTGGCGTCGAGGCCGGGCTGGCTGGCCACTTTTTGCAGGCGTGTGGTGACATTGCCGCGAATTTCCACCACTTTGAAATCCGGCCGCCGCGCCAAAATTTGCGCTTTGCGCCGCGTGCTGCTGGTGGCAACGGTCAGGCCCGGCGGAAAATCGGCCAGTTTTGTTTTGGGCTTGAAAGCATCGCGATAGATCAGAACGTCGCGAACGTCCGCCCGCTTTCCCGCCACCCCGGCCAGTTTCAAGCCGTCAGGCAGTTGTGTCGGAAGATCTTTCAGGCTGTGGACGGCCATATCCGCCCGGCTCTTGAGCAGGGCGATCTCCAGTTCCTTGGTGAAAAGGCCGCGCGGCAGGCTGGCGTCCATGCGCGACATGGGAATGGATTGCAATTTGTCGCCGGTGGATTTGATGATTTTGAGGGCAAAGGCGAGCTTTGGAAATTTTCCGCGGCATTCCGCCAGGACCATGTTCGCCTGGGCCAGGGCCAGAGCGCTGCCGCGCGTGGCGATGAGGAGGGGGGCTTCGGTCATGCGCTGGCCTGGTTCATTGCCGAAAGAGGCGCGGCGGCCATGAAGGATCCGGCTTTCTGGCGGATGAGGGCGGCGCAACGGGCGATTTCCTCCTGGCGCTGGCGAAGGGAATCGTCGGCAATGGCCTGCAAATCGTCGATGTTATAGAGGTAAACGTTCTCCAGGAAATTGACGGCCGGATCAATGTCGCGCGGCACGGCGATGTCAATGAGCAGCAAGGACCGGTTGCGGCGCAGTTTCATCAACGGCTCCAACTTGGCCCGGTCCAGAATATAATGCGGCGCGGCCGTGCTGCTGATGACGATGTCGATGCCGGGAAATTCGGCGGCCCAATCCTCGAAATGAACGGCGCGCCCGTCCAGTTCCCGGGCCAGGGCCACGGCCCGATCATGGGAGCGGTTGGAGACAATGATGCTGCGGGCGCCGCGGCTAAGCAGCGCGCGCGCGGTTTTCTCGCTGGTCTCCCCCGCGCCGAGGATCATGACCTGATGCTGGTCCAGCGAACTGAAAATCTTCCGCGCCAGTTCGACCGCGACGGAGCCGACGGACACACTGCCGCGCTGGATGTTGGTCTCCGTCCGAATCTGCTTGGCGACGTTGAACGCTGTTTGGAAGGCCTTGTTCAGATGGCGGCCCGTCTGCTTGTGCTGCAGGGCCGTTTCGTAGGCCTTCTTTAATTGGCCGAAGATTTCGGTTTCGCCAACCACCATCGAATCCAGGCCGCAGGCGACTTTGAACAAATGTTCCAAGCTGTCCGCATCGCTGTGGAAATAAATTTCAGCCTGGATCGGTTCCCGGCAGTTGTGATGGTCGAGCAGGAATTGCCGCAGTTCCAGCCTGGCCTGGCGTTCGGGCAGCTCGGTCGCCGCGTAGATTTCCACCCTGTTGCATGTGGAAAGAATGACGGCTTCTGTAACGATCCCGGTCTGGCGCAGCTTTTCCAGGGCCGCGGGAATCGCCGCGTCAGGAAAGGCGAAGCGCTCCCGCACCGCGACAGGCGAGGAGTGATGGCTTAATCCGATGACGATAAGAGGCATGAGTGGCGGCAGGGTTAAAATCGGTGGGCGGGTGACAGCAAGTTGACGCCCCAAAAGGTCAGCAGGACAAAGGCAAAAGTCCCGACGGCGCCCCAGGCAAAGCGGCGGCCGGATTGGTGGAACCGCCCGTGCAGGATGAGCAAAGCCAGGTAGAGCGCCCAAACCAGCCCCGACCAGATGACTTTTGGATCATCGGCCAGGCGCGCCTCAGTCCGTCCTTTGAGCAGCAGCGGAATAAACGCCAGGCCGGAGGTGAGCAGGATAAAACCGGCCCAGAGCATTCGATTGATGATTTTTTCCAGGCGGTCCATCGGCGGCATCAGGGAAAAAACGGCGCGCAGTTTGTGGAACTTCAAATCGTGCTCCTGCGTCAAGTACATGACGGCGGCCACGGAACTGAGGCCAAACGCGCCATAGGAAAGCAAAGTCAACGCCGCGTGCAGGCTCACCAGGTCGAGGTTGAATTGCGGCTTTGCGCCGGGAGTGTCCAGGCCCGGCATGAGCGCGAAGACGCCGATGGCAAAAACAACGGGCGCGGCAAACGCGCCGATGTAGCGCAAGCGCGGCCACAGCCCGATGACCAGGCAAATCCCGACAATGGTCGCATCGACGAAGGCAACCGCCTCGTAGAGGTTGTGGACCGGACACTGGCTTTGGTGCAGGCCGCGCATGAGCATCGCCTTCATTTGCAGCCCGAACCCGGTCAGGAACAGGAAATAATTGGCCCGGTCATGCAAACGGAAGCCTTTGCGCCACAAAAACAGAGAATAAATCGCGCTCAGGC
>Ga0326728_10022911_pt1 | contig 11526 bp, 11 predicted proteins | sample MB3enrmetagenome_FD_207602 | JGI IMG/M metagenome (GOLD analysis project Ga0326728, IMG submission 207602) | Lab enriched peat soil microbial communities from McLean, Ithaca, NY, United States - MB31MN | ecosystem: Environmental > Terrestrial > Soil > Wetlands > Peat | place: USA: New York... | reverse complement strand
AGCCTTAACAGCCACATTCCTTGGCACTACAAAAAGGCACTTTTTGCGATTTTTTCAAAGAGCGGCTACGTAATTACAGCTAGTTACACCAAGCGAACCTGCTTGAACTGTAGAAGAAAAGTTAGAGGATTACCACGGGATAAAGTTCCGTTATACCCCAACATCTACCCCCTATCATTCGGCTCTTCCTTCTCTCAAAAAGGTTCATGGACCACGCGCCGGTTTGCGCTACAATTGAAGCAGAAGCCGATGTCAAAATGGTGTGTTAGCTGTTTGCCATTGTCTTACACACAAATAAACCAAACTGGAGGTGACGCTATGCCAGAAACGCAATTATCTAGCGAAGATCCTCCCCGTATAAGGGAGATGACCATCGACGATTTCCCTGAGGTCTTCCATATCGGCGAGGAGGTCTTCACCGCGGAGTTTTCCCAGAGCCTCTACCGCACCTGGGACGAATACGAAATCACCACCCTTTTCAATTCGGACTCTGAGTTATGCTTAGTCGCGGAGGCGGGGGAGCGCATACTGGGATTTGCCTTGGGGACAACGGTCAAGAAACACAACTCGCCTTGGAAGTATGGCTACCTAGTCTGGCTGGGGGTGCGCCGTAATATCCAGAAGGGGCGTATGGGGAGCAGGCTGTTCAACGAGCTCAAGCGGCGCATGCTGGAGCAGGGGGTAAGGATGATCATCGTCGACACCTCAGCTGATAACCAGCCCGCCGTCAACTTCTTCAAGAAGCAGGGCTTCGACGATATTCAGGAGCATGTCTACATGTCCCTAAACATCACCCGCAAGGCCCGCAAAAAGCGGGTTAATACGCCATGAACGGGCAACTGGACAGAGTATGGATGTCGATCAATCCCGCCAGGCTGCGCCGGACGCTGCTTGACATCCTGGATATCTACTCCCCATCTGGCAAGGAGGAGGACATCCAGCTCTACCTGGAAGAACAGCTCACCCGGGCCGGATTCATAGTGGAGCGTCAGGTGGTGGAGGAGCAGCGCTACAACCTGCGCGTTACCATGGGGAGGAGTGAACCACAGTTCTATCTGGTGGGGCATGTGGACACAGTACCGGTTTGGGACTTGGAGGACTTCGGGCCCAGTGAAGAGGAAGGCATAGTCCGAGGGGTGGGAAGCGCTGACATGAAAGGGGGCTGCGCCGCCATGCTTGAAGCCTGGCTCGCCTTGGCCGAGGCGATTCCGGCCTCAGAGCGCCCTGCAGTGGGGTTGTTGCTGGTGGTGGGCGAGGAGGAAAACGGCGACGGCAGCGCCGCCTTCTTGGAGCAGTTCCGCCCCCTTTGGGTCGTTGTGGGGGAACCAACTGGGCTGGCGGCTTGTTTCGCCCATTACGGCTATCTGGAGGCGGACCTCGTAACCCGCGGCCGCAGTAGCCACTCTTCCCTGCCCGAACTGGGGCACAATGCTGTGGAATCTATGCTGCGGCTGCTGCTGTTCCTGGGGAAAGAGCCCCTCTTTGACCGAGAGCGCTCGGAGATCGTCTATTCCATCCGGGAGCTGATCTCCTCACGGGCGGGGTTCGTGGTGCCGGACCGTTGCGAGGCCTGGATCGACCTCCACCTTCCCCCCGGAATGGAACCGGCTGCACTCCAGGAGGCGATCCGCCGAACCACTGCCGAGGGGACACGCTCCATCCCGGGACTGGAAGTGGAGGTCAACTTCGACTTTGCTTCCCCAGGCTACGACTTGGGGATCGATAACTTGCCGGCCCGAATCGTGAATAATATTTATCCCAGGCTGGGATTGCAGCCGAAGCTGGAGCCCTTCCGCTCCCATTCCGACGGCAACCTCTTCTTCGCGGCCGGCAGCAAGCCGATAATCCTGGGCCCCGGCTCTCTGGAGACGGCCCACACACCGGACGAACAGGTCATCTTCGCAGAGGTGGTGACGGCGGCCCGTATCTATGCGGCCCTATGTCTGGAGATGGATAGAACAAGAGAGGAAGTCCCAGGGTAAATTTACTGCTGTGGACCTTTGTGTGGATCGGCTTCGAACCCGGTATCGGCGTCCGGCTGACCCACCCCTTAACGTAATATCGTTGAGTTATGAATGGTAGATGGGTCAAATTCGATGCCGATAAGGGTCAAATTTCAAATCCTGTTCACACGTTTATATAGGCATCTAACTGCTGTTATAACATGCTGTAATATCAGGAGATATGCTGTCTGGAAATCGAATATACCCTCATTAAATACCCCCGTCTATCTTCTTGCAATACTGCCCCTTTCCCTTTGCTTATGCAATCCCTTCTGTCAAGACCCCGACTCTAATTTATTGAAGATCATAAAACCCCTATGGGCGGGGATTCACCCGCCGTTTACTCGTAATTTTTGCGTAATGCCTAACAATTTAGTAGCGTGCTGTCGGGCGGGCTATGGGGTTTGAGGGGCAGCAGAACGAAAAATGCTCATAAGCGTTTTCTTGCTCTTTTGATCAGCTGGATCGCGAAGCCGACTGAAGTTTGCCCTTTACTACCGCTTACGGGACAGCGCCCAAGCATGTTTATGTGTGGGGCTGAATACCGTTGACTGTCGTAACAGCAATGGTGCCGTAAATTTGCGCGCTTGCCATAGAGGGTGGTGCGGTCAGTGCTGTGCCGTCCCATGCCGTATTTAAGAATGAGTTCCAGGGGGTTAAGCATTCACCACCATTAAGAATCTTGCTTATGTAGGTATTCCGTTCCACTGCACCTCAAGCCCCAACTTTCAGTCCACTGCGCTAACATTGTCGCGTATATCCTAACTCAATCACGTAATGAAGCTTTGACACAATATTTCTGTTTACCCAATTTTCGTTATTTCCCCTTGAGTTTTGAAATAAATATGAAAAGCGTCACTATAAAGGTGCATAAAAATACTCCAGCAGGCAATGCTAAGTTCCAGTACCGGAGATAGTGATCGGAATCAGGCAACTCTGATATGTTTAAATAATAGATCACTTCAAACACAACCAACGTAACGATGTAAAATGCCACCTTCCTGTATCTGCGTTCGAAAAGAGCATCCAGAATAAACAGAGCACTTATTGGAATAAATATACTCGCTACCAAAGCCAGTATCTCATCCATAAACTCCTCCCTTTATCAGTGATAAAATCCTGTTAGCAGGTTTGCCCCCCCCGCAGTATTCCAGACAGCGAGGTTCTAGCATTTTGAAAATTTGGTTGCACTAAGTGTTGCAACAACCTGTAATCATCCGCAAACGACTCGTATTATTTGCAAACAGTCTTTCTGAATCTAATACAAGCCAATTCACCTCACTATCAAAATATTTGTTCTATAAGCGTTGTAAAACAAAGTGATCTTTCTTGAGAATTAAATAATCACACAAATATTTCTCTCTAAGAGTTAGACAATCTTATCGGCAGTTATTAGAACTGCTAAACGGATTGCAAGGCTCTAATAATCTCTTCGTCAATGCATTCTCTCGCTTTTTTTTGTATTGCATCAGCTCCTTTGATAGCAATGGCCTCGAACTCCTCAATACCCATGAAATCCATAACGGACCTGATGTATGACACGCAGTGGGCTTTTTTCTCCTCGGAAACAAGTCTGTCTGCAGAATAAATTATCAGGCACTTTTCCCTCCGATTTTTCAATAATTCGTCAAATCTTGTGGGGGGTATATCGATAGGTCTTGTTGACAACGCAAACTGTATCGATATACATCCTTAGCTCCGCTGGGAATCCCAGGTTCCATAGCGTCGTCACGAACACATTCTTGTCGGCCGAGTCAAACTGATCTGTGAAACTCCAGATGCTCCCGATCTTACGCTGTTCATCTGCGGTCAGTGCTGCGAAATGGTGTGCGCAGCGCATTTTCCCTGCACCAATCAGAACATCGGTGTCGATACGTTGGATATTGTCACCGTAGAGGCCGAGCTATAGATCTCATCTTCAGGGTTCCATTTAAGATATTCATGCAGGAACTCAGAGCCGACGATGAAGCTGCGGGAGTGTTCGACCGGTTTCAACTTGCAGGTTACATAAAGTAGTTTCGCCATTATTTATTTCTTTCAGAATAGTACGTTAGCCATTAATATGCCAAAACTAAACATTTGTAATATTCGCTAGTTTCAAAGTATAAGGCATAACCACTGAAATATATTGTAATATATGATGCCATATATTGTAATAGAGGGTGTATTTACCATATATTTTAATTTGTTTCTGGTGTGCGGACTAAGTCAAGGGAAGCTTTTATTGCGTGGTTGATAAAAAAACATTCATCATAAGTGGATCGGCTCCCATCTTCAATTCGTGATCGGTCCCGTAATTTGACCTGGCTAGTTTGTAGCAAACCGGTTTTCTTGCGTTTGGTTATATCATTGGGCCGGAGTTGATGCCATTTTTACAAAGCGATTCAAATATGCTGTCTTAAATGTACAAATGCACTGCTAAGGGCGTTTTTTATCTGAAAATTGCAACATATTCTGATCGTCGTCACGTCTTGAAGAATACGTTTTTGTCAACCAAGCTACACAGGCCTCCCGTACTTTTAGTTCTCATGCAAACCACAAAATAAAGTATATGGTAATAATGTCCCAGATCACAATATATTTCGGCCAGTATTAAAAAATATTTTAGTTGATATTGCACTAAACTTTGTAACTTCGTAATTTCACTAATGTTTGGTTTTGGCATAATAATGGCAAATTCTAAAAATAAAAAGAAAACCATAATAGCGAAACTACGTTATGTAACCTGTAGGCAGGCTGTCAGCCACATATTGGCACGGAACAGGTTAAAACAAGCGTTACTGAATCGCCGGATGAACGGTCATTCCTCAGCGTGTGCTCCAAAAAAACTGAGATTTAGTGACAAACCGAATTATTCAAATACATGAAGCGGAGGTAGCCAAAATGAGCGCAGAATTGATAGCTTTCATATGCGGGGTTTTTTTGGGCAGTATGGTGGGTATGTTTCTGATGTGTCTCTGTTTTATCGCTAAGCACAGTGATTCACCGGACTGTAATTGATATGCATATGAAATCTGCCTTCCTACAAACAAAGATGGTAAGGGGGAAACTGTGAGAAAGGAGAAAGATCAGTGAATACGCAGCGCAGCATTGCCTATTTTTCCATGGAAATAGGGCTAGAAGCGGGCATGCCGACTTACAGCGGAGGACTCGGGCTTCTGGCCGGCGATACTATTCGCGCCGCGGCGGATCTCAGAGTACCAATAATAGCGATTACACTTCTTCACCGTAAAGGTTATTTTTTCCAAAGTCTGGATGCTGCCGGCCGGCAGAGCGAGGAGCCGGTAGCATGGGTTGTGGAGGATTTTCTGAAAGAACTTCCCCAGCGGGCCTCGGTGCTTATCGAGGGGCGTACTGTACACCTCCGCGCTTGGTTGTACAACGTCGGCGGGTCCGATGGCTTTACAGAGCCGGTCTTTTTCCTCGATGCTGATCTTCCGGAAAATAGCGAGTGGGACAGGACTCTGACTCACTTCCTATATGGCGGCGATATCTATCACCGTCTTTGTCAGGAGGCATTGCTTGGTATCGGTGGTATTAGAATGCTCCGGGAACTTGGCTTTACACAGATCAAACGTTATCACATGAATGAGGGGCATGCAGCCCTCATTACCGTGGAACTGTTGCATGAGGAGGCGCAGAAGGCAGCGCGGCAGCAAGTCAACCACGAAGACATTGATGTAGTACGTGAAAAATGCATCTTCACCACCCATACCCCAGTCCCTGCGGGCCATGATCAGTTCCCCCTCGATTTGGTGCGGAGGGTCTTTGGTCGTAAGCATGAGTTTTTCAACATGCATGACATCTTTTGTGCCGACTTGGTCAGTCACGTCCTCGGGGGCGGCAAGACCTCCTTCGACAAAATAGATTTCAATGTTACTGAGAAAAAGCTCAACATGATCTACCTGGCTCTGAACCTGAGCAGGTACGTGAATGGCGTTGCCAAAAAACACGGGGAAGTTTCCCAGCTCATGTTTGCCGGATACGCTGTTGACGCAATCACCAATGGCGTACATGGCGCTACCTGGGCGGCAGAACCTTTCCAGGAGCTGTACGACCGCTACATCCCCGGTTGGCGTCAGGATAACTTCAACCTCCGATACGCACTGAGCATCCCAAAGGAAGAGATATGGCATGCTCATGCCCAGGCGAAAAAGTGGCTTATTTCAGTCGTCAATTATGAGACCAACGCCGGAATGGATGTGGATGTATTGACCATCGGTTTTGCTCGACGAGCTGCCACCTATAAGAGAAATGACCTTATATTCCAGGATATTGAGCGGCTGCGGGGAGCCGTAGAAAATGTGGGTAAAGTGCAACTGGTTTTCTCCGGTAAGGCCCATCCCTACGATCAGGAGGGAAAGAAATTTATCGAGCGCATCTTTCAGTTTAAAGAGGCATTAAAAGGGGACATCAGAATCGCTTACCTTCCCAATTATGACATGGAGTTGGGACGGATGATGACCGCCGGCGTAGATGTCTGGCTCAACACCCCGCAGCCACCCATGGAGGCGACGGGAACCAGCGGGATGAAAGCGGCGATTAATGGGGTGCCATCCTTGAGTATCCTGGATGGATGGTGGATAGAGGGGCACATCGAGGGGGTGACCGGATGGGCTGTCGGCGAGACTATTCGGGAAGGTGGGCATGACCGCTCACAGGATTCCGTAGCCCTTTATGACAAACTGGAGCAGGCGGTGATACCTCTTTTCTACCAAGACCGGGATCGTTTTATCAACTTGATGCGCCACTCAATTGCCCTTAACGGCTCGTTTTTCAACACGCACCGGATGTTGCAGCAATACGCGCTGAAGGCTTATCTGTGATCATGAGTTAACGGGTGTAAATTGGCTTTCTGCCCAGCAAACATCAAGGAAAACCTTATGAAAGGAAAACATAATGAAAAGCATACTTCTTGTTGACGATGATATAAGCATTTTATATCTCCTCGGATTGGTCCTTGAATCTAAAGAGATCGAAGCCACAAAAGCAACAAACGGAGTTGAAGCCGTCAAAATTTTAAAGGGAAAAAACTTCGACATGATGATAACTGACTTCAATATGCCAAGAATGGATGGTATTGAGTTAGCAATGATAGCGAAAGAGTTGCATCCAGATATTCATATTTTAATGATTACTGGTGGTGAATTGTCGCCGGAATTCGTTGAGACGGCTGCAAATGCAGGTATTTCTACAATTTTATCCAAACCGTTTAATTTAAGGCGTCTAATGGCAATAATCCGAGGGCGTCACACCCTATTCGTCAAAAATAAAGTGATACAGAGGCATCGGATAGAATCAAATAAAGTGAGCCTAAAAATGTGATGATTGCGGGCGGGAGAGATTATGATTGCGAACTGTTCATCTAAGATTTGATCCGAATGATCACTCAGCGCTGTATAAGATGACTCTGAGAAAAGCCAGGATTATGTTCAACATTTGTGTCAGGCGGAATACGTATTGAAATTGGAACAGTGGGGAATCAAATTTCCCTCTCAAACTTCATAACGGAGGTGACTAAAAATGACCACAAAGAAAAAGACATTGAAAAGTGAGGCAAAGAGTAAGGACATATCTACCACAAAAATCCAATTCTTATCTCCCGCCCCCGAGGCGCAGAAAGTTTTCCTTGGAGGGGACTTCAATGATTGGGATACTTCTGCAATGCCAATGAAAAAAGATAAAAAGGGGATCTGGAAAGTTACCATAAATCTGGAACCGGGGAAATATGAATACCGCTTTTTAGTCGATGGGAAATGGGAGAACGACCCTACCTGCACTGAATGCGTTCCGAATGAATTCGGAAGCATGAATTGCGTCAGAATTGTTGAGTAGGATACGTAAAAATCCTGTTGCTAACCCGACCAGTTACCACCGCTTCAGTTGACTAAAAGGAATACCGGAAACTCCTTCTTATCATCAAGCGGTAATATCAAAATCTGGGGAGAATTGACACGCTTCGGTTCCGATATGGGCTTCTCCTGGTTAATGAAGATTGGTCTCTTTGTGGTTAATTCACAGGTTATGTGCAGTGAGTATTCCCAAAGCCGAAGGAGAATCTTATGAAACAGGTTGTTACGGTTTGCGTGTTTGCACTATCACTTGCGCTCGCTTCTTCAACGTTTGCTGCCGGTGAGTTGAAATTAGGCTCCGTGGATGTCCAGAAGATCCTGAACCAATCCGATGCCGGCAAGGAGGCCACGAGGAAACTGGATACGAAGGCGAGGAAGGCTGTAATGGAGATGGCCTCCCGGGAAAAAGAGTTGAACCAGCTGAAAACGGAACTGGAAAAGCAGAGCGTGCTTCTAGCGGAGATGGAGAGGAGGACCAAGGAAACGGTATACATACAGAGGCTCCAGGAATATCAGCAATTCGTCGAGAAAGCCAATAAAGATATTCAGGAAGAGAAGGCCGAACTGACCAAGCGGATTGTTGGAGATATTATCAAAGTTATTCAGGATTATGGCCGGAAGAAAGGGTACTTCTTGATCGTTGTCAAAAATGACGGCATGTTATACCTGGACGATAAAATCGACTTAACCGATGAAATATTGCAGGCATTCAACGCGGTGGGAAAGAGCGGTCCCTCTTTTAACGGTGATGACCGTGTTTCGTTGAGATAAGCCTTTTATTCAACAATGAATCAATAATTCATTACGTGGTTGACTTAGAGGACATACGCGACATTTCAGCGCAGAGGCTGAAAATGGAATTGAAGAGGATAATAATCATGAGAAAGTTGCTAACGGCTCTACTATTTCTGGCAATGATGCTGTCGGGCTGTGCCTACACGCATACGCTTCCGCCGGAACAGCTTGTCGTGCAAAAGGTAGTAGAGGCGCCGGGAGAGTCGAATGAGCGATTATTTGAAAAGTCGAAGGTATGGTTTGCCAGTACCTTTCGGCAATCAATGGCTGGATGGTGGGAACCGAACAGTACGAGGACTGTCATTCAGTACGAAAACAAGCAGAGTGGAATGCTGATAGCCAACGGCTCGATCCTGTATCCACATGCTGGTTTAACCCGCGACACTTATAAGAAGGGGTGGGAGGTCAGGTTCACAGTCCAGGCAGAAGCGAAGGAGGGCAAATCACGGATCACCTTCAAGAACCTGACGATGTTCATACCAAGTGTCATGTGCGGCTCGTACGCGTACTCATCTACTACGAGCAGTTACGAAACGCCACTGGACGAAGAAGAGTTGGAAAGGATGAAACCGCTTTTCCTGGATATTGCGAATCACTTCGGCGCTTTCCTGAGGGCCCCTGAAGAAAAGTGGTGATCGGGTGTTTTATGTGCCGGGAGCTTTTCGTCCTTTGTCTTTGGGCTAACTATGCTGCAGGAAGTAGAGGTGCGTAATATTGTTAAGACTAATACCAAAAATGATCGTGCTTATATGCTTTTCAGCAACTGCGTCGTTTGCGGCAGAGCCGTTTGCTAAGCCGGCCCAGAACGCCTTTTCAGTCCGCGAAGAGAACGATGCGATTGGCGGGCATGATGAGAATTACACGAACGGGTTTTCGATGGCGCTTACCCAGAAGGGGAAAGGACTCCTCGGCGGGGTGTGGGATTTGGCGGGAAACACCGAAGGGGAGAGGTTTGCCACTTACGAGCTGACGCAACTCATGTTTACCCCCTCCGACATCAGGCTGAGTGACCCGTCCCCGACCGACCATCCCTATGCGGGCCTGCTCTACCTTGGCTTTACGTCTCATCTGCAGCGGGAGAAGAGCCTGCATAGCCTGAAACTCATTGCCGGTCTTGCCGGCCCCGACGCGTTTGCGGAAGATGTCCAGAAGTTTGTTCATAAAATAGAGGGTTACTGTCACCCCAATGGCTGGGCTTATCAGATCAAAAATGAGCCGGTCGTCAATCTTGTCTACGAGTATCGCTACAAATATGCATTCACTCCTCGTGATGCTGCGGTTGGTATCGAGTTGATCCCCATGGCCGGGGGATTTCTGGGCAATTATCTGATTCAGGCCGAGACCGATGTGCAGTGCCGCTTAGGTTATCATCTCCCGCATGACTTCGGGACCACGGTACTGCGCGGGGTCAGCTACCTGCCGTTTCCTCAGGAAGACAAGGTGCACCATGCATGGGGAATTTATGCCTTTGCAGGTGGGGGCGCAAACCTGGTCGCCAGGAACCTCGTGCTCGATGGCAACTCTTTTGCAGATAGCCGAAGCGTGGACAAGCGCCTTTTCTTGCCGGCAGCCGAGATTGGCGCTTCCCTCTGGGCGCGGCGGTTCCAGGCAACCTTCTCCTACGTGATGTGGGGCAAGGAATACTATGGCCAGCAGACGCGGGAAGATTACATCTCTGGTCTTCTTTCATACTTTTATTAGGGAGAGTGATCCAAGCTGGGGACTGGAACAATCTACATTTTTTCGAGAATTAAAGACGACAAAATAACTGGCTGATATCATTAGCGAAGAGTGGTTTTAATGGTTTTATGCTAAACTGAGTTATGAACCCAGCCCCTGAATGGATCACTCTCCACATTCGGCAGGAAGTCGAGACATTTGTCCGCAACCTAATATCGCGTCGCGAAGCAAACTCTGCCGGCTCTGACATCCGCAAGGCCATCGATATGATCCTAAGTCATATCGAAAAACATGGGAAATCGCTCTGGGGACATGATATAGAATTACCAGATGGCGGAACACGCCTGGTGGAGCGGACCAACAATTACCCCGAAGGCTTCTTTCGAGACATCAAGCACGACGAAAGACGTCGCAGCGGCCGGAAGGTCCTTACCCAGGACTTCGAGCACCTTCCTCCAGAAGTTGCTCTGGCTAGAAATCTTCTCCGTGAGCATTACGTGGCGATTGTCTGCGGCAGCATTGATCAGCTTCCAAGGAGTTTTTCGCAACTTGAAGAAGAAGACCGAGTAAAAAGACTGTCAGGCGAGACCCCGGCAGAAGTTAAGCCGCAACGCGTCGTAGAAATTGCCAGTTCCTCTCTCCCTTCATCGGATAAACGCCTGGTGCGGGCCGAGGGGCTGAAACAACGTCTGCTGGCCGCAGCTGCGGTTTGAACCGCTCATAAACAGCGCAACCAAAGAATGACGCCGTAGCCCCTTTCCGATGTATGAAAGCTAGTAGCCACAAGCCATTTGCAGCGGCTCTTGTAAGAAAACGGGGAGAGTGGTAGTTCTCCCCGCTAATCTTTTCAATACTTACTCTTCAACTACTACTGAGACCGGCTTCATATCTGTTACGAAAGGCGGCCATATCTGTGATTGTTTCCCAGGACCTCCTGAAACTACAATGTGGATCTGCTCTGGAGTGGTAAACCGCGGGATAAGGGTGTTTTCATCATACTTCCCATATTCTTTTGGAATCTTACACTGATCTGGAGCATATCCCCAAAGAGGTACTGCTATTTTATTCACTAGTAGATCGTTTCATAAATAAGGTTACATATTATACAAGACCCAGATCGAATTTTTTCCAACGAAATGGTACAGGTGACTCGTTGATTTCAGCAATTCCTTTGAGTATCCGATTCTTCAAGTCAT
>Ga0326728_10022910_pt1 | contig 11526 bp, 6 predicted proteins | sample MB3enrmetagenome_FD_207602 | JGI IMG/M metagenome (GOLD analysis project Ga0326728, IMG submission 207602) | Lab enriched peat soil microbial communities from McLean, Ithaca, NY, United States - MB31MN | ecosystem: Environmental > Terrestrial > Soil > Wetlands > Peat | place: USA: New York... | reverse complement strand
AGCTCAATAGTTCGGGCTCCGCGCTCGCCTATTCGACCTACTTGGGAGGCAGCGGCGGAACCCAGGTGGCTTACGGCATTGCTGTAGATTCAAACGGATCCGCCTACGTGACGGGATACAATTACGGAGGCAACTTCCCAACCGCCAACCCTGTGCAGGCTCAAAACGCCGCCTTCTACGACGCCATCGTCAGCGTCCTCGACCCCACGGGAAGCTTCCTCGTATTTTCAACCTACCTGGGCGGCACGCAGGATGATTTCGGGCGCGGAATCGCTCTGGACCCTTCCGGGAACATCTACGTGGTGGGCGCAACGTTTTCGACGGATTTCCCCACGACCTCGAGCAGCTTTGAACCCTCCTACATGGGCGGGCCTTACGATGCTTTTGTGACCAAGTATAACGCCCCGACAAAGCCTGTCGTCGCCATCTCTCCGTCATCGTACAATTTCGGCAGCCAAGCCGTCGGCACGCCGAGTCCCCCGGAGGCGATCGATCTCACCAACACCGGCGGCGCGGCCCTCGCGATCTCCAGCATCACGGCCAGCGGCGATTTTTCCCAAACCAACAATTGCGGCGCCGGTCTTGCCTCCGGAGCCTCCTGCACGATTAACGTCACCTTCACGCCGTCGCAAACCGGCGCGCGCAGCGGCGCCATCACTATTTCTGATAATGCCAGCCCTGCCACCCAGACCATTAGCCTCACCGGAACCGGCACGGGCACACAGGTGAATCTCGCGCCCAGTTCATTGACTTTCTCACCGCAGTTGGTCGGCACCCGCAGCAGCCCTCAAAGCCTCACTCTCTCCAACCCGGGCAGCGCGGCACTCACGATCTCCAGCATTGCCATCAGCGGCGACTTCTCCCAAACCAACACTTGCGGCTCCAGCCTCGCCGCCAACTCGTCGTGCACGATCAGTGTTACCTTCACTCCCACCGCCACCGGCTCGCGTACCGGCTCGATCACCGTCACCGACAATGCTAGCCCGGCCACTCAGACCGCCAGCCTCTCCGGTACCGGCACGGCGCCTGCGGCCAGCCTCTCCCCCACGTCCTTGGTGTTTGCTTCACAAGCTTTGGGCACCAGCAGCAGCCCGCAAAGCGTCACTCTGAGCAATCCAGGCACCGCCACCCTCACGATTTCCAGCATCGCGGTCAGCGGCGACTTCTCTCAAACCAACACTTGCGGCACGAGCCTCGCCGCCAGTTCGTCTTGCACGATCAGCGTCACTTTCACTCCCACCGCCACCGGTTCGCGCACCGGCACGATCACCGTCACCGACAGTGCCAGCCCGGCCACTCAGACCGTCAGCCTCTCCGGGACCGGCACGGCGCCCATTGCCAGCCTTTCTCCCACGTCCTTGACGTTTCCTTCACAAGCGTTGAACACCACCAGCAGCCCTAAAAGCCTCACTCTCTCCAACACCGGCACGGCAACCCTCAACATCACCAGCATCGCGATCACTGGCGACTTCTCACAAACTCACACCTGCAGCACTACTCTGGCGGTCGGCAGTTCCTGCAGCATCAGCGTGACCTTCAAACCCACAGGCACTGGGCAGAGAACGGGGACCGTAACCGTCACCGACAACGCCAGCCCTACCACCCAGACTGCCACCCTCACCGGAACGGGCGCCGGGCCTGCGGCCACGCTCTCCCCCGCTTCCCTCACCTTCGCCATACAAGCCGTGGGTACGAGCAGCAGCGCTCAGGCCGTCACCCTCAAGAATACGGGCACCGCGAGCCTCACCATTAGCAGCATCACCATCAGCGGTGACTTCTCCCAAACTCACACCTGCAGCACTACTCTGGCGATCGGCAGTTCCTGCAGCATCAGTGTGACCTTCAAACCCACGGCCAGCGGGACAAGGACCGGCGTTCTGAGCGTTTCCGATAACGCTGTCCCCGCCACTCAGACCGTTAGCCTCACCGGAACCGGCGGCGTCCCTGCGGTCGGCCTTTCTCCCACCTCCTTGACGTTCGCTTCACAAGCGGTGGGCACCAGCAGCAGTCCTCAGAGTGTTACCCTCACCAACACGGGCAGCGTCAAGCTCACTGTCTCCGGCGTCAGCACCAGCGGCGATTTTTCCCAAACCAATACCTGTGGCTCGAGTGTGGCGGCGGGCGCCTCCTGCACCATCAGTGTGACATTCAAACCCACCAAAGCTGGGACTAGAAACGGCACTCTGACCGTTACCGATAATGCCAGCCCTGCCACCCAGACCGTCAGCCTCACCGGAATAGGCGCCGCTCCCGCGGTCGGCCTTTCTCCCACTTCCTTGACCTTTCCTGCACAAAAGGTATCGACGACTAGCAGCCCCCAAACCGTAACGCTGACGAATACGGGGAACGCACTGCTCAGCATCAGCAGCATCAAGGTCAGCGGCGTCTTCTCTCAGACCAACACCTGCGGCTCCAGTGTGGCAGCCGGCGCCTCGTGCAGCATCGCGGTAACCTTTAAGCCCATCGCCGCCGGACCCGCAACCGGGACTCTGACCGTCACCGACAACGCCACCCCCGCTACCCAGACGGTCAGCCTGACGGGAACCGGCACCGGCGCCGGGTCTACCAACGTAAAGTTTTCGCCCCCATCCTTGACTTTCCCCGCCCAGATTGTCGGCACTGTGAGCAGTGCTCAGAGCGTAACCCTCACCAACACGGGCGGTGCGGCCCTTAGCATCGCCGGCATTACCGCCAGCGGGGAAGCCTCCCAAACCAACGACTGCGGCTCGGGCGTCGCGGTCAACGCCAGTTGCACTCTCAACGTAACCTTCAATCCGGCCGCCGGTGGAACCAGAGCCGCAGCCATAGCCGTTACCGACACTGCCGAGGGCAGCCCCCAGACCATCACACTTAGCGGCACGGGTGAAGACTTCACGATCGCGGCGCCGTCGGGTTCCTCCACCTCCACCACCGTTTCGCCTGGAGGAGCAGCGACATACGCGCTGAGCGCCATGGCATTGGGTGGGTTCAATCAGAGCGTGGCTTTCGCTTGCACCGGAGCGCCCGCGGGGGCAGCCTGCACAGTTTCGCCCGCCTCCACCAACTTCAGCAGCCCGGCGAACCTGACGGTTTCTATTGTCACGGCAGCGGCCTCCTGCCTGCCTCCGCACAATCCCATTCCGCCACTCCCGCCGCCGCGGAGGTGGCTCCTTTGGACCATGGGCCTTCTGGCATCGGGAACCCTCGCACAGGCGGTCCGCAGCCGGGGTACAAGAGGGGAACGCAGGCAGGCGGCCACAACTGCCTTCGCGGCGCTTGTGCTGGTGATGCTGGCAATGGCAGCCTGCGGCGGAGGCGGCGGCGCTGCCGCTCCCCAACCCGCCAACTCCGGCACTGCCGCGGGAACCTACTCCCTCACCATAACAGGGACGTGTACGTCCTGCTCAACCGCCCTCAGCCATTCCATAAGCCTGACGTTAACCGTGCAGTAATCCGTACTAGCCCCAGCAGTATTGTAGGGGGACGGCTTGCCGTCCCCGCATTCCTCTCTGGTTCCTACGAGGGTAGGGCAAGCCCTGCCCCTACAAGACCTGGGTGCATTCTAGCGGGCGAAAAGGCGCAGAGCTATGCGACGCTTCAATCTCCCGATGCCGTTATCGATGGATTGGTGCCGGCCCATCTTTCATTTACTTTTATCGATGACTGTGATAATAATGCCCGCTTTGGTGCCAAAACATGCATCTGCATATCGTTGACTACGCGATCATCATCATCTATTTCGTCTTCGTCCTGGGCATCGGCTTCGCCCTGCGCGGCCGCATGAAGACGAGCGAAGATTTCTTCCTTTCGGGGCGCTCGATTCCCGGTTGGATTACCGGCCTGGCCTTCATGTCAGCGAACCTCGGCGCTCTCGAAGTCATGGGCCACGCCGCCAACGCCGCCAAGTACGGCATGTTCGTCAACCACTTCTACTGGCTTGCCGCCATGCCTGCCATGTGCTTTGTGGGCGTCTTCATGATGCCGTTTTACTACGGCAGCAAGGCGCGCAGCGTCCCGGAATATCTGCGCAAGCGCTACGATGAAAAGACTCGCACGCTCAATGCCCTCTCTTTCGCCGTTATGACGCTGCTGGTTTCCGGCGTCGACCTTTATGCTATGGCCATTCTTTTCCAGCGCCTGCTGCATTGGCCCTTCGGCGCCAGCGTGGTCGCCTCGGCGGCGGTGGTGGCGATATACATCTACCTGGGCGGGTTGACTTCCTCGATCTACAACGAGGTGCTGCAATTCTTCCTCATCGTTTTCGGCTTCCTTCCCTTGGCCATCCTGGGACTCAAAGCAGTGGGGGGATTCGCCGGGCTCAAGGAGAAATTGCCCAATCCCGGCTACGCGCATACCTGGAAATACATCTGGCACGCCTCCCAGAATCCCATGGGGATTAACTGGTTCGGCACCATCTTCGGCCTGGGCTTCGTGCTCTCCTTCGGCTATTGGTGTACGGACTTCCTGGTTGTCCAGCGCGGCCTGGCAGCCAAGGACATGCCCGCCGCGCAGCGCACGCCTCTCATCGCGGCCGTCCCCAAGATGTTCTTCCCGCTGATGGTAGTTCTTCCCGGCCTGGTCGCCATCGCGCTTGATCCCCATCTGACCAAATATCTCAACGGCCGCTACGACAATGCGCTGCCCGCCATGCTGGGCAAGTTCTATCCCTCGGGCCTCTTGGGTATCGGGCTGACCGCGCTGATGGCCAGTTTCATGTCCGGCATGGCAGGAAACGTTACCGCCTTCAACACCGTCTGGACGTTCGATATCTACCAGACGCACGTGAACCCGGGCCAGCCGGATCGTCATTACCTGACGATGGGCCGCCTCGCCACCGTCTTCGCCGTGGCGGTGGGCATCGGCACTGCCTTCATCGTCCTCAGGTTCAACAACCTGATGGACTACCTCCAACTGCTCTTCGCCTTCTTCAACGCCCCGCTGTTCGGCACCTTCCTGCTGGGAATGTTCTGGAAGCGGACCAGCGCCCACTCCGGTTTCTGGGGTTTGCTCTCCGGGATACTCGCCGCCGCCACGCACTATTCTCTTTACCACTATCACGTGATTATGTACCCCAGTGATATGGCGGCGAATTTCTACCAGGCCATCTGGGCGTTCTCCGTCTGCGTGGTGGTGACCGTTGTCGTGACGATGTTTACAGAACCCCGCAAGGAAGAAGAGTTGGTAGGACTGGTGTACTCTCTGACTCCGAAGCCTAGAAACCAGGATCTCCCCTGGTATGAGAGGCCCGGCATTCTTGCCGTCGGCATTCTCGCTCTTTGCACTGTGCTGAATATTATTTTCTGGTAAAAAACTATGGGCTTAGACATTCGCTTGCCGATTGGAATCATCTTCACTGTTTACGGCGCCATCCTCATTGTCTATGGCCTGGTGGCGGATCCCGCTATTTTTGTAAGCTCGATGGAAGTCAACATCGATATCTGGTGGGGTGCGGCGATGCTGGTTTTCGGACTGATCATGGGCCTTCTGGCATACCGCGCCTCGCCACGTTTCAAGTAGCGCAGGCGTCTCGGCCATAAGCGTTAACCCAATGTCTCACCTCGCGCTACGTAGCATTCTCTGGCCGCTTCCAGAGGCCCGGAGGGCCGACAGAGAGTAGCCCACGGCGTAAGCCGTGGGATTGAGGATCGCCCCCAGCTTGTAGAAGCCCCGGAGGGGCGACAGATCGCCCGGCAGAGTATATGTCGCCCCTCTGGGGCTGCGCCTATGAACGCCGTACGGGGTCCCACGGCTTACGCCGTGGGCTACTTTCTGCCGCCGCTCTGCGGCTCCAGTGTCGTCATCTCCGATTGCACCGATGAGTTGGCATGAAAACACACATCGACGCTGGAATCCGCTTATTCGAGAATGGGTCTTGGTTTCGCCGCAAAGAACCCAACGCCCCTGGCAAGGCCAAATAGAACGCTCCTCCCGTGTGGTCCCCCCAGCTTACGATCCTGAGTGCTACCTGTGCCCGGGTAATGCACGCGCGGGCGGCGTCCGAAATCCCAACTACGCATCGACCTTCGTTTTTGATAACGACTTTCCCGCCCTCGAGCCCGGCACGCCCGAAGCCAGCCTGAACGAAGGTGGGCTGCTTATTGCCCAGTCAGAAAGAGGCATTTGCCGGGTCGTCTGCTTTTCACCTGACCATAGCCTGACTATTTCACAAATGGCTTTAAGCGATCTCCTGGCCGTCGTCGCGACATGGGTGTCCCAATATGAAGAATTGTGCGGATTGTCGTTCATCAGCTCGGTGCAGATTTTTGAGAACCGCGGGGCAATGATGGGCGCCAGTAATCCGCACCCCCATTGCCAGATCTGGGCAACCGAACGGCTGCCGAACGAGGTCTTGAAAGAACAGCTCGCACAAACAGAGCACTTGAATACGCATCGTTCGTGCCTTTTGTGCGACTACCTGAGAATCGAGACGGCCCATCGAGAACGGCTGGTCTGTGAGAACCGGTCGTTTGTGGCGCTGGTCCCTTTTTGGGCAGTGTGGCCCTATGAAATCTTCGTGGCGCCGAAAACACATCTCGGCGCCCTCGACGAATTAGGCGGCCAGGAGCAACAAGATCTTGCTGACATATTGAAGCGCGTGACCACCCGCTGCGACAACTTGTTCGCTACGCCGTTCCCCTACACGATGGGATTTCATCAGCGGCCGGCCGGCCCGCTTCCCCATCCCGAATGGCACTTCCATGCTCACTTCTATCCGCCGCTGCTGCGCTCGGCTACGATTCGGAAGTTCATGGTGGGTTTCGAGCTCTTGGACATGCCCCAGCGCGACATCACACCCGAAGCTGCTGCCGCCCGTCTTCGTGAGGCGCCCGAAGACCACTTTCTAGGACGCGGTTGAGCAAGGAATCTCGCTGCTGTCATTCTGAGCCCTTCGCTGTCATCCTGAGCCCTTCGCTGTCATCCTGAGCGAAGCGAAGGATCTCGCTCTGGGTGCTCAGGGTAAACTCCGCGAAGAATCTCGCCTCTGTCATTCTGAGCGGAGCGAAGAATCTCGCTCTGAGTATTTTCATCGCAGTGCGAGATTCCTCGTCGCCTCCGGCTCCTCGGAATGACAGAATGATCGAACTTGCGCACACTCTCCCCGGGGGCGACCCTCTTAAATCCTGGCCCTCTCCCTTGGAACGTGAGAAGAAATTCGGAATGTGTCATCCTGAGAGAGCGTGATTTTTTTGAATGTTGCCGAAAAGTGCCATTGATAACAAATGAGTTAAGTGCTCGAAAATGGCCAAAAATCCAAAAAAATCACAGACTCTGAGCGGAGCGAAGGATCTCCGCAGTGTCCTGAGTTTCAACTATTTACGATCAACTGCAGGGATCCTTCGCGGAGTTTACCCTGAGCGAAGCGAACGGGCTCAGGATGACATCGAGATTCATCACCGCGGGTGGGGTACCGCGCGCATCCGGCGACGGTACCGGTACTTTCGTGATCTTGACAGGTTCGACCCATATATATAGCCTATACGCTGGGGATTCGCCCCGGACAACCGCAAGTCCCGGGTAGGGGCGGTTCGCGAACCGCCCCTGCATCCTACCCGAAACTCTCTCCCTGGAGATCTTATGTCTATTCGCACATCGCCTCAACTTACTCCTCAACTGCTCGACGCCGCCCGCTCCAACGGCCGGCGCTCCCACGGTCCGTGCACCGCGGCCGGCAAAGAGAATTCCAAAATGAACGCCCTCCAGCACGGCGAGCGTTCTGACCCCGAGAATCACTACGAAGTGATGCGCGCCCTGGGCGAAGACCCGGCACGGTTCGAAGCTCTGAAGCAAGAGCTGCGGGATTCCTTCGGCGTCGGCGACGCCTTCCTTGAGAAACAGGTCGACGACCTGGCCCGCCTCTACTGGCGGCGCGAGCGCCTGGAGCGCTCCCAGACCGGCCTGATGCGGCGCGCCTTGCTGGCACTCGAAGAGAAGCAGCATCGCCGCCGGAAGGAAATCGAAGACTGCACGATGGAGGTCGGCGAGGGCGTCAACGTCACGCTCGAGGCGCCCTCGGACCCCGCCGCGCGCCTGCGCCTGCTGCTGTCCTTTCTGGCACTGATTCGCTTGCAGGTGCACGGCCGCTCCTTCCTGGCTTGGCAGGCCACCGCGCTCCAGGGCTTTTACCGGAACAAGACCGGCTGGCGAGGGCCGCGGTTGTGCTTTCTGCTGTCGCTCTTCGCCGGGAGCAACTTGCCTCTGCCGCTGGGTGGCGCAGGCGCGCACGTAGCGGATGCCGAGGACGACGAAGAGGCTGATGTCGAAGCGCCGCTTGTGGACGCCCAGCCCGCCCAGGAGGCCGGCCCCTTCGTCGCCACCGAACCGGCGGACGAACTGCGGTACAAGCAACTGGTCCTGCTGCTCGCGGACGAGGTGGCTGCCGTCGAGCAGGAGTTCGAGTACGAGGAGAAGCTGAACGAAGAGAAGACGGCCATCGAGCGCGATGCCTGCCTGGCTCCGGCGGGCGAAGAGTGGCGGATGCTGTTGCGGCGGGAAGAGTCGCTGGACCGCGCGATTGATCGCAAGATTAAGTTGCTGCTGGTTCTGCGCAAGAGTGGCACAGGCACTCTTGCCTGTGCCGGTGTCAACACCGCAGGGGGCTTGGAGACAGGCAAGAGTGCCTGTCCCACTCCGGAAGAAACTGGCGCCGGCGCACCTGTCTGTGCAGAAGAGAGCATGACAGCGGCCCTGGATGTAGAGGCGCCTCTTGTAGGCGCCCAAGCCCACGACGAGTGCGGCCCCGCGAATGAAGAGCCCTCTCCCGAGGGGAGAGGGTGTCAGGCTCCGGCGGTGTCATCAGTCCGTCAGTCGACGGAGTGAGGGGTTCTTCCCTCGCCGAGAGCCAAAGCGTCCGATAACCGCGCCGCGATTGCGGCGGGAGGGAGAGGCGCGACAAAATTCCGGCCGCCATGAGAGGAATCAGCAGCAGAATGTCCGTAGGAAACATAACTAGCCCATCGCCCGGCCCGCGCGCCGCGCGAGAGCGCCGTCGCGGCTCACCCGCTCCCCAGGGAGAGGCTTCTTGACCGAGATTTTGCGCGGAAAGAACGAAAAAGCAAAGGCCGCGGCCCTGCTGCCTTATCGCGGCATTGGGGTTCTCGAGTGGACTAGCCTTTGTTTTCATCAACATTCCCGGATCGTTCGTTGGTTTTCTCTGAATCCGCGCGCCGTAGGGGTAGGGCTTGCCCTACCCTCGTCCGCACCAGTGGAAACGCCGGGGACGGCAAGCCGTCCCCCTACAGCGAGACGCCCTTGCCACGACTCACTGCTGCACTTTTCCTGCGCCTCTGATATAAATATCTACTTCATGAAAACAAAATCGCGATGGTCATCGGGGGCGCTTTTATGAAAACATCATTGAGATGGGCTATAACTCTCTTTCTGATCCTGGGGGGCACTGTGACCAATGCAAAACGTCCAATAACCTTCGACGATATGATGAAGGTGCAGAGGATTTCCGACCCGCAAGTTTCTCCCGACGGGCGCTGGGTCGCCTACGTACAAGGGGCGGTTGATTTCGAGGCCAACAAAGTCGTCAATCACATCTGGCTGATCAGCAGGGGAGGCGGTGAGCCGCAGCAACTGACGAATGGCGAGGGGTCAGACACGCGGCCTCGCTGGTCTCCGGACGGCGATTCCATTGCCTTCATCTCAACCCGCGGCGGCAAGTCGCAGGTCTGGATTATTCCCGTCCACGGCGGCGAGGCTCGCCAACTCACCAGCCTCTCGACGGAAGCGGACGGCGTCACCTGGGCGCGCAAAGGCGATGCGCTGCTTTTCACCTCGGACGTTTACCCGGACTGTGCCGACGAAGCCTGCAACAAAAAGCGCCTGGAGGAAACTGAAAAGAGCAAAGTGAAAGCGCGGATCATTGATGAGCTTCTCTTCCGGCACTGGAACGAGTGGCGCGACGGCAAATACACTCACCTGTTCACGGTTTCACCCAAGGGCGGAACTCCGCTCGACCTGACCCCCGGCGCGGTGAATTCTCCCACGTGGTTCCTGGGCGCACCTGACGCCTACGATATTTCTCCGGATGGCTCCGAGGCCTGCTTTGCCTCGAACCGCTCCGGGGGCTCGCGCGTCGCCTGGTCCACCAACGACGATCTCTTCCTCGTCAGCACCCAAGGCGGCGAACCGCGGAACATCACCAAGGATAATCCCGGGTCTGACGCAGCGCCGCAGTACTCGCCCGACGGCCGCTACATCGCCTACACCTCGCAAGCGCGCGACGGGTATGAGTCGGACCTCTTCCGGCTGCGCGTTTACGATCGCCAGACCGGAAACATCAAGGATCTGACCAACGGCTTTGACCAATGGGTGTCGAGCTTCGCCTGGGCGCCGGACAGCGACACCCTATATTTCACCGCCCCGGAAAGCGCCCGGCAACCGGTGTTTAAGACCTCCGTCAGCCATCCTAAGGTCGAGAAGGTTCTGGCGGGAATGAACGATGACGTATCGGTCACTCCGGACGGCCAGTCGCTGCTGCTTGCTCGCACCAGCCTGACGCAGCCAACGGAGATCTTTGGCGCTGCGGTCTCCGGAGGCGTTCCAACCCAACTGACGCACGCCAACGATGCATTGCTCGCCGAACTTGAGCTGAACGCCGCCGAACTTGTGATGACCAAGGGCGCCTTGGGTGCGGAAATCCAGAGCCTGCTGCTGAAGCCGCCCGGGTTCGACGCGAACACAAAATATCCCGCCCTCGTCCTTGTCCACGGCGGCCCGCAGAGCGCCTGGGACGACGCCTGGAGCTACCGCTGGAATGCCCAGATGTTTGCCTCCCACGGCTACGTGGTGCTGATGACCAATTTCCATGGCTCGACCGGATACGGCCAGAAGTTTGTCGAGCAGATTTCGGGCGATTGGGGAGGAGCGTGCTACCAGGACATCATGCTGGCGACCGATTACTTGGAGAATCTGCCGTACGTTGACAAGAACCACATCGGCGCGGCGGGCGCATCGTTCGGCGGGTACATGATCGACTGGATCGCCGGGCATACTCACCGCTTCAAGGCGCTGGTTTCACACGACGGCGTTTACGACTCGCGCAGCATGTACGGCGAAACGGAAGAGATCTGGTTCGACGAGTGGGAACACCAGGGGCCGCCCTGGACGAAACGGCAGTCCTACGAGAAGTCCTCGCCTTCCAATTCTGTGCAAAACATCGAGACGCCCATGCTGATTGTCCAAGGCGCTCTCGACTTCCGCGTTCCGGAGGGCCAGGCAATGCAACTCTTCACTTCCCTGCAACGCCGGGGCGTTCCCTCGAGGCTGCTCTACTTCCCCGACGAAGGCCATTGGGTGCTGAAGCCGCAGAATAGCCAGCTTTGGTATAAGACGGTGTTGGGGTGGTTGGATAAGTATGTGAAGTGAATAGTCGACAGTCGACAGTTGACACTCGACAGTTAAAAGCCCACTTCTTAGTACTACTACGTTAAGTTATTGACCTCTCCCAAGAGAGGTGTTAAGCTCCGGTTCATGACCGAGAGCGAAATTGCAAAATGTCGAACACGTTTGGAACAATTCTTGGCCGACCTGCTGGAGCCG
>Ga0326728_10022909_pt1 | contig 11527 bp, 9 predicted proteins | sample MB3enrmetagenome_FD_207602 | JGI IMG/M metagenome (GOLD analysis project Ga0326728, IMG submission 207602) | Lab enriched peat soil microbial communities from McLean, Ithaca, NY, United States - MB31MN | ecosystem: Environmental > Terrestrial > Soil > Wetlands > Peat | place: USA: New York... | reverse complement strand
GGAGACTCCCGGTTCGATCCACGAAGGGGGCGAATTGGGGTACGTGCTTTCTCATGCCTGCGGCGCTGCTTTCGACAACCCTGACCTGATCGCCGCCGCGGTGGTCGGGGACGGCGAATCGGAAACGGGTCCACTGGCGACTTCGTGGCACATCAGTAAGTTCCTCAACCCCATTCGCGATGGCGCAGTTTTGCCGATCCTTCACTTGAACGGCTACAAGATCAATAATCCCACTCTTCTGGCGCGCATTAGCCATGAAGAGCTGGAGAACCTCATGCGCGGGTACGGTTGGACGCCTTACTTCGTGGAGGGATCGGATCCGGACAGCATGCACCAGGCCATGGCGGCCACGGTTGAACATTGCATCCACGAGATTCGAGAGAAGCAACAGGAATGCCGGAGCACCGGCGTGGCCAGGCGGCCTCGTTGGCCGATGATCGTACTGCGTTCCCCGAAAGGGTGGGGCGCACCGAAAGAAGTGGACGGTCACAGGCTTGAAGGCTTTTGGCGCTGCCACCAGGTTCCCTTGACGGACGTCAAGAAGAACCCCGAACAACTGCGCATTCTCGAGAAGTGGATGCGCGACCTGAGGCCGGAAGAGCTATTCGACGAGACTGGCAAGCTCATTCCGGAACTCAAGGCGCTCGCGCCCACTGGGACTCGTCGCATGAGCGCGAACCCTCACGCCAATGGTGGCAGGGTCAAGAGGTCTCTGCATTTGCCCGACTTCTGCGATTACGCTCTGAAGGTGGATCAGCCCGGAGCCATTGAAGTCGAGAATGTCCCGCCTCTGGGGAACTTCCTGCGTGACGTGATGAAGTCGAACCTGAACAACTTCCGCGTGTTCGGGCCGGACGAAACGACCTCGAACAAGCTGCAGGCTATTTACCAGGTCTCCAAGAAGTTCTGGATCGAAGACTACTTCCCCGAGGACAAGGACGGCGGCGAACTGGCGGCCGATGGGCGGGTCACCGAAATGCTTAGCGAGCACACCATGGAGGGCATGCTCGAAGGCTATTTGCTCACCGGCAGAAACGGCTTCTTCTCTTCCTATGAAGCCTTTATCCACGTCATCGATTCCATGTTCAACCAGCACGCAAAGTGGCTGTCGATCTGCAACCATTTGTCTTGGCGCGAGAAGATAGCCTCATTGAACCTGCTCATCACTTCTACGGTTTGGCGGCAGGACCATAATGGGTTCACGCACCAGGACCCTGGGTTCCTGGACATTGTTCTGAACAAGAGCGCTGCCGTCACGCGCATTTACCTTCCGCCCGATGTGAACTGTCTGCTGTCGGTAGCCGATCATTGCCTGCGGAGCGAGAACTACGTCAATGTAATCGTCTCCGACAAGCAGCTTCACCTCCAGTATCTGAACATGCAGGCCGCGATCGAACACTGCACCAAGGGCATTGGTATTTGGGGTTGGGCCAGTAACGACCAGGGAGTTGAGCCCGATATGGTGATGGCCTGCGCTGGCGATATACCGACGCAAGAGGCGCTGGCAGCGACAGCGCTGCTGCGCGAGGAGTTTCCAGATATCAAGATCCGCTTCATCAACGTGGTTGATCTTTTTAAACTGCAACCCACCAGGGACCATCCGCATGGGCTGACTGACGCAGATTACGATTCCCTCTTCACCGTGGATAAACCCATCATTTTCAACTTTCACGGCTATCCCTGGCTGGTTCACCGCCTGGCCTACGCTCGCAAGAATCAGCACTTGCACGTGCGCGGCTACAAGGAAAAGGGCAACATCAACACGCCGATGGAGTTGGCAATGAATAACCAAATCGACCGCTTCAGCCTTGCGATGGACGCTATTGATCGCATCCCGAGGCTGCAGAGGATCGGGGCACACGCCAAGGAAAAGTTCCGGAATGAACAGATCGCCTGCCGGGCCTACGCCTATGAGAATGGCATCGACAGGCCGGACATTACCGGATGGAGATGGCCGCATAGGGCAGCTTAACTAGATGGAGCGCAAGAGGGGGCCGGTTGAACCGAACCGGCCCTCTACCTCACCCCACAAATTGGATGGCCAGCAAAGGCTCGAAAGGATCCTCAAATGAGCGTATCGGCAGTTCCCCCGGTGCTGCACACAATCGAGCAGACGAGTATCAACACCATCCGCACCCTCTCGATGGATGCTGTGCAGGCGGCCAATTCGGGGCATCCTGGATCTCCCATGGCGTTGGCGCCGGTGGCTTACTGCCTCTGGCAGCAGTTCCTGCGCTTGGATCCGCAAGATCCTGTATGGCCGAACCGCGATCGCTTCGTGCTGTCGAACGGACACGCGTCCATGCTGCTCTATTCCCTGCTTCACCTGACCGAAGTACGAGCTGTCAGCCAAGACTACGAAACCCTTAGTGAAGTCTCGGTACCACTGGATGCCATTAAGGCCTTCCGGCAGTTGGGTAGCCGCATCCGGAGTACCGCTGGACCTCGGGCGTGGAGACTACCACGGGGCCGCTCGGCCAAGGCGTCGCCACGGGCGTCGGCATTGCCATGGCCCGGCAGTGGCTGGCCGCGCGCTACCACCGCCCAGGCTTGCCCATGCTTGCCAGAATAGGTAGTCCGGTCGATTGAGCTTCACCCATAGGAGACGACAATGACGTTGCTTGAAACCCTGAAGAAATACACCACCATTGTGGCGGATACCGGTGATATTGAGGCCATCGCCCGGCACCGGCCGCAAGACGCTACCACCAATCCTTCGCTCCTTTTTCACGCCGCCCAAATGCCGGCTTACCGCCACCTGGTGGAAGAGGCTGCCGAACTTGCGCAGGAACGCGGAGGCAGTCACGAAGAAATGGCGGCAGAGTTCATCGATCGTCTTTTTGTCCTGTTTGGGTGTGAGATTCTCAAGGTGGTCCCCGGGCGCGTCTCTACTGAGGTTGCCGCCAGCTTGAGCTTCGATACCGCGGGCACGGTCGCCAAGGCCCGCAAGCTGATCTCGCTGTATGAGAAGAAGGGCATCACGCGCGAACGCATCCTGATCAAAATCGCCAGCACTTGGGAGGGCATTCGCGCAGCCGAGCTTCTTGAGAAAGAGGGCATCCATTGCAATCTGACCCTTCTCTTCAGCTTCGCCCAAGCGGTCGCGTGCGCCGAAGCTAGAGTGACCTTGATTTCGCCTTTCGTCGGCCGTATTTACGATTGGTACAAGAAAGAGCGCGGCGGCGCGGAGATTCCACCGGACCAGGATCCCGGCGTTGCATCCGTCACCCACATCTACAACTACTATAAGAAATACGGTTACAAGACCCAGGTGATGGGAGCAAGTTTTCGGAATGTGAATCAAATCGTGCGCCTCGCCGGATGTGACTTGCTCACCATTAGTCCGGAGCTTCTGGAACAGTTGGAGCAGACCGAGGGCACTCTGGATCGTAAACTCGATGCGGTAGAAGTACAGGCGAGCAAAGAAGATCGTCTGCACCTGGATGAGAAGAGCTTCCGCTGGATGCACAACGAGGACGCAATGGCTACGGAGAAGCTGGCCGAGGGCATCCGCAAATTCAATAGCGACGCCCAGCACCTCGAGGAGTACGCGCTGTCCCAGGTTGCTGAAAAAGTCGGCTAAGCGCCCGAAGCCGTTACGACGCGGGACATCAACATAGCAGTTTGGAGTGAGGTCTCGTGCGGCCCGAGCTGTACTTTGGGACATGGATGGACCCTGATCGACTCAGAGGAGTTCCACTGGAGTTCCTGGCGGAACACAACGGCGAGGGAAGGCATCGCCATCACTCGCGAGCAGTTCCTCGCTTCCTTCGATCAGCGCAACGGTTCCATCATTCCCCACTGCTCGGCGCCGCAGCCACTCCTGAGCACATCGAGAGAATCGCAAACGCGAAGGAGAAACTATATCGCATCTCCCCCCTCCCCGGGGTTGGACATTGGCTACACGAGCGTCACAAGATAGTGCGAACTGAATTTCACGGTGAACCGGGCACCGTGGCACCTGGAATGCTCGGATGGGAACGCAGGGACCCGCAACCGACTTCCCCAAAGGGCGCGTTAAGGACCCCTGGGAGGAGTTGCGGTGCTTGATAAATGCGCGAAGCCTGCCTGCGGTGCCAAGTGTCGATATGTGCAGGACGGAAAATGTTTGAAGTCGAAACACAGCATATTGAGAGTCCTTCAACCGCGACAAAGGTAAGTCGTCCAACGCAACTCTGAAGGCGGCATAGTGGCGATGGGAGCGGCGCTAACCGAATCAAGGAGATCGACTGAATGAGCAAAGCACTTCCGGCGGTCTATTTAGCGCGGCACGGGAACACGGCGTGGACTCTGTCGGGGCAGCATACCGGCCTGACTGACCTGCCGCTGACTCCAGACGGCGTGGGCAACGCCCGGTGTCTCGGAGGACGGTTGAACGGAATCACATTCTCCAAAGTGTTTACCAGCCCGTTGCAGCGCGCCAGCCGAACCTGCGAACTGGCTGGGTTTGGGGCTGTGGCCGAAACAGATCCGGATCTGGTGGAATGGAACTACGGTGAATATGAGGGACTTACCTCGGCCCAGATTCTTCGCAAGCGCCCCGACTGGCAATTGTTCCGGGATGGCTGCCCTGGAGGTGAATCGCCGGAACAAATAGGCGAGCGGGCGGACCGTGTGGTGCAACGACTCCGCGCGGTTGCGGGCAACGTACTGCTTTTTTCCAGTGGACATTTCATTCGAGTGTTGACTGCGCGCTGGCTGGGGCTAGGTCCGGGCTCTGGCAGATATTTTCTGCTAAGTCCGGCCAGCCTGAGCGCTCTCAGTTACGAGCATAATTTTTCCCGGCCGGTGATCCGGCTTTGGAATGACGATCACCACGTGATCACTGTGGCGATCCAGTCGTCGAAGGGGAAGCTGCAGGCGGCTAGTTGAACGTCTTAGCATTTTCAGAAAAACGATTTCGGATAACTCCGACGAAAAGGACTTCCAATGAGCACAAAGAGTGTGGTACGCGCAAACTCCGCAAAAGTCGTTCCGATGACGACGAAGACCGTCGATATATCCGAACTTCTCCGACAGTACGGTTGCGGCCCCATTCCGTTTGTCGGCACCGAGAATGCCTTCTACGAACGGCATCTGATTTTCGACAGAGCCATCGACCCGAAGGTAGCGAGCGCGCGTGAGCGCTTTGAGGCGCTCGCGCATTCCGTCCGCGATGTGCTTGCGCAACGCTGGGTGCTGACGAAGAAAACGTACGAAGAGCAGAATGCCAAACGCATCTACTACCTGTCCATGGAGTTTCTGTTAGGGCGCTCGCTGGCGAACAACATCAGCAATCTCCTGCTTGATCCCCTAGTACAGCAAGCGGCCGAAGAGAGACATGTCGATTGGCATGCGCTGGTCGAGCAGGAGCCGGATGCGGGACTGGGAAATGGAGGGCTGGGGCGCCTCGCAGCGTGCTTCCTCGACTCCATGGCCACGATGCGACTTCCGGCTACTGGCTATGGTCTGCGGTATGAGTACGGCATGTTCAAGCAATCGATCGTGGATGGCTGGCAAAAGGAGAGCGCAGACAATTGGCTCCGCGACGAGGATCCCTGGGAGATCGCCCAGCCGCACCAGAAGGTGGAAGTCAAGCTGAACTGTTCGTTCGAGCTGCGAGCGGGTCGTCTTCAGGTTATCCGGGACCGGCCGTCGAGCCTCATCGGTATTCCGTTTGATCGTCCGGTAGTGGGCTACGGCGGAAAGACGATCAATACTCTTCGGCTTTGGGCAGCGGCGGCACCGGATTACTTCGATTTCGAGGAATTCGGAAGAGGCGACTTCGTGGGCGCGCTGACGGAGACTCTCGGCGCGGAATCACTCACCCGGGCGCTGTATCCGGACGATTCGACGTTCCTGGGCCAAGGATTACGCTTTCTGCAGGAGTATTTCCTCGTTGCGTGTTCGCTGGCCGATCTGGTGCGACGTTTTCTGCAACACAATTCGGATTGGGACAAACTGCCCGAGAAGGTCGCGATCCAGCTCAATGACACCCATCCTTCCATGGCCGTTCCTGAACTCATGCGAATCTTGCTGGACGATGCGCACTTAGGATGGGACCAGGCCTGGGACCTCACCAAGAGGACGCTTGCATACACCAATCACACGTTGCTGCCTGAGGCTCTCGAGAAATGGCCGGTGGCGGCGTTCGAGACAGTTCTTCCGCGGCATCTGGAGATTATCTACGAAATTAACCGGCGGTTCCTGGACGAGGTTCGTGTTCGCTTTCCCGATGACGACGGACGCGTTCAGCGGATCAGCCTGGTCGAGGAGGGCAGTGAGCGCAGGATCCGCATGGCCAACCTCGCGATTGTCGGTTCGCACAGCACGAATGGGGTGGCTGCGGTTCATTCCAAGCTCCTGCGGACGACGACGGTCAAAGATCTGGCGGAAATGTTTCCCGAACGGTTTAACAACAAGACCAACGGCGTGACACCACGACGCTGGCTGCTCGGTGCTAATCCCGCGCTGGCCGGTGCAATCACTGAGGTGATTGGGGACCGGTGGATTACCGACCTAAGCCAGCTCACACAACTCAAGCCGTTTGCCAGTGACAACAGCGCTCGTGAATTGTTCCTCAGCTCCAAGCATGAGGCCAAAACAAGGTTTGCCGACTGGCTAAAATCGACTTCAGGGCAGATTGTCGACCCGGACACAATATTCGACTGCCAGATCAAGCGCATCCACGAGTACAAAAGGCAACTGCTGAATGCGCTGCGGATCGTTGTCGTATACAACCGGCTGCGGGCGAATCCCAGCACGGAGATGATGCCGCGCACATTCTTCTTCGCCGGTAAAGCCGCGCCAGCTTACCGATTGGCCAAACTGATCATAAAGTTCATCAATAGCCTGGCTGGTACGATTGACGGGGACCCTGCCGTACGCGGCCGACTCAAAGTCGTTTTTCTGCCTGAGTACAACGTCTCGCTGGCCGAGCGACTGATCCCGGCGAGCGATGTCTCTAACCAGATCTCGACTGCCGGCTTCGAAGCTAGCGGAACGAGCAATATGAAGTTCATGATGAACGGGGCTTTGACGGTCGGGACGCGCGACGGCGCGACCATCGAAATGGCGGAGGAGGCAGGAGAGGAGAACTTTTTCCTGTTCGGCCTCACCGTGGAACAAGTGGAGAACAGCCGCGCCTGGTATAGTCCGCACTGGCACTACGAAAATGAGCCGGAGACTCGAGCGGCTTTGGATCTGATTTTCTCTGACCACTTCAGCCGTAACGAACCAGGAGTGTTCGTTCCGTTGCGCGATACGCTCCTGACCCACGATTACTACATGCACCTGGCGGATCTGACCTCATACTGGCAAGCGCACGAGCGGCTCGGCGGCTTGTATGCCGATCCTGGGGCATGGGCGCACAAAGCAATACTGAACGTAGCGAGCTCGGGCAAGTTTTCCAGCGACCGCACCATTGCCGAATATGCAGCCGACATTTGGAAGGTGGAACCATGCCCGGTACTCTAAAAACTCAGCCAAGGGCAGGCGTACCCGAACTTTCTCCACTCGCTGGCAAACCAGCGCCAAAGAAGATGCTGGTGGACGTCGCCCACCTGGAGAGGGAATATTTTGAACACCGTCCCGACATCCGCGATCCCAATCAGCTAGTCATCTTTGGAACTAGTGGACACCGCGGCTCACCGCTGCACGGCACATTTACTGAAGTGCACATCCTGGCAATTGCCCAGGCTATCTGCGACTACCGGCGCAAGCAGGGAACAGACGGTCCCCTCTATCTGGGAAAGGACACTCACGCTGTTTCCGGACCCGCACAACGCACAGCGCTCGAGGTGCTCGCAGCGAACGAGGTGGAAACGATCATCCAGCAAGAGGACGGCGTGACTCCGACTCCAGTCATCTCCCGAGCCATTCTCGTTTACAACCGAGGTCGCAGGGAACGCCTCGCTGACGGCATCGTGATTACGCCGTCGCACAACCCGCCGGAAGATGGAGGCTTCAAGTACAACCCGACCCACGGCGGCCCCGCTGATACCGACGTGACCCACTGGATCGAGGGCCGGGCGAACGAACTATTGCGAGCTGGGAATGTTGGGGTCAAGCGGGTTCCGATCAGCAAAGCACTGCAAGCCGCGACTACGCACCAGGAGGACTTCATCCTCCCTTACGTTCGCGATCTCAAGAACGTGGTCGACATGGACGTTGTTCGGGGCGCGTACCTCAAACTTGCAGTGGACCCTCTGGGCGGAGCTGCGCGCCATTATTGGGAACCGATCAACGCTACTTACGGGCTGGACATCACAGTCGTCAACCCGGTGATTAATCCGACGTTTTCGTTTATGACCGTCGATCACGACGGCAGGATCCGCATGGATTGCTCGAGCCCGTACGCTATGGCCAGACTGGTCGGGCTGAAAGATCAATTCCAGGTTGCATTCGCTAACGATACGGACGCGGACCGGCATGGGATCGTCACGCCAGTGGCGGGCTTGATGAACCCGAACCACTACCTGGCCGTGGCGATCCAATACCTGCTCACCTATCGCCCGCAGTGGCCGCAGCAAGCCGCCATTGGAAAGACGGTGGTGAGCAGCAGCATGATCGATCGAGTCGTCGCCAGGCTGGGCCGTGAGCTGCGCGAAGTTCCCGTGGGTTTTAAGTGGTTTGTGCCCGGCCTCGTCAACGGCTCGTACTGCTTCGGCGGAGAGGAGAGCGCTGGAGCAAGTTTTCTTCGCCGCGATGGTACGGTCTGGACCACCGATAAGGATGGATTGATTATGGACCTGCTGGCGGCGGAGATTGCTGCCCGGACAGGCAAGGACCCTGGAGAGCATTACCGCCAGCTGACGGCGGAGTTCGGCGCTACGTTTTACACGCGCATTGACGCACCGGCGACACCTGAGCAGAAATCAAGATTGGAGAAGCTCTCAGCTGACGCGGTAAAGGAGTTGGATCTGGCAGGCGAGCCGATCACCGCCAAGCTGACCGTTGCGCCAGGAAACAACGCTCCAATTGGCGGGCTGAAGGTCGTGGCACAGAGCGGCTGGTTTGCCGCGCGGCCGTCAGGCACGGAGGACATCTACAAGATTTACGCAGAAAGCTTCAAGAGCCAGGCGCATTTGAATGCAATTGTAAGCGAGGCCGAGGCGATGGTGAACAAAGCCCTGGGTTCTTCGGGAGCGGGGCAATGAGCGATATCGGTGCTCTGGCCAGCATTCTTTCTGTGCCATGTTTGTCCTCCAGCCAAGTATTGTGCCAGATGCAGCGGGAGACGTGGAGCTGCGGTTTCTTGCAAAAGTGGCTTTCGAAAATGATTAAGCTACCGTTCGGCCACTTAGGACGGGTGCGGCTCACCCAGGACGACTCGCACGGTGTCCCGGGCGATGAGGAGTTCCTCGTCGGTTGGGATGGCGTAGGCGAGCAGCTTTGAGTCGTCAGTGCAAATCTTGCCTTCGCGCCCAACGGTCTCTTGATTTCTAGCTGCGTCGAGCTGGAGGCCAGCCCATTCCAACCCGGCACAGATCCGCGCGCGGACGTCGGGCGAGTTTTCTCCAATTCCTCCGGTGAAAACAACCGCATCGGCCCCGCCCATCGCGGCCAGGAAGGCCCCTATATATTTCCGCGCACGGTAACCGAAGATTTCGATCGCCAGCCGGACCCGGCGATCGTCGTGTTCTTTCAACTCCGCCTGTAACTCACGCATGTCATTCGTGAGCCCGGAAATGCCGAGCAAACCGGATTGCGTGTTCAGCAGCGTATCCACATCTGGCGATGACATGCCTTCTTTCCGGGCGATCACATTGACGATGGCAGGATCGAGGTCGCCCGAGCGGGTGCCCATCACTAGGCCCTCCAGCGGGGTAATCCCCATGGAAGTGTCGATGGAAGATCCTCCCTTGATGGCGGCCGCGGAACAGCCGTTTCCCAGATGGAGCGTGATGATGTTGGTTTGCTCCCGCGTCAGCCCCCGCAGAGCGCGGTAGCGAAACGCAACATACCGATGGGACGTTCCGTGGAATCCGTATCGCCGAATGCGGTGCCGACGATAGAGATGATATGGAACGGCATACAGGTAGGCCTGTTCGGGAATCGAATGATGAAATGCCGTGTCGAATACTGCGACCTGCGGAACGGTGTTGCCGAAAAGCTCTCGCGCCGCCAGAATGCCTTTGATGTTGTTGGAATTGTGAAGGGGCGCAAGATCGATGCAGTCCTCGATCCCTTTTAACACCTTGTCGTCAATGAGAGCCGATTCCTTGAACATCTCACCGCCATGCACTACTCGATGTCCGACAGCATGCACGTCGGCTGTGCTCTTGATTTCGGACACCCCTGACCGATCGGATGCGATGTAGCGAACGATGTAGTCCAGCGCTAGTGAAACGTCACGTAGCGCGGCGGTGAAGGTCTGGGCAGGCTGGCTGCGATGCCGCAACCGGATAATCGCCTCACCGCCAACGCCCTCTATCTCGCCGCGACAGATGCGATCGTCGCGGTGCTCCTTGATCCGCTCAAGATCGGTCGAAATCACCTGGAATTTCAGGCTCGAGCTTCCCGAGTTCACAACCAAAACGTTCATAACAGTACCCCGCGGATCGCAAGGTCACACCCAAGATAAGCTTTAGCGTCTCCTTACGGCAACTGTGTCCGAGCGTCCCGGTCACCGTGCGACGAGTGTGAGGAAATCAGCCATTCGGGACAGCTCCGTGAATCGGTCGTAGCCTCAGAAATTACGAACCTTGCAGGCAGGCGACTGGGTGTTTGCCTCTCCCGTGCTGCCCACATGCGGAAAGCCCATTGGCGGGCACGGAGATAAAATTCAGTGGCACTCTGCCCAAAAAATAGGAGGCAACCATCGTTAGTCCCCTCCTGGCAGCAGGATTGAAGAATTTGCGGGTTGTGTGAACTGGCACGCGATTTGCACTACACCGTGCCGTGGAACTATTAGCCGGCTGAGCTTCAAAGCGAAGCAATGCTGCGACAAAGAATTACCTGCTATAGGTTCCGCTGGTAAATAAGTTGCTCACTCGAACTCGGGTTGCTGCCGGGCGGTAAAAGAAAAGGAAAATGCCTATGAGAAGTCTTCTGCCTTATGATGCCAAGACCTTGGATGAGGCACTGCGGCGCGCCTACGAGACCGCCACGATGTCATTATGCGAGATGCCATTCCCTTTGCTCGCCCATAGCTTTCCACCAGTGCGACCTAGGTCGGAGGTGCGGAGCTCACCTTTGCACGACGTCCTGCAACTTTCGATGGATTAGCGCAAACTATGGATTGAGTAGCGCATCGAAACTCCGCAGGAGTGCCGTGGGGCGATTGCAATTGTGTGAAAGAGGGAAATGTCTAATGATGGAAAACATTCTGGAAAAAGCGGACGCACAGGTGGCGGAATCCATCCGCAAACTTAGCCGCGCCACATCTGCGATGGCGGAGGCTATCGACGAGGGCGTCGGTGCCATCAAAGTTGCCGTCAAGCGGAGCGGCGATTTGGCTGAGGAAATGATGGACGATACCACCCAGCGTGTGAAACGTCATCCTGTAGAAACCATGGTGGCAACGTTCGGCGTGGGTATTATCCTC
>Ga0326728_10022908_pt1 | contig 11527 bp, 10 predicted proteins | sample MB3enrmetagenome_FD_207602 | JGI IMG/M metagenome (GOLD analysis project Ga0326728, IMG submission 207602) | Lab enriched peat soil microbial communities from McLean, Ithaca, NY, United States - MB31MN | ecosystem: Environmental > Terrestrial > Soil > Wetlands > Peat | place: USA: New York... | reverse complement strand
CGGGTGCTCCCGTTGGTCGCAGCCTTGACAGTCCCTGCGTTTCCGTGCTGTTCGGGAATCAGCGATGGCGAGAGGAACGCGACTTTTCGCTCCGGCTCAAGAAGCTGTTGCGCCAGGGGAAAGCAAGTTCTCACCATTTGACCAGTTTGGTCCGACCGCAGAAGGCACGGTGTACCTTTTGTTGTCCCTGCCCCCTGCAAACCTTTGCTATATCTAATTGTTCGCTGGTTCGAATCCAATCGTCCCGATCACCAGAAAGATATAAGTACAACCCAAGATTCAGTCGCTCCCCCGAACCGCCGGCACTGCCTTCGATCCGTTCCAATTCTGCTCTCGCCACCCCCAACCCTTTGCGGGGGGCATTCCGTGACAGCCGCTCATTCGGGTTTCAACCTGTTCCGCTCTAAGCCCTCCAGGATTCAGCTCTCGCGACGCACTATCAGAGCGGAGCAACAGGGCGATCTTATTCCGCCCCCCACAAATTGCTTCGAAAAGTTCGTCGGGGCTGGAAGCCCTTCCTACAAAAAATTACGAACTTTTCATGGTTTCCAGGGTGTCCGACAGGGACATGAATTACTGTGTCTTTGTGATTCTTCTAAGATTACCCGGCAAACTTGACGGCCCTTTAAGCTCTTCCTTAGCCCTGCGCCGGCACTGGAATTTTTTGCAGCATCCACCCTAAATATATAATATTACATAATAAAGCTAATGCATGACCGTCGCGCGCTTAGTTTGTTTAATGAAGATCGCATATTCCGGAGTTGACAAGAACTCAGGCGGCTTTACGTTTTTTTTATAGTGATTCTTTCAGTTTAGACAAAACCACTGTTACACGATCAAAGGAACAATGATCTTTTGATCTTTCAGGAGACAATTAGATGAACAAAAAACTGATTCTGGTAGTTGCTTTGTCACTGGCCATTATCGGCGGGAGCGTTTCCACCGCCAGCGCCCAGTGTTGCTGCTTTAATCCCTTTGCCTGGTTTTCCTGTTGTGGTTGCGGGTCTGCAGCTATAGCAAGTCCGCCGCCGCAGTACGTACCTCAGCAGTATATACCCCCTGCTGATAGAGACGTCGGGCCGCCAAGGCAGGACCTCAATTAAATTAGTTGCAGCGCCCTGCCTTGGCGGGAATAAAGTCCAAGGCAGGGCAACGCGCGGTATTCCAGGACAAGAGAAACATGCGGATTGAGCACGGACAATCACCAAAACTACCAGGCAGGAGGGGTTCGTGCATTTTTGCGCTGTTCAGGCGCGCTAAGCGCGCTTGGGGCGAGTGCTCGCTAACGGCGATTATCACCATCGGGATTTGCCTGGGCCTAACATCCATCAGCTTCAGCCCTCCCCGAGCCGCCGCTGCGGAGAGGACCGCCCAATTCTACATTCCGGATCGCAGACCGTTTGTGCAGCAAGCCGCAGGAACTCGCCTGTCTGTTAACGCACAATCCGCCATCGCAGCTCACCACAAACGGGCGGACTTCGAAGGGGAACAAAAGTCCGACCAGGCCCGGCACATGGCAGATTGGGTTTTAGACTCAGGCGACAACCGAGATATGCCGTTTGCCATCGTAGACAAAAGAGACGCCAGGGTCTTCGTATTCGATGCCGATGGACGACTTCGCGGCACAGCCCGTGTGCTGCTGGGTCTCACACGCGGTGATTACGTCGTCCCGGGTGTCAGTAACCGGAAATTGTCGGAGATTCTTCCCGAGGAGCGCATCACACCGGCAGGGCGCTTCGTGGCTTCGATGGGCTACAATGTCAAAGGAAAAGACGTACTTTGGGTGGACTACGACGACGGCGTTTCCATGCACCGTGTGGTTACGAATAATCCCAAGGAGCGACGTCTGGAACGCTTGGCCACTTCAACGCCGCTCGACAAGCGTATTTCCTGGGGGTGCATCAATGTTCCCGCAGCTTTTTTCGATAACGTCGTGCTTCCCACTTTTACGGGGACGGACGGCATAGTCTATGTACTGCCGGACACTCAGTCTATCAACGAAATCTTTAATTCTTACTATGACGTCGACTCACGTTCGGAGCCGGCGCATCCGCAAGGCCTGACAACGAGACAAGGCGAGGACTCCGCCGGCAGGGTCCCGGGTTGGTCCAACAACAGGACTCAACCTTGATTCTGTACAGGCGGCGGGTCCTTTTCTCCTTCATCGGCGTAGCATTCAAAACCTGCCCTATTTCGCTGGTTGCCGGTTCGAATCGGGTTGGGGCGATGTGTGTGAGCGCATGTCCTGGCCCCTTTGATTTCTTGACTAATTACGCCAGTGAAGTATATATGAGGAATGTTTACCTTTATCGAATCCAGTACTTTTGAGCGCGATGTCCCGCTCTATCTCGATGACGAGGAGTATGCATCCCTGCAGGCATTTCTCGTCATGAATCCCGAGTCGGGAGATCTGATTCCGGGCGCGGGCGGCGTGCGCAGACTAAGGTGGAGGAGTACGGGAGGAGGCAAGAGAGGCGGCGTTCGTGTGATCTGTTACATTAGATTTAGCCACAACGAGCTCTGGTTGTTGAGCATCTATTCCAAAGCAAAATATGACGATATTCCAGCGCATGTTCTGAAAGAGCTCAGGGAGAAGTTAGCTCATGATTCGAAACAATGAAGGCAAAGAACTGAACAAGCGCGAAGCGGAGCGGGATATCGGGCAGGAACTGTTGGATGCGGTCGATGAGATCCGGGCGGGGCGCGGACGGCGATATGCCGCGGAGCCAAAAACCGCCGCGGCGCGGGCCAGACTCAAAACGGGGCTTTCCCAGTCAAGATTTGCGGCACTGCTGGGGATTTCACGGCGCACCCTGGAGCAGTGGGAGCAGGGCAGGCGCGAGCCGTCCGGGGCGGCAAAAACCCTCATCAGAATCGTTGAACTAAGGCCCGAGATTTTAAGAGAGGTCGGAGGGTGAGCCGAATCGAAATTCGGCAGACACTCCTGAACGAGCTTCTTTCCGGTTGATACTCCGCACCGAATCGCCGTGCAAGCGGAGCTTCAATTCTTTCCCGCCGGGCCGGCCAGAAGCGCTAAACCGGGAGCCCGACTCATTTCGGTCAGCGTCGACAACGCAACTTATCCTGTGCCGTGGACCTTGCGGCGATCTGGCGAGTCAGGTACTATATGTACTAATCCAGGCAATAGTTGGCTCTGCTGCCGGCCCGGAGGTGTGCCCCGGCGCCGAATGTTTGTTTTTTCCTCGCAACTTGCAGGGTTGCAATTCCCTGCCTGGCGCCAGATCTGCAAGACGACAGGAATATGGATTGAGAGGGAACAATGACCGAAACAAAGCTGGATTGCCAAGGAATGGCTTGCCCCAACCCGGTCTTAAAGGCAAAAGAGATCATCGATCGAGGCGACGTGGAGGTGCTGAGCGTCCTCGTTGACAATCCCGCAGCGAAAGAGAACGTGAGTCGTTTTCTTTCGCGCATGGGCTATGATGTGGCTCTTTCGGAGGAAGCAGGGGTCTTTAAGGTCACGGGAACGAAAGGGAAAACGACTGCAGCCCGCGAGATCGCGGAGGAAGCCGATAAGACCGTAGAGAGCAGGATTGCCGTATTCATCGGAACGGATCGCATGGGCAAGGGCGACGATGTGCTCGGCAAAAAGCTTCTCCTGAATTTTATTTCCACTCTGAAAGAGATGGGGCCGGAGCTTTGGCGCCTGATCCTGCTCAACGGTGGAGTAAAGCTGACGGTGGAGGGATCGGAGTGTCTGCCCGCACTTGAAGCCCTGGAGAAGGAAGGAGTGCATATTCTTGTTTGTGGAACGTGCCTCAACCACTTCGGGCTTCTTGAGAAAAAGCAGGCGGGCGAGACAAGCAACATGCTGGACATCGTGACGGCGATGCATGTTGCGGATAAGGTTATAAGCGTTATGTAGCTCTAATCCGAGGAGTGTTGTATGGCGAAGCTCCCCGTGGAACTCGCGAAGGCTGTCAGTGCGGCCGGTTGAGCGGCGAAAATAGGTCCGGGAGACCTCGCTGATATCCTTGAAGGCCTGCCTCTTGAGGATGATCCCAATCTTCTTGTGGGGAGAGAGACGTCCGATGACGCTGGAGTGTATCGCATCTCCGAGGATGTGGCGCTGGTGCAGACTATTGATTTCATAACTCCGGTTGTGAACGATCCCTACGATTTCGGACGTATCGCGGCGGCTAACGCCCTGAGTGACGTTTATGCAATGGGAGGGCGTCCGGTCACGGCGATGAACGTGGTGTGCTTTCCTGTAAAGACTATGGATAAGGCCGTTTTGAGAGAGATCCTCCGGGGCGGACTGGAGAAAATACATGAAGCCGGCGCGGTGCTGGTTGGCGGACACAGCATAGAGGACCTGGAAATAAAGTATGGTCTTTCCGTCACGGGAGTGGTGAAACCCGATAAGGTGCTTACCAACGCGGGGGTAAAGCCCGGGGATGCGCTCATTCTTACAAAGCCGCTCGGGACCGGCGTGTTGGCTACAGCCATCAAGGCGGGACTGATTTCCGGGGAGGCGCAGAAGCGGGCCGTAGAGGCAATGGCGACCCTGAACAGGAAGGCGGCCGAAATTATGTCGGGATATCCCGTGAACGGCTGTACCGACGTAACCGGGTTCGGGCTCCTGGGCCACGCACTTGAGATGGCCACGGGCAGCAAACTGACTGTTGTCATTTATGCGGAAAATGTTCCACTCCTTTCCGAAGTCATCGATTTGGTCCAAATGGGGCTTCTTCCTGCCGGAAGTTTTTCAAATCGGAATTTCTGCGCCGACCTGATCGCCAATAAAGAAATCATTGATCCCATGCTCCTGGATATTTTGGCCGACGCCCAAACTTCGGGCGGGCTGCTGATTTCTTTGCCGGAGGACAAAGCTTGGGCGCTGCTTGAGGACCTTAAGGCAGGCGGCGTCCCCGACGCAGCCATCATAGGCCGCGTGACAAATCCAGGCAAAGTAAGCATAGAACTCCGCCTTACTCGGTAGGCGATCTCTATTTTGATTCCGGATGCCCCAAGTCTCTGCCGGTTGCGCGCGGCCTGCGGGGCCACCTTTACTGTGAAAGCGATTGATCTTAAGTTAGGGCGTCCGGCTTGATTGAACGACCGGGGCGGCGACTGCCTTTCAGCGAGGCTTGCTGTCGATTTATGGGATTGGTTAACTCTCGGGCGCATGATATAAACGGCCAGGTTGCTTAGAATCCGCTTCCGCGATCACGAGTTATCTGAAAACGGCTGTCAAGACCAAACGGCGAAATAGCATGGTGTGGGATCGAACTAACCGTCCTCTTTGGCTTAACTGCGCAGGAGGTTTTATTGTCGCGGTCGCCGCCGCTGTTTTGCGCTGGCAGTTCCTGGGAATGCTCGGGCCTCGCTTCACCTTTCTGACATTCTACCCTGCCGTGGCAGTCGCCGCGCTCTATGGCGGCCTCGCCGGCGGACTGACGGCCACCGTAGTTTCCGCCGCTCTTGCCGACTACTTTTGGATTGAGCCGGTCGGCCGGTTCGAGATCGCGAATGCGGCCGACGTGATAGGCATCATCATCTTTCTCATGATGGGGACCTTCGTCTCCTGTCTGGCCGAAGCGGTCTTTCGCGCCCAGGCGCGGGCAAACCGGGCTGAGGAGCAGTCAAGATTTGCTGCTGAACGCGAAAAAGCGGCTGTCGAGCTTCAGCAAAGTGAGAGCAGATATCGAGAACTCGTCCAAAACGCCAACAGCGCCATCATCCGTTGGAAGCGCGACGGTACAATCACTTTTATTAACGAGTATGCTCAGAGGTTCTTCGGCTATGGTGAGGGAGACATCATCGGCAAGCACGTAAGCATTCTGCTGCCCGAACGGGATTCCACCGGCGCCAGTCTCAGAGAGTTGGTCCAACGTATTGTGGACCACCCGGAAAAATTCACGAATAACATAAATGAGAACATCCTTCGGGATGGCGTACGTGTCTGGATGGCATGGACCAACAGGCCCGTGTTCGACCGGGACGGACAACTGGTGGAGATACTTGCCATAGGAAGCGATATAACCGGGCGCAAGCGGGCTGAGGACGAGATCCAACGCCGGAATGCGATCTTGAACGGAATAAACCGGATACTTCAGGAAGCCTTAACCTGCGATACGGAGAAAGACCTCGGGCGCACCTGTCTGGAGGTTGCAGAAGAGATAACGCAAAGCAAAATCAGCTTCATCGGTGAGATAGGTTCTGACGGCCTGCTGCACGACATTGCCATGAGCAATCCCGGATGGGATCTGTCTTCCATGTATGACGAAAGCGGAAGGCGCAGACCACCCGGCAATTTCAAGATTCGCGGGCTTTTTGGTTGTGTACTGCTGGACGGCGCGAGCCTCCTTGTCAATGATCCGTCTTCGCACCCTGACAGCATTGACACACCGGAAGGGCACCCGCCGTTGAGCGCCTTTCTTGGCGTGCCTCTCTCCCATGACGGAAAGACTATCGGCATGGTGGGTCTGGCAAATCGGGACGGCGGCTATGCGGTTGAGCACCAGCACGCCGTGGAGGCGATTGCTCCCGCTATTGTCCAGGCTTTTTTGCACAAACGGGCCGAACAAGCTCTTGAATCGGACCTGGCAGGCCTCATCCGGATGCATGATTTGAGCGGAAGGATTCTCGATAAAGGGGGACTGCAACCGCTGCTCGATGACATCATGGAGGCTGCCGTAGCGACGATGGGAGCAGAGCTTGGCACTCTTCAACTGTTTGAAGGCGATTCGCTGCGGATTGTTGCCGCTCACGGCCATAAACAGCCCTTTCTGGAGTTTTTTGAATTTGCTGAAAATCGGGCTTCGGTGTGCGGAGAGGCGATGAGACGCGGGGAACGTACAGTCGTTTCTGACGTTGAAACGAGTCCCCTGTTCGCCGGAACGCCATCGCTGGCAGTGCTGCGCGAGGCGGGCGTCCGGGCCGTCCAGTCCACCCCCATGATTAGTCGCGCGGGCTTGCTGCTTGGTATAATCACAACCCAGTGGGGCGTTCCCTATACGCCGACGGAGCAGGATCTTTGGCGGATCGATCTGCTGGCGCGGCAAGCCGCGGATTTGATAGAGCACTCCCAGAATGAGGAGGCGCTGGAGGAGAGCGAGGAGCGACTGCGGATTTCAAAAGAGGCCGCCATGCTTGGCCTCTATGATTACGATTTTCCTTCGGGCCTGATCGATTGGGATAAGAGGACCAGGGAACTTTGGGCCGTTGCCCCGGATTTGCCGATCACGTATGAAGTCTTTATGTCGGGCATACACCCTGAAGACAGGGAACATGTGCGGCGGGCTTTGGATAAAGCGCTCGATCCGAATGCAGACGGCAAATACTGTTCCGAATTCCGGGTTGTCGGCGTCAATGACGGCGTGCTGAGATGGGTAGCCGCTACGGGGAGGGTGTTTTTCTACCAGGGCCGCGCCATCCGGCTCATCGGCACCGTGCAGGACATAAGCGGGCAAAAAAGTACGGAGGAAGAACTTCGCAGATCAAAAGAGGAGTTGGAGCTGCGAGTTCAGAAACGCACTATGGAGCTTGAGGCCAGTAACCAGGCCCTCCAGGATTTTGCCTTTATCGCGGCCCACGACCTCCAGGAGCCGTTGCGGAAAGTGAAGAGCTTCGGGGATATGCTCCAAAAGAGGTGTGGGGACTCACTCGGAGAGCTGGAGAAGGACTATCTCGATCGGATGCTCAGAGCCAATGATCGTATGCAGTCCCTGCTCGTCGCTCTGCGCGAATATTCCAGGCTTTCTACGGAGGCCGAACCTTTCGTAGACGTTGAGCTTACGCAGATCGTTCATGACGTTCTCTCCGACATGGAGATCAGGATCAAAGGAAGCGGCGGAGAAGTGCTGGTTGGAGAACTCCCCGTTATCAAGGCCGATCCGACGCAGATGAGACAGCTTTTTCAAAATATTATCGCGAACGCCCTAAAGTTTCACAAGGAGGGCGAGAAGCCGGTAGTCGAAGTGCGGAGCGCTATTGCCGAGGGTAAGGTGCAGATAACGGTTGAGGACAACGGCATCGGCTTTGAAGAGCAGTATGTCGAAAAGATTTTTGCCCCGTTCCACAGGCTGCACGGCAGAAGCGAATATGAAGGAACAGGGATGGGCCTGGCCATCTGCAAAAAGATAGTTGAGCGCCATGGAGGCAGTATTACAGCGAAGAGCGCTCCCGGCGCAGGGGCAAGCTTCATAATCCGGCTGCCCGCATTGAGCGCTTCAAGACTTTGAACATCGTATTAATGGCTCGACATGATCTCTATCCCTGTTCAAAACAATGCGTTCGTAAATTCTGCAGGGTCGAAGGGGCGGAGGTCGTCGATTCGCTCTCCGATGCCGATATAGCGAACCGGCGCCTGGAGCTCGTCGCAAATTGCCGCTATGATGCCGCCTTTGGCGGTCCCGTCGAGTTTCGTTAAAATCAAGCCTGTCAAACCGATTCCTTCCTTAAAAAGCTTGGCCTGCGACAGCGCGTTCTGGCCGGTTGAAGCATCGAGAACCAGGAAGACTTCGTGTGGGGCGCCGGGCATCTTTCTGTCGATGACCCGGTGGATCTTCTTTAGTTCCTCCATCAGATTGACTTTGGTGTGCATGCGGCCGGCAGTGTCCATGAGGAGCACGTCTATGTCGCGTGAAACCGCCGCGTCAAGCGCGTCAAAGGCAACCGCGGAAGGGTCGGATCCGCTCTTTTGTTTGACAACCGGAACGTCGGTGCGCTCGCCCCAGATGGAGAGCTGTTCGACTGCTGCGGCCCGAAAAGTGTCGCAGGCCGCCAGCATCGGCTTGAGGCCATCCTGTTTCAACTGGTGGGCCAGCTTTCCGGTGGTCGTAGTTTTGCCCGTGCCGTTTACTCCAACTATCATGACCACAAGGGGCTTGTGCGCGCGATAGTCGAGCAGAGGGGCTTCGACGCTCAAAACCGACTTGATTTCTTCTCGTATCTGCTCCCGGAGCCGTGAGGGATCGCTCAACTCCTTTCTCTTTACTTTGTCTGCAACCTTTCGCAGGAGCATTCCGGTGGTTTTCACGCCCAGGTCGGATGTGATCAGGATCTCTTCCAGTTCGTCCAGCAGTTCGTCATCGATGATCTTCTTGCCAAGAACAAGCCGGTCTATCCTGTGGACGAATTTCTCGCGAGTTCCTTTGAGCCGCTGACGAAGGCGCCTGAAAAACCCCTTCCTGCGGAGCGAGCCCTCCTCCCCGATCTCGCCTGCTTCTTCTTCCTCTTCTTCCCATACCTCGTCTTCGCCTTCATCGGCAAGCGCTTCAGGTTCGGTTTCGGCTTCAAGTTCTTCTCCGGCTTCCGGCCTATCGGGTTCCCTCGGGAGTTCTTCGAGGGATTCCGCCTGTTCCTGCGGCTCTTCTTCCGATTCTTCTTCATCTCCGGAAGGAATTTCGGAGATAATTTCCTCTTCACCCTGCGGATATTTCTTTTTCTTTCGCTTGAACCATCTGATCATATTTTACTCTCCTTCGGAGATTGACTAGTGACCGATGAATAGTGAATAGTGATTTTATTGTCCGCGGTTTAAGGTTCACGAACAAGCGCGATTTTGGGGGGACCGGCATGGATAGTCAAGAGCGGAGTTTACGTCTGGAGATGATCAGGGTCTGCCGCAAACTGGAGGGCAGAGGGCTGATAGCGGCAAGCGACGGCAATGTGAGTGTCAGAGCCGGCGAAGATTCTATACTGATAACCCCGAGCGGCGTTTCAAAAGCCGAGATGGAGCCGGAAGAAATAGCGAAGACCTCCATGCAGGGGAAGCTTCTGGAAGGGTTGATAAAGCCTTCGAGCGAGATACAAATGCACCTTCAAGTATATCGAATGAGACCGGATGTATCGGCGATAGTGCACGCGCACCCGCCGGCCGCAACAGCGTTTACGCTCGCAGGGTATCCTTTCAACTCGAAGGTGCTGCCCGAAGTCTGGATGATGTTGGGCAAGGTTCCCGTGGCCCCTTACGCAACGCCGTCGACGGATGAAGTTCCGCGGTCGATTGAGCCGTATGTGATGGAAAGCCGGGCGATACTTCTCAGGAGGCATGGGGCGCTGACTTTCGGCGGGAGCCTGATGGAGGCGTGCATGAGAATGGAAAAAATCGAGCACTGCGCAAAGATTCTCTTCTATGCAGCCATGCTTGAGGATCGCAAGGCGCCGGTGGCAATGACGGATGAGGAGATTGCGAAGCTTGGCGCGAATCATTAGGCGGATTCGCTCTGAAAAACCATTGAAACGCTTGCAATAATCCTTTACATTCTTGGGTCAATCATTGAATCTTTCACAAATCCTCCCGTTCAGGCGCAAAGGGAGGATTATTATTCTGCCGGGATTGCCCATGATCGAAACAGCAAACATACTGGTTGAGGCCCTGCCCTATATACGCCGTTTCTATCAGAAGACCATCGTCATAAAGTACGGCGGTCACGCGATGGTGGCTGAAGATCTCAAGGAGAGCTTCGCCAAGGACGTGGTCCTGATGAAGTACATCGGAATAAATCCGGTGGTGGTGCATGGCGGAGGACCGCAGATAGGCGGGATGCTGGAGCGGCTCGGAAAGAAATCGGAATTTTGCGAAGGAATGCGCGTAACGGATGCCGACACGATGGAGATCGTGGAGATGGTGCTGGCGGGAAAGGTCAATAAGGAGATAGCGGCCCTTGTAAACAGGCATGGAGGACGCGCGGTGGGATTGAGCGGCAAGGACGCAGGGCTCATCGAGGCCAGAAAGCTCCGGATCGTTCGAGACGCCTGCGAGGACAGGCCTGCCGAGATAATAGACATTGGACTCGTCGGGGAGGTGTCGCGGATCAACCTGGAGGTTTTGCAGGCCTTTTCGCAAAGCGACATAATTCCGGTGATAGCCCCGATCGGGGTCGGCGAGAGCGGGGAGACTTACAATATCAATGCCGATCTGGTGGCGGGCGCGATTGCCGGTGCTTTAAAAGCGGATAAACTCCTGCTCATGACCGACGTGCCGGGAGTGCTCGACTCGAATGGGGAGCTTATTTCGAGCATGACGATCGCCGAGGCCGAGGAGGCGATGCAAAATCAGACTCTTAAAGGGGGAATGATCCCGAAGGTACAGTGTGCAATCGATGCTCTCGCTGCCGGAGCGGTGAAGGTGCATATAGTCGACGGTCGCCTCCCTCACGCCATTTTGCTCGAACTGTTCACGGACGCGGGGATCGGGACGGAGATAAGAAGACTTTCTTGAATTGGTGAATTTGTTAACAGGCGAATGCGATGGAAAAAATGAACGCGTTTACTCGGGGAATAGAACAGGAATACGGCAGGCACATATTCGACACATACACCAGGTTGCCGGTCGCCTTTGTGAGAGGCGAAGGGTGCAGGCTGTGGGACGATGCCGGAAATGGATACCTCGATTTTCTTGCCGGTATTGCCGTGTGCGGCCTCGGGCATTGCCACCCGGCAGTAACTCTGGCGATCGAAGATGCAGCGCGAAAACTGGTGCATGTTTCGAATCTTTTTTATACATATCCGCAGGTTGAGCTGGCAGCAGAATTGACACGGCTTTCATTTGCGGATA
>Ga0326728_10022907_pt1 | contig 11527 bp, 9 predicted proteins | sample MB3enrmetagenome_FD_207602 | JGI IMG/M metagenome (GOLD analysis project Ga0326728, IMG submission 207602) | Lab enriched peat soil microbial communities from McLean, Ithaca, NY, United States - MB31MN | ecosystem: Environmental > Terrestrial > Soil > Wetlands > Peat | place: USA: New York... | reverse complement strand
GGGGCGTCGTCGAAGAGCGAGGGCGTGACGCCGTCGAAGAGCTTGTTGTACTGCTCGATGTTGCGCACGCTGCGGCTGGCCAGCAGCTTGAGGCGGCGCTCCATCTCGCGGACGGCGTTGCGCAGCGCGTTGGCGGCCAGCTTGGGCTCGGTGATGATGGGCGTGAAGAGATGGGGAATGCCCTCGTACATGCCCAGCTCGACGCGCTTGGGATCGACCAGGATGAGGCGGACCTGGGCGGGGGTGGTGCGGAAGAGCAGGCTCATGATCATGGCGTTGATGGCCACGGACTTGCCCGAGCCGGTCGAGCCGGCGATGAGGATGTGAGGCATGGCGGAGAGATCGGCGGTGACGATGCGGCCGTTGATGTCCTTACCCATAGCCAGGGTGAGGCGGGACTTGGCCTTGTGGAAGGTCTCCGACTCCAGCACGTCGCGCAGGTGGATGGTCTCGCGCTCGTAGTTGGGCACCTGGATGCCGACCGTGCTCTTGCCGGCCATGCGCTCGATGAGGATGCTTTCGGCGCGCATGGCCAGGCAGAGGTCGTCGGCGAGGCAGGTGACGCGCGAGTACTTGACGCCGGCTTCGGGCTTGAACTCGTAGGTGGTGACCATGGGGCCGGGGTTGATCTGGACGACCTGGCCGCGGACGTCGAACTCGGCGCATTTCTCGACCAGGATCTTGGCTTCCTCGCGCAGGGCGTCTTCGCGGACGGTCTGGGGGCCGTCGCCAGCGTTGAGCAAGGTGCTGGGCGGCAGCTTGAAGCCGCTGACGTGCCTGGGGACGACGGCGGAGGGGCGGAGGTTGGCATCGGCGCGGCTGTGGATGGCGATTTCGCCAACTGCGCGGGAGGCGGAAGCGGGGGCGGTTTCAAACTGGAAGGCCGCGGGACCGCGCTCGGCCGGCTGAGGCGGCATGGGCCGGGGCGGCGTGGGCGGCGCTGGGGTGAAGGCGGGGGTGGCGGCAGGTGGCCCCCCCATCGGCGCGGACCCGTCGCTGGGGACCCTGGGCTGCCACCCCATCGACGAAGACCCGTCGCTGGGGACCCTGGGCTGCCACCCCATCGACGAAGACCCGTCGCTGGGGACCCCGGGCTGCCACCCCATCGACGAAGACCCGTCGCTGGGGACCCCGGGCTGCTCTGCAACTCGCTCCCATATGCTGGGTTTGGGAGCGGGCTGGGCGGTGACGGGGATTTGCTCTTCCTGCGGCTCGAGGCGGGCGCGCTGGTAGGCCGGAATCACGTCCAGGGGGTCGGGCGCAGGCTCGCGCTTGCGGCGGAAGAGAATCGCGAAGAAACCGCGGCGGGGGCCGGCTTCAGCTTCTAATGCGGCCTTCTCGGCGCGGCGGGCTTCGCGCTCGGCTCGGCGCTGGGTCTGGCGCTCGGCTTTCCGCTCGGCGCGCTCTTCGCGCCAATTGCGCCAACGGTCCTGCCAGGAGCGGAAGAGGAGCCAGCGGCCGGCGACGTGTTCCTGGAGGGCCCAGAAGCTGACGGTGGAGGCAAAACAGAGTCCGGCGGCGGCCAGCACACCGGCCACCAGCCAGGCGCCCTGGATGTTGAGGTAGGTGACCAGCAGGCCGGAGACGAGCTGGCCCACCACCCCCTCGGCGGGCAGCGCATGGAGCCAGCGCCAGTGCCAGGGGAGCAGCGAGAAGACGGCGGGCAGAAAGGCGAGGGCCAGCAGCGTGCCGACCCAGCGCAGCAGGGCCGAGCCGCCGGGACGGGAGTGCATCCAGGTCCAGGCGATGCCGGCCAGCCACAGCGGCACGAGGAAGGCCGTGATGCCGAGGGTTTGCAGCAGAAGGTCGCCGATCCAGGCGCCGAAGAGGCCGATCCAGTTGCGCACGGGAAGGCCGGCGGCGGTGTTGAGCGAGGGGTCGGAGGCGTGGTAGGTGGCCAGCGCGAGGAGCAAAAGGAGCGAGACAAGCGACATCACCAGCCCCAGGAATATGTTCCAGGAGCGGCTGCGCGTGGGCGACAAAACGATGCGAACTGGCTTCATGGCGGGCTCACTCTCTCGCTCCCGAACCGCCGCGGACGACCCTGAAAAGGGTCCGAAATGGCCGCGAACGAGCTGCGGGAGCGGACGAAGAGTCCCAGAGCAGCTTTTATTATCTGCGGAGAAAAGGCGGATTGCGGGCAAAAACGGGCGGGGGGAACCTTGGTGTGGACCCCCGGCTGAGGCTGGATATTTGGGCCTGGAGACTGGACTGGAGCCTGGAAAGGGCGCAGGGGCGTGACGAGGCCGTCGCCGATGCAGCCAGGATGCCGGTAGAGTCGAATTCGCGGCAGTCGTGAGAGACGCGAGCCGGGCTTCTCGACCCGGTGATCGACTTTGCTGGGGGCCTGTTTCAAGACGAGCCTGGAAGAAGCCGGTTGCAGCCCCTAAGGAGCTGAATGCCCTCGGCTTATTCCGATACGCTTTTGCACGGGCCAAGCCCCGTACCTTTAATCAAAACCTGGTCTAAGGAGTCTTTCAGGCTCCCGCAATGGTCATTCCATCGATGCGTAGCGTGGGTGAGGCCAGCGCGCCGCGGAACTCCAGGTCGTTGCCGATGGCGGTCACATTCCTGAGCATTTCGGCAAGGTTGCCGGCGATGGTCACCTCTTCCACGGCGTGGCTCAACGCGCCGTTCTCGATCCACAGCCCGGTTGCGCCGCGCGAATAGTCGCCCGTGACCACGTTCACGCCGAAGCCCATCAGGCCGGTCACGTACAGCCCGGCTGGAATCGCGGCCAGAATCTCCTCCGGCGTGAGCGTACCCGGCTCAAGATAGAGATTGCCGCAGCCGATGCCCGGCGTTCCCGCCAGTCCGCGCGACGCGTTGTGGGTGGATTTGAGCCCTAGCTTGCGCGCGCTGTAGGTGTTCAGCAGGTAGCTGCGGAGCACGCCCGCCTCCACCACTACCGTGCGCCTGGAGGGCAGGCCTTCGCCGTCGAACGGTGAGCTGCCGAAGCCGCCCGATCCAGAAGGCAGCAGCATGGTGCTGTCGTCAGTCACCGTCAGATTCGGCACGGCGATCCGCTCGCCCAGCCGCCCGGCCAGGAACGACGCGCCGCGCCAGATGGCGTCGCCCGAGGCGGCCTCGAAGACCGCGCCGATCAGCGACCGCGCCACCTCCGGCGCAAACACGACGGGAACCCGCTGCGTGGCCACGCGCCGCGCGCCCAGCCGGCGAAGCGTGCGCCGCGCCGCTTCCCGGCCGATCGACTCCGGCGATTCGAGATCGTTGAGGCGGCGAGCGCTGGACCACCAGCCGTCGCGCTGCATGGCGCCGTTCGCATCCACGGCCAGCGGAGCCGCGGAAACCCCGGCGTAGCTGGTCCGGTAGCCGCCCGCAAAGCCGCGCGAGTTGGCCAGCGCCTTGCGCCCGGTGGCCGCGTCGAAGCAGCCGCCGTCGGAGTTGGTGATGCGCGGATCGGCGGCCAGGGCCGCGGCCTCGGCCCGCCGCGCCAGTTCGATCCGCTCCAAGCCGGAGAGCGAGTACACATCGTCGTAGTAAAGGTGCAGATCGCCCTCGGCCGCGCCGAATTCGGCCGCTTCCGGCAGGCCGGTGAAGGGATCTTCCGCGGTGACCCTGGCCAGCGCCAGCGCGCCGTCGACGAGCAGGCGAATCCCCTCCGCGGTCAGGTCGCAGGTCGAGGCCGAAGCCGAGCGCGTGCCCAGAAACACGCGCAGCCCCAGGCCCCGCGAGCCCGACTCCTTGAGCTTCTCCACCTGGCCGAGGCGCACGTTCACGCTGAACTCGTCGCCCTCGCGCGCCACCGCCTCGGCGTCGCTGGCGCCGGCCTTCATCGCCAGCGCCACCACATCGGCGGCCAAAGTTGCCAGGTCCAGTTCGGCCAAATCGGGTTGAGCGGCAGCTTCGGGCATGGGTCAACAGTAACAAAACGGTTCACATTTGGACATGGCGCCGCATGACCCGCGACGCTGAAGTCTACGCGCGCGGCGAAGTCCGCCATCGGGATCACAAGACGATCGATCTCGCCGGCTGGCATCGCGTCTACAGGAACCGGGAGCGCTTTGCGCGGCACGCGCCGCAGATCGCGTTTCTCGGCTAACTCTGTGGTGTCCCAGGTCCGATCCGCCGCGGCGGACGGACCTGGGGCGTCCGGCTGAACGATTTCGACAGAGGTTCGTTCCGCCCCTACGGGGCTGAAGACTCTGGGTGGGTCACGTTCCCAGGACTGCGCTTCGCTTGTCCTGGGCTATTATCGATTTCCCCTACGGGGAAAAGAAGCGCAGTTTTCGATTCACGCGGTGGTCAATATCGCCTCAGCGCTGGGGCGGCAGGCTAGGGTCAGGCTGGAGGATGCGGCGTGGGTTGGGCGCTTTCGCTGCGGCACGCTTCCGCGCCTGCAACTTTTTGGCGAGGGCTTCGAACTCCGGGGCAAGGGCATCGTACTCGCGCTTGAACTCGGGATCGGCAAGCCACTTGGCCGCAAGCTCTTCTAAGGGGACGGTCATAGAGACTCCATTTTTTACGGCTTTCGTTTGTTGAAATCCTCATTGGCTCGGATCAGAAAGACAATCGCGGATGCCGTGAGATGAAGCTGGTATGCGGCGAGATATTCCGGTACTTCGTTTGGCTTCTCCCCACTACCGTGCCCGCCTTCCCGATTGCGAATCGTCGGAACGCCGCTTTCGAGAGTTGTGCGAAGAGCGCTGAAATGCGATTGGAGGTAGGTTGGAATTAGCTCTTTGCTGAAGACCAATTCGAGCAATTTTGAAGCTGTGTCGCTGGCCTTGTAAACCCACTTTCTTCTGTCACAAATCGTTTTGAGTGTACTCTCCAACGATTTACCGCAGTTTGTCAGACAATCATCGTAATGATCCGGACCTTGACGGTAGTGTCTTTGCGCAAGCATGAATTCTTGAAATGCGCCTTCATAACCTTGGGTGTACATTAACTGCAATCCCGGCTCTACGGCTTCAGCGTGAAGAAAATCCGAATCAATGCGGATGATTCTCCCTTGCTCAAGCCTGAAACCAATTGAATGCTCCTGAAAGCGCCCGTTTAGCCTCGCCACCGATTCGGCCGCTCCAAGCAATGGTTGTACATAGCCCATAAACTCATGGTTCTTCTCAGCAGCAAGAATCTCATTAAATGTAAGCTGAATAATGTCTAATGCTTGATCGTCTGCGCAACTTTGGAAAAACTTTCTAATCGATTGACATGGTGTATCGAAAAGACCGCTTTCGGGCAGACCTGCGAGGCCATACTCTTCGCAGAAATCGGTTCTCACCTTATCGAAAAGCTGATTCGTCATGAGCAAAGCCATCTTCTGCAAATCATAAGGGGCAATTGGTCCGCGCGAAAATGAATGATCTGAATATCCCGCCGCTTTGGACCAAATGAAGATGACTTGATTTCGAAACTCCATCGGTAGATCATGCCGATAGGCTCTAGCCGGGTTCTCCGTCGCCTGCGTCCGCTTTGAATAGAGTTCCATCTTCTTACCTTCCAGTCCCACCCACAGTCATTTTATCGAGCTTGATCGTCGGCATGCCCACGCCGACGGGGACGGATTGGCCGTCCTTGCCGCAGGTGCCGATGCCTTCGTCCAGCTTGAGATCGTTGCCCACCATGGAGACGTACTTCAGCGCCTCGGGGCCGTTGCCGATCAGCGTGGCGTCCCGCACCGGGGCGGTGATTTTGCCGTCTTCGATGAGGTAGGCTTCGGAGGCGGAGAAGACGAATTTGCCGTTGGTGATGTCCACCTGGCCGCCGCCGAAGTTGACCGCGTAGAGGCCGCGGCGGACGCTGCGCAGAATATCCTCGGGCGCGTCGTCGCCGGCCAGCATGTAAGTGTTGGTCATGCGCGGCATGGGGATGGACTGGTAACTCTCGCGGCGTCCGGAGCCGGTGTTGGGTGTGCCCATGAGCCGGGCAGAGAGCTTGTCGGAGAGGTAGCCGCGCAGCACGCCGCCCTCGATCAGGACCGTCTCCTGCGTGGCCGAGCCCTCGTCGTCCACGTTGAGCGAGCCGCGGCGGCCGGCAATGGTTCCGTTATCGACCACGGTGACCTTGGGGCTGGCCACCGTCTGTCCGATCAGCCCGGTGAAGGCGGAGGTCTTCTTGCGGTTGAAGTCGGCCTCCAGGCCGTGGCCCACCGCCTCGTGCAACAGGATTCCCGGCCAGCCGGGGCCGAGCACCACTGCCATCTCGCGGGCCGGCGCGGCGATGGCCCCAAGCTGCAGAATGGCTCCGCGCGCGGCTTCGCGAGCCAAAGTCTCCGGGCTTTTTGACCCTGTAAACTGCTCCAGGCCCGCTCTTCCGCCGCCGCCCGCCGCGCCTTTGGTGATGATCGCGTCCTCCTTTGCGATGACCAGGACGCTCAGCCGGCAGAGGGGCTGAGTATCGCTGGCGAAGGCGCCGTCGGAGGCGGCTATAAGGATGCGGCGCAGCTCCTCGGAGTAGCTTGCGCGGACCTGCACGATGCGGGGATCGTAGGCGCGCGCGGCGCGGTCGGCGCGCAGGATCAGCTCCAGACGCGCGGCCAGGTCCAGGTCGAAGCCGCCCAGCGGGACGGGATAGAGATCGGCGGCAGGCGCTTCGATGAATCCCTGCACCGTTTGTTTGGCCGGCCCGGAGGCGATGAGCGCGGCGGTGCGCGCGGCGTGCAGCAGCCGTTCGGGGCTGAGATTGTCGGTGTAGGCGTAGCCGGTGCGCTCGCCTGAAAGGACGCGAATGCCGCATCCGGCGCTGGTTCCCTGGCTGGCGGATTTGACGATCTGTTCGTCCACTCCCAGCGAGGTGGCCGTCACCGACTCGAAGTACAGGTCGGCATAGTCGCCGCCGGCCGAAAGGGCCTCGCCCAGGCAGCGCTCCAGCAGCCGCTCGGTGATGCCGAATCTGTCAAAAAAGTATCGCTTGTGACTCGGGCGGGGGGAAGCAGCCGGATCGGTCATTATTCCCTCATTTTACGCCGGTTTGCGGGTCGGCGCTCGCCCGCGGCGCACCCGTTCCTTTCTTGATGCGGGGAGTTCAATCCCCTTCCGTTGCCGCCGTTCCTGTGCTACATTCTTCCCATGAAAAAGATTCTTGCCGCCGCCTTGTTGTTGATGGTGTTTGCCAGCCCGGCGTTTGCCGCGAAGCGCCATCGCTATCACCACCACCACCATTCGGCCCACCACGCGGCCCACCACGCGGTCCACCATCACGCCTGAGACGATCCCGGCCCCCCGGGCCGCGCGACCGCCGGGGCCGGGCCGCGCCTATGCCCGCCGGCAAGCCCGGCACGAAGGCGTGATAGAGTTCGAGCCATGACAGACCCTTTGGACCATCTTCGCTATCCCATAGGCCGGTTCAGCCCGCCGGCCACGAGCTTGCCCGGTATCCGCGCCGCGCACATTCAGACGATCCGGCTGCTTCCCGAGCGCCTGCGCGCGGCCGTCGCCGGCTTGAACGACGTTCAGCTCGACACGCCCTACCGGGAAGGCGGCTGGACGGTGCGCCAGGTGGTCCATCACATCGCCGACAGCCATGCCGTATCTTTCATCCGCATGAAGCTGGCGTTGACCGAGGACTGGCCCACCGTCAAGCCTTACGATGAGGCGGCCTGGGCCAACCTGGCCGACAGCCGCTCGCTGCCCGTAGAAACCTCTCTGGCTCTCATCGCCGCGCTGCACGCGCGCTGGGCGGCGCTGCTGGAGTCGCTCTCCGACGCGGACTTCCAGAAGGGCTTCGACCATCCCGAGCGGGGCCGCGTGAACCTGGCCAGGGCGCTGGCGATGTATGACTGGCACTCGCGCCATCACACCGCGCACATCACCAGCCTGCGCGCGCGGCAGGGCTGGTAGGCGCCGCGCATGGCCGCCGGTGAACCGGCTCCATCTCCCCGGCGGCTGGCGCAAAGCATCGAAGAGTACCTTACCGACCACCCGGCAGCCGCGCTGCTCGAGGATGGGCGCGTCCTGTTCGATATGCGCGCCGCCCACTACGCGGTGACCGAGCAGCATGGCCGCTGCCTGCTGCAGTTGTGGAGCGAGGAGCGCAACCTGCTGCGCACGGTGGTGGATGCGCAGGAGCGCGCGCAGTGCCTGCGCCTGACCACCCGACGCATGGGCGCCGCCAAGCCCCAGATGCTGGAGTTCGCGGCGGCGAACGACCGCCGCACGCCCACCGTCCGCGAGGCGGCGCGGCGAAACTACCAGAGGCTGCTGGAGCGTGCCCTCACGCGCGGCTTTATCGGCTCCAAGGTGGACGGACTGCGCTCGGCCATGGACCTGGAGCACAGCTTCGGGCCGGCCTATGTGCGCGGGCGGCTGCTGCACGGCGCGGCCGCCGACGCGGTAATCGGCGTCAGCGAGGCGGAGTCGGCGGCCACCGCGGCCGGCATTCTTACCCTCGGAATCCTCTGGCTCGATCATTGCCGCCGGCACGGCGACGGACGGCGGCACTTTGGCGGGCTCAAGGTGATCGTCCCGGCCGGAGCCTGGCGGACCACGGCCGAACGCATGGCCTGGCTGAACCACGCCTCCGCCGACTTCGAGCTTTTCACCCTGGACGAACGCAGTGAAGAGCTTGCGCCGGTGGATTCTCGCGACACCGGCAACCTGGAGTTCCGGCTGGTTCATGCCTACTCAGCCGCCGCGGCCATCGAGCGCTGCCAGGCCGGGTTGGACCGGCTGCTGGCGCTGGTTCCCGCCGCAGCCAGGGAGCGGGTCGAGATTCGCCCTGGCTCTCCCACCGAGGTGGGCTTGTTGCTGCATGGGTTGGAGTTTGCGCGGGTGCGCAGTGGGTTTGCAGATAACACATTCACCCGCGAGGACCAGATCAGCTTTGGCGCGGGAGCCAACGAGACTCCGCTGAGCGAAGAAAACGAAGAACTTTACCGCGACCTCTGCAAACGGCTCTTCCTCAGCCGCCACGCAGACGGGGCGCACACCGACCCGCTCTTCCGCCTCCAGCCGGAGCGCTGGCTTGAGGCGCGGCTGCGGGGCGGAATCGCCGAACTGCTGCCGGGGTTGCGCGGCGATTTGCTGTATTCGCAGGTGCCGGCGCTCTCGGTTGGCGACCGCGGTCTGCTCGACCTGCTCACGCTCGACCGCAACGGAAGGCTGGCGGTGGTTGAACTCAAGGCCGACGAGGACCTGCACCTGCCCCTGCAAGCGCTGGATTATTGGATTCGCGTGCGCGCGCTGAACGACGACCGCCAGTCCGCCGCGGGCAACGCCGGCGGCCGTCCGCTATCGGCCTTCGAGCGCCAGGGCTACTTTCCCGGTGCGGAGGTTTCGCCGCTTCCGCCGCGGCTGCTGCTGGCCGCCCCGGCCTTGAGGATTCATCCCGCCAACGAGCCGGTGCTGCGCTACCTCTCGCCGCAGATCGAATGGGAGCTGATCGCCCTCACCGAGCACTGGCGGCGCGAGCTGAAGGTGGTCTTCCGCAAACGGAGCGGAGACGGCCGGAATCAGTGACCGTCCGTCCGCGCCGCGTTGAGCCCCAGAAAGATGGTGTCGTATTTGCCGCTCTCGGCGGCATAGCGCAGGCCCTTCACGTTCTCGACGCAAATCTCGCGCGGCCAGGGCTGGGTCTTCAGAATCTCCATGACCTCGGCGATGAACGCGCCCAGCGGCATGGCGCGCGGGTCGCCGGCGCCGCTCATCAGGTGCGTGGCCACGTAGGGAGGAATCAGCTCCAGCACCTCGGTGGTTGTGGCCTTGAGCTGGTAGCGGAGCGACTGTGTGTAGGAGTGAATCGCGGCCTTGGTGGCGCAATAGGTGGGCGTCAGAGCCAGGGGAAGAAAGGCCAGCCCCGAGGAGACGTTCATGATGGCCGAGCGCGGCTGCCTGGTGAGCAGGGGCAGCAGCGCCGCCGTCAGCCGGATGGGGCCGAGCAGGTTGGTGGCGACGATGGCCTCCGCGTCGGCCAGGTCCGCCGGCTGGGCGAGCAGCTTCTCCGGGCGCATGATGCCGGCGTTGTTGATGAGCACGTTCAGCGCCGGGAACTCCGCCTCCACCTGGGCGGCAAAGGAACGGATGGCGGCGGGATCCTGAATATCGAGGATAAGCGACTTCATGCCGGGGTTGGCGGCGGTGGCCTCGTCCAGCGCCTGCCTGCGGCGGCCGGCGATGACCACCTGGTTGCCCAGTTTGTGCAGCTCTTCCGCCAGGCCGCGGCCGATGCCTGACCCGCCGCCGGTGATGAGAATGGTGTTGCCGGTGAGATTCATGGGGATTTCCGACCTCCACTAGGAATGATAAGCAAATTCCATGGTCAGCGGTTTCACGGCTCGCGTTGAAGGCGGCGATGGCTGCGCTTCCTGGCCGTTGCCGATTCAATCCGCGAGTCTGCCGCCCCAAGCCGGCCCTGCAAAAAGTGGAACTTTTATGGCAACATGTGCGCAATAAGTTGCACAGGCAAATCGATGATCCGCGTAAGTCCATGATTATAAAAGAGGGACAAACGGCACTCGAATTGCAGGGTCAGCAGCGATGTAGTGTGGCCGCGGCTCCTCGGGTTAGCACGAGAGCCAACGGCCAAATGGGTGGTTTTGCCCCTTCGGGCGGATGATCCAGTTCTCGGAAGCGTGGAGCGAAGAGCAAGGTCATTCGCGGAAACCAGAGCTTCATAACGGAACTCTTAATCGAGTGGAGAGAACGGAATCATGAAACGAGCATTCTTTTGCCTGCTGGCGCTCATCCTGACGGCGCCAGTCGCCAATGCCGAAACCCTTTCGGGCGCCGCAACGACCGATAACGCTTTCAACCTTTATCTGAGCACATCGCCCACCACACAAGGCATTCTGATTGACAGCGGAAGCAGCTGGGCGTCATCGTATCCCTTTTCTGGGGTGTTGCTGACCCCCGGTACAACATATTACCTCCAGTTTGAAGGCATCAACGAGGGCGGGCCGGGCTCCATTATCGGCAGCTTTGACCTCAGCGATTCCTCGTTCGAGTTCAGCAACGACACGCAGAGCCTGAACACGGACACCACCGACTGGACCTACTCCTATACCGGGTGGGATCAAGGGCCGCTTCAAACGCCTGTAAGCTATGGCCTGAACAGCGATGCGGTGGGCCCGTGGGGCCAGGATTTTCCCGATATGAGTCCCAGCGCCGAATGGGTCTGGGATCCTGACTTTGACTACACAGTTGCCCCCCTGTACTTCGAGACGACGATCACTCCGCTGACCGGTCCATCCCCTGTTCCCGAACCGGCATCGCTTACGCTTTTGGGTAGCGGGCTGCTGGCGCTGGGCAGCATGGTGGCGCGGCGCAGGCGCCGGGCATAGTCGCAGTTTCGCTTCGCTTCCGAGGCCGCCGGCATCTACCGGCGGCCTTTGTTCTGCCCGGATGCCGGCTCGGATGCGGGAATGGAACATGCGGGGCCGGCAGCAAGAGGTCGAAAAGCGCCGCAGCCAGGTGATTCCATGTTGTCTTGGGTTCAAGGAGTCGCCGCGGCGACCGCCGGAGAGGATGAGAGGCACGCAACTCTTCCCGAGTCCGCTCTCTCAACGAAGGAGTCTACTGCTATGTCGGAAGCTGCGGAGTCGGCCTTGCCGCAAGCATCCAGGGCG